>Ga0209025_1000310_pt1 | contig 108186 bp, 106 predicted proteins | sample AraplaMF_Col_mLB_FD_184256 | JGI IMG/M metagenome (GOLD analysis project Ga0209025, IMG submission 184256) | Arabidopsis root microbial communities from the University of North Carolina, USA - plate scrape MF_Col_mLB (SPAdes) (version 2) | ecosystem: Host-associated > Plants > Roots >... | reverse complement strand
CTACTGGTTCCCGAAGGCCTTCGGCTACAAGCTCGACCCGTTCTGGGGCAAGTGCTCGTTCTGGTTCTGGATCGTCGGCTTCTGGTTCGCCTTCATGCCGCTGTACATCCTGGGCCTGATGGGCGTGACCCGCCGCATGAGCCACTTCCAGGACATGTCGCTGCAGATCTGGTTCCAGGTCGCCGCCTTCGGCGCCGTGCTGATCGCGCTGGGCATCGCCTCGTTCCTGATCCAGATCGTGGTGAGCTACATCCGCCGCGACTCGCTGCGCGACACCACGGGCGACCCGTGGGACGGCCGCACGCTCGAATGGTCGACCTCGTCGCCGCCGCCGGCCTACAACTTCGCGTTCACGCCGCGCATCCATGACAACGACGCCTGGTCCGACATGAAGGCGCGCGGCTACCAGCGTCCGCTGGAAGGCTTCAGCCCGATCCACATGCCCAAGAACACGGCCGCCGGCTTCATCATCGCGGCGCTGAGCGCGGTGTTCGGCTTCGCCATGATCTGGCAGATGTGGCTGGTGGCCGGCGTGGGCTTCTTCGTGATGCTCGTGGCCATCATCGTCCACACCTTCAACTACAAGCGCGACTACCACATCCCCGCGGACGAAGTCGTCCGCACCGAAGACGCTCGCACGCGCCTCCTGGCCGCCCATGTCTAACAGTACCGCCCTCCCCTCCAGCCCCGCCGGCACCCACACCGTGGGCAACGCGTCGAGCGTGCCGACCTTCGAGCTGTTCAACGTCCGCAACGAGGACCACCATCCGGAGAACGGCACCCTGCTCGGGTTCTGGCTCTACCTGATGAGCGACTGCCTCATCTTCGCCTGCCTGTTCGCGGTGTACGGCGTGCTGGGCCGCAGCTACGCGGCCGGCCCCTCGGGCGCCGACCTGTTCGACCTGCCGCTGGTGGCGATCAACACCTCGCTGCTGCTGCTGTCGTCGATCACCTACGGCTTCGCGATGCTCGAGATGCAGAAGCGGCGCATGGGCGGCACGCTGGTGTGGCTGGCCATCACCGGCCTGCTGGGCGCGGGCTTCATCGGCCTGGAGCTCTACGAATTCGCGCACCTGCTGCACGAGGGCGCGGGCCCGCAGCGCAGCGCCTTCCTGTCGTCGTTCTTCGCGCTGGTCGGCACCCACGGCCTGCACGTCACCTTCGGCATCGTCTGGCTGATCGTGCTGCTGTTCCAGCTGCCCAAGCACGGCTTCACCGCCGCCAACCGCCGCCGCCTGATGTGCCTGTCGATGTTCTGGCACTTCCTGGACGTCGTCTGGATCGGCGTCTTCACCTTCGTGTACCTGATGGGATCCATGGCATGAGCGCAGCACCCCACGACACCCATGGCCACGGCCATGACGACCACGGCCACGGCGAGCACCACGACGACGGCCCGGTGAGCCACAGCACCTTCAAGGGCTACATGACCGGCTTCGTGCTGGCCGTGATCCTCACCGCCATTCCGTTCTGGCTCGTGATGGGCAAGGTGCTCGACAACAAGAGCACGACCGCGCTGATCATCCTCGGCTTCGCCGTGGTGCAGATCGTGGTGCACATGGTGTACTTCCTGCACATGGACACCAAGTCCGAAGGCGGCTGGAACATGCTGGCGCTGATCTTCACGCTGGTGCTCGTGGTCATCACGCTGGCCGGTTCGCTGTGGGTCATGTACCACATGAACACCAACATGATGCCGCCGTCGATGCACGACATGAAGAACATGCCTTGAGCGCGCCGGCCACCGACCGCACGCCCACCGGCCGCCAGCGCTCCGCGGCCGGGCTCGTGGTGCTGGCGGTCCTCGGGGCCGTGCTGTTCGCCGGTTTCTTCGCGCTCGGCACCTGGCAGGTCGATCGCCGGGCCTGGAAGCTGGCCCTGATCGAGCGCGTCGAGCAGCGCGTGCATGCCGTGCCGGTGGCGCCCCCGGCGCGCGCCGACTGGCCGCGCGTCAATGCCGCCGACGACGAGTACCGCCACGTGCGGCTCTCGGGCACCTTCCTCCACGAGAAAGAGACGCTGGTGCAGGCCAGCACCAACCTCGGCGCCGGCTTCTGGGTGCTGACGCCGCTGCAGACCGCGCGCGGCGTGGTGATGGTCAACCGCGGCTTCGTGCCGCCCGAGGCGCGCGAGCGCGCCGTGCGCACCGCGCCCGAACCGATGGGCGAGACCCAGGTGACGGGCCTGCTGCGCATCAGCGAACCGCGCGGCGGCTTCCTGCGCAGCAACGACCCGGCCGGCGGGCGCTGGTACTCGCGCGACGTGGCGGCGATCGCCGCGGCGCACGGCATCGCGGCCGACGCGGTGGCGCCCTACTTCATCGACGCCGAGGCCGAGCCCGGCATTCCGCGCGCGCTCGACGGCGCGCCCGCCTGGCCCGCGCCCGGCCTCACCGTCATCGCCTTCCACAACAGCCACCTGGTGTATGCGCTGACCTGGTACGGGCTGGCGCTGATGGTCGCCGCGGGCGCGGTCTTCGTCTGGCGCGACGAGCGCCGGCGCCGCGGCGGCGACAATGCGCGCCATGCCGACGGACCGCCCCACGCCGCCCCCGCACCCCATACCGATGCCGACCGCGGCTGACGCGGTCGCGGTCGCCGGCGCGCTGCAGGCCCCGCGCGCGGGCGTGGCCAGCCTGGACAACGCGACCGGCCACAAGAACATGCAGCAGCTGATCCAGCTGCGCTGGTTCGCCGTGGTGGGCCAGGTGGTGACGATCCTGGTGGTGCACTACGGCTACCGCATCCACCTGCCGCTCAACCAGATGCTGCAGGCGCTGACCTGCCTGGCGCTGTTCAACCTCGCGAGCCTGCTGCGCTGGCGCACCCACCGGCGCGTGACCAACGGCGAGCTGATGCTCGCGCTGCTGGTCGACGTGGCGATCCTGACCTCGCTGCTCTACCTGAGCGGCGGCGCCAGCAACCCCTTCGTCTTCCTCTACCTGCTGCAGGTGATCCTGGGCGCGGTGCTGCTCAAGCCCTGGTCGACCTGGACCGTGGTGGGCGTCACCACCCTGTGCTTCGCGGGGCTGGCCCTGTTCTCGCGCCCGCTCTCGCTGCCGCCCGACCACGACCGCGGCCTCTGGAGCCCCTACATCCAGGGCACGCTGGTGTGCTTCGCGCTCAACGCGGCGCTGCTGGTGGTGTTCATCACGCGCATCAACGGCAACCTGCGCGAGCGCGACGCCAAGCTCGCGGGCCTGCGCCAGCGCGCCGCCGAGGAGGAGCACATCGTGCGCATGGGCCTGCTCGCCTCGGGCGCGGCGCACGAGCTCGGCACGCCGCTGGCCACGCTGGCGGTGATCCTCGGCGACTGGCGCCGGCTGCCGCACTTCAGCTCCGACCCCGAGCTGCTGCAGGAGGTCAGCGAGATGGAGATCCAGATCCAGCGCTGCAAGTCGATCGTCAGCGGCATCCTGCTGTCGGCCGGGGAGGCGCGCGGCGAGTCGTCGGAAGAGACCACGGTCAGCACCTTCCTCGACGACCTGGTCGAGGAGTGGCGCACCACGCGGCCGGTCGGCAGCTTCGTCTACGACAACCGCTTCGGCCGCGACCTGCCCATGGTCTCCGACTCGGCACTCAAGCAGATGATCTGCAACGTGCTCGACAATGCGCTCGAAGCCTCGCCGCACTGGGTGCGGCTCGAGGTGGCGCATGAGGGCGACGACCTGCAGCTGGTCGTGACCGATGCCGGCCCGGGCTTCGCGCCCGCGATGCTGGCGCAGTTCGGCAAGCCCTACCAGTCGAGCAAGGGCCGCCCCGGCGGCGGCCTGGGCCTGTTCCTGGTGGTCAACGTGGCGCGCACCGTGGGCGGCCGCGTGGCCGCGCGCAACCGGCCCGAGGGCGGCGCCGCGGTCACGCTCTCGCTGCCGCTCGCGGCCATCGTGCTGGAAGAAGAGGACGACGAGGAAGAGAACATCGGGATGCATGGCCATGACGGAATCCCCCACTGACACCGGCGCCGAGGCCGAGGCCGAACGCCAGTTGCTGATCGTCGAGGACGACGCGGCCTTCGCGCGCACGCTGGGCCGCTCGTTCGAGCGCCGCGGCTACACCGTGCTGCACGCGAGCAACCTCGAGGACGTGGAAGACCTGCTGCGCCACCATGCGCCGGGCTACGCGGTGGTCGACCTCAAGCTCAACGGCGAGGCCTCGGGCCTGGCCTGCGTGCAGACGCTGCACCGGCACAACGCCGAGATGCTGATCGTGGTGCTGACCGGCTTCGCGAGCATCGCCACCGCGGTCGAGGCGATCAAGCTCGGCGCCTGCCACTATCTCGCCAAGCCCTCGAACACCGACGACATCGAGGCCGCCTTCGGCCGCGCGGTCGGCACCACCGAGGTCGAGCTGACCAACCGCTCGACCTCGATCAAGACCCTCGAATGGGAACGCATCCACGAGACCCTGGCCGAGACCGGCTTCAACATCTCGGAGACCGCGCGCCGGCTCGGCATGCACCGGCGAACGCTCGCGCGCAAGCTGGGCAAGCAGCAGGTCAAGTAGCGGCTGCAGCGGCGCGACATCGAGGAACCCACGGCAAGCACCGACACTCTTTTTTCGGATGACCATGCACCCGACACCGACGCCCGCTCCCCTCGCCGCCCCGGCCCGCCGCGCCGCCCCGGTGGTGCGCGACCAGACCACGCTGGAAGAGATCTTCAACGCGCTGAGCCACGGCCTCGGGCTGCTGCTGGCGATCGCCTCGCTGCCGATCCTGGTCTACAGCGCGGCGCAGAAGGGCACCGCGGCCGGCATCGTCGGCGCCAGCCTGTTCGCCGGCACCGCGATCGTGCTGTACCTGATCTCCACGCTCTACCACGCGCTGCCGATGGGCCGCGCCAAGGCCTGGTTCAACCGCTTCGACCATGCCGCGATCTATCTCTTCATCGCCGGCAGCTACATGCCCTTCGTGCTCGGCGTGCTGCGCGGGCCCTGGGGCTGGACGCTGTTCGGCGCGATCTGGGCCGCGGCGGCGCTGGGCGTGGGCGCCAAGCTGTTCGACCGGCTCAAGCATCCGCTGTGGTCCACCGGCCTCTACGTGGCGATGGGCTGGATGGCGCTGATGGCGGCGGTGCCGCTGGTGGAACGCATGTCGGGCGCGGGCCTGGGCTGGCTGGTGGCCGGCGGCCTGTTCTACACCGCGGGCGCGGTGGTGTTCCTGTTCGATTCCAAGGTGCGCTTCGCCCACTTCGTCTGGCATCTTTTCGTGCTCGCGGGCAGCACCTGCCACTTCTTCGCCGTGCTCTGGCACGCGCACGGCTGAGTCGGCAATCCAGCTTCGGCGTCAGTAGTGCGGCGGCAGCTCGTCGCGCAGGTTGCGCGGCGCGCCGCCCTGTCCCGCGGCCTGCACCTGCTCGCGCAGTTGCCCCAGCTGGGCCAGCAGGACGTCGATCTGCTGCTGCTGGCGGTAGATCGTGAGGTTGAGCTGCTCGAGCAGGTCCTCGGCATAGCTGGCCTTGATCTCGAGCGCGTCGAGCCGCTCGGTGACGTCGTGGGGCGAATGTTCCATGGCGCTATTGGACAGGAAGACCGGCCGTGGTTTCGTGACGATTCCTTGCGGCCGGCCCTGCCCCGCCATCTGGCTCAGCGCCGCACCTTCGCCTCGAGCAGGTCGGCCATGCCGATGCGGTGCGCGAACTCGATGCGCACGCGCTCCGACACCTCGAACACCTCGGCCGCGCCGTCGTTCACGAAGTCGATCACCGGCCGCATCGGCCGCTGGCCCGCGGGCAGGCCCACGATGCGCACGATCTCGTCGGCCACCGCCTGCGGATCGGCGTGCTCGGGCGTCAGCGACGAGAGCTTGGCGCCGATCTGGTCCATCAGCCCGTCGTAGCGGCCATAGGCCGCGGCCGTGGCCGCGTCGGCCGGCTTGCCCGCGCTCGGGAAGTGGTCGGTGCCGCGCGTGAACGCGCCCGGCACCACGATCGAGGTCTCGATGCCGAAGCGCGCGATCTCGTAGGCCAGGGTCACGGCGAGCGAATCCATCGCCGCCTTGGCCGCGCCGTAGGGCCCCATGAAAGGCGGGAAGCCGCCCTTGGTGGTGGTGCTGCTGATCCACAGCATCAGCCCCGATTCCTGCCGCCGCAGGTAAGGCAGCACCGCGCGGTTGACGCGCTGCGCGCCGAGCACGTTGGTGTCGAACACCTTCACGATCTCCTCGGGCGTGAAGGCCTCGGTCGGGCCGACCACCAGGTGGCCGGCGTTCTGCATCACCACGTCGAGCTGGCCCTGCTCGCGCACGATGGTCGCGGCGGCGGCATCGGCCGAGTCCTGCGACAGCACGTCGAGTTCGAGCGGATGCAGCTCGAGCCCCTCGGCCGCCGCCAGCGCGCGCAGTTCGGCCGCGCGCGGCGCGTTGCGTCCCGCGATGTCGCGCATCGAGGCGTAGACGACGTGGCCCGCCTCGGCGAGCGACCGGGCGCTGAGCTTGCCGATGCCGGTGCCGGCGCCCGTGACGAGGATGATCTGCTTGGTCATGCGGCTTCTCCTTCGATGGATGACAGGCTCAGGCCAGGCCGCCGTTGGCGCGCAGGATCTGGCCGTTGACCCAGCCCGCGTCGGGACCGGCGAGGAACGAGACCACCGAGGCGATGTCCTCGGGCTGGCCCAGGCGCTGCAGCGGCGGCATCTTGGCGAAGGCCTGGATCTGCTCCTCGGTCTTGCCGTCGAGGAACAGCGAGGTGGCGATCGGGCCCGGCGCGACCGCGTTCACCGTCACGTTGCGGCCGCGCAGCTCCTTCGCGAACACATGCGTGAAGGCCTCGACCGAGGCCTTGGTGGCGTTGTAGATCGCATAGCCGGGCATGTTCAGCGCCAGCGTGGTGCTCGAGAAGTTGACGATGCGGCCGCCCTCGGCGAGGCGCTTGGCCGCTTCGCGCAGCGTGTTGAATGTGCCGCGCACGTTGATGTCGAAGACCTGGTCGTAGAGCGCGTCGTCGTGCTCAGCCAGCGGCACGGTCTTGAGGATGCCGGCGTTGTTGACCAGCACGTCGACGCGGCCGAGCTGCTGCTCGACGGTGTCGAACATGCGGCGCACGTCGTCGGCGCTGGCGACGTCGGCGCGCACGGCGATGGCCCGGCCGCCCGCGGCCTGAAGCTGGGCGACCAGCGCCTCGGCCAGCGCCGGGCTCGAGGCGTAGTTGACGGCGACGGCGAAACCGTCGGCCGACAGGCGCTGCGCGATGGCGGCGCCGATGCCGCGCGATGCGCCGGTGACGATCGCGACCTTGGGGTTGGAAGAGGGGTTCATGGCGTGTTTCCTTGCGGTGGTGGGTGGGTGAGACGAATCTTCGATCGTTCCGCCCGAAAGATAATCACCGCTGAATCGCTATTACCATTCCATCTACTTCAACAATAGACCGACGGCATCGCCATGGACCGCTTCCAGGAAATGCAGGCCTTCGTGCGCATCGCCGAGCGCCAGAGCTTCACCCAGGCCTCGGAAGACCTTCGGATTCCGCGCGCCACCGTCACCAACCTGATCAAGCGCGTCGAGCAGCGCATCGGTACCCGGCTGCTCGAGCGCACCACGCGCACCGTGCGGCTCACGCAGGACGGCGAGGCCTACTACCGCCGTTGCGTGCGCCTGCTGGCCGACATGGAGGAGGCCGAGGGGCTGTTCCGCAACACGGCGCCCAAGGGGCTGCTGCGCGTCAACCTGCAGGGCACGCTGGCGCGGCATTTCGTGGTGCCGGCGCTGCCGGACTTCCTGGCGCGCCATCCCGAGCTGACGCTGCACATCGGCGAGGACGACCGCCTGATCGACCTGGTGCGCGAGGGCGTCGACTGCGTGCTGCGCGCGGGCACGCTGCAGGACTCCTCGATGGTCGGGCGTCGCATCGCGCTGCTGCCGCAGGTCACGGTGGCGAGCCCCGGCTACCTGGCGCTGCATGGCGAACCGGCGGAGCCCGCGGCGCTGGCCGCGCCCGGCTCGACGCACCGCGCGGTCGACTACCTCTCGAGCGCCACGGGCAAGCCGGTGCCGCTCGAATTCACCGTCGACGGCCGCGTGAACACGCTGCAGCTGCCGGCCACCGTGTCGGTCACCGGCACCGACCTCTACACCGGCTCGGCCGTCGCGGGCCTGGGGCTGGTGCAGGTGCCGCGCTACCGCGTGGCCGCGGAGCTGGCCGACGGGCGGCTCCAGGTGGTGCTCGGTGGTTTCGCGCCGCCGCCGATGCCGGTGTCGGTGCTCTATTCGCAGCACCGGCAGCTGTCGGCGCGCGTGCGCGTGTTCACGCAGTGGCTGCGCGAGGTGTTCGAAGCGGCCGAACTGTGATCGGCGTGTGAAGCGCGCGTGCGCGCCCCTTCGACTTTTGCACGCTCGGCGCGGATTTGTGGCGCGCCACCGCGCGGGTTGACCGTTGTTTGCAGACCCGGCGCCGCGTGCGCCGCACACTGGCCCGACCGCTTCGCCCACCAAGGAAGTCGTCGATGCCGCCACGCACCCTGCGGGTCCATTCGCCCGCGATCCCTCTCGTTTCCGGCCGCCCCGCGCTCGAGCCCGTGCGCCTCGCGGGGCAGGAAGGCATCAATGGCCTGTTCGACTACGAACTGCTGCTCGAGGCATCCGACGCAACGGACCTCGACCTCGACGCCTTCATCGGGCGCGAACTCCACTGCGAGATCGCGCTCGACGATGGCCAGGGCGGCAGCCGCGAGATCAATGCGCTGATCGCCGAGGCCGCCTGCCTGGGCGAGTCGCAGCGCCACGCGCGCTACCGGCTCGTGCTGCGCCCCTGGCTGCACCTCGCCACGCTGCGCAGCGACTGCCGCATCTTCCAGGACCTCGACGTGGAGCGGATCCTCGACCTGCTGCTCGAGCCCTATGGTTTTCCGATCGAGAAGCGCCTGTCGCAGCGCTACCCGGTGCGCGACTACCAGACCCAGTTCAACGAGAGCGACTTCGCGTTCTTCAGCCGCCTGTGCGAGGAGTGGGGCATCAACTACCACTTCGCGCATGAGCGCGGCGCGCACCGGCTGGTGCTGTGCGACCACATGGGTGCCCACGCGCGCTTCGCGAGCCCGGCCTGCGCCGAGGTCGAATACCACGCGCCGGGTTCGAAGCTCGATGCCGAGTACCTGCACCGCTTCGTGCCCGAACATCGCCTGACGAGCGGCCGCTACGCCACCCGCGACCACGACTACCTGCGGCCGCACGCCGACCTCGGCGCCGGCCACCGCGACCCGCGCCCCACGGGCCAGGCCGACGGCGAGGTCTACCAGTGGCACGACGCCCGCGCCGGCAGCCACATCGCGCAGCCCGGCGCGGGTGCCGCGCCCGGCAACGACCCCTTCGGCGAGGGCCGGCTGCTCGCGCGGCTGCGCATGCAGGCGCTGCGCGCGCACGGTGCATGCGCGCGAGCCAGCGGCAACCTGCGCGGCATGGTGCCCGGATGCAGCTTCGGCCTGCGCAAGCATCCGCGCGCGGCCGCGAACACCGAGTACCTGGTGCTCCATGCGCGCTTCCTGCTCGAGGACACGGGCCACGAGAGCCAGCGCGACGCAGCGACCCCGCAGCGCTGGCGCGCCGAGGTCGAGCTGGTCGCGCATCCCATGGCCGAAGCGCTGCGGCCCGCGCCCACGCAGCCCAAGCCGCGCGCCGGTGGTCCGCAGGTGGCCGTGGTGGTCGGCCCCGCGGGCGAGAATCTCTGGACCGATGCGCTGGGCCGCATCAAGGTGCAGTTCCCCTGGGACCGGCTCGGTGCCCATGATGTTCACAGCAGCTGCTGGCTGCGCGTCTGCTCGCCGTGGGCCGGCAACCAGCTCGGCGCGATCCACGTGCCGCGCATCGGGCGGGAGGTGCTCGTCGACTTCATCGGCGACGACCCCGACCTGCCGATCTGCACCGGGCGCGTTCACAACGCGCTGAACCTGCCGCCCTGGGCCCTGCCCGCGCAGCACGCGCTGAGTGGCTTGCGCAGCCGCGAGCTGGCACCGCGTGGTGGCAATGCCGCCGCGGGCCGCGGCAACCACCTGCTGATGGACGACAGCGAAGGCGAGATTCAGGCACAGCTGCGCAGCGACCACGGGCATTCGAGCCTGGGCCTGGGCTTTCTCACGCGCGTGGAAGACAACGCCGGGCGCAAGGAGGCGCGCGGCCAGGGCTTCGAGCTGCGTACCGACGCGCATGGCGTGCTGCGCGCGCACGACGGTCTGCTCGTGAGCACCGAGGCGCGGCCCGACGCCGCGAAGCATGCCAAGCACATGGACGAGACGACGCGGCGGCTGGCGCGGGCGACCGGTCGGGTCGAGGCGCTGGCGCTGGCCGCGCGCCATGCCGACGCGCAGGACGGCAAGGACGGCGAGGACGACCAGGCCATCGTCGCGGCCGCGCTGCGGCAGCAGAACGATGCGCTGCGCGGCACGCGCGGCGACTTCCCCGAACTCGACGCGCCGCATCTGGTGCTCGCGAGCCCCGTCGGCATCGCCTTCAGTGCCGACCAGGGCCTGCACGGCCACAGCGGCGCCCATACCCAGTTCAGCAGCGGCGGCCATGCCTCGATCGGCACCGGCCGACGGCTGCTGGCCAGCGTCGCCGAGGGCCTGCGCGTCTTCGCCAAGCGCCATGGCATCCGGGCCTTCGCCTCGGAAGGCGAAGTCCGTTTCGAGGCGCAGAGCGATGCCATCGAAACCACCGCATTGAAGGACATCGACATCGTCAGCACCGAGGACACGGTCTACATCGTCGGCAAGAAGAAGGTCACGCTGGTGGGCGGCGCGAGCTTCAGCGAATGGCGCGAGGGCGGCATCCGCCATGGCACGCCCGGCAGCTGGATCGAGCACGCGGCCCTGCATGCGACGCCGGGACCGGACACGCGCCCGACCGCCGAGGCCGCCAGCGTCTGCGAGGCCTGCATGGCGCGCGCCCGCGCGCAGCGATCCGGCGTGGTGCCGCGCGAATGACGGCCATGGCATCGATCGAGGCGGCGCTGCTGCGGCGGCTGGCCAGCGACCTGCGCCGTCTGCGGCAGGCCGCGCCCGCGGGTTCCACCGTTTACGCGCTCGCGGAGGCCGCACTCTGCACGCCCGAAGGCGCGCTCGCGCGCTGGATTGCGTGCCACGGCCTCGAGGCCTGCGCCCTGCTCGACGGCACGCCCGAGGCGCGCTTCGCGAGCGACGGCCCCTGGCTCGTGGCATTGCCGGCGCGCATGCCCGACGCAGCCATCGACGAACTGGCGCGCCTCGCCGCGCTGCCGCAGGCCCTGCTGCTGCTCGGCAGCCCGCTGCCGATGCTGCGGCTCGCCAACCATCTGCGCAGTTGGCTCGATGCCGCCATGGTCGATGCGGAGGGCGGGCGCACCGATCTGCTGCTGCGCTGCTTCGATGCCTGCACCGGCATGGCGATGGTCGACCTCTGGCCCGCGGTGGAACGCCAGGCCTTCTTGGGCGCCTTCGACGGCTGGTGGGGCTGGAATGCCCGCTTCGGCCTCGAACACCGCGCGGGCGCCGCACGGCCGATGGCCGCGCCGCGCACCGAAGCGCTGGTGCTGGGCGAAGCGCTGCTCGAGCGCATCGACGCCCTCAACCGCGCAGAACGCCTGCTGCACCTGGTGCTCGACGAGGACGTTGCGGCCGGCGAACTCGATGGCGTTCCGTGCTGGCTGCACCGCGCCATCGCCAGACGGGCGCTGGCGCATGCGCAAGCGCTGGGCCTGACGGGCTGGCACAACGAGCGCATCGCGGTGGCGCTGTGCCTGCGCGTGCATCCCGCGATCCTCGAACAGCCCTGGATGCGCGCGCTCGCGGCCGGCGCCCGCACGCAGAACGGCGGCCTCCTGCGCGCCGTCGCAGGCATCGCGCCCGAGGTCCTCGAGGACGAACGCCGGCGCCATGCGGCGCGCGTGCTCGAGGACATGGCGCGCGAGATCGCGGGCCGCGCCTCCAGCCATCAACCCGCCGCTTCGCCGCACTGAGCGCCCCAAGAGAACCGCCCATGGACATCGCCAGCAGCCTCGCCAACGCCGCCAACGGCCAGCACGACCGCAGCGTCAGTTGCCATTCCTCCGAGGCCACGGCGCGCGTCGCGGCCGTGATCCTGTACCCGAGCCTCGGCTGCCCGCTGGTGCTGGCACCGGGCCAGACCCGCGCGCGCCTCGTGATCGGCGTGAACGCCGGCGACAGCCGCCGCTTCGCCGTCGACGCCACGACCGGACTCGCGCAGGCCGCGCATCCCTACATCGACCGCCACCTGCGCCTGTGCTCCATCGAGCGCAAGCCGGCCGACACCGATACGACGCAGGGCACGCTGTTCGGCGATGGCCGCACCTACGCAAAGGCGCGCGCCGCGCTCAAGACGCGCGCCCTCGGCCCCTTCCGCGCGCAGACGATCGCGCATTGCGGCGACGGCACGGCCTTCAGCATCTCGCCCGCGGGCATGCGGCTCTACCGCGAGTTCGAAGGCGGCACGCTCTACGAGATCGAGTTCGACCCGCGCACCGCGCCCTTCACGCGCATCGACGCCTCGGGCTTCCTGAGCTTCGCCTGGATGGTGGCGCTGACGCCGGCCGAGCAGAAGGCCTGGCCCGGCGGCGATGCGCCCTGCGCGGCGCACTACCAGGACCTGCTGGTCCAGCGCTTCCTGCAGACGCAGCGCGGCACGCGCGGCGGAGCGATCGGCGACCTGCGCGAGTACGACGTCGAAGCCATCGGCGCCACGCGCATCGGCGCGCCCGGTGCCGACCGGCTGCGGTTGCAGGCCTGGCACCCCGTGATCCGCGCGCGCACGCCGACGCTGCGGATCGCGCACCTGAGCGACGTGCACGTCAACCTGCGCCAGCAGGCGCTGGCTCGTTCGCGCGCGATCCTGCTCGAGGGCGCGGCCGGCGCCGGCCCGCTCGCCGAACCCTTCGCCGCGCGCACGCTGTGCAATGCCTTCCTGCACCTGCGTGCCCTGTTCGAGGCCGTCACCCCAAATCGCGAGCCCGACACCGCCCTGCTGCTGACCGGCGACCTGATCGACTTCAACCGCAACATCGATCCCGCGCGCGCCGGCGCCACGCTGGGCGAGCAATGGCGCGCCTTCAACATCCTCGGCAACGCGCACGACGCCGAGCTCTACGCGCGCTGGCAGGACGACTTGCAGGTCTACAGTCTGGTGCGGCATGCCTATGCGCGGCTCAAGCTGCCGGTCTTCATGACCACCGGCAACCACGAGGCCTACGAGATGCCCTACGGCATCAGCCCGCGCGTGGGCGGCTGGGGCATGGCGCTCGGCGCGATGGAGAACGCCGGCCGGCATGCCGGCCCTTCGGTCGCGGAGCGCACCGACCCCGCCCTCGCGCGGCATCGCACGCGGCTCGAGGAGGCCAGCCGCTTCTCGTCGACCCGCGCCAACGAAGGCATCGCGGCCGACCACAACCTCACGATCTACGAAGCCGCGCTCGCCTATGGCCCCACCTACGGCCAGACCTACACCTCGCTCAACTACGACGCCGCCAACTTCGATCTCTTCGGCGCGCTGTTCAATCCGCTCGGCGACTTCGTCGTCGGGTTCGGTGGGCGGCAGGGCGCGCGAACGGCGGACCAGCTGCTCGTGGGGCTGGCCTGGGGCGAGCACGAGAACTTCCAGAACCTCGCGGGCGGCACCGGCAGCGTGGGCGTGGACCGCCAGGGCGCCATGATCCTGCCGCGCGCCGCGAGCAGCTTCAGCCCCGGGCAGCAGGCGCTGCTGCGGCATGCGCAGCAGCTCAAGGCCGCGAACGGCGCATCGCTGCTCGTGGCGAGCCACTTCACCATCTTCAGCTACGACCAAGACGTGCCCTTCTCGGCCGCCGATGCCGGCTTCACGCCGGCCGACGCGCCCGACGGCCACCTCCACAGCCCGGGCGGACTCACCGCCTTCAACATGGGCACCTGCGAGCGCCGGCTGCGCTGGTACTTCGATCACCTCGTCCTCGGCGACGGCCCGCGCGTCGACTGGCACTTCAGCGGCCACAGCCACCGTGCCGGGCTCTACCAGGCCGCGCGCAGCGCGAGGTCCAGGGGACGCGTCGAGGTCACGAGCGCCAGGGACCCGGGGCTGGAGGGCCCGCAGGCCGGCGATGGCCGCGCCACCCGCTTCGTCGTGTCGAGCTGCGGCGGACCCATCGGCTACCAGAACCTCGACGGCGAACTCGCGGGCTGGACCTTGCGCCCGCCCGCGGGCAGCGTGCTCGACCCGGTGCGCCATCGGCTCTCGCAGGTGCGAAGCGCGACGGGGACGGGGCGGCCCCGGCTCGCGGTGGCGCTGGACTACCTGCACCTGATGCATCCGAAGGATCCGCCGCTGCGGTTCGTCTGGGGGCAGCGCGTGGGGCTGCTGACATCGCGGCGGTCGCCGGAGGTCGAGGTGGTCTTGAACGAGCGGATGGCGGTGCTGGATTGCATCGTGGGGGTCAGGGTGTGGGTGTGCGAGATGGTTCAGGTCCGACACAGCAGTTCGCCAAGACCACGCCCCGTCTGGCATCGGCTGGCTCCATCGCTTCGAACGGAAGGCACAGGAATGCACCTCCACTTCTCCGAGACCGACATGCTGTTGCTGGATCGCGCGATGGCTCCGATCAAGCGTCCCGTCCCGCCACCTGGGCCATCGACGCCTGCCAGCAAGAGCACCGACAGGCGCATTACGCAGCGCGTGGCGCAGGCGTTCCTCGCGATCGAACTCAAGAAACCCCGTATCGGGAAGCACATGCCCGATTGGGCTGCCGACATGAATGTCGAAGACCCGTGGCTGTTTCCGATGGACATCGGCACGGCGCTGCTAGGCACCTCCACGGTCGACTTCATGCACCGCCGCTACGCGGAGCACGGCGAGATTCCGGACTGGAACTGGCTTCACTTCGCCTGGGGTCAGTCGCCAGCGCCGTCGGGCAATCTCTACCCGGATCCCCGAAAAGTCATCCGTATGCAGCGTTAGTCCCATGCAACGTCGCCAGTTGTTCCGATCGCTAGCAGGCCTATCGATCTCCACCTCCACCGCACTCTTGACGGGTTGTCGCATGAGCATGAAGAAAGAGATCAAGGATTTCGAAAAGCCATTCCAGTATCTGCAGGACGACGCCCTGCGTCTGCACGAAACCGGCAATGCCACGCTCACGGTGAGCAACGCGTCCTTCCACGACTCGGAGTTCCATGGTCAGACCTGGCGCCGTCTGCAATTCATCGACTGCGATTTCGATGGCGGCTACCGGATACGGCTCGAGGCCATGGAGAACGTCGAGTTCCGCAATTGCCGTTTCTCCGGCGTCATCGAATTCGGCGTCATGACGAACGTGCGGTTCCACAACTGCAGCTCGGGCGGCAACTCCAACTGGGGAGGCCAGGCCGGCAGCACGAACGTGGTCTTCGAGAAATGCCGCTTCATCGGGTCGAGCAGCGACAGGAATCGTCAGGGCGCGATCGGAACCTACGGAGAGGCGAGCTTCCTGAATTGCGTCGTCAAGTGGTTCGACATCAGCGCCGACGCGAAACTGATCGCGAGGAACTGCGACTTCGACGATGTTTCCTATCACCCGGAAGGCGCCCACGTCCTCATCGAGAACTGCAGGTTGAGGAACGCTTTCAACATGGTGCCCGCGACCCTCGAATCCTTCACCCTCCGGGACACGGTGCTCGACGATCTCGACTTCAACGGCGCCGCATTGCGCGGCGATCTTCTGATCGAACGCGTGCGTGGCGGCTCCTTGAGCGGGTGGATCGACGGCGGTTCGCGCATCACTGTGAGGGACAGCCAGTTCAGTGCGTCCGGACAGTCGCACTTCAGCTTCGGGCTCGGCTCTGCCGACACGGCGCACGCGCTGATCGACAACGTCAGGATCCAGGGAGGCAGCAAGGCGGCAGGCCTCGTTTTCGGCACGGTCGGCTCCAAGGCCGAGGGCATTGCCCCCAAAGTCAACCAGACCTTCACCCTCCGCCACAGCCACATCGACCACCTCGACGCCACCTACCTGCGCAGCGCCCACGTGCGCTTCGAAGGCAACGAGTTCGGCCGCCTCGAGCTGCAGCACAGCCGCATCGGCACGCTGGAGCTGCTCGGCAACACCATCGTGCGCACGGTCGACTTCACGAACGTGGAGGCCGACGACGCCAAGGTGCAACCGCTGGGCGCCGGCCAGGCCCGGCTCGAGGGCTCGAACATCCGGCTCGACTGACGCGCGGGCGCCGCTCAGGACGCCGGGCAGTTCAATGCCGCCTCGGCGCCCTGCGCGGGCGCCTCGCCGCGCAGGAACGCGAACACCACCACCGCGGTCAGCACCGTCACGGCGGCAAGCCCCAGCAACAGCGTGGCGAAGGCGTCGCCATACACCTGCAGCACGGCGGCGCGGTCCAGGCCCGGCAGCAGCGCGAGCGCCTGCGGCAGGCCGCCGGTCGTGACCTGCTGCGCGGCCTGCGACGCGGCCGACGATCCCGAGGCCATGGCGCCGACGCCCGGCAGATGCGCCAGCCGCGCCGCCACCAGCGCCGTCAGCGCCGCGCCGACCAGCGCCAGCGCAATGCCCTCGCCCGCCACGCGCACCGTGTTGAAGATGCCCGAGGCCATGCCCGCGCGCTCGCGCGGCACCACGCCGACCGCGAGCCCGTCCATCAGGCCCCAGGGCAGGCCGATGCCGCCGCCGATCAGCAGCAGCGGCAGCAGCAGTTCGCGCGGTGCCGCGCCCGGCGCGCAGCGGCCCAGCGCGTACAGGCCCACGGCGCAGACCAGCAGCCCCACGGCCGAGATGGCGCCGGCCGGGAAGCGGTGCGCGAGCCACGCGGCCAGCGTCGGCACGACGAGGATCGGCCCCGACAGCGCGAGCATCAGCCGGCCGGTCTCGGCCACGTCGCGCCCCTCGAGGCCGACGAAGCGGATCGGCAGCAGCACCAGCAGCACGACGAAGGCGTAGGCCGGCGCGCTCGCGAGCAGCTGCACGCCGACGAAGCGCGGATAGCGGAACAGCGTCAGGTCGAGCATCGGATGCGCGACGCGGCGCTCGATCGCGACGAAGACGACGCCCAGCAGCACGGCGCCGGCCAGCGCGCCGATCACCCAGGGGCTGCCCCAGCCGCTGTCGGGCGCCTGCAGCACGCCCAGGGTCAGCAGGCTCAGCGCGCCCGTGAAGCTCAGCGTGCCGGGCACGTCGAGGCCCATGGCCTGCGGGTTGCGCGACTCGCGCATGCACGCCGCGCCGATCGCCAGCGCCGCCAGGCTCACGAGCGCGGGGCTCCACATCACGGCCTGCCAGCCGAAGCGCTCGCCGAGCCAGCCCGCGAGCAGCGCGCCCGAGGCGAGGCCGGCGCCGAACGAGGTGCCGATCAGGCTGAAGGCGCGCGTGCGCGCCGCCCCATCGAAGACCTGCGCCAGCGCGGCGGTGCCGGCGGCGAAGGCCGCGGCCGCACCGAGCCCCTGCGCGGCGCGCGCGAAGTCGAACCACACGATGCCCGGCGCGCACACCGCGAACAGGCTGCCGAGCAGGATCAGCAGCAGCCCGAGCACGAACACGCGCTTGCGCCCGTAGGCATCGGCCAGCGCGCCGGCCGCCATCAGCGTGCCGCCGAAGCTCAGCATGAAGGCATTGGTGACCCAGTTGAGCTGCACCGGGCTGCCGCCCAGCGCGGCATGGATGGCGGGCAGCGCCACGGCCGGGCCGGTGAAGCTCAGCGGCATGCCGATCCCGGCCAGGCAGACGGCGGCGAGCAGCCAGTACGGGCGTGGCGCCGGAGAAGACGAAACAAGAGAAGAAGACATGGACACCCTTCACGCAGGACCGAAGACAGGGCCGGGCGGCGCCGTTCCGGAGGCCCGGCCGACGCCCTCATCGGCGTGAAGAGAAGATAAAAATGATTGAATGCAAAGAGAATGGGCGTACCGATCCACTCACTCCCAACCTGAGGTTGCCAATCGATGGACAGTTTCAGCGGCCTCGAATCCTTCGTGCGGGCGGCCGATCTGCTGAGCTTCGCCAAGGCGGGGCGCTTGCTCGGCATCTCCGCCTCGGCGGTCGGCAAGAACGTGGCGCGGCTCGAGCAGCAGCTCGGGCTGCGGCTGTTCAACCGCACAACGCGCCAGGTGCGGCTCACGCAGGAAGGCGCGATGTTCCACGAGCGCTGCCGCCGCATCCTCGACGAGCTCGACGATGCGCGCGCGATGATGCAGGACGCCGTCGCCCAGCCGCGCGGCCGGCTGCGCGTGAGCCTGCCGACCATCGGCTACCGCTTCCTGCTGCCGATGCTGCCGGACTTCCAGGCCCGCTATCCGCAGATCGAGCTCGACCTCGACTTCAACGACCGGCTGGTCGACGTGATCGCCGAGGGCGTGGACGTGGCGATCCGCAGCGGCGAGCTGGTCGATTCGCGGCTGGTGGCGCGCAGGCTCGGGCCGTTCCGCTTCCTGCTGGTGGCCGCGCCGGCCTACCTCGCGCGCCATGGCGTGCCGCAGCAGCCGGCCGAGCTCGCCGACCATGCCTGCCTGCGCTACAAGTTCGTCACCGGCACGCGCATCGAGGACTGGACCCTGCCAGGCCTGCCCGAGCGGCTGCCCTGCACGATGCTGTGCAACAACATGGAGGCGATGCTCGGCGCGGCCATCGCCGGGCTCGGCATCGGCTTCATGCCCGATTTCCTCGCGCGCGATGCGCTGGCGCGCGGCGAGCTGCAGCGCGTGCTCGCGCCCCACGTCACGCACCGCGGCCAGTTCTCGGCGCTGTGGCCGTCGAGCCGGCAGCTGTCGCCGAAGGTGCGGGCCTTCGTGGATTTCGCGGTCGAGCGGATGTTTCCGCCGCCGACCGACGAAGAGGTCAGGCGGGACTGACTCAGGCGGCCACCGCCGGCTCGGCTGGCACGGTCGCCATGGCCGACTCGGACACTGCGGCCGGCGGCTCCTGCGCCAGATCGAACAGCGCGCCGATCCGCGCATTGCCGCCGATCGCCGCCAGCTCGCGGCTGCTCAGCGTGGTGCCCGCGCCGCCCTCGAGCTGCGCGATCCGCACCGCGGCCTTCTCGCCGGCCGGCACCATGAAGGGCGAGTGCGTGGTGTAGACGATCTGCTGCGCGAAATCCTGCTCGAAGTGCGCGAGCAGGTCGGCCTGCGAACGCGGATGCAGGTGCAGGCCGGGTTCGTCGAGCAGCAGCACGATGCCGCCGTCGCCCTGCTCGCCGGCTTCGCCACGCAAGCCCGCGAAGAAGGCCACGTGGAACGCGAAGAACCACTGGAAGCCACGGCTGCGCTCGTCGAGCCCGACCTCGACCTCGTAGGCGCTGCCCGGGTCCGACACCAGCGTGTCGAACTCGTCGCCGTCGAGGTTGAAGCGCACCTTGAGCGGCCGATCCTTCCACAGCCGCCGGATCTCGGCGGTCATCGCCGCGCCCGCGCGGTTCACGAGCTGGTTGCGCGTGGCCTGGTCGCCGCGTTCGTGCAGCGCATGCAGCTCGCGCGGATCGAGGCCGGCCGCGCGGCACAGGGTGCCGAAGCTGCGCTGCGCGCTCGAGAGATGGTCGCGCGCCTCGCTCGAGAGGTAGTCGGCGATGTTCTGGCGGCCCTGCAGCGCGGGGTACTCGTCGACGAACACGAAGCGCGGCAGCCGCGCGAGGATCCAGTCCTTGGCGCGCGCGAGCGCCGGTCCGTCGCTGACGATCGACAGCGACAGCTCCTCGAGCTCGGTCACCATCTGCGCGGGCTTGTCGGCCAGCTCGGCACCGGCCGCGGCCAATGCCTGGCGCAGCGCGGCCAGTGCCAGCTGCGCGCCCTCGGACCACTTGAGCAGGTCGGGGTTGAGGATCATCGCGCCATCGAAGGCATCGGCCGCCTGCTCGAGCGGCGCGCGCAGTTCGTCGGCCAGCTTCTCGGCCGCGGCCTTCACGGCCGGCACGATCTTGCGGATCTTGCCCTTGGCATCGCCGACGTCGATCGACAGGTCGCCCAGGCCCTCGAGCCCGGCCCAGCGCGCCGGGCCATAGCCACGGCCCGCCGTCACGTGGCTCACACCGGAAGCGCGCGGCAGCATGCGCACCAGCTCGGCCTGCTCCTGCGGCTCGAGGCGCCAGCGCGTGTGGACCACGGGCGTGTCGGCCGTGCATTCGCTCAGGCGGCGGTGGCGCGGGAAGTTCTTGATCGGGCTCAGCGCGCTCACCGGCCCCTCGGCCGGGTTCAAGCTGTGCAGCGCGCGCAGCAGGTTGGATTTGCCGGTGTCGTTGCGGCCGAGGATCGTGGTGATCCGGGAGAGTTCGATGGGACCGCTGTCGTTGATCGAGCGAAAGTGGGTGATCTGGAAGGACGCCAGGCGCATGCGGGAAAGTCGATTCACAAAAAAGCAGGGCCGGGGAATGTAGTGCACTCCCGGCCCCTTTCCGATCGGCGCGCGAAAAAAATCGGCGCGCGATCCCTTGCTTGCGACTCAGCTCATTCGGCGGCGCGCCGCAGCGTCTCGACCACGGGCCGGCGCAACACCTCGCGCAGCCCCCACCAGCCCGCGCCCAGCGCGAGCACCGCACCGGCCAGCGCACCGGCCACAGGCACGAGCGGCGAGGCGGTCCAGGTGAACTCGAACACGAAGCGCGCCAGGCCCCAGCCGATCACCGAGGCCACGATGCTCGCGAGGAAGCCCGCGAGCAAGCCCACGCCCGCGAGTTCGGCGCGCTGCACCTGGCGCAGCAGGCTGGCGCGCGCGCCCACCGCACGCATCACGGCGAACTCGCGCGCGCGCTCCTCGCGCGTGGCGGTGACGGCCGCGAACAGCACCACCAGCCCGGCCGCGAGCGTGAAGCCGAACAGGAACTCGACCGCGCGGATCACCTGGTCGAGCACCGTCTGCACCTGGTTGATGGTGGCGCTCATGTCGACGTTGGTCACGTTCGGGAAGGCGCGCACCAGCGCGTTGTCGAAGCCCTTGGTCTCGGGCGCGCGGAAGGCGCCCATGAAGGTGGTGGGCACGTCGGCCAGCGTGGGCACCGTGTACATCACGAAGAAGTTGGCGTGCAGCGAGCCCCAGTCGACCTTGCGCAGCGAGGTGATGCGCGCATCGTTCTGCATGCCGCCGATGTCGAAGCGCAGGCTGTCGCCGAGCTTCAGGCCCAGGGTCTCGGCCAGGCCCTCCTCCACGCTCACCTCGCCCTGCGCGCCGGGCGTCCAGTGGCCGGCCACGATGCTGTTGTGCGCGGGCGCCTCGGCGCTGTTGCTGAGGTTGAACTCGCGGTCCACCAGTCGCTTGGCGCGGTCCTCGGTGTAGTCGTCGGGCGTCACGGGCTTGTCGTTGATCGCGATCAGGCGGCCGCGGATCATCGGGTACCAGTCGAACTTGTCGACGCCGCCGCCGCGCAACGCCTTCTGGAAGGCCTCGCTCTGGTCGGGCATCACGTTGATGACGAAGCGGTTGGGCGCATCGGGCGGCGTGGCCTTGCGCCAGCTCGCCACCAGGTCGGTGCGTAGCAGAACGAGCAGCACCAGCGCCAGCAGGCCGACCGCGAGCGCGCTGACCTGCACCACCGCATAGGCCGGCCGCGCCGAGATCTGCCGCGTGGCCAGCACCAGCCAGCGCGGCGCGGTGGTCTCGTTGACGCTGCGCCGCAGCAGCTTGACCGCGAGCCAGCTCAAGAGCGCGAACACCGCCACCGCGCCCGCGAAGCCGCCGACCGCGATCAGGCCCAGCTTGATGTCGCTGCTGGCCGCCATCAGCAGCGCCGCGAAGCCCGCCACGCCGATGCCCAGCACCGCGAGCGAGGCCGGCTTGAGCCCGCCCACGTCGCGCCGGATCACGCGCAGCGGCGGCACGCGCGCCAGCTGCAGCACCGGCGGCAGCCCGAAGGCGAACAGCAGCGTGAGGCCCATGCCGAGGCCGAAGGCCGCGGGCCACAGCGTGGCCGAGGGCAGCGCGGTCTCGACCAGGCCCGCGAGCAGCAGCACGAACACGTAGTGCACGCCGAAGCCGATCGCCACGCCGAGCGCGCTGGCCACCAGCCCGACCACCGCGAACTCGAAGGCATAGGCCCACGCGATGGTGCGCTGGCTCTGGCCCAGTACGCGCAGCATCGCGCAGTCGTCGAGGTGGTTGGCCGCGAAGCCGCGCGCGGCCAGCGCCACTGCCACGGCCGACAGCAACGCCGCCAGCAGCGCCACCAGGCTCAGGAATTTCTCGGCGCGGTCCAGCGTCTGGCGCATCTCGGGCCGGCCGCTCTCGAAGGAGTCGAGCCGCACGCCGCGCAGCTCGCCCTTCTTGATCTGGGCTTCGGACCAGTCGACGAAGCGCTTCACCGCTGCGTCGGGCCCCGCCACCGCGAGCCGGTAGCCCACGCGGCTGGCCGGCTGCACGAGGCCGGTGCGCGGCACGTCGGCCTGGTTGAGCATCACGCGCGGCGAGAAGCTCATGAAGCCCGCGCCGCGATCGGGCTCGAGCGTGATGACGCGGCCCACGCGCAGGCCGGTGTCGCCCAGGAGCAGCGTGTCGCCGACCTTGAGCGCCAGCGAGTCCAGCAGCGAGGCATCGACCCAGACCTCGCCCGGCGCCGGCACGTCGCGCGTGACCGCGCCCGGCGCACCCAGGGCCGTGGCGGTCTGCACGTTGCCGCGCAGCGGATAGCCCTCGGCCACCGCCTTCAGCGCCACCAGCTTGCTCGCGCCGCCCTGTGCATCGTCGGCCCGCGCCATGGTCGGAAAGCCGTAGGTGCCCGCGGACTGCAGCCCCAGCGAGCGCGCCTGCGCCACGAAGGCCTCGGGCGTCGGGTTGTCGCTGACGATGACCGCGTCGCCGCCCAGCAGCTGGCGCGCATCGCGCTTCAGGCCGCCCTGCAACCGGTCGGCGAAGAAGCCGACGGCCGTGAGCGCGGCCACGGCCAGCAGCACGGCGACGATCAACAGGCGCAGCTCGCCGGCGCGCAGGTCGCGCCAGAGCGTGCGCCAACCCAGGCGGAGGGAAGCGTTCATGGGCGCGACGATAGCCCAGCGGGCGCCCGGGCGGCGGGTTCGAGGGTTATTGCCCCGTCACCACCCGCAGCGACGGCGTACCCGCCTCCATGCCGCCGATCACCGCCGCCTGCGCGAAACCCTCGCGCCTGAAGATCTCGAGCACCGCATCGACCGCCCCGGGCGCGCAGCTCACCAGCAGGCCGCCCGAGGTCTGGGGATCGCTGAGCAGCGCCTGCGCGGTGGGCGGCAGGCCGGCGGCGAGTTCGACCTCGGCGCCGTAGCCGGCCCAGTTGCGGCCCGAGGCGCCCGTGACGAAGCCCTCGGCGACCATCGCCGTGACCTGGTCGAGCAGCGGCACCTTCGACCATTCGACGACGGCCGAGAGCTTCGCGCCGCGCGCGAGCTCGAGCGCATGCCCCGCAAGGCCGAAGCCCGTGACGTCGGTCAGCGCATGCACGCCCTCGAGCGCCGAGAGCGCGATGCCGGGGGTGTTGAGCTTGGTCGTGTTCTCGATCAGTTGGCGGTAGCCGGTCTCGGACAGCTGCTCCTTCTTGAGCGCGGCCGACAGCACGCCGACGCCCAGCGGCTTGCCCAGCACCAGCACGTCGCCCGCCTTCGCGTCGGCATTGCGCCGCACACGGTCGGGATGCACCAGGCCCATGGCGACCAGCCCGTAGATCGGCTCGACCGAATCGATGGTGTGGCCGCCCGCGATCGGAATGCCGGCGGCGCGGCAGACGTCCTGGCCGCCACGCACGATCTCGGCGATCACTTCCACCGGCAGCTGGTTGATCGGCATCGCGAGGATGGCCAGCGCCATGATCGGCCGTCCGCCCATGGCGTAGACGTCGCTGATGGCATTGGTGGCCGCGATGCGCCCGAATTCGTAGGGATCGTCCACGATGGGCATGAAGAAATCGGTGGTGGCGATCAGTGCCTGCTCGTCGTTGAGCCTGTAGACTGCCGCGTCGTCGGCGGTCTCGATGCCCACCATGAGCTCGGGCGGAATCAGTCCCCCCGCATGGTTCTTGAGGATTTGCGACAGCACCCCGGGTGCGATCTTGCAACCGCAGCCGCCACCATGCGAGAAGCTGGTGAGCCGCAGCGGCGCCAGCGGATTCAGGGGCCTGGAAGATGCAGCATCGGTCATGGCAGCGCGTCAATCGATGAATGAGACAAGGCGAGATTATCGAAGCCTCGACCGCAAGCCGCCCGCGCCCCGCTGACGACCCATTTCGATTCACCAAAGGCCACGCCCATGAAAACTCCCGCTCGCATCGCCCTCGCGCTCACGCTCTCCCTCGCCGCCGTCGGCGCCTTCGCGCAAGGCGTGCTGCGCGTCTCGGCCATTCCCGACGAGGCGCCGACCGAACTGCAGCGCAAGTTCACGCCGCTGGGCGACTACCTCAAGAAGGAAACCGGCATGGACGTGCAGTTCACGCCCGTGACCGACTACGCCGCCGTGGTCGAGGGCCTGGCGACGAACAAGATCGACCTCGCCTGGCTCGGCGGCTTCACCTTCGTGCAGGCGCGCATCCGTACCAACGGCGGCGCGGTGCCGATCGTGCAGCGCGCCGAGGACGAGGTCTTCACCAGCAAGTTCATCGTGCCGGTGGACAGCAGCGCGAAGACGCTCGCTGACCTCAAGGGCAAGACCTTCGCGTTCGGCGCGCCCTCCTCCACCTCGGGCAGCCTGATGCCGCGCTACTTCCTGCTGCAGGCCGGCATCAACCCCGAGAAGGACTTCAAGACGGTCGCGTTCTCGGGCGCGCACGATGCCACCGTGGCCTTCGTGGCCGCCTCGCGCGCCGAGGCCGGCGTGCTCAACGCCTCGGTGTGGGACAAGCTGGTGGAGGCCAAGAACCCCAATGCGCTCAAGGTGCGCGTGCTCGCGACCACGCCGACCTACTACGACTACAACTGGACCGTGCGCCCGGGCCTCGACGCGGCACTCACGAAGAAGCTCACCGACGCCTTCCTCAAGCTCGATCCGGCCAACCCGGCGCACAAGGAGATCATGGCGCTGCAGCGCGCGAGCAAGTTCATCTCGACCAAGTCGTCGAACTACGACGGCATCGAGAGGGCGGGCAAGTCGGCCGGCCTGATCAAGTAAGCACGACAGAGGGACGGCGCGCATGGGTTTCTCGCTCGACGGCGTGGGCGTGGTGCACCCCAATGGCCAGCGCGCGCTGGCCGGGGTGAAGCTCGCGGCGCGCGACGGCGAGCGCCTCGCGGTCATCGGGCCCTCGGGCGCGGGCAAGACCACGCTGCTGCGCGTGCTCGGGGCCGCGCTGCGACCCGGCGAAGGCGAGGTGCGAACGCTCGACGCGCAGCCCTGGCAACTGCAGGCCGCTGCGCTCAGGAAATTGCGCGCACGCATCGCCACCGTGCACCAGGCACCGCCGATCGCGCCGCGGCTGCGCGTGGTCACGGCCGTGCTCGCGGGCCGGCTCGGCCAGTGGTCGAGCTGGCGCGCGCTGGCCTCGCTGTTCCATCCTTCCGACATGGCCGGCGCGCACGAGGTGCTGGCGCGCCTGTCGCTCGAGGACCGCCTGTTCGAGCGCTGCGACCGGCTCTCGGGCGGGCAGCTGCAGCGCGTGGGCATCGCACGCGCGCTCTACCAGCGGCCGGCGCTGCTGCTGGCCGACGAGCCCGTCTCGGCGCTCGACCCCACGCTGGCCGATGCCGCCGTGGGCCAGCTGGTCGCGCAGAGCGAAAGCACGGGCGCGACGCTGGTCGCCTCGCTGCATGCGGTGGACCTGGCGCTGCGCTGGTTTCCGCGCGTTGTCGGCATGCGCAACGGGCAGCTGATGTTCGACCTGCCGACCGCCGAGCTGACGCCCGCGCTGCTCGACGCGCTCTATGCCAGCGAGGGCGGCGTGGCCTTGCAGCGCGCGCCGCAACCGGTCGCGGCCGAGGCGGCCTTCCAGCGGCCGGGCTGCGCTTGAGCGCGAACGCCGTCCACCGCGATCCGCAGGCGCGGCGCCGGCTCGGCTTCGGGCTCGCCGCGCTGGTCGTCGCCTGGCCGATGCTGACGCTGGCCGAGTTCAAGCCCTGGGCGCTGTTCGGCAGCGGCAACCTCGCGGTCATCGGCGGCTTTCTCGCGGGCTTCCTTCCGCCCGATGGCTCGCCCGCCTTTCTCGCGCTGCTCGCCAGGGCCACGCTCGAGACGCTGGCCATGGCCACGGCCGGCACCGCGCTCGCGCTGCTGATCGGCGCACCGCTGGCCTTCGTGACGACGCGCGCGCTGTCGATCTCGCGCATCGGCCCCGGACCGGGCCGCGTGCGCGCCGGCATCGTGCGGCAGGCGGCGCGCTGGCTGCTGATGGTGCTGCGCGCGATCCCCGAGATCGTCTGGGCGCTGCTGTTCGTGCGCGCGCTGGGCCTGGGCCCCGCGGCCGGCGTGCTGGCGCTGGCCATCACCTATGGCGGCATGCTCGGCAAGGTCTACGCCGAGATCCTCGAATCGACCGACACCCGCCCCGCGCGCGCGCTGCTCGAGGCCGGCAGCGGCCGGCTCGCGGCGCTCTGCTATGGCCTCTTGCCGCACACGGCGCAGGAGCTGGCCTCGTACACCGTGTACCGCTGGGAGTGCGCGGTGCGCGCCTCGGTGGTGATGGGCTTCGTCGGCGCGGGTGGCCTGGGCCAGCTGATGGACCAGTCGATGAAGATGCTCAACGGCGGCGAGGCCAGCAGCATCCTGCTGGTGTTCCTGCTGCTGGTGCTGCTGGCGGACGTGCTGAGCAACGCGCTGCGAAGGCTGCTGGCATGAACCTGCCGCCACGCCCACCGCCCTGCCTGCGCTGCCGCATCGCGCTGCTGCTGATCGCGGCGGCGGTGGTCGCGAGCTTCGTCTACCTCGGCATCGATTACCGCGCGCTGGGCTCGGCCGAGTCGCTCGCGCTCATGGGCAAGTTCATCGCCGAGTTCTTCCCGCCCGACCTCTCGGGCGGCTTCCTCGCCAAGGTCGGCCACGGCGCGCTGCAGACGCTCGCGGTGTCGGCGCTCGGCACGGTGCTCGCGGCGCTGGCGGGCGCGGTGCTCGCACTGCCCGCGTCCGGCCGCGCCGGCTGGCTGCCGCGCCACACGGCGCGCTTCGTCCTCAACCTGCTGCGCAGCGTGCCCGAGCTGGTCTGGGCCGCGCTGATGGTGCTGGCCGCGGGCATCGGGCCCTTCGCGGGCGCGCTGGCGCTGGCGCTGCACACCACGGGCGTGCTGGGCCGCCTGTTCGCCGAGGCGCTCGAGAACGCGCCGCGCGAGCCCGAGCATGCGCTGACGCTCTCGGGCGCCGGCCCGGTCGCGGCCTTCAGCTATGCCAGCCTGCCGATCGTGCTGCCGCAGTGGGTGGCCTACACGCTCTACCGCTGGGAGATGAACATCCGCATGGCCGCGGTGCTGGGCTTCGTGGGCGGCGGCGGGCTCGGGCAGCTGCTGTACTTCCACCTCTCGATCTTCCAGCAGCAGCAGGCGATGACGGTGCTGCTCGCGATGTTCGTGCTGGTCACGCTGGTGGACTTCGCGAGCGCTCGCTTGCGCCGGGGCCTCGGTCCCGCCTACGCCTGAAGCCGCGGGGCGACAATCGGGGGCATGAGGTTCCCGCCATGAGTCACCGCCAGCCCGTGCGGGTCGTCGACCGCCACGCCTTCGACACGATCATCGATGCCCGCTCGCCGGCCGAGTTCGCGCTCGACCACATCCCGGGCGCCATCAACTGCCCCGTGCTCGACGACGAGGAGCGCCGCATCGTCGGCACCGTCTATGTGCAGACCGGCGCCTTCGAGGCGCGCCGCATCGGCGGCGCGATGGTCGCGGCCAACATCGCGCGGCATCTGCGCGACACCCTGGCCGACCGGCCCGAGAAGTGGAAGCCGCTGGTCTACTGCTGGCGCGGCGGCATGCGCAGCGGCTCGATGGTGACCTGGCTGCGGCTGGTGGGCTGGGACGCCCAGCAGCTCGCGGGCGGCTACAAGAGCTTCCGGCGCCACGTGATCTCGCAGCTCGATGCGCTGACGCCGCGGCTCGACCTGCGCGTGGTCTGCGGCGCCACCGGCAGCGCCAAGACCCGCGTGCTGCATGCACTGGCCGCGCGCGGCGAGCAGGTGCTCGACCTCGAGGACTTCGCGCACCACAAGGGCTCGCTGCTGGGTTCGCTGCCGGGCGTGGCGCAACCCTCGCAGAAGCATTTCGAGACCCGCATCGCGACGGTGCTCGAAGGCATCGACCTGCAGCACCCGCTGTACGTCGAGGGCGAGAGCATCCGCATCGGCCGGCTCTCGCTGCCGCTGTCGCTGGTGGCGAAGATGCGCAGCGCGCCCTGCATCGAGGTGGTGGCCACGCCCGAGGCGCGGCTGGCCTACCTGCTGCGCGACTACGCCTACCTCGGCGACGACCGCGCGGCACTGGCCGGCCAGCTCGGCCTGCTCAAGGAACTGCAGGGCAAGGAGACGGTGGCGCGCTGGCAGCAGTGGGCGCACGAGGCGCAGCTGCCGCTGCTCTTCGCCGAGCTGATGGCGCTGCACTACGACCCGCACTACGAGAAGTCGCAGGAGCGCCATTTCAAGACCTGGGCCACGCGGCGCCGCGTGGCCGCGGCCGACCTCGGCGATCAGGGCATCGAGGCGCTGGCCGACGCGGTGCGCGCGCTCGAGGGCGACGCCAGCCCGTCGGCATAGAGCACGCCGCGAGGCGCGCGGCACAGCCCCCACAGCCGCAGCCCGCTGAGCTCGGCCATGCGCACGCCCATCGCGGTCGGCGCCGAGATGGTGGCCATGGCCGCGATGCCGAGCCGCGCGCACTTGCGCACCAGCTCGTGGCTGCCGCGGCTCGACAGCACCACGAAGCCCGGCGCGCCGAGCCGCCCGGTGCGCGCGAGCCGGCCCAGCAGCTTGTCGAGCGCGTTGTGGCGGCCCACGTCCTCGAGCACCTCGACCAGCTCGCCCTCGAGCGTGGCCCAGCCCGCGGCATGGATCGCGCCGGCGCTGGCATTGAGCAGCTGGCGCGCGGGCAGCGCCGCGAAGGCACGCAGCACGGTGGGCAGGTCGATGCGCGCCAGCCAGTCGTGCGCGGGCAGGCGTTCGGACGCGAGGTCGAGCGCGGCGAAGCTCTCGACGCCGCAGACGCCGCAGCCGGTGCGGCCCGCGAGGCTGCGTCGGCGGCCCTTGAGCCGCTCGAAGGCGCGCGTGGAGATCTCGAGCCGCACCTCCACGCCGGGCATGCCCTCGGGCAGGCCGGCATCGTGGGCATCGACCGCCTCGACCTCGATGCCGCGGCAGTCGTCGGCGCTGTCGAGGATGCCCTCGCTGAGCGCGAAGCCCAGCGCGAAGTCCTCGAGTTCCTGCGGCGTGGCCATCATCACCGCGTGCGAGATGCCGTTGAACACCAGCGCCACCGGCACCTCGGCCGCGAGCGTGTCCTCGCGCGCGATGCCGGCGGGCGGCGCGCCGGCCTCGCCGTAGACGCGCACGCCCAGGCGCGAGATCGAGGGCAGCGGTGCGAGTTCGGTGTCGGTGGACATGGCGCGGAAGCGAAGGAGTGGGCGCCTATTGTGGGCCTGCCCGCCGCGATGGGCCAGGCGTTCAGGCGGCGGGCGCGTCGCTGACGAGGGATTCGGCCAGCGCACGGCCGGTGTCGCTCAGGCGCGCCAGCCAGCGCTCGCCGTCGCGCTCGACCGCCACCCAGCCCGGCCCCGGCACGCCGCCGAGGGCCGCGTCGCCCATCAGCGCGAGCTGGCGCATCAGCACACTCGCGCCCTGGCCGAGCCGCTTGCCCAGGCGCGGCAGCGAGACGCGCTCCAGGCCCTCGGCCTCGAACTCGGCCAGCGCGAGCAGGATCGCGGCGGGCAGCGGCAGGGCGTCGTTCGTTGCGTCGGACATGGCGCGCGCCAGCCTCAGGCCGCGATCGCTTCGCCCGTGACCGAGGCCGGGCCTTCCTCGCCCTGCGCGATGTGCGCCACCAGCATCACGGGAATCGACTTCGAAGTCGGCGTGCCCGCGTTCTCGGCCACCGAGGACAGCGGCACCAGCGGATTGGTCTCGGGGTAGTAGGCCGCGAGGTTGCCGCGCGGGATGTCGTAGGCCACGAGCTTGAAGCGGTCGGCGCGCCGTTCCTGGCCGTCGTCCCACACCGTGAGGATGTCGACCCAGTCGCCGTCCTTGAAGCCCAGCGCGCGGATGTCCTCGGCATGGATGAACACCACGCGGCGCTGGCCGAAGACGCCGCGGTAGCGGTCGTCCATGCCGTAGATGGTGGTGTTGTACTGGTCGTGCGAACGCGTGGTCAGCAGGGTGAAGACCTTCGCGTCGCCCTTGCGGCCGTGGCGCGCGCGGGCGCGGTGCACCGGCGTGTCGGTCGGCACCGCATGGGTGAAGAACACGGCCTTGTTCTGCGGCGTGTTCCACACGCGCTCGCTCGCGGTGTTGCGCAGGCGAAAGCCGCCGGGCGTGGCGACGCGCGTGTTGAAGTCCGCGAAGTCGTCGAACACGGCCTCGATCTTGTCGCGGATGCGCGCGTAGTCCTCGATCATCCACAGCCACGGCGTGCGGCTGCGCGCACCCAGCGTGGCGGCCGCGAGGCGCGCGACGATCGCGGGCTCCGACAGCAGCTGTGCCGAGGCCGGCGGGTTGATGCCCATCGAGATGTGCACCATGCTCATCGAGTCCTCCACCGTCACGCCCTGCGCGCCGGCGGCCTGCATGTCGATCTCGGTGCGGCCCAGGCAGGGCAGGATCAGCGCCTCGCGCCCGTGCACCACGTGGCTGCGGTTGAGCTTGGTCGCGACGTGCACCGTCAGGTCGCACTGGCGCAGGCCCTTCCAGGTCTGGTAGGTGTCGGGCGTGGCGGCCGCGAAGTTGCCGCCGAGCGCGAAGAACACGCGGCCTTTGCCGTCGAGCATGGCCTGGATCGCCTCCACGGTGTCGAAGCCGTTCTCGCGCGGCGGCTCGAAGCCGAACACCTGCTGCAGCCGGTCGAGCAGCGCGGCCGGCGGCTTCTCCCAGATGCCCATGGTGCGGTCGCCCTGCACGTTGCTGTGGCCGCGCACCGGGCAGGCGCCCGCGCCCTCGCGGCCCATGTGGCCGCACAGCATCAGCAGGTTGACGATCATCTGGATCGTCGCCACCGAATGCTGATGCTGCGTGATGCCCATGCCCCAGCAGGCGATGACGCGTTTGGCACCCAGGTAGACCTCGGCCGCGGCGCGGATGTCGGCCTCGGACAGGCCCGATTCCTGTTCGAGCAGCTCCCACGATTCGGCGCGCAGGTCGGCGGCCAGCGATTCGAAGCCGGTGGTGTGGGTGGCGATGAACTCGCGGTCGAGCAGCGAGGCGCCGCTGGCGGCGATGCTCCGGTCGTCGCGCTCGATGACGTGCTTCATCATGCCCTTGAGGGCCGCGAAGTCGCCGCCCACGCGCAGCTGGTAGTAGTGGGTGCTGATCGGCGTCGAGCCCAGCGTGGCCATCTCGATCTTGCTCTGCGGATCCTGGAAGCGCTCGAGGCCGCGCTCGCGCAGCGGGTTGAAGCTCACGATGCGCGCGCCGCGCTTCGAGGCCGCGCGCAGCTCGCCGAGCATGCGCGGATGGTTGGTGCCGGGGTTCTGGCCGAAGATGAAGATCGCGTCGGCCTTGTCGAAGTCGTCGAGCGTGACCGTGCCCTTGCCCACGCCGATCTGCGGCCGCATGCCGCTGCCGCTGGGCTCGTGGCACATGTTCGAGCAGTCGGGGAAGTTGTTGGTGCCGTACTCGCGCACGAACAGCTGGTAGAGGAAGGCGGCCTCGTTGCTGGCGCGGCCCGAGGTGTAGAAGATCGCTTGGTTGGGATCGGGCAGCGCATTGAGGTGGCGCGCGATCAGCTCGAAGGCCGCGTCCCATTCGATCGGGCGGTACTTGTCGCTCGCGCGGTCGTAGACCATCGGGTGCGTGAGCCGGCCCTGGTCCTCGAGCCAGAAGTCGCTCTGCTGCATCAGCTCGGCCACCGTGTGCTTCGCGAACAGCTCGGGCCCGGCGCGGCGCGCGGTGGCCTCGGCCGCCACGGCCTTCACGCCGTTCTCGCAGAACTCGAAGGTCGAGGCGTGGTTGCGGTCGGGCCAGGCGCAGCCCGGGCAGTCGAAGCCGTCGGGCTGGTTGGCCGACAGCAGGGTCTTCGCGCCCTTGAGGGGAATGTCCTGCCGCAGCAGCGTGTTCTTCACGCTGCGCAATGCGCCCCAGCCGCCCGCGGGGCCCTTGTAGAACTCGATCTTCTGTTCGCCGATATCGCCAATGCTCATGCGGGAGAGTGTTCGCCGCGCGCGCCGGGAGCGTCAAATTGAATCGGGACATGCTCCGATTCAAAACGGAAATGACGGGCCCGCGCCGGGCCGGTTCAGCCCGCGGCGCGCGGCGCCAGCACCTCCTCGACGAAGCCGATGAAGGCGCGCACCTTGGCGGCCGGCAGGTGGCGCGAGGGATAGAGCACGTGCAGCGAGAAGCGCTCGTCGGGCCAGTCGGGAAAGAGGTCGACCAGTTGCCCGGCATCGAGCAGTTCCTGGATGCCCAGCGCCTTGATCTGCGCGATGCCCGCGCCCGCGACGCAGGCGCCGAGGATGGTGCCGGGATCGGTCAGCAGCAGCCGGCCCGCGGTCGGCACCTCGATGGCCTTGCGGCCGCGCCGGAACTCCCAGGCGAAAGGCTGGCCGGTCAGCGGATCGCGCACCTGGATGCAGACATGCCGGGCGAGCTCGGCCGGCTTCGCGGGCCGGCCGTAGCGCGCGAGGTAGCCGGGCGCGGCCACGGTCGCGACGCGGGTCTCGATCAGCTTGCGCGCCACCAGTGAGGAGGCCGGCGGCGTGCCGAAGCGCAGCGCGATGTCGAAGCCCTCGCCCACCAGGTCGCCGAGCTGGTCGCGCGCGATGAGCTCGAGCGAGAGCTGCGGATGCCGCTCGACGAAGCGGTGGATGTGCGGCGCCAGCAGCAGCCGCGAGGTGAAAGCGTCGACGTTGACGCGCAGCCGGCCCTGCACCGCGCCCGCGGAGCCGCTGGCGCGCGTCACCGCGTCCTCGATGCCGAGCACCAGCGGATTGATGCTGGCGTAGAGCTCGCGGCCCTCGTCGGTCAGGCCCAGCGAGCGCGTGGTGCGGTCGAGCAGCCGCACGCCGATGCGCGCCTCGAGCCGCGCGATGGCCCGGCTCACGCCCGAGGGCGTGACGCCCAGCGCCTCGGCCGCCTTGGCGAAGCTGCCGCTGTCGACGACGGCGGCGAGCACGCTGACGTTGGAAAGCAGTCGTCCGTCGAGAGCCATGGATTGATCCGTGATTTGGAGTCACGAATGATATGAGCTGCCCGGCATTTACTCAAAGACCTGCGATTCCTAGCATCCATCCCGTTGCATTCGTTCAAGGAGAAATCACATGCATGCCATCACTGGAATCACGGGCAAGGTCGGCGGTGCCGCCGCGCGCGCCCTGCTCGCTTCGGGCCAGAAAGTCCGCGCCGTCGTGCGCGATGGCTACAAGGCCCGGCCCTGGGCCGCGCTCGGTTGCGAGGTCGCCATCGCCGAGATGGAAGACGCCGACGCGCTGGCGCGCGCCTTCGCCGATTGCACCGGCATATTCGTGCTGCCGCCGCCGTGCTTCGATCCGCTGCCGGGCTATCCCGAGGCACGCGCATCCGTCGCCGCGGTGCGCCAGGCGCTCAAGGTGGCGCGGCCCGCGCGCGTGGTCTGCCTCTCGACCGTGGGGGCGCAGGCCGCGCAGCCGAACCTGCTGAGCCAGCGCTCGCTGATGGAAGAAGCGCTGTCGCCCCTGCCGCTGCCGCTCGCGCTGCTGCGGCCGGCCTGGTTCCTCGACAACCTGGCCTGGGACGTGGCCCCGGCGCGCGAACGCGGCGTGCTGCCCGGCTTCCTGCAGCCGCTCGATCGGCCGATGCCGATGGTCTCGACGCTCGACGTGGGCCGCGTGGCGGCCGAACTGCTGCAGGAGGACTGGCAGGGCCGACGCGTGGTCGAGCTCGAGGGCCCGGCGCGCGTGACGCAGCACGAGATCGCCGCCACCTTCGCGCGCGTGCTCGGCCGGCCGGTGCAGGCCGAGGCCGTGCCGCGCCAGACCTGGGGCGCGCTGTTCCGGGAACAGGGCATGCGCGACCCGGTGCCGCGCATCCAGATGCTCGACGGCTTCAACGAAGGCTGGATCGCGTTCGAGGGCGACGATGCCTCGGTGCGCAAGGGGCGCGTGACGCTCGAGGACGTGGTGCGCCAGCTCGTGGCCGGCTGAGCCAGCTCAGGCGCCCGGCGCGTCCTGCATCAGCAGCCCGCGCAGCTTGCTGCGCAGCGGCGTGTCCGCCACCGCCGGCACGCCGGCCGCCTCGCGCAGCGAGAGCTCGCGGCTCTCGGCCGTGTGCAGGTCGATCTCGCGGACCACCTGGCCGTCGTTGTAGACGAAGGCCACGTCGGCCAGCGCGAGCACGTCCTCGATGTCGTGCGTGATCATCAGCACCGGGATGCCCCAGGCGCGGCGCACCTCGGCGAGTTCTTCGCGCAGCTCGGCGCGCAGCATCGGGTTGAGCGCGGCGAAGGGTTCGTCGAGCAGCAGCACCTGCGGCCGGCAGGCCAGCGCGCGCGCGAGCGCCACGCGCTGCTGCTGGCCGCCCGAGAGCTTCTGCGGCCGGCTGTCGGCCAGCGCCGCGAGGCCGAAGCGCTCGAGCAGCGACTGCACGTTGTCGGCCTCGTCGGGCGGCAGGCGCCGGCGGCGCCAGGAGGTCAGGCCGAAGGCCACGTTCTCGCGCACCGTGAGGTGCGGGAACAGCGCGTAGTTCTGGAACAGGTAGCCCACGCGCCGCTCGGAGGCCGGCACGTCGATGCCGCCGGCGGCGTCGTAGAGCGTGCGGCCGTCGAGCCGCACATGGCCGCCCGTGGGACGCAGCAGGCCGGCGATGGCCTGCAGGGTCAGCGACTTGCCGGCGCCCGAGGGACCGTAGAGCGCGGCGAAGGGAACGTCGGTCGAGAAGCGCGCGGCCAGGTCGAAGCGGCGGCTGCCGTCGGTGACCGTGAGCTTCAGATCGACATCAATCATGGTTTGCCGAAACCATATCGCGTGAGCACCTCCCGTGCCGCGTCGCTCGAGAGGAAATCGATGAAATCCTTGGCCACGGCCTTCTGCTTGCTCTCGGCCACCACGGCGATCGGATAGGTCACGGGGCTGTTGCCGCTGGGCGTGAGCACGATCCTGACCTTGTCGCCCATCACGGCCGCGTCGGTGCGGTAGACGAAGCCGGCCTCGACCTCGCTGCGGCCCACGTAGTCGAGCACCTGGCGCACGCTGTCGGCCTGCACGAACTTGGGCTCGAGCGTGGTCCAGAGGTTGGCGGCATCGAGGACCTGCTTGGTGTAGCGGCCGACCGGCACGGTGGCGGTCTTGCCGACGGCGATCTTCTTCACGGCCGGGCCGGCCAGGTCCTGCAGGCTCTTGACGCCCACGCCGTCCTTCGACGGCTCGATCAGCACCAGGCTGTTGCTGACGAAGTTCTTGCGCGTATCGGTGTCGATGTGCTTCTGCTCGACGCCGCGGTTCATGGTCTCCTGGTCCGCGCTCGCGAACACGTCGACCGGCGCGCCCTGGCCGATCTGCTGCAGCAGCACGCCCGAGGCGGCGAAATTGAAGCGCACCGTGGTGCCGGCCTTCGCGGCCTCGAACTTGGGACCGATCTCCTTGAAGGCGTCGGTCAGGCTGGCCGCGGCCGAGACGGTGATCTGCTGCGCGGCCGCGCCGATCGGAAGCGCCAGGGCGAGGACGGAAGCGAGGGCGAGGGACGACAAGGCGCGGATGGAACGCATGCGAAGCTCCTGGATGAATCAGCGAAGGGAAAAGAATCGGTTGGACAGCACCAGCACCGTGATCGACAGCAGCGAGGTCACGATCACCAGCAGCAGCGCGAGGTCGTCGTGGCCGGCCTGCACGGCGTCGTAGATCGCCATCGACAGGGTCTGGGTCTGTTGCGGGATCGAGCCGGCCACCATCAGCGAGGCGCCGAATTCGCCCATGGCGCGCGCGAACGCCAGCAGCGTGCCGGCCAGGATGCCGGGCCAGGCCAGCGGCAGGGTGACGCGCAGGAACACCGAGAAGCGCGACTGGCGCAAGGTGCTGGCCGCGGCCTCGAGCGAGCGGTCGACGCCCGCGAAGGCGGCGCTGGCCGACTTGAGCACCAGCGGCAGCGCGACCACGGCCGAGGCCACCACGGCGCCATGCCAGCTGAAGATGATGGTGTAGTCGAAGTGCTCGCGCAGCCAGGCCCCGAGCGGGCTGCGCCGGCCCGCCACCACCAGGATGCCGTAGCCGATGACCGTGGGCGGCAGCACCAGCGGCAGCATGAACACCGCCTCGAGCACGCTGTGGCCCCAGAAACGCTTGCGCGCGAACAGCCAGCCCAGCGCCAGCCCGACGACCAGCGCGAGCAGCGTCGCCACGCTGGCGACCTGGATCGACAGCACCAGCGGATGCCAGTCGGTCTGCGTGATGAGCGATTGCGTCGTGTTCATGAAGATACGGCGTAATTGTTGCATGAGGCGCCGGAACGGCTCGGCGATGGAACACGGGTTCCAGGTTTTATTAGGGTAAATCCAGTGTGCGGCGAGCGCGCGACGGGTGCGCATCCCGAGGCTCCTCCATATACTGGCAGATACAGCGTCGCAGACCTTTACCCCCGGGGCCGCGGCGCCAGATCCACCCCATGTCCCACGAGGACCCCGACCGACCGCCGACCATGCGCGCCTCCGCCCACGACACCGTTGTCCGCTCGATCTCCGGCCGGCCCGAGCTGCGCCAGGTGACGCAGGTCCAGGAATGGCGCGTCGAGCGAACGCTCGACGACGACGGCGGCGTGGTGCTGTCGATCGTGGCGCCGGGCGGCGAGAGCCAGTCCTTCCTGGTCGGCCAGGCCGACGCGCACGACATCGGCGAGGTGCTGCGCCGCAAGGCCGCCTGCGTCGAGCGGCTCGACCACGGGGAACCGCGGCGCCGACCATGAGGTGGCGCCACATGACGGGTGCCGAGCGCATCCTCGAAGTGCTGCTGACGCGGCGTTCGGTCTCGCCGCGCCGGCTGCGGCCGCCCGGCCCCAATCCCGAGGAACTCGACGGCCTGCTGCAGGCCGGCCTGCGCGCGCCCGACCATGGCGCGCTGCACCCCTGGCGCGTGATCGAGTTCAGGCCCGCGAGCCGCGAGGCGCTGGCCGACTGCTTCGAACAGGAGAAGCTGCGGCGCGACCCGCTCGCGAGCCCCGTCGACCTGGGCCGCGCGCGCGAGCACGCGACCCAGCCGCCGTTGCTGCTGGCCTTCGTGGTCTCGCCGCGCGCGCGCAGCCAGGTGCCCGCGCGCGAGCAGTGGCTCAGCGCCGGCGCGGCGCTCGGCAACATCCTGAGCGCGGCGCACCAGCTCGGCTACGGCGCGATCGTGCTGAGCGGCGAGCGCTGCTTCGACGAGACGCTGGCGCGCCAGCTCGGCGTGCAGCCCGGCGAGGAGCTGGTCGGCTTCGTCAGCGTGGGCACGATCGCGGAAGCACCGCCGCAGCCGCGCGAGACGCTGTCGCAGAACGTGTGGTCGTGCTGGCAGGGCGAGGCGCCGTGGGTGGCGTCGCTCGGCGCGCTACCGCCGCCGGAAGCCGGCTAGCGCATCCGGTCGTCGGAGCGCGTGTCGGGCAGCCGCTCGAGCCGCGCGCCGAACCAGCCCACGCGCTCGGTCTCGCGCACGTCGAAGCGCGGCACGTAGGGCTTGATGTCGAGCACCGGGGTGCCGTCCATCATGTCGTTGCCGCTGAAGTGCAGGGTGCCGCCCTCCACCGCCGTGAGCCGCACGATCGACAGCCCGAGCCGGTTGGGCCGCGCGGGCGCGCGGGTGGCGAAGACGCCGTGCGAACTGTCGTCGAGGAAGGGCACGACCTCGAGCCTCTCGTTCTCGCAGGCATGCAGCCGCGTGATCAGGATCAGGTAGTCGAAGCCCTCGATGTCGCGCAGCCCCGGCACGAATTCGGGATGGACCTCGACGCGGCCGGTCTCCTCGGGCGCGCCCGCGGTCTGGATTGGCATGCCGGTGGCCTCGGTGAAGCGGCTGCGCACCACGCCCACGGAGCGCAGCACGATCTCGTCGCGCGCTTCGGCGCTCATGGCGCGAGCAGCCGCGTGAGCGCGCGGATGTCGGCGGCCGTGGCGAGCCGCGCGGCGTTCTCGATCGCGCGGTAGTGCTTGACGATCTCCTCGCCCACCGGCGTGAGCGCGGTGCCACCGCCGTGCGAACCGCCGGCGGCGGTGTTCACCGCGGGCGAGCTCAGCGCATGGTTCATCTCGTCGATCAGCATCCAGGCACGCCGGTACGACATGCCCAGCAGCCGGGCCGCGCCCGAGATCGAGCCGGTCTCGGCCACGGCCTCGAGCACGGCGATCTTGCCGGGGCCGATGGCGATGACGTCGTCGCGGTAGACGCGCAGGCGGAACTGGACTTTGGATTTCATGGCGGACGGGTAAAGCGCGGGCGTGGGCGAGAAGGGTAAACGATGCAGCGACCGGCCCGGCCGCCGGATTACCCGATGGCGCGGACTCGACCGTCGAAGTCGTCATGTCAGAATGAACACAGCGCCAGGGCCGGCCCACGCCGGCCCGCCATCGGATGAGGAATCGACCATGCGCCCCCTGTCCCTCGAAGCCCCCGGCAGCACCGCGCGCCGGCTGCTCGGCATCGCCGCGATCGTCGCCCTGCTCGCGGGCTGCGCCGGCGCGCCGCCCACCGCACCGGCCGCGGCCACGGGCCATGGCCCCTCGGCCAGCGACGAGGCCTCGCCGGCCTTCACGGTCTCGGGGGCAGTACTCAAGCGCGCGCGCTTCGACCTCGCCGAGCTGCGCGCCATGCCCGCGACCACGCTCACGGTCGGTGCCGACACCTACACGGGCGTGAGCCTGTGGTCGCTGCTCAACGATCCCGCGGTCGGGCTGCAGGCCGATGCGCGCGTGCGCAATCCGCTGCTGTCGATGTACGTGGTGGCCATCGGCAGCGACGGCTATCGCGCGGTGGTGTCGCTGGGGGAGATGTCGCCGGAGTTCGGCAACAGGACGGCGCTCTTGGCCTACGCGCGCAACGGCACGCCACTGGGCCGCAACGGCGCGGCGCGCCTGGTGGTGGCCGGCGACCGGAAGCCGGGCCGTTCGGTGGCGCGGCTGGCCGCGATCGAGGTGTTCGCGGCGCAGCCTGCGGGGCGCTGACGACGAGCCGGGACGTTCGCTCCCGGCGGAGACGACGAAGACCGACGGCTGCTGCGCAACTCGGTTCGTTGCCACGCTCGTCAACCACCCGAGGCTGCACCGCTCCCAGGCTCATGGGCCGGCCTGCGCCGCTGCCGCACCGTCGTTGCGGCGGCCGGTGGCCAGACGTACCGCGGCCCTTCCTTGCGGACGAAGGCCTGCGTCGCGGTCCGGTGCTCTTCGCTGGCCAGGGCGATGGCTTGCGCGGTCGCCTCCATCGCCAGCATCGTCGGCAAATCGCTCTGGAGCGATGCGTCCAGTGCCTGCCGGGTGAGCGAAAGCGCGGTCGGCGAGCCGCTGGCGAGGACGGCGGCGAGTTCGTCCGCGCGCGCGTGGAGCTTGCGCCACGGCAGCACTTCGAGCGCCAGGCCCATGGCCCGCGCTTCCCTGGCGTCGATCTCGCGCGCCGACAGGGCGAGGGCCTTGGCCTGCTGCAGGCCCACGAGGCGCGGGAGGGTGTAGAGCGCGGCGCAATCGGGAACCAGGCCGACACGCTGGAACACCAGGCACAGCCTTGCGCGATCGCTCAGCAGGGCCAGGTCGGCCAGGAGCGCGAGGCTCATGCCGGCGCCGAAGGCCACGCCGTCCACGGCGGCGATCACCGGTCGCGGAAAACCGTGCAGTGCGAGCACGAGCCGGCGGTACCGGCCCATGCCTTCGAGGGCCTCGCCCGCCTGGCGAACGCCGTGTCCCGCCATATCGCGCACGTCGCCGCCGGCGCAGAAGGCGCGGCCCGCGCCGCGCAGGACGAGCACGCGCACGCCGGGGTCCGCGGCAAGCCGACCCAGCGCGGTCGTCATTTCGTCGGCCATCGCCCGGTTGATGGCGTTGAGCGAGGCGGGGCGGTTGAGCGTGAGCGTTGCGACGCCCTGCTCCGACACCTGGCACAGAAGGGTCTCGAAGTCCTCGGACATCGACCCGCCCTCTCAGACGATGCGCCGCTCGCGCAGCGATGCGATCGCTTCGGGCGCCAGCTCCAGCACCTCGCGCAGGATGCGATCGGTGTGCTCGCCGATCGTCGGCGGCGCGGTGGGTTGCGGCGCCGTGGTCCCGGTGAAGCGGATCGGGCTGACGCACAGCGTGACTTCTCCGGCCGTGGGGTGCGGCACGCGCTGCGTCACGCCGCGGTGCACCACCTGCGGATCGGCGAACACTTCCGGATAACGATGGATCGGGCCGCTGGGGATGCCCGCCTTTTCCAGCGCCGCCAGCAGCTCGCCGGCGCGCCATTGCCGGGTGAGCGCGTTGAACACGTCGGCCAGTTCGCGGCGGTGTCCCAGGCGCGCCGAATTGGTGACGAAGCGCGGATCGTCGGCCAGCTGCGGCTGCTCCAGCACGCCGCAGAATGCCCGGTACTGCGCCTCGCTGCCGCAGATGACGATGATGCCGCCGTCGGCGCATTCGAACGCCTGCGAAGGCAGGCCGCCGTTGCCTTCGGTGCCACGGCGCGGCGGAATCACGCCGGCCGCCAGGTAGGTCATGACCGAATGCGTCTGGGCGGCGATGGTGCAGTCGAGCAAGGCAATGTCGATGTGCCGGCCCATGCCCGTGCCCCGGGGGCCGTCGCGTTCGTACAGCGCGGCCAGCACCCCCGAGGCGGCGTACTGCCCGGCGATGAAGTCGGCGAGGCTGGGGCCGGTCTTCATCGGGCCGCCGCCAGGCACGCCGTCGGGCAGGCCGGTCACGCTCATCATCCCGCTCATGGCCTGGAACACGGTGTCGTAGCCCGGCAGGTGACTCTTGGGACCGGTCTGACCGAAGCCGGTCACCGAGCAGTAGATGAGTCGCGGATTCAGCGCGCGCAAGGACGCATGGTCCAGCTGGTAGCGGGCGAGGTCGCCGACCTTGAAGTTCTCGAGCAGCACGTCGGAGCGCGCCGCCAGTCGCCGGACCAGGTCCTGCCCCTGCGCACTGGCGATGTCGATGGTGATCGACTGCTTGTTGCGGTTGGCGGACAGGTACATGGGCGATTCGCGCGTGTCGTTGCCCTCGCGGTCCTTCAGGAACGGAGGGCCCCAGCGGCGCGCCTCATCGCCATTGCCGGGGCGCTCGACCTTGATGACTTCCGCGCCGAGGTCCGCCAGGGCCTGCGCGGCCAGCGGGCCGGCCAGGATGCGGCTCAGGTCGAGCACCTTGACGCCGCTGAGCGGCATGCGTGGGCGGGTATCGTTCATGCGGTTTCCTCCAGATTCCAGGCCAGGGCCGCCAGGGCCAGTTGCTGCGCCTGCGCGCCGCCCAGGTCCGAGCGCAGCATCTTGGCCCGCGTGGTCCAACGGTGCAGCGGGTGTTCGAGCGTGAGGCCCATGGCGCCCATGAACTGGTGCAGGTCGTAGGTGATGGCGGGCGTGCACGCCTGCGCATGCGCCAGCGCGCCGGCGGCGTCGGCATCGCTGCCGCTGTACGCCGCCTGCAGCGTGAGCCAGCGCGCGGCCTCCACCTCCACCGCGGCCGTGGCCAGGCGGTGCCGGATCGCCTGCAGCGCGCCCAGCGGGCGTCCGAACTGGCGACGCTCGCTCACATGCGCGACCACGGCGTTCAGACCGGCTTCGAGGCAGCCGGCGAGTTCGGCCGCGACCCCCAGCCGCCAGAGCCGGCGCAGCTCGGCCGCGTCCAGGTCGAGCGCGCGCCATGCGAGCGCATCCGGCGCGACCAGGCGGCCCACCGGATAGCCAAAGGGACTGTCCACGGCCATGACATCGGCGTCGGCGAGCACGGCGTGCTCGACCGCGTCGCCGCGAACGCAGAGCACCGAGCGCGCGCCGGGAAGCCAGCGCGCGGGCCGGTCGCGGCGCTCCCAGACGAGCGCGCAGGGGCCAGGCAGCGTGGGCGCGAGCAGCGGGCGCACCAGCGCGGCCGCGACCAGCTCCACGCACTGCGGCAGCCTGGCGAGCCGATGGACCATCGCCACCGCGGCCACGGGACCGAGTTCCTCCATGGCCGCGGCGTCGAGGAGACCGGTCGCTTCCAGGTCGGCCTGCAGCGGCGCGGAGCACTCGAAGTGGCTGGCGTGGGACAGCGCCCGCGTCTCGTGCTCCAGCGCGATGCGTTCGACCGCATCCAGCAGCGCCGCCTGATCGGGGTTGAATTGAAGGTTCATGAGCGCTCCAGGCGGGATTCGCGTGGCAGCCGCAGCCAATCGTTGGCCACCAGGTTGAGCTGGATTTCGGCCGCGCCCGAAGCGATGCCGGCGGCGATGGCGCGTTCGTGGTGCGCCAGCACGAGCGGCCAGCGGTCGCCGCACAGCGCATCGCCGAAATGCGCGAGCGCGAAGTCCGACACGGCATGGTCGGCCTTGACGACGGCGACGCGCGCCAGGTTGGAGACGGCGCTGGGGGGCAGCCCGCGCGCGCGCTCGTCGACCACGCGGTAGACCAGCAGACGCGCCGCCTCGCACGCGGCCAGGGCCTGCGCGGCCTGGGCCCGAACGGCGCTGTCGGCGAACCGGTCTTGCGCAGTCAGCTCGCCGACCATCCGGTCCAGCACGCGGCGCGAGAACGCGTAGCGGGCCAGGCCCACGCGCTCCAGCGAGAGCGCATAGCCGATGATGGCCCAGGCCTGCCCTTCCTCGCCAAGGCGCGCCGCCGCGGGCACCACCACGTCGTCGAAGAAGACTTCGTGGATGTCGCCATGGCCGATCAGCGACGGGATCGGGCGCACGGTGATGCCCGCCGTGTCCATGGGCACCAGGAAGATGGCGATGCCGCCCTTGCCCGCGCCGGTGCGCGCCAGCAGGAAACAGGTCTGCGCCATGCCGGCATAGGAGGTCCACACCTTGCTGCCGTTGATGACGTACTCGTCGCCGCGCGGCACCGCGCGCGTGGCCAGCGCGGCGAGGTCGGAACCGGCCGAGGGTTCGGAGAATCCCTGGCACCACACCGCGCGGCCCGCAGCCATGTCGGGCAGGTAGCGTGCTTGTTGCTGCGGCGTTCCGAATTTCATCAGCGTGGCGCCGATGAAGTTGGCGTTCATGTATTGCGGCCCGCGCGGCTCGCCCGCGGCGAACAGTTCCTCGCCGATGATGAAGTGCTCCCATGCCGGCGCGTCGCGTCCGCCATGCGCGGCCGGCCAATGCGGCACCAGCAGGCCCTCGGCCGCGAGCTTGGGGCAGAACGCCAGCGAAAACGCCGTCTGCGCCGGCGAGCCCGGGCCATGGCGGCTGATATGTTCCCAGTCGGGTGGCAGCTCGCGCGCCAGCAGCGCGCGCACGCGCTCGCGCAAGGCCCGCTGTTCGGGTGTCCATTCGAAATTCATGCGTTGTTCACCTTGTGGAGATAGCTCAGGTAGCCCATGGGCACGGGGCTGCCGCCGTTGACCGCGATGAGGGCGCCGGTGGTCCACGACGCCTCGTCCGACAGGAGGTAGGCGCAGAGCGGGCCGATGTCGTCGGGCGTGCCGAGGCGCCGCAGCGGCACCGTCTCCACCTGGCGGCGGATGCGGCTCTCGGAGTCGAACACTTTCGCCAGTTCCTCGGTCATCACCACCCCGGGCGCCACGGCATTGACGCGGATGCCCCGGTGCCCCCATTCGGCGGCCATGGTGAGCGGGAGGTTCTCGACCGCTGCCTTGGCCGCGCCGTAGTGCCCGGTGTTGGGATTGGGATGCGAGGCGCTGCGCGAGGTGATGTTCACGATGGAACCGCCGCGCGGCATCGCGCGAGCGGCCGCCTGCGCCGCGAAGAAGGTCCACTTGAGGTTCAGGTCGACCACGCGGTCCCATTGGTCCTCGCGCACCTCCAGCAGCGGGCCGGTGTCGCCCGGCGCCGCACTGCCGGCGTTGTTGACCCAGCCATCGATGGCGCCGAAGCGGCTTTCCGCTTCGGTCACGAGGCGCGCGATGTCGTCGGCGCGCGTCACGTCCGCGGCCACGGCGTGTGCCCGCGCGCCGAGTTTTTCCAGTTCGAGCCGGGTGGCGGCCAAGGCCTGCATCGAGCGGCCGCTGAGCACCACGTTGGCGCCGCAGCGCGCCACCGCCAGCGAGATGCCCCGGCCGATGCCGCGCCCGCCGCCGGTGACGACGACGGTCTTGCCTGACAAGGAGAACATGCGCCTACTCCGGCTTGTAGCCGATCGCCGCGGCGGCCTGCGCCCACATCTGCTGCTCGGCCATCACCTGGCTGGAATGGACTTCCGGCGGGCCGCCGACCGGAATCACGCCGGCCTGCGCGAGTCGGGCGCGGATGTCGGACTCCTTCAGCACCTCGTTGAACGCGGCGTTCAGCCGGTCGACGATGGGCTTCGGCGTGGCGGCCGGCGCCCAGAAGCCGAACGAGAAGGCGAAGCTGAGGTCGGGCACGCCGACCTCCGCCAGCGTGGGCACGTCCGGCAGGGAAGGCGAGCGTTCGGACGCGCCGTGCGCCAGTGCCTTGATGCGGCCTTCCTTGATCATGCCGACGTAGAAGAGCGGCACGTCGATGCCCATCTGGATCTCGCCGGCGATCAGCGCCGTCGCGACCTGGGTGGATCCCTTGTACGGGATGGGCGTCGCGCCGAAGCCCGCGCGCGACTTCAGCATCTCGCCCGCCAGCAGGATGCTGCCCGCGGTGTAGCTGAAGTTGACCTTGTCGGGGTTCTTCTTCGCGTAGTCGACGAACTCGCGGAAGTTGTTCACCGGCAGCGTGCCCGGGACCATGAGCGTCATGCCGCCGCGCGCCACGCACACGACGGGCCGCATGGCGCGCAGCAGGTTGAACTTCAGGTCCTTGACCAGCACGGGCGTCAGGCTGCCGCCGCCCAGGAACAGGATGGTGTAGCCGTCGGCGGGCTGGGCGGCCGCGTATTCGGTGCCGATCAATGCCGCAGCGCCCGGCTTGTTCTCGACGATCACGGGTTGCTTGAGCTGCGCGCCGAGCCGCTCGCCGAGTGCGCGGGCCAGCGAGTCGGATCCGCCGGCGCCGAAAGGCACGATGATGCGCACCGGCTTGTCCGGAAAAGCGCCTTGCGCCAAGGCGGGCCACGGGGCGATGCCCGCCAGCGCGGCAACCGTGGCGGCCGCAACCAGGTTGCGCCGGCGGCGGGAAGGCGTGAAGGAAATCGGGTGGCCCATGGTCGTGCTCCTGTTGCGGCTTCGGGGGAATCGAGATCAACCACATGGTGGAATAATCGAGCATCGAATTTGGCGCATGCGCTCGATGACATCCAGCCCTTCGCCTACCGGCAAGGGAAATCACGGCAACCGCTGTTCCACATCATGGGCACTTCTCCCGAATCGGATCCTCGCAGCGGCACGCAGGCGATACGCCGGGCCGCCGGGGTGCTGCGCTCCCTTGGCAAAGCCGGCGCCGAGGGCGTGACGCTGGCGGAGGTGGCGGCCGATTGCGGCCTGGCCCGCTCCACCGCGCACCGCATCCTGCGCTGCCTGATCGAGGAACGGCTTGCGAGCTCGCCCGAGCGGGACAAGCGCTATCGCCTGGGCGAGCTCGTCCACGAGCTGAGCCTCGCGCCGTCCGCCAGCACGCTCGAGGTGGCGCACTGGCGGCCCGTGCTGACGGCCATCTCGCGTCGAACGGGCGCCACCGCGTACCTGATGCGTCGCAGCGGTGTCGAGGCGGTCTGTCTCGCCAAGGCGGACAGCCAGGCGCTCATGCGCTTTGTTCCGGTGGAGGTTGGCCAGCGGCGCCTGCTGGGCGTGGGCGCCGGCGCCACCGCATTGCTGGCGGCGCTGGACAAGGAACATGGCGAGCAGGTCATCGACCTGATCGCCCCCGGCCTCAAGCCCTACCCGCGCCTGAATCCGCAGAGCGTGCGCAGTGCCGTGCGCATGGCGCGCAAGACCGGCTTCGCCTTGAGCCAGGGAACCGTGGTGAAGGACGGCTTCGGCATGGGCACCGCGGTGCCGAGCGCGGGCAGCACGCCGCACCTCGCACTCAGCATTGCCGCCCACGCCTCGGTGGTCACCGAATCGACGATCGAGGAGTGGAAGCGCGTGTTCGCGGAAGAGATGAGCGCCGGCGCCTAGGAGCGCCGCGGGGATTCCGGGCGCCGGGCGCCGGCCCGCGGGCGCTCGCGGTGTCGCGCCGGCGGCGCTCGGTGGAACTCAGTGGAAGAACTTGGCCGCGCTGATCAGCGTCTTGTAGACGCCCCAGGCCAGCGGAATGCCCACCGCCGCCCAGGCCAGCACCACGACCGCGGGGCTCACCGTGTCGGCACGGCCCGAGCCCTCGCCCACTTCGGAGGCCGCGGCCTTCTCGTGCGCGAGCTTCTTCTCGATGGCGAGTTCGGCATCGCTCATGAAGTGCTTGTCGGCCACCGGGCGCACCAGCAGGTTGGCGATGAAGCCGATCGCCAGCATGCCCACGAGGATGTACATGGTCTGGTCGTAGACCTGCTCGCGCGGCAGGCCCAGGCCGAGCTGGTACTCGCGCATGTAGTTCACGACCACCGGGCCGAGGATGCCGGCCGTGGCCCAGGCCGTCAGCAGGCGGCCATGGATGGCGCCCACGAACTGGGTGCCGAACAGGTCGGCCAGGTAGGCCGGCACCGTGGAGAAGCCGCCGCCGTACATCGAGACGATGATGCAGCAGGCACCCACGAACAGCAGCTTGCTGCCCGCGCCGGCCGACGAGGGAATGCTCGCGTAGAGCACCGCGCCGAGCACGAAGAACACGGTGTAGGTGAGCTTGCGGCCGAGCTTGTCGGACAGGCTGGCCCAGACGAAGCGCCCGCCGATGTTGAACAGCGACAGCAGCGCGGTGAAGCCGCCGGCCACGACCGCGATGGCCGCGAGCTGGGTCTTGTCGAGCTCGCCGAACTTGCCCGGCAGGTCGATCAGCGCGCCGCCGAACACTTCCTGCAGCATCGGCGAGGAGATGCCGATCACGCCGATGCCGGCGCTCACGTTCATGCACAGCACCAGCCACACGAGCCAGAACTGCGGAATGCCCCAGACCTTCTTCACGTGCACGTGGCGCTGCGTGATCATGGCGTTGCCGGTCTGGGCGGGCGGCGGCGTCCAGCCGGCCGGCTTCCAGCCCGTGGGCGGCACGCGGTAGCCGAGCGCGCCGGCCATCATGAAGACGAAGTAGCCGATGGCCATCACGACGAAGGTCTGCATCACGCCGACGTCGTGGGCGTTGGAGAAGCGCTTCATGAGGTCGACCGCGAGCGGCGAACCGATCATCGCGCCGCCGCCGAAGCCCATGATGGCCATGCCGGTGGCCATGCCGCGGCGGTCGGGGAACCACTTGATCAGCGTGCTGACCGGCGAGATATAGCCCAGGCCCAGCCCGATGCCGCCGATGACGCCCGAGCCGAGGATCATGAGCCAGAACTGGTGCAGGTGGATGCCCAGCGCCGACAGCAGCATGCCGCCGCACCAGCACACCGCCGACACGACGCCGGCCTTGCGCGGGCCCGCGCGTTCGAGCCAGCCGCCCCACAGGGCCGCCGAGCAGCCGAGGAAGACGAAGAACAGGGTGTACATCCAGCCCAGCGTGGCCACACGCCAATCGCAATTCGTGGCGAACAGCTCGGCGAAGAAGCTCATCTCGCGCGCGCAGGCCTGGGCGCCGGTGCCGGCGGTGGCGAGCGCCTTCGACAGCGGCAGCCAGAACACCGAGAAGCCATAGGCCATGCCGATGCACAGGTGGATGGCCAATGCTGCAGGCGGGACAAGCCAGCGGTTGTAGCCGGGGCCGGCGATGATGCGTTCCTTGTCGAGGAAGCCGGGCGCGGCGCCCGAGCCCTGGATGCGATCTCCCTCGAGAACGCCTGCAGATGAACCTGCCATATCACTCCTAAATTGCCGGATCTGGGAAAACGGACTGTTGAAAATTTCCGGCGGCGGAGTGTGGTCGGGGCAGCCCCGCGCCGTCAAATTCGATCGGCGCATGGGCCGATTCAAGAACTAAATGGCGACGGCCATCCGTGCCATCCCCGCTACTCGCCCAGCGTGCCGCTGTGCAGCGCGGCCTGGGCGAGCCACTCGGGCGTCTGCAGGAAGGCCAGCGCGGCCTCGAGGGCGCGCGAGGCCCGCACGCCGTCCTGGGTCATGAAGCCGATCGGAGTGAGGATCTCGGGCGCCACCAGCGGCAGGGCCTCGAGTTCGCGGTAGCTGCGCACGGCGGCCACCATGGCGCCGGGCAGCACGCTGCTGACCGTGCCGGCGATGACGGCCAGCACGAGGGCGAGCACGGAGTTGGTCTCGATGGCCGGCGCCACGACGGTGCCGACGGCCTCGCGCAGCGCCTGGTCGACGATGGCGCGGTTGTGCATGTCGGGCGTGAGCAGGCAAAGCGGCAGCGTCGCGGCCTCGGACCAGGCCAGGGGCTTGCCGATGCGCAGCTGATCGTCGGAGGGCACGGCGGCGCGGCGCAAAAGAAAGTAATGCTCGATGCTCTGCGGCCAGGCGGTGAGCTTGATGCCGGGCATGTGCATGCGTTCGGTGTAGCCGAGCGCAAGATCGACCGAGAGGCTCTCGAGGCCGGTCTCGAGTTCCTGCGAACTCATGGAGATGACGCCGGGCACGATGCCCGGATGGCGCTGGTGCAGCATGGCCGCGAAGCGCGAGAGCATGGGTATCGCCGTGGGCACGGCCGCCATGCGCAGGCTGCCGCGCGGTTCTCCGGCCTCGCTGCGCAACTCCTGCAGCAGCACTTCGTTGTCGCGCAGCATGCGTTGCGCGGTGGCGAGCACGCGTTCGCCCTCGTGCGTGAGGCCGACGTAGACGCGGGCGCGCTTGACGATGACGACGCCGAATTCGGACTCGAGTGCGCGCAGGGCGTTGGACAGCGCGGGCTGGGTGATGTGGCAGGCGGCGGCGGCTCGGCCGAAATGCTTGTGCTCGCTGAGGGCTACGAGGTAGCGCATGGAGGCGAGTAGGTTCATCTCGCTGTCCTTGCTGGGTGGGGGAATCGGGTGCAGCGTCCGGGGCGCGTGCACAGGACAGCGGGTACTTCCCTCCGCGAATGTCCCCCGCCTTCGGCTCCTCCTTGATTTCGCTGCGGGAAGCACCCACTGCCCTGTGCACGTAGGCGCAGTCGTTGTGCCGGCCGGTTCAACCGACCTGCCCCAGGCTCACGTCGATGGGGTACTCCCCGCAGCGAAATAAAGGAGGAGGCCGCAGGCCGGGGGACATTCGCGGAGGGGAGTACCCCGTCGGCGTGAGCCCGCTCCCGCACGTAGCTCCACCGAAAAGAAGCACGACCCACCAAGCCCCCGAAACCCATCCTAGGTACTCTTGCTGACCGTGATCGTCGGAAACTTCGCCGAGAAATCCTTGGCCTTCTCGGCAATGCCCACCGCCACCTGCAGCGCCACGGCACGGTAGAGCCCGGCGATCTCGCCCTCGGGATCGGCCACCACCGTGGGCTTGCCGCTGTCGGCCTGCAGCCGGATGTCGATCGACAAGGGCAGCGCGCCCAGGTAGGCCATGCCGTCCTGCTCGGCCAGCTTCTTGCCGCCATCGGTACCGAAGATGTGTTCGACGTGGCCGCAGTTCGAGCACACGTGCACCGCCATGTTCTCGACCAGGCCGAGGATCGGCACGCCGACCTTCTCGAACATCTTGATGCCCTTCTTCGCGTCGAGCAGCGCGATGTCCTGCGGCGTGGTCACGATCACCGCGCCGGTCATCGGCACGCGCTGGCTCAGCGTGAGCTGGATGTCGCCGGTGCCCGGGGGCATGTCGACGATCAGGTAGTCGAGGTCCTTCCAGTTGGTCTGGCGCAGCAGCTGCTCGAGCGCCTGCGTGGCCATCGGGCCGCGCCAGATCATGGCCTGGTCGGCGTCGACCAGGAAGCCGATCGACATCACCTGCACGCCGTGGTTCTCCAGCGGCTCCATGGTTTTGTTGTCGACGCTCTCGGGGCGGCCCTCGATGCCCATCATCATCGGCTGGCTCGGGCCATAGATGTCGGCATCGAGCAGGCCCACGCGCGCGCCCTCGGCCGCCAGCGCCAGGGCCAGGTTGGCCGCGGTGGTGCTCTTGCCCACGCCGCCCTTGCCCGAGGCCACGGCCACGATGTTCTTCACGTTGGGCATCAGCTGCACGCCGCGCTGCACCGCGTGGCTGATGACCTTGGTCGTGATGTTGACCGACACGTTGTCCACGCCCGGCACCGTCTTGGCGGCGGCCACCAGCGCCTTGCGCAGCGCCGCGTGCTGGCTCTTCGCGGGATAGCCGAGCTCGATGTCGAAGGACACGTCGCCCTCCGATATTTGCAGGTTCTTGAGCGCGCGGGTGGACACGAAGTCCTTGCCGGTGTTGGGGTCTGCGACGCTCTGGAGGGCGTTCGAGATCGCCTCGGGGGTGATGGCCATTGATCTAACTCCTGGAAGGCGGGTAGTCTAGTGCGCCCCGTCGGGGCCGACTCCCAACGCTTCGAATAACCGAAAAATGCCAGAGACAAGCCCCGCGACGACCGGCCTGCTGCTCACCGGCGGCGGCGCCCGCGCCGCCTACCAGGTGGGGGTGCTGCAGGCCATCGCCGAGATCCGGCGCGCGGCCGGCGCCGCCGGTGGCGGCAACCCCTTCCCGGTCATCACCGGCACCTCGGCCGGCGCCATCAACGCTGCCGTGCTGGCCTGCGGCGCCGACGACTTCGATGCCGTGGTGGCCCACATCGCGCAGTTCTGGGGCGAATTTCGCGCCGGCCAGGTCTACCGCGCCGATTCGCTCTCGGTCATCGGCAGCGGCGCGCGCTGGCGCATGCTGCTGGGCCTGGGGCGCTTCGCGGCCAACTGGATGCGCGTGAAGCCGCGCTCGCTGCTCGACAACACGCCGCTGTCGGAGATGCTCGAGCGCATGGTGCCGCTGGACCGCCTGCCGAAGCTGATGCAGCAGGGCCACCTGCGGGCGCTGGCGGTCACGGCCTCGAGCTACAGCTCGGGCGAGCACGTGACCTTCTTCGAATCGGGCACGCCGATGACGCCCTGGGTGCGCTCGCAGCGGCTGTCGGTGGGCTGCCGCATCTCGCACGCCCACCTGCTGGCCTCGGCCGCGATCCCCTTCGTCTTTCCGGCCACGGCGCTGCCGATGGAAGGCCACACCGAGTACTTCGGCGACGGCTCGATGCGCCAGTCGGCCCCGATCGCCGCGGCCATCCACCTGGGCGCGCAGCGCATCGTGGTGATCGGCGCGGGCCGCATGCACGAGCCGCGCGAGGCGCCCGCGCCCAACACCCACAGCGGCTATCCGACCATGGCGCAGATCGCGGGCCATGCGCTGTCGAGCATCTTCCTCGACGCGCTGGCGGTCGACATCGAGCGCCTGCGCCGCATCAACCACACGCTGGGCCTGATCCCCGAGGAGGCGCGCGCCGCGAGCGCGCTGCGCCCGATCGACCTGCTGGTGATCTCGCCCTCGGAACGCCTCGACGTGATCGCCGCGCGCCACGTCGACGCCCTGCCCGGCGCCGTGCGCCACCTGCTCGGCGGCTCGCAGGTCGCGGCCGACGTCAAGGGCGGCGCGCTCGCGAGCTACCTGCTGTTCGAGTCGGGCTACACGCGCGAGCTGATGGCGCTCGGGCATGCCGATGCGATGCGGCAGCGCGAGGAGGTGCTGCGCTTCTTCGGCTGGGAGGAGGCGCTGCAGCCCGTCCCGCAGGCCTAGTTCAGGCCGAACAGCACCAGCAGGCCCGCGATGAGCCCGTTGGCCGCCCTGGCATGGGTGACGCTGTCGCGCGCGATCGGATAGAGCTTCGCGCGCCGCCAGGCCCACAGGTTGTGGGCGACCGCCAGCGCGATGCCGGGCACGATCAGCACCCACTGCCCCGATGCGCCCGCCGCGATCGCGAACAGCACCACGATCAGGACGCCGCCCATCGTGATCCCGCTGCTGGTGCTCGCCAGCACGTGCGAGAAGCCACCGCAGTGCGGGCAGGTCGCGGGCGCGCCTCGGCTGGACCAGCGCTTGGCCAGGTTCGCGATGCCGGGCTGCCGGCAGTGGGGACAGATCGACGTCATGCGGCTTCGTCCGAAATGCGGGAGCTCACGATAGCCGATCGCCCGCGCCGCGCGCCGTGGCGTCAGCCCGCGTCGGAAATCCCGAGCTCCGAGCACACCCGCCCGAGCAGCGCCTTGAGCTGCGCCACCTCGGTCTCGAGCCGCGTCACGTTGGCCTTGAGCGCCGCCACCTCGCCCAGCGAGACATCGTGCGCGGCGCGCGGCGCCTCGTAGCCGCCCGCGGGCGCGGGCTCCTCGGCCGGCGTGCCGCTCAGCAGGTGCGCCCAGCGGCTCTCGCGCGCGCCGGGCAGGCGGGCGAGCTTCACCACCAGCGCGCCGGCCGAACGCTCGGACAGCTCGTCGAGGAAGCCTTCGACCGAGGAGATGTCGGCGAAGTTGTGCATGCGGTCGCAGGCGATGCGCAGTTCGCCCGCGGTCTGCGGGCCGCGCAGCATCAGCACCGTGAGCAGGATCACCGACTGCGAGGGAATGCGCAGCACGCGGTCGATGTTGTGCTCGTAGCGCCAGGCGCGGCCGCCGCTGGTCTCGGCCACCAGGCTGTAGCCCTTGAGGCTGTCGATCGCGGCCTGCACCTGCGACTCGCTGAGCTCGAGCACCGGGTTGCGGCTGGTCTTCTGGTTGCAGCCCGACACCAGCGCGTTGAGCGTCAGCGGATAGCTGTCGGGCACGGTGCGCTGCTTTTCGGCCAGCACGCCGAGGACGCGGGTTTCGACTAGGGACAGGACGGGCAGCGCAGTGGTCATGGCTCGGCAGGAAAACGAAGGGGAACGGGATTCAGGGCGAAACGACCGCGAGTATGGGCCCCAGCTCGCGCACGAAGTCGCTGCGCCCCAGCGCGGTCGAATGCAGGGCCGAGACGGTGCCGTCGAGATAGAGCGCGTCGCGGCAGTGCAGCACGTCGCGGAAGTAGAGCGCGAACTCGTGGAAGTTCACGGGCGTCTCGCTGAGCACGAAGATCGCCGTGTGGCCCGACACGCCGACGCCGTTGCGGATCTTGCGCGAGGGCGAGTCGACGATGAACGAGCGATGGACCGCGCCATGGCGCAGCAGCAGCGGGCCCGACTGGGTGGCGATCGACAGGCCGCGCAGCCGCGGCGCGAGCGCCGGGTATTCCGACGACTCGATCACGCGCGGCCCCTCGTCCGACACCAGGAACACGCCGTTCGGCTGGAGGAAGAAATTGCCGGTGCCGGCCTCGAGGTTGAGCGGCGACTCCTCGCGGCCCTCGCGCACCAAGAGGCCCACGGGCGCGAAGTCGGCGTGGTACATGCCGGCATTCACCGCGAAGTCGAGCCGGCGCCCGCGCTCGGCCAGCCAGGCCTGCAGCCGGTCGAAGCGCTTGAAGGCGGTGCCGCTGTCGTCGTTGAGGAACAGCGAGAGCCGCTCCTTGCGCAGGTCGACGCGCACCACCGTGTAGCGCGCCGGCTCGGCGCGCGCCGACGCGGCCAGGCCCAGCACGAGCCCCGCCACCAGCATCGACAGCCACAGCAGGCGCCTGGGCATCGGGATCGTCGCCGGTGCGGCGTGCCTCAGGCGTTCTGGATGCGCGCCACCAGCGCCTTCGTGAAGGCCTCGGTGCCGGCGCTGCCGCCCAGGTCGCCGGTGCGCACCTGGTCGATGTTGAGCGTGTCGTCGATGGCCTGGCGCAGGCGCGTGGCGAGTTCGGGCAGCTTGCAGTGATCGAGCATCAGCGCGGCCGCGAGCATCAGCGCGATCGGGTTCGCGATGCCCTTGCCCGCGATGTCGGGCGCCGAGCCGTGCACCGCCTCGAAGATCGCAGCGTTGGTGCCGATGTTGGCGCCGGGCGCCATGCCCAGGCCGCCGACCAGGCCCGCCACCAGGTCGGACAGGATGTCGCCGAACAGGTTGGTGGTGACCAGCATGTCGAACTGCCAGGGGTTGAGCACCAGCTTCATAGCGCAGGCGTCGATGATGACCGTGTCGAGCTCGAACTGGCCCTTGTACTTCTTCTCGTAGAGGTCGAGGCCGGTCTCGAGGAAGATGCCCGTGAGCGCCTTCATGATGTTGGCCTTGTGCACGATCGTGACCTTCTTGCGGCCGGTGGCCACGGCGGTCTGGAACGCGTACTCGAGGATGCGGCGGCTGCCCTGGCGCGTGTTGATGCCGGTGGCCATGGCCACGGCATGCGGGTCGCCGTCGATCGGCACGTAGTGCTCGTGGCCGATGTACAGGCCCTCGAGGTTCTCGCGCACCACCATCAGGTCGATCTTGTCGAAGCGCCCGCCCGGGATGATGGTGCGCGCCGGGCGCAGGTTGGCGTAGAGCTCGAACTCCTCGCGCAGCCGCACGTTCGACGAGCGGTAGCCGCCGCCCGAGGGCGTCTCGAGCGGGCCCTTGAGCGCGAGCCGCGTGCGGCGGATGCTGTCGAGCGTGGCCGCGGGCAGCGGATCGCCCGAGGCCTTGACGCCGCCCAGGCCGGCGATCTGGCGGTCCCATTCGAAGGGTGCCTTCAGCGCGTCGAGCGCGGCCAGCGTGGCGTCGACGATCTCGGGGCCGATGCCGTCGCCGGGGATCAGGGTTGCGGGAATGGGGGTGGTCATGAGGGGCGCCCTTGGTCGAGGAATGGGGAGTCGCGGCCGCCGGGGCGCGCGGAGGCCGAAGAATAACGCCGGGCCCATGGCACCGCCTTGACGAGGCCCGGCGCCGCGAAGGTCATTCCCGGGCCGGTCACCGGGACCCGGCGGGGTGCGGCATGGGGTCGATGCTGCCATCGAACCCGCCGGAACGCGGCGCCACCTAAAATGCCCGGTTCTCCCGCTGCGTCGCCTCCGACGCCCCCGCAACTCCGAAAGCGCCTCCCCCGATGTCCGCCCCGCGCAAGCTCTTCGTCACCACCGCCCTGCCGTATGCCAACGGCAAGTTCCACATCGGCCACATGATGGAGTACATCCAGGCCGACATCTGGGTGCGGAACCAGCGAATGAACGGTGCCGACGTCAACTTCGTCTGCGCCGACGACGCGCACGGCGCGGCGATCACCATCGCGGCCGACAAGGCCGGCGTGACGCCGCAGGCCTTCGTGGCCGAGATCGCCGCGGGCCGCAAGCAGTACCTCGACGGCTACCACATCGCCTTCGACAACTGGCACTCGACCGACGGCCCCGAGAACCACCAGCTGGCGCAGGACATCTACCGCGACCTGCGCGCCAACGGCCTGATCAGCACCAAGAGCGTCGAACAGTTCTACGACCCCGAGAAGGGCATGTTCCTGGCCGACCGCTTCATCAAGGGCGAGTGCCCGAACTGCCACTCGAAGGACCAGTACGGCGACAACTGCGAGGTCTGCGGCGCGGTCTACGCGCCCACCGAGCTGATCAATCCCTACTCGGCGCTGTCGGGCGCCAAGCCCGAGCTGCGCAGCTCCGAGCACTTCTTCTTCAAGCTGTCGGACCCGCGCTGCGAGGCCTACCTCAAGGAATGGACCGCCGCGCCCGGCCACGTGCAGCCCGAGGTGCAGAACAAGATCCGCGAGTGGCTCTACAAGGACGACGAGGGCAAGGGCGGCCTCGGCGACTGGGACATCAGCCGCGACGCGCCCTACTTCGGCATCGAGATCCCCGATGCGCCGGGCAAGTACTTCTACGTCTGGCTCGACGCGCCCGTGGGCTACCTGGCCTCGCTCAAGAACCTGCTCGACAAGCGCTGCATCGAACTGGGCGGCGACGGCATCTCGTACACCGAGTACATGGCCGACCCCGAGCTCGAGCAGGTGCACTTCATCGGCAAGGACATCATCACCTTCCACACGCTGTTCTGGCCCGCGATGCTGCACTTCAGCGGCCGCAAGGCGCCCGACGCGGTCTACGTGCACGGCCACCTGACGGTCAGCGGCGAGAAGATGAGCAAGAGCCGCGGCACCGGCATCGACCCGCTCAGGTACCTGTCGCTGGGCCTCAACGCCGAATGGCTGCGCTACTACATCGCGGCCAAGCTCAACGGCCGCAACGAGGACATCGACTTCAACCCCGAGGACTTCGTCGCGCGCGTCAACAGCGACCTGGTGGGCAAGTACATCAACATCGCGAGCCGCGCAGCCGGCTTCATCGGCAAGCGCTTCGGCGGCAAGCTGGGCGCGGTGTCGGCCGATGGCGACGCGCTGCTGTTCGCGCTGCGCGAGGCGGCCGGCGAGGTCCACGCACTCTACGACGGCCGCGACTATGCGCGCGCGCTGCGCGAAGTGATGGCGCTGGCCGACAAGGTCAACGAGTACGTCGACCAGAACAAGCCCTGGGAACTGGCCAAGAAGGAAGGCGCCGAGGCGCGGCTGCACGACGTCTGCACGGTCTGCATCGAGGCCTTCCGCCTGCTCACGCTGTACCTCAAGCCGGTGCTGCCGGCGCTGGCCGCGAACGTCGAGGCCTTCCTCAGGATCGCGCCGCTCGCCTGGACCGATGCCGCGCAGGCGCTGCCCGCGGGCCATGCGATCGGCGAATACAAGCACCTGATGCAGCGTGCCGACGCCAAGGTGGTCGACCAGCTGTTCGATGCGCCCGAGCCGGTGGCCGCCCCCGCCGCCGCACCCGCGGCGGATGCGCTGCCCGGCGGCGAGGCCATCGCGCCCACCATCGGCATCGACGACTTCGTGAAGATCGACCTGCGCATCGCGAAGATCGTGGCCTGCGAGAAGGTCGAGGGCTCGACCAAGCTGCTGCGCCTCACGCTCGACGCCGGCGAAGGCAAGACCCGCAACGTGTTCAGCGGCATCGCCTCGGCCTACCAGCCCGAGCAGCTCGTGGGCAAGCTCACGGTGCTGGTCGCGAACCTCGCGCCGCGCAAGATGAAGTTCGGCGTCAGCGAAGGCATGGTGCTCGCCGCCAGCCACGCCGACGAGAAGGCCCAGCCGGGCATCCACGTGCTCGAGCCCTGGCCCGGCGCCACGCCCGGCATGCGCGTGCGCTGAATCCCGCGTTCTTCCGAAGAGGTACCGCCATGACGACACCGCTGCCGATGTTCTTTCGCGCCACCCTCGCGGCGGCGCTGCTGGCCGCGCTCGGTGGCTGCGCGGTGGTCTCGGTGGCGAGTACCGCGGTCAGCGTGACCGCGGGCGCCGTGGGCCTCGCGGCCGACGCGGCGATCGGCACCGCGCGCATCACCGGCAAGGCGGTGGGCGCGGCGGCCGATGCGGTGATTCCGGACGGCGACAAATAGGCGCCGCCTTTCGTACGGGTCGATCGAAAAGAACCGTTCGGGCCGAGCCTGTCGAAGCCTCGCGCGGCGCTTCGACAGACTCAGCGTGAACGGATTTTCGTGACCCGCGACTGAATATCAGGCAGATGCCACGGGCGCGCCCACCAGCCGCGCCATCTGCACCTTGCTCGTCACGCCCAGCTTGGCATAGACCTGCCGCAGGTGATGGCGCACCGTGGCCGGCGAGCTGCCGAGCGTGCGCGCCACCATCTTGTAGCTCTGCCCCTGCGCGAACAGCCGCGCCACCTCGGCCTCGCGGCGGCTCAGCAGCCCGAGGGCGGCCGGTGCCGGCACCGGCGCCTCGTGCAATCCCAGCCCCTGCACCAGCACCAGGTGCGGCATCAGCAGCTCGACCAGCGCCTGCGCGCGCACGCCGAGGCCGGCCGCCTCGCGGCTGTAGAGCGACAGGTGCATCCACCACGGCGAACCGGGCGCGGGCACGATCACGCTGAGCGCCTGGCCGATGCCATGGTCGGCCGCGAAGGCGCGCATCGAGGCCACGGGCGGCAGCTCGTGCGCGGCCAGCGCGACGCCATGGCCGGGCTGCGCCATGGCGGCTGGCACCACGGGATCGATGTGCCGCACGCGGCACCAGTCGGTCACGAAATCGGGCGCCAGGCCGCGCGTGTGGCCGCCCTGCGGCCGCAGGGTGCCGGCCTCGAACAGCGAGCGGCCGAACCAGGCACCGTCGAAGGCGATGTGGCGCGCCAGCCAGTCGAGCAGCGCGCCCGCGCCCAGCCGCTCGGGCTCGGCCGCCAGCGGATAGAGGCCGAGCAGCATCGCACCGAGCTGTTCGGCGGGAACGCCCGACATCGACGGAAAAGCCTGCTGCGCCATGCGGCGCGATCTTAGGCGCGCCCCGTCCGCGCGGGGCGCGGAGATTCCCGCATCGTTCATCTGAACGACTGCCGCGATTGCCGAGGCCCACCTACGCTGCGGACGGCCTTTCACTCCAACGAAGACACAGGACCCCGCCGCCATGCATCTCGCCGACTACAGCCGCCTCGACGCCACCGCGCTCGCCGACGCCATCCGCCGCAAGGAGACCACCGCCGCCGAGGCGCAGCGCTGCGCGCGCGAGGCCGCGGCCGCGCTGAACCCGCAACTCAACGCCATCATCGAGCTGTTCGACGCGCCGCTCGCGCACGAGGCGCAGGGTCCGTTCGGCGGCGTGCCCTTCCTCATCAAGGACCTGGTGCTGCAGGCCGAGGGCGTGCGCTGCCAGGCCGGCAGCCTGCTGTTCGGCCCGGGCCTGCCCGCGCCGGCCGACAGCGCGCTGATGGCGCGCTTCCGCCGCGCCGGCTTCGCCACGCTGGGGCGCACGCACACGCCCGAGTTCGGCTTCAACGCCACCACCGAGAGCGCCTTCGGCGGCGCCACGCGCAATCCCTGGAACCCGGCGCACAGCACGGGCGGCTCCAGCGGCGGCTCGGCCGCGGCGGTGGCCGCGGGCATCGTGCCGGTCGCGCATGCCAACGACGGCGGCGGCTCGATCCGCATCCCGGCCGCGGCCTGCGGCCTGGTCGGGCTCAAGCCCAGCCGCGGCCGCGTCAGCGCGGGCCCGGGCTACGGCCTGCCGCTGATGGGGCTGGGCATCGAGGGCGTGGTGTGCCGCACGGTGCGCGATGCCGCCGGCGCGCTCGACGCGATGCACGGCCCCGAGCTCGGCGATCCCTTCCTGATGGCGCCGCCCGCGCAGCCCTATGCGCAGGCCATCGGCGCGCCGCCGCGCCGGCTGCGCATCGCGGTCACGACGCAGTTCCCGGGCACGCAGCCGGCCGCGCGCGCCTGCGTCGAGGCGGTCGAGGCCACGGCGGCGGTGCTCGCCGACCTGGGCCACGTCGTGGAATGGGCCACGCCCGCCTATGCGCACGAGGCCTTCCTCGCGGCCACGCGCACCTTCTGGTCCTCGTTCCTCGCGGCCGGCGTGGCGGGCGTGGCGCAGGCGCTGCAGATCGGCGTCGACCAGGCGCTGGCCCAGGTGCAGGCCTGCACGCGCACCACCGCCGAGCACGGGCTGCGCCTGAGCGCGCTCGACCTGGAACTGGCGCTGATGCAGATGAACGCGGTGTCGCGCGAGGTCGCGCCCTTCTTCGCGCGGCACGACATCCTGCTCTCGCCCACGATGCGCACCCCGCCCGTGGCGCTGGGCGTGCTCGACCAGGACGACGCCACGCGCGATGCGCAGGGCTTCTTCGACCACCTGTTCGACTACGCCGCCTGCACCCCGCTGGCCAACCTCACGGGCCAGCCCGCGATCTCGCTGCCGCTGGCGATGGCCGGCGACCTGCCGATCGGCGTGCAGTGCATGGCGCCGATGGGCGACGAGGCCACGCTGCTGCAGCTCGCGGCGCAGCTCGAGCAGGCGATGCCCTGGTCGGCGCGCCGGCCGGCGCTGCACGCGGCGGCCTGAGCCTTCACCAGCGCGCGTTGATCCCCGCGCTCGCCTGCACCGAGGCGCGCGAGCGCAGGCCGCCGCCGAGCGCGAAGCGGCGGCCCAGTTCGCCGTAGACGCTGACCGCGGGGCCGAGGCGCCACGAGAAACCGCCCGCGAGCTCGGCCGCGCTGCCGCTGGCACCGCTCGCGATGTCGGTGGACGCGGCCGGTCCCGCGAAGCGCGCGATGTCGGCGCCCGCGGCCATCCGGTAGAGGTTGATCCGGCCATAGGGCTCGACCACGCCCTCGCCCGCGGCGATGCGGCCCTTCAGCCGCAGGCCCGCGCGCGCCATCCAGCCGTTGGCGCTGTCCTGCGACACCACCGCGGCGGGGATCAGCGCCTCGTCGATGGAGCGGCTCTGGTGGATCAGCTGCAGCTGCGGCTCGAGCGCCCAGCCCGCGCCGAGCTCGAAGGACTGGCCGATCTCGAGCGAGGCCACGGTGCTGCGCCCCTTGCCCTCGATCGGCAGCGCGGCCAGCGGCTGCGCCGTGTAGTCGTGGCGGCCGAACTGCAGCACCGCGTCGGCATAGAAGCCGCCGGGCTCGGTGAAGGTGGCGTAGCCGCCGAGGTAGCGGCTGCGCAGGTCGGTGCGGCCGATCGCGCCCCACAGGCCGCTCGCGAAGCCCTGCACGTCGGCCTTGCCCTCGAGCTGGCCCACGTAGACGCCGGCGCGCCATGCGCCGCCGGCCCAGAGGTCGGTGCCGGCCTGGAAGCCGCTCAGGTGCATCTCGCTGCGCGGATCGACCGCGCCGCGCTGCGCCAGCGTCGGGTCGGCCACGATGACCCGGCCCCAGGCGCGGCGCACGGGCGGGCCGTCGCCGGCGGCCTGTGGCGCGCCGCTGCGCTGGTGCAGGTTCGAGAGCATCGTGAGGTCGCTCTCGCGCAGCTGCGCGGGCAGCGCGGCGAGCATCGGCACCTGCACGCGGTAGGCCGGGCGCTCGACCGGCGCGGGGGCCGGCGGCAGCGTCGGCGGGGGCGCGGGCGGCTGCGGGTTGCCGCCGCCGGACGAAGGCGGCGCGGGAGGCGGAGGGGGTGGCGGCGGGGGCGGCGTCACCCCCACGCTCGAGCGCAGGTACCAGTTCTCGCCGAGCCCCTGCGCATCGGCCGCGTGCAGCCGGTATTCGAAGGCACCCGCGTCCACGTGGCCGCCCACGAGCGCGAAGGCGTCGCGCGTGGTCTGCGCGGTGGTGGTGGCGCCGTTGATCGCGCTCACGACCTCGATGCCGTCGCCGGTGGTCAGCGCGCCCAGGCCGCCGAGATTGACGATCTGCACCTGGGTGCGGCCCGTCACGCTGGCGGCCGCGTTGGCGCGCAGGCCGGTCGCGGTGGCGCTCACGGTGCCGGCCTTCAGGGCGCGGGTCTCCTCGCGGACGCCGCCGTCGATCACCAGCCGGTCGCTGAGGCTGCCGCTGTCGCCGAGCCGGGTGCCCAGGCGCAAGGTGCCGTCCTGCCCGACATAGGGCCCGCGCACGGTCAGCCGCGTGCCGGGCTCGGTGCCGACCAGCGACACCGTGCCCGCCACCGTGAGGCCGGCCACGGTCTGGTCGTGGCCCGCGAGGTCGAGCGTGCCGCCGCGGCGCACGTCGTGGTGCGAGGCCTCGCTGAAGGTGTTGGCGCGGCCCGCGCGCAGCACGCCCTCGTCGACCGCGGTGACGCCGCCGTGGTCGTTGCGGCCCGCGAGCACCAGCGTGCCGGGGCCGGTCTTGAGGATGCCGCCCGGGCCTTCGATGCCCACGTTGAAGGTGGCGGTGACGCCCGCGTCGACGCGCACCGGCGCTTCGGGCAACTGCGGCACCAGCCGCCCGGGCAGCGAGCCCTCGGCATGCGAGCCCTCCTCGAGCCGGTAGCCGTCGCTGCGGAACTGCATGCCCTTGAAGTCGAACAGGCCGTCGATGGTGACCGTCCCCGCGCGGCCCTGGAAGATCGCCATGTTGCCGTTCCAGGCCTCCGCGTTGCGCCCCGCGATGTCGGTCCATTGCGGCTCGAGATAGCGCCAGCTGCCGTCGCCGCCGGCGACCACGCCGTCGCCGGCCGTGCCGCCGCCGTCCCAGAACTGGTTGGTGCCGACCGCGCCGCCGCTGACCTCCAGCTCCACCGTCGAGCCGCGCACGTGCACCGCGTGCGTGAAGCCCGTGGGCATGGCGCCGAGCTCGAGGCCGTTGTCGGCGATGCTGCCGTCGACCCGCATCAGGGTCTGCACGCCGTTGCCGTAGCCCACGCGCTCGCTGACGTCGAGGCTGCCGTCGAGCGTGAGGTTGCCGGCCACCGTGACGAGGTCGCCGGCGCCCGGCACGCCCGGCGTGCCGAGGTCGTAGTGCAGCCGGCTGCCGGGATCGAGTGTCAGGTCGCCGAGCACGGCGAAAGTGCCCACGCCGCCGTCGCCGGGCGCCAGCGTGCCGCCCGCGCGCACGGTGGCCGCCTTCACCTGTCCGAGGCCGCCCAGCGTGGCGCCGCCGGCCACCTCGACCGTGCTGCGCGGCAGCGCGCCATTGACCAGCAGCGTGCCGCCGAGCACGCGCGTGCGGCCGTCGGTGTCGTGCGCGCCGCCGAGCGCAAGGGTGCCGGCGTTCTCCTTGTCGATCGCGATGCTGCCGCCGATGGCGCCGTCGTAGGCCACGCGGCCCGGGCCGCGGTCGAACACCACGCGGCCGAAGCCCGAGAGGTTGCCGGTGATGGACCCGGCGTTCGCGCCGTCGCCCACGCGCAGCGTGCTGCCCAGCACGATGTCGCCGCTCTGGGTGTTGTCGCCGGTCAGCGTGACCGGGCTCGAGACCTCGAACCGGCCCGGGCCGGAGATCGCCGCGCCCAGCACCAGCGGCGCCGTGCCGGCGCGCGAGATTTCCAGCGTCGAGCCCGGCGTGGCGAGCACGATGCGCTCGGCCACCAGCGCGTCGACCGGGGTCTCGCCGATCACCAGCACATGGCCGTCGGCCGTGCCCGCCTGGCCGATCTGCAGCGTGCCCGCGCTCACGCGCGCACCCTCGTCGAGCTGCATCATCCCGGTGCCGCTGCGGCCGATCTGCAGCTCGCCGGCGACGTTGAGCGCGCTGCCCGCGCCGCTCAGCGACACCGTGTTCTCGGTGCCGCCGCCGCCCTGCGAGACGAAGCGCGCGGCATTCACGATGCCGCCGCTGCCGATGCGCAGCAGGGTCTGCACGTCGCGGCCGTCGCTGCTGCCGAGGTTGAACAGGCCCGTGTCGAGCCGGCCCGCGCCCTCCACCACCATCAGCGTGCCGTTGGAGACGTCGACCGAGGCCGCGCTGGCCGGGCCCGAGACGATGCCGACGACGGTGCCGGGCACGAGGTTCACCGTCACGGCCGTGCCGGTGCCCGGCACGCCAGCGCTCCAGTTGGCGGCGTTGAACCAGTCGGCGCGCGCCATGTCGGCATAGGGCGGCGCGGAGGTCCAGGCGCTCTGCGCGAAGGCGCGCGGCAAGGCGGATGCGCACACCAGGCCGGCGACGGCGGCGGCGATCAGGGTCGGCGTGAAGACGGCACGCGGCCGGGAAGCAGGTGTCATGGCGAGGAGGCGCGAAGGGGTGGAACGACCCGTGCGCGCGGGGCCTGGCGGGCCTGTGCGATGCGCAGCGGGGGCTGCGTTCGAATCTAGGAAAACGAGGCGCGCGGCGCGCCCCATAAAGATGGCGGTTGCTACGCGAGCGGCAGCCGCAGCACCACGCGCGTGCCGGGCTCGGCCTTCTCGATGCGCAGCTCGACGCCGGCCTGCGCGGCGCGCTGGCGCATCGAGCGCAGGCCGTTGCCGCGCGCCTCGCCAAGGCCGCAGCCGTCGTCGCGCAGCACGATCTCGATGGCATCGCCACCGACCGTCGTGCTGACCGCCGCGCTGACCGCGAGCACGCTCGCGCGCGCATGCTGCAGCACGTTCGAGATCGCCTCCAGCAGCATGTACTGCAGGTGCCGCGTGGCCTCGTCGGAATCGCAGCGCCAGCGCGGCAGGTTCGCCACCGACCAGTCGAGCGCGAGCCCCGCGGCCTCGATGCGCGGCTGCAGCCGGAAGCGCATGCTCGCGAGCAGCGCGTTGGCGTCGCCGGCCGGCAGGTTGATGGCATCGATCGACAGCCGCAGCTGGTCGAGCGATTCGCGCAGGGTCTGCATCACCTCCGACTTGGTGGCCACGCCGCGCTCGAGCTGCAGCATGGCGGTGATCAGGTGCGCGCCGGCGCCGTCGTGCATGTCGCGCAGGATGCGCGCGCGCTCGGCCGCGACCGCGCTCGCATGCTCGAGCCGGCGCAGCTCGGCATGCTTGTCGGCCAGCTCGGCCTCGCGCAGGCGGATGCGGTCCTCGAGCGACAGGTGGAGCTGGCGCAGCTCCTCGCGCGTGCGCTGGAAGCGAATGCCCACGATGGCGAGGATCGCGAGGCTCACCAGCACGGCCGCGAACTTGGTCCAGCCGGCCTCGTCGAAGCGCTCGACCAAAAGCCGCGCGATCACGCTGTCGCGCACCAGCGCGACCCAGCCCGCGACCAGGATCAGCAGCATCCAGGCGCGCTCGCCGGCCCGGTGGCGCCAGGTCTCCCAGCCCAGCCGCAGCGACAGCGCCAGCCAGCCGGCCACCAGCAGCAGGATCCAGCCAAGCACCCAGTTCTGCGTCTGCTGCAGCGTGCCGAGCGCCAGCGCCACCGGGCCCAGGCCCAGCACGCCCCAGACCAGCCACTGCTCGCGCCGCGGCCGGCCGCGCCAGACCTGCCGGATCACGAGGTAGGTGGCGATGTGGCCGAGCCAGAACACCGCGAGCACCACCTTGAACCAGCTCGGCCAGGCGAGCAGCCCCTCCTCCCACCAGGTGGTGGCGATGCGCAGGCTCCACAGCGCCTCGCACAGCGCGGCCCAGCCGTAGACGGCCTCGCGCTGCTGCGCCCACAGCATCAGGCAGAACACCGCCACCAGCAGGCTGAACAGCGTGATCACGCGCGGCAGGGTGACGTGGCGCCATTCGAGCGCGTCCCACTGCGGCTGCAGCAGGCGCTCGGCGCCCAGGCGCACCGGCGCGATGCCGGCGCGGCGCGAGGGATCGGCGCGCACCGCGATCTCGAGCAGGTTCTCGCCGTCGCGCAGCAGCGAGGGCGGCACGCGCAGCCACAGCGGGCGGCGGTTCGACCAACCGTCGTTGATCTGCTCGAGCTTGCCGGCGGCCGCGATCACCTGGCCGTTGAGCTTCACGCGGTAGGCATTGCCGATGCGGCTGACGAGCAGCGCCTGCGGCTCGTCGGCATGGCCCGCGGGTGCGGCGAAGCGGATGCGCAGCTGGGCCCAGCCGAGGGCGCGCGGCCAGTGGGCGTCCCAGTGCAGCGGCAGCGTGACCTCGGCCGGCGGCGGCGAGGCGCGGCCGACGAAGCGCACCTGCAGTTCGCCGCGGTCGAGCGCGAGCACCTCGCTGGCGGCCCCCGCCGCGGCGGGCGCCAGCAGCACAGCCACCAGCGCGAGAGCGGCGAGCAGCAGGCGGCGCATCAGCCCAGCATGCGCCCCAGCAGCCCCATGCGGCTGGCCTCGAACACGGCCTCGCCGCGCGAATGCACCGCGAGCTTGCTGTAGAGGTTCTTGATGTGGCCCTGCACCGTGTGCTTGGTCACGCCCTGCAGGCGCGCGATCTCGCCGTACGAGTAGCCGCGCGAGATCAGCTCCAGCACCTCGGTCTCGCGCGGGGTCAGCATCATGGCGGCGGCCGGGTCGGGCGCGGCCGATGCGGAGGGCCTGGCATCGCCGCCGCGCACATGCAGCAGCAGCTTGCGCGCGATCATCGGCGAGATCGGCGAGGCACCGTGCTTGATGTCGACGATCACCTGGGCGATGTCGGCCGGCGAGGAATCCTTCTGGATGTAGCCCACCGCGCCCGCGCGCACGCAGTCGAGCACCGTGTCCTCGTCGCCGAAGACCGAGACCACCAGCACCTCGCAGGCCGGCTGGCTGCGCACCACCTGGCGCAGCAGCTCGAGCGCATGGCCGTCGGGCAGCGCGAGGTCGGTCAGCAGGATGTCGGCCTGGTGGCTGTCGAACCAGGCCACGGCCTCGGCCATCAGGCCCAGCGAGGCGACGAGCTCGAGCTCGGGATGGGCGGCGATGCAGGCCTCGAAGAAGTGCCGGACCTCGGCATCGTCCTCGAGCAATGCGACGCGCCAGCGCAGCGCGGAGGAGGAAGCGGCGGGGATGGCGGCGGCGTCGGGCATGGCGGTGGCGCCGAGCTTAGTCGGCGCCGCGCGCTTCGCGCCCCCCATTTTCATGGGGTGACCGGGGCGCGTTTCCCGGCCTCAGGGCGCCTCGGTGCCTCGGTCGGGCGAGGAGCCGCTGCGCACCACGCGCTGGTCGTCGTTGAGCACCGCGGTGAACACCATCGGCGAGTTGGGCGGCTGCAGCCAGCGCCATTCCCATTCGTACTCGCGGCGCAGCGGATAGGGCGTGACCTTGGCGGGCTTGCCGAGCATCTTGCGCAGGTCCTCCATCGCCATGCCGTTGGTCACGCGCGCGAAGTTCTCGGGCGTGAGCACCTGGCGCAGCGCGCTCATCTTTCCGTCGGCGCCGATGGTGACCATGTAGTTCTTCTGGCCCTGGGGCTGGCGGTTGTACTCGAACACCCGGCCGCCGGGCGCATCCCAGACGTTCTCGGGTTCGCCGAAGCGCGCGCGCACGTCGGCCTCGGTCGACACGCCCTCCTCGAGCTGCTCGATGCGCTGCGAATCGCAGCCCGTGACGAGGGCCGCCACCGCCGCCAGCCACACGGCCGCCACCCCGATCCGCCAGACTCGTACCTGCCCCATGCCGTCCCCCGGTAAAATTCGCGCCCACAAAGGTTCAGTCTATGTCCATCTTCCGCCGCCCCCACTACACCTCCGAGATCACCAGCTTCATCGACGAGATGAAAACCAAGAAGCCGACGCTCGAGGCCGAACAGCGCGCGGGCCGCGCCCTGCTCTGGGACAAGCACCTCGACCGCGGCCTGCTCGAGGAATACGCGGAAGCCCGCGTGCCGCAGCAGCCCTACGTCTACCAGACCCAGGCCAAGTAAGAGGATGATGCCGATGCGGCATCCGTCGCCCGCCAATGCTGGGCACGGCGCTACCTTTTCGATAGCGCCCGCCCGATGAGCGGACCGCGCGACGAGGACAGCGATACGCTGGTCGTGGCCATGCCCGAGGTGGTCGACCAGGTCGCGCTCGCCCGGCTCTACGGCGAGCCGCTGTTCGCGATGCCGAAGGACCTGTACATCCCGCCCGAGGCGCTGCAGGTCTTCCTCGAGGCCTTCGAAGGCCCGCTGGACCTGCTGCTGTACCTGATCCGCAAGCAGAACTTCAACATCCTCGACATCCCGATGGCCGCGCTGACGCGGCAGTACCTGAGCTACGTCGACGAGATCCGCCAGACCAACCTCGAGCTCGCGGCGGAATACCTGCTGATGGCCGCGATGCTGATCGAGATCAAGTCGCGGATGCTGCTGCCGCCCAAGAAGGCGGCCGAGGGCGAGGAAGCCGAGGACCCGCGCGCCGAGCTCGTGCGCCGGCTGCTCGAGTACGAGCAGACCAAGCTGCAGGCCGCCTCGCTCAACGCGATGCCAACCTACGGGCGCGACTTCTGGCGCGCCCAGGTCTACATCGAGCAGTCGCTCAAGCCGCGCTTCCCCGAGGTGGGGGTGGTCGACCTGCGCGATGCCTGGGCCGACATCATGAAGCGCGCCAAGCTCGTGCAGCACCACAAGATCTCGCGCGAGGAACTCAGCGTGCGCGAGCACATGAGCATCGTGCTGCGCCACCTGCAGGGCCAGCGCTTCGTGGAGTTCGAGAAGCTGTTCGACATCTCGCGCGGCGCGCCGGTGATGGTCGTGACCTTCATCGCGATGCTCGAGCTGGCCAAGGAAACGCTGATCGAGATCACGCAGGCCGAGGCCTTCGCGCCGATCTACGTGCGGCTGGCCTACTCCCCGGCCTGAAGTCCCATGCGGCCCACCTCCTTCGCGCGCCGCCCGGCGGCGCGGCACCTCCCTCTCACCCTGCCGTCGGGCCGGACCGGTGCGCTGCCGCACCACCGATCCTGACCCTCGCCCCTTCCCGCGCGCCATGGCCTCCTCCCTCGATTTCGACGTCCTCATCGTCGGCAGCGGCCTCGCCGGGCTCTCCGCGGCCCTGCTGCTGGCGCCCACGCACCGCGTGGCAGTGCTGACCAAGCGCGCGCTGGCCGACGGCTCCAGCGGCTGGGCCCAGGGCGGCATCGCGGCGGTGCTGGCCGCGGGCGACAGCTTCGACGCCCATGTCGACGACACGCTGGTGGCCGGCGCCGGCCTGTGCGATCCGGCCGCCACGCGCTTCGTGGTCGAGCACGCGCCCGAGGCCATCGGCTGGCTGCGCGAGCTCGGCGTGCCCTTCTCCGAGGAGGACGGCGACCTGCACCTCACGCGCGAGGGCGGCCACAGCCAGCGCCGCATCGTGCACGTGACCGACGCCACCGGCGCGGCCGTGCAGCAGGTGCTGATCGAGCGCGTGCGCCGCACGCCCAACGTGACGCTGTTCGAGCACCACACGCTGGTCGACCTGGTCGCCGGCGAGCGGCTCGGTGCGCCCGAGGCGGGCTGCGCGGGCCTCTACGCGCTCGACGACGCCAGCGGCGAGGTGCTGGCCTTCCGCGCGCCGCACACCATCCTGGCCACGGGCGGCGCGGGCAAGGTCTACCTCTACACCACCAACCCCGACACCGCCACCGGCGACGGCATCGCCGCCGCCTGGCGCGCGGGCTGCCGGGTGTCGAACATGGAGTTCATCCAGTTCCACCCGACCTGCCTCTACCACCCGCATGCCAAGTCCTTCCTGATCAGCGAGGCGGTGCGCGGCGAAGGCGGGCTGCTGAAACTGCCCGAATCGGCGGGAGGCACCCGCTTCATGCCGCGGCACGACGAGCGCGCCGAACTCGCGCCGCGCGACGTGGTGGCGCGCGCGATCGACTTCGAGATGAAGAAGCACGGCCTGGACTGCGTGCACCTCGACATCTCGCACCAGAGCCCCGATTTCCTGCGCGCGCATTTCCCGAACATCCTCGCGCGCTGCGCCGAGCTCGGCATCGACATCACGCGCGAGCCGATCCCGGTGGTGCCGGCCGCCCACTACACCTGCGGCGGCGTGGTCACCGACCTGGCCGGCCGCACCGACCTGCCGGGCCTCTACGCGATCGGCGAGACCGCCTGCACCGGTCTGCACGGCGCGAACCGGCTGGCCAGCAATTCGCTGGTGGAGTGCATGGTGTTCGCGCGCGCGGCCGCCGCGGCCATCGGCGCCGCGCCGGCGCGCGAGGCGGTGGCGCTGCCGGCCTGGGATGCGAGCCAGGTGACAGATGCCGACGAGGCGGTGGTGATCTCGCACAACTGGGACGAGCTGCGCCGCTTCATGTGGGACTACGTGGGCATCGTGCGCACCAACAAGCGCCTGGAGCGCGCCAGCCACCGCATCGCGCTGCTGCAGGCCGAGATCCACGAGTTCTACGCCAACTTCCACGTCACGCGCGACCTGCTCGAACTGCGCAACCTGGTGCAGGTGGCCGAGCTGATCGTGCGTTCCGCGCAGGCCCGCCACGAGAGCCGGGGCCTGCATTTCAGCCGCGACTACCCTTCGCTCGCCGAGCCCACCGCGCCCACGGTGCTGGTGCCGGCCGACCGATAGACCCACCCGTTCCCGCTTTCTTCAACCCCAGGATGCCCGGCCACCGAAGCCCGCAGGGAGAAACCCAACCATGTCCACCGCCTCCACCCCGAACGAAGCCACCACCGCCACGCCCTACGGCACGCTGCCGCCGGCCTCGCAGCCCGCCACGCGCAAGCCGCTGAGTTTGCCGCGGCTGGCCGAGCTGCATGCGCGCGGCGAGAAGATCGCGATGCTCACGGCCTACGACGCCACCTTCGCGGCCGTGGCCGATGCCGCGGGCGTCGAATGCCTGCTGGTCGGCGATTCGCTCGGCATGGTCTGCCAGGGCCTCTCGAGCACGGTCGGCGTCACGCTCGAGACCATGCGCCACCACACCGACAGCGTCTCGCGCGGGCTGCGCCGCGTGCAGGGCACGGCCTGGCTGATCGCCGACCTGCCCTTCGGCAGCTACCAGGAGTCACGCGAACAGGCGCTGCGCAGCGCCACCGTGCTGATGCAGGCCGGCGCCCACATGGTGAAGCTCGAGGGCGGCGGCTGGACCACCGAGACCGTGCGCTTCCTGGTCGAGCGCGGCATCCCGGTGTGCGCGCACCTGGGCCTGACGCCGCAGACGGTGCATGCGCTCGGCGGCTACCGCGTGCAGGGCAAGGGCGACGCCGCCGCGGCCCGGCTGCGCGAGGAGGCCCAGGCGCTGCAGGACGCGGGCGCCGCGATGCTGGTGCTCGAGATGGTCCCGGCCGCGCTGGCCGCCGCGCTCACGGCCGAACTGACACGCTGCGCCACCATCGGCATCGGGGCCGGCCGCGGCACCGCGGGCCAGGTGCTCGTGCTGCACGACATGCTGGGCCTGAACCTGGGGCGCATGCCGAAGTTCGTGCGCAACTTCATGGACGGCGCCGGCGGCATCCCGCAGGCGCTCGCGGCCTATGTGCGCGCCGTCAAGGACGGCAGCTTTCCCGACGACCGGCTGCACGCCTGGTAAGCCCGCTTTTTCTTTTTTTCCATCGTTCCAAGGAGGACCGCCTCATGTTCATTGCCCGCACCATCCCCGAACTGCGCGACCACCTGGCGCGCTTCGAACGCCCCGCCTTCGTGCCGACCATGGGCAACCTGCACGACGGCCACATCGCGCTGGTCACGCAGGCGAAGCCGCTGGGCGACGCCACCGTCGCGAGCATCTTCGTGAACCGGCTGCAGTTCCTGCCGCACGAGGACTTCGACACCTATCCGCGCACCTGGGACAGCGACTGCGCCAAGCTCGAGGCCGCCGGCTGCGACGTGCTGTTCGCGCCCGACGAGAAGGCGCTCTATCCCGAGCCCCAGACCTGCAAGGTGCATCCCGACCCGGCGCTGGCCGACATCCTCGAGGGCCACTTCCGGCCCGGCTTCTTCGTCGGCGTGTGCACCGTGGTGATGAAGCTGTTCAGCTGCGTGCAGCCGCGCGTGGCGGTGTTCGGCAAGAAGGACTACCAGCAGCTGATGATGATCCGCCACCTGGTGCGGCAGTTCGCGCTGGCTATCGAGATCGTGGGCGGCGAGACGCGCCGCGCCGACGACGGCCTCGCGCTCTCCTCGCGCAACGGCTACCTCAGCGAGGGCGAGCGCGCCGAGGCGGTGCAGCTCTCGCGCGCGCTCAAGGAGATCGCCGAGGCCGTGCGCGGTGGCGGCGAGCTCGCGGCGATCGAGGGGCGCGCGATGCAGGCGCTGGCGCAGCGCGGCTGGCAGCCCGACTACCTGACGGTGCGGCGACGCCTCGACCTGCAGCCGCCGGCCGCGCTCGACGGCGCCGAGCCGCTGGTGGCGCTCGCGGCCGCGCGCCTGGGCAGCACACGGCTGATCGACAACCTCGAGATCGAGCCCTGGGCGGCGACGCGATGAGCTATAGCGTCAAGGAGATCTTCTACACGCTGCAGGGCGAAGGCGGCCAGGCCGGCATGCCGGCCGTGTTCTGCCGCTTCGCTGGCTGCAACCTCTGGAGCGGCCGCGAGGCCGACCGCGCCAGCGCCGTCTGCCGTTTCTGCGACACCGATTTCGTCGGCACCGACGGCACGCTGGGCGGCAAGTTCAAGGAGGCCGACGCGCTGGCCGACACCATCGCCGCGCAGTGGCCCGCCGACGACGCCGGCCACCGCCTCGTGGTGCTGACCGGCGGCGAGCCGCTGCTGCAGGTCGACGCCGCGCTGATCGATGCGCTGCATGCGCGCGGCTTCCGCGTCGCCGTCGAGAGCAACGGCACCGTGGCCGCGCCCGAGGGCATCGACTGGCTCTGCATCAGCCCCAAGGCCGGCGCGCCCTGGGTGCAGCGGCGCGGCCAGGAACTCAAGCTCGTGTGGCCGCAGGAGGGCATCGACCTCGACGCGATGGCGCGCAGCGGCGAGTTCGCGCACCGTTTCCTGCAGCCCATGGACGGCCCGCGGCAGGCCGCCAACACCGCACTGTGCATCGACGCCTGCCTGCGCCAGCCGCGCTGGCGCCTCAGCGTGCAGACCCACAAGTTCACCGGTATCCGCTGATGCGCTGATGCCCGCTTTCCCGTTGTTCCGTTCCCCATGCGATTCACGATCAGCCAACGCTTCTTCTTCGACGCCGCCCACACCCTGAAACGCGAGATCGAGGCCGAAGGCAGCCGCCGCATCCACGGCCACACCTACCACGCCGAGGTCTGGCTCGCGGGCGAGCGCGATCCCGCGACCGGCATGGTGATCGACCTGGGCCTGCTGCGGCGCCGGCTCGAGGACGTGCGCGAGCGGCTCGACCACCGGCTGCTCGACGAGGTGCCGGGGCTGCATCCGCCCACGCTGGAGAACCTGTGCCTGTTCATCGCCGATGCGCTCGGCGAGCTGCGCGCATCGCTGGCGCGCGTGCGGGTGTGGCGCGAGGCGCTGGGCGATTCCTGCACGCTGGAGTTCTGACTCGGCGCTCCCGCGCGGCGCCGTGACCAGCGCATCCGCAAGCCCGAGGGCCAGGGATGAGAACCGCTGCGCAAGCAAAGCCGGACGACGAAGCCGGTTTGATACAACGGCGAGCGCACTTTTTCTACAACACGATCCAGGGAGGATTGCAGCTTGAAACCCCATTCGACCCCCCGCCGCTTCGCGGCCATCGCCGGTGCCACGGCCGCGCTGCTGCTCGCCGCGGGCTGCGCCCAGACGCAGGCCCCGCCCGCCGCCGCGGACGCCGGCACGAACAACCTGCTGATCGGCGCCGTGGCCTGGAAGCAGACCGCGGCCGAGTACCGCGCGCTCTATCACCAGGGCTTCAACGTGGCGCGCATGCACGTGGAAGCGGCACTGAAGAAGCGCCGCCCCGGCGACAAGCCGCTGGCGGTGGTGACCGACATGGACGACACGATCCTGTTGCCGCTGGCCTACTGGGGCTACCTGATCAACGAGGGCCAGGATTTCTTCGACGATCCGAAGTGGGACGCGTGGATCCCGAGGAACCAGATCGTGCCCTCGCCCGGCTCGCAGGAGTTCCTGCGCTTCTGCCGGGAGAACGGCGTGGAGGTGTTCTACGTGACCAGCCGCGAACAGGGCGAACGCACCTACGAGTACGCGATGGAACACCTCAAGGTGCTGGGCGCGCCCTATGCCGACAAGGAACACCTGACCGTGCTGCGCGACAGCAGCAACAAGCAGCCGCGACAGGAGCAGATCGCACAGCAGTTCGACGTGGTGGTCTACCTCGGCGACAACCTCAACGACTTCCGGCGCAAGTACTACGTGAAGAACGTGGACCAGCGGATGCAGGCGATGGAAGCCGACCGCGAGCAGTTCGGCCGCAAGTACGTGCTGTTCCCGAACCCGACCGACGGCCACTGGATGGCCGCGATCTTCGGCGACTCGGAGCCGCCGGCGAGCGAGGCCAACCGCCAGCTGTTCAGGAAGGCCGCGACCCGTTCCGCCTGGGACGGACGCTGACGGGCTTCGTCAGGCCGCGCCGATCCCCGCCACCAGGCTGCCGGGCGCGATGCCGTTCTTCAGCCCGGCCGTGAAGGCCAGCATGCGGTCGATCGGCACGCGCGCGCGCAGGCCCAGCGCCGGGTCGACGTGGATCTCGCCGGCGCCGGTCTCGAGCGCGTTCGCGAGGTCGGCCAGGCCGTTCATCGCCATCCACGGGCAGTGCGCGCAGCTCTTGCAGGTGCCGCCGTTGCCGGCCGTGGGGGCCTCGATGAAGGTCTTGCCGGGATTGAGCGCGCGCAGCTTGTGCAGCATGCCGTTGTCGGTCGCGACGATGAACTCGGTCGCGTCGAGCTGGCGCGCGGCGTTGAGGATCGCCGAGGTCGAACCCACGGCATCGGCCAGCGCGATCACCTCGGCCGAGGACTCGGGATGCACCAGCACCTTGGCGCGCGGATGGGCCTGCTTGAGCAGCTCGAGCTCGAGCGCCTTGAACTCGTCGTGCACGATGCACGCGCCGTTCCAGCTCACCATGTCGGCACCGGTCTGGCGCTGGATGTAGTCGCCGAGGTGGCGGTCGGGGCCCCAGAGGATCTTGCGGCCCTGCGCATGCAGCGCGCCCACCACGTCGAGCGCGCAGCTCGAGGTGACGAGCCAGTCGGCGCGCGCCTTCACGGCGGCGCTGGTGTTGGCGTAGACGACCACGGTGCGGTCGGGATGGGCGTCGCAGAAGGCGCTGAACTCGTCGACCGGGCAGCCCAGGTCGAGCGAGCAGTTGGCGTCGAGGTCGGGCATCAGCACCCGCTTCTCGGGCGACAGGATCTTGGCGGTCTCGCCCATGAAGCGCACGCCCGACACCACCAGCGTGCGGGCCGCATGGTCGCGGCCGAAGCGCGCCATCTCGAGCGAATCGCTGACGATGCCGCCGGTTTCCTCGGCCAGGTCCTGCAGGTCGGGGTGGACGTAGAAGTGCGACACCATGACCGCGTTGCGCTCGCGCAGCAGGCGGCGGATGCGCTCCTTGAGCGTCTCGCGCTCGGTGGGCGTGGGCTCGGGCGGCACGCGGGCCCAGGCGCGGCGGGTGTCGCAGACGCTGCCTTCGGCAGGCTGCTCGTACTCGACATCGATGACGGCGGAGGAAGCCATGCGCGCGTCTTTCTCAGCGGTCCTGGAAGCGCATCGAGAAATCGATGGCCTTGACGTCCTTGGTCAGCGCACCGACCGAGATCCGGTCGACGCCGGTCTCGGCCAGCTCGCGCAGGCCCTCGAGGGTGACGCCGCCCGAGATCTCGAGCACCGCGCGGCCTGCGCCGGCGGCGTCGTTGATGCGCACCGCCTCGCGCAGGGTCGGCAGGTCCATGTTGTCGAGCAGCACCATGCGCGCGCCGGCTTCGAGCGCCTCGCGCAGTTGCGCCAGCGTCTCGACCTCGATCTCGACGAAGTCGGCGCGCTCGGCCGCGGGGGCCACGGCGCGCAGCGCGGCGGCCACGCCACCGGCCGCGGCGATGTGGTTTTCCTTGATCAGCACGGCGTCGTACAGGCCGATGCGGTGGTTGAGGCCGCCGCCGGTGCGCACCGCGTACTTCTGCGCCAGGCGCAGGCCCGGCAGGGTCTTGCGCGTGTCGACGATGCGCGCGCGCGTGCCCTCGACGATGTCGCTGTAGAGCGCGGCCTTGGTCGCGACGGCGCTCAGCAGTTGCAGGAAGTTGAGCGCGGTGCGCTCGGCGGTCAGCAGCGCGCGGGCCGGGCCTTCCATCTCGAGCACGACCTGGTTCGGCTCGCAGCGCCCGCCCTCGGCGCAGCGCCAGTCGATGCGCACCTGCGGATCGAGCTGCGCCAGCGTGGCCTCGACCCAGGGCGCGCCGCACAGCACGGCCGGCTCGCGCACCAGCACGCGCGCCTGGGCGCGACGGCCGGCATCGACCAGGGAGGCGGTGAGGTCGCCGTCGGCGACGTCCTCCTGCAGTGCGCGGGCCGCATCGGCCTGGGCCAGCGCGGCGATGGCCGGCGCGGAGAAATCGAAACGGGAACGCATGGGGCGGCTTGTCTTCCGGATGTTGTTATGGGGGCCGCCTTCAGGGCGGCGGCCGGACCGATTCGGGCACCGGGTCGCGCCCGGTGAGCGCGGCCACGGCATCGGCCGGGCTCACGCGGCCGTCGAGCAGCGCGACCACGCCCTCGGCAATGGGCATTTCCACGCCCAGCCCGCGCGCGCGCTGCACCACGGTGCGGGCGCAGTAGACGCCCTCGGCCACGTGGCCCAGCGAATCGACCGCCTGCGCCAGGGTGCGGCCCTGGGCCAGCAGCAGGCCGACCTTGCGGTTGCGCGACAGGTCGCCGGTGGCGGTCAGCACCAGGTCGCCCAGGCCCGACAGGCCCATGAAGGTGTCGGTGCGGGCGCCGAGCGCGAGGCCGAAGCGGGTCATCTCGGCCAGGCCGCGCGTGATCAGCGCGGCGCGTGCGTTGAGGCCCAGCGCGAGGCCGTCGCACAGGCCGGTGGCGATGGCCAGCACGTTCTTGACCGCGCCGCCGACCTCGACGCCGACGATGTCGTCATTGGCATAGACACGCAGCGCGGGGCCGTGGAAGGCATCGACCAGCGCGTCGCGCACGGCGGCATGCGGGCTGGCGGCGACCAGCGCGGTCGGGCGGCCCTCGGCCACTTCCTGCGCGAAGCTCGGGCCGCTGAGCACGCCGGCCAGCAGATCGGGCGCGACCTGCGCGCGGATTTCGTGGGCCAGCAGGCCGAAGGAGGAAGCGGTGGGGTTCGCGGCCTGCGCGGGCTCGACGCCCTTGCAGAGCCAGGCGACCGGCACGCGGGTGCCGCTGTCGCGCAGGGTCTCGAGCTGCAGGCGCAGCGCGGCCATGGGCGTGGCGACGATGACCAGGTCGGCGCCGGCCTGCGCCTGGCCGATGCCGCCCGCGCGCACCGAAAGCGAGGCCGGCAGTGCCAGCCCCGGCAGATAGCGGGTGTTCTCGCGGGCCCGGGAGATGGTCTCGGCCTGGGCCGCGTCGCGGGCCCACAGCGTGACCTCGTGGCGAGCGGCCGCATTGACGGCCACCGCCGTGCCCCAGGCGCCGGCGCCATGAACGCAGATCTTCATCGGCGTCGCGGCGTTGCGTGCCGTCAGGCTTACTGCGTGATGATGGGCGAAGGCTGGCCGGCGGCCTGAGCCTGCTGCTGCTCGTACATGGCCTGGAAGTTGATCTCGGCCAGGTGCACGGGCGGGAAGCCGCCGCGCTGGATCACGTCGGCCACGTTGCCGCGCAGGTAGGGGTAGACGATCTGCGGGCAGGCGATGCCGAGGATCGGGCCCATCTGGTCTTCGGGCAGGTTGCGGATCTCGAAGATGCCGGCCTGCTTGGCTTCGACCAGGAACACGGTCTTGTCGCCGATCTTGGTCTGCACGGTGGCGGACACCGACACCTCGAAGATGCCGTCGGCCACGGGCTGGGCGTCCACGCCGAGCTGGATGTCGACGGTGGGCTGTTCCTGTTCCAGCAGGATCGCGGGCGAGTTGGGTTGTTCGAGCGACAGGTCCTTGAGGTAGACGCGCTGGATCTGGAACACGGGATCTTGGGCTTGCTGGTCGGCCATGGCTGAACTTTCGAGGGTCAAAACAAGGCCCGCCGGGGGATGGTTTCCCGCGGCGGGCCGCAGATGGGTGAACGGGCGATTATCGCCCGGCGATGTGACGGCTACGGACCGGCGGTCGGCCGGGGCCGGATCAGGCCGCCTCGCCCTGCAGCAGCGGCACCAGGCCGCCGCGGCTGTCGAGCGCCATCAGGTCGTCGCAACCGCCCACGTGGGTGTCGCCGATGAAGATCTGCGGCACCGTGCGGCGCTGGGTGATCTCCATCATGGCCATGCGCGCCTGGGGATCGCTGTCGATGCGGATCTCCTCGATCTGTTCGACGCCCTTGGACTTGAGGATCTGCTTGGCGCGTGTGCAGTAGGGGCACACGGCGGTGGTGTACATCTTGACGGCTTGCATGGTTCGTATCTCGGTGGGGTTCAGGCCTTTTCAACCGGCAGATTAGCCGCTTTCCACGCCTTGAGCCCGCCGGACACCGCTTGGGCCTGCTCGTAACCCAGCTTCTTGGCCGCGGCCACCGCGCGCTGCGCGCGCGAGCCGTTCTCGCACACCAGCAGCAGCGGCACGTTCTTGTTCTTGACCGTGGAGGCCAGCTTTTCCTCGAGCTGGGCCAGCGGCACATTCTTGGCGCCGATCATGTGGCCGGCGGCGAATTCCTCGGGATCGCGCAGGTCGACCAGCACCGCGCGCTCGCGGTTGATGAGGTGCACCGCCGCGTCGGCCGTCAGCGTGCCGCCCCCCGCGCCGCGAATCAGCGGCCAGGCCAGCATGGCGCCCGAGCTGAGCACGATCAGGACCAGCATCCAGTTCGCGGTGACGAATTCGATCAATTTCACGGAGGTTCCTTGGAGAGAGGCAAACCCGGGATTTTAGAATGTCGGGTTTACAAAGCGCTGCCAAAGGCCTCCGACATGCACAAACTGGTACTGATCCGCCACGGCGAATCGACCTGGAACCTCGAAAACCGCTTCACCGGCTGGACCGACGTCGACCTGACCGAGACCGGCGTCGAGCAGGCCAAGCAGGCGGGCCGGCTGCTGAAGGCCGAGGGCTACGACTTCGACGTGGCCTACACCAGCGTGCTCAAGCGCGCCACGCGCACCCTGTGGCACACGCTCGACGAGCTCGACCGCACCTGGCTGCCGGTGGTCCATTCGTGGCGCCTCAACGAACGCCACTACGGCGGCCTGCAGGGCCTGAACAAGGCCGAAACGGCCAAGAAGTACGGCGACGAGCAGGTGCTGGTCTGGCGCCGCAGCTACAGCACGCCGCCGCCGCCGCTGGAAGCCGACGACCCGCGCAGCGAACGCAGCGACGTGCGCTACGCCAAGCTCGCGCCCGAGCAGATCCCGCTGACCGAATGCCTGAAGGACACGGTGGCGCGCGTGCTGCCGTTCTGGAACGAGTCGATGGCCCCGGCCATCCGCACCGGCCGCCGCCTCGTGGTGGCGGCGCACGGCAACTCGATCCGCGCGCTGGTGAAGTACCTCGACGGCATCTCGGACGACGACATCGTCGGCCTGAACATCCCGAACGGCATTCCCCTGGTGTACGAGCTCGACGACGATCTCAAGCCGCTGCGACACTACTATCTGGGCGATGCCGCCGCCGCCGAGAAAGCCGCCGCCGCGGTCGCCTCGCAAGGCAAAGGCTGAAGCCGAGCTGTAGAAAAACCGTGCCCGCCGCTCCACCCGTGGAACCCCGGCGGGCAATTTGTTTCCAAGCTGTGTATATTGGTTCGACAGCCGACAAGGACACTTACCCATGGGCCAGAAACTCAAGATCACCGGCTGGGTCGCCGCCGGCGCCGTTGCAGGCGTCCTGACCACCGCCTCGCTGCAGACCGTCGCGCGCGGCTCGCTCGCGCCCCTGCCGCTCGAGGAACTGCAGCAGCTCGCTGCCGTGTTCGGCATGGTCAAGAGCGACTACGTCGAACCGGTCGACGAGAAGAAGCTGATCTCCGACGCCATCTCCGGCATGGTCGCCGGGCTCGACCCGCATTCCCAGTACTTCGACAAGAAGTCGTTCAAGGAATTCAGGGAAGGCACCACCGGCCGCTTCGTCGGCGTGGGCATCGAGATCTCGCAGGAAGACGGCTTGATCAAGGTGGTCTCCCCGATCGAGGGCTCGCCCGCGTTCCGTGCCGGCCTCAAGCCCAATGACCTGATCACCAAGATCGACGACACCGCGGTACGCGGCCTGTCGCTCAACGAGGCGGTCAAGCGCATGCGCGGCGAGGCGAACACCAAGGTGCTGCTGACGATCTTCCGCAAGGACGAGAGCCGCACCTTCCCGGTCACGATCACGCGCGAGGAAATCCGCACCCAATCGGTGCGCGGCAAGATGATCGAGCCGGGCTACGGCTGGATCCGCCTGTCGCAATTCCAGGAGCGCACGGTCGACGACTTCGTGAAGAAGATCGACGACCTGTACAAGGAAGACCCGAACCTCAAGGGCCTGGTGCTCGACCTGCGCAACGACCCGGGCGGCCTGCTCGACGCGGCCGTCGCGGTGTCGGCGGCCTTCCTGCCCGAGAACGCCACGGTGGTCACCACCGACGGCCAGCTCGCCGAGAGCAAGGCGGTCTACAAGGCGGCGCCCGAGTTCTACCAGCGCCGCTCCGGCAGCGACCCGCTGCGCAGCCTGCCGGCCGCGCTGAAGTCGGTGCCGCTGGTGGTGCTCGTGAACGAAGGCTCGGCCTCTGCCAGCGAGATCGTCGCAGGCGCGCTGCAGGACCACAAGCGTGCCACCATCATGGGCAGCCAGACCTTCGGCAAGGGCTCGGTGCAGACGGTGCGTCCGCTCGGCCCCGACACCGGCCTGAAGATCACCACCGCGCGCTACTACACGCCCAGCGGCACCTCGATCCAGGCCAAGGGCATCGTGCCGAACGTGCTGGTCGACGAGAGCGCCGAGGGCAGCCCCTTCGCCGCGCTGCGCATGCGCGAGGCCGACCTCGAGAAGCACCTGGCCAGCGGCCAGGGCCCCGAGGTGAAGGACCCCGAGCGCGAGAAGGCCCGCGACGAGGCCCGCAAGCGCCTCGAGGAGGAAGCCAAGAAGCCGCCGCAGGACCGCAAGGTGCCCGAATTCGGCTCCGACAAGGACTTCCCGCTGGTGCAGGCGCTCAACCGTCTCAAGGGCCAGCCGGTGCTGGTCAGCAAGACGCAGGTGATCGTCGACAACAAGGAAGAGAAGAAGGAGAACTGACCGGCCGGGGCTCGAGCCCCTTCCGGACGCTCCGACTTCGCATCCCACCGCAGGGGACCGGCCAGACCGGTCCCTTTTGCTTTCTCCACGCCATGAACGAAGACGACGACCTGCTGCGCTACTCGCGCCACATCCTGCTCGAGGAGTTCGGCATCGATGGCCAGGCGCGCGTGAGCGCCGGCCGGGTGCTGGTGATCGGCGCCGGCGGGCTGGGGTCGCCGGCCGTGCTCTACCTCGCGGCGGCGGGCGTGGGGCGCATCGTGCTGGTCGACGACGACGAGGTCGACCTCACCAACCTGCAGCGCCAGGTCGCCCACACCGAGGCGCGCGTGGGCCAGCACAAGGTGACCTCGGCGGCGCAGGCCATGCGCGACATCAATCCCGGCATCGCCATCGAGACCCACGTGCTGCGCCCCGACGCCGACCAGTTGTCGGCGCTGGTCGCCGCAGCGGACGTGGTGCTCGACTGCACCGACAACTTCGTGACGCGCCAGGCGGTCAACCGCGCCTGCGTGGCGCACGGCAAGCCGCTGGTGGCGGGCGCCGCGATCCGCTTCGACGGCCAGCTCAGCGTGTACGACGTGCGCGATCCGGCCTCGCCCTGCTATGCCTGTCTGTTCCCGCCCGACGCGGCCTTCGAGGAGACGCTGTGCGCGGTGCTGGGCGTGTTCGGACCGGTGGTCGGCACCATCGGCACCTTGCAGGCGCTCGAGGCGCTCAAGCTGCTCGCGGGCATCGGGCCGTCGCTCGCGGGCCGGTTGCTGATATTCGACGGGCGCAGCGCCTCGTTCGATACGCTGCGCGTGGCGCGCGATCCGCACTGCGGCGTCTGCGCGGCGCATCGCCCCGCACCCTAGCCTAGATCGAACTCAGGGCTGCTGTTTCGCGCCCTTGGCCCGGGCCGCCCCGGTGGCGGCGGCGCCGGCGGTCGGCTTGTTCGCCTGGGCCAGCATCGCCTTGCAGTCGGAATCCTCGCCGGGGCCGGTCTCGATGGTCGCGGCCAGCGCCAGCAGCGGATTGACGGCGCCGAGTGCCAGGGCCGCCAGTCCACGGCCCGCCAGCGGCCCGACCTGCAGCCCGCCCTTGGGATCGCCGAAGCTGCCGCTGACCACCAGCGGCGTGCGAATCGACAGCAGGCTCTTGCTCTTGGGCTCCTGGTGAACCACGAAGTCCAGCCCCTCGGTGGCGAAATTGGCCTGCCCCGTGGCCGTGAACAGCGCGTTGGTGGTGTCGACCATCAGCGTGCGGCCGGTCGCCAGCCCCTTGTTCACGTCGAAGGCCACGGCCGCGCAGCGCAACTCGACATCGCGGTCGCCGCGCAGCAGGAACTTGAGGATGTCGCCGCCCACCAGCGTCGCGAACACCGGCAGCAGGTTCCCGAACTGGCCGCGGCCGGCGAGCACCGCCACGTCGCCCGAGGCACCGCCGAGCCAGTTGGCGACGGTGCTGCCCGAACCCGAGAGGTTGATGCGACCGTCGAGCCGGCCCAGGCTGTTGCCGGTGGTCTCGAGCTTGGGGAACAGCCGCGCCAGCTGCATGCCGCGCACGTCGAGCGCGGCGCGGATGTCGGCCGGGTTCTTCGAGCCGTCGATGCGGATCGCGCCGCCCAGCTTGCCGCCGGCCACGCCGAGCAGCAACGGGTCGAGCGAGAGCACGCCGTCCTTGAGCTTGACCTGCACGCTGCCGCTGTCAAGCGGGATGTCGCGCACGTTGCGGATGCTCTCGGCCGTGTACTTCACGTCGGCATTCATCGCGCGCAGCCGCTCGAAGTCCAGCGGCGCGGTCGGCAGCACCTTGCCGCCCGGCCGCTTGACCTGGGTCACGGTCGGCGGCGGCGCCACGCCTTCGACGGTGGCGGCGGTGCGCGCCGTCGGCGGCAGGCCGATCAGCGGGCCGAGATCGTCCATGTCCATCACCTTGGAGCGCAGTTCGCCCGCGAGGTAGGGCACCTGGGTCGCCTGGTCGAAGCGCATGTCGCCGCCGATGTCCGACAGGCCCAGCTTGCCCTGCAGCGCCTTGGCCTCCCACAGCGTGCCGCGCTTGCTCAGGTTGCCGCGCACCGCGTAGGGCGAGGTCTGCGGCAGCGCGATGCCCAGCAGCGGGAACAGCGCGCCCAGGGTCTGGCCGCGGATGTCGAATTTGGCGTCGATGCCGTCGAGGTTGGCGAGCGAACCCACGGTGCCGGCGGCCTTGAGCTTGGTCTGGCCCGCGGCCGCGTCAATCTCGAGCGGGAAAGGTGGCGCGCCGGCCGCGTTGATCTGCATCACGTTGCCGGTGCGGCCCTGGGCCGTGAGCGGCTGGCCCTTGTAGCGGCCTTTGATGCGGTAGTGCACCGGCAGCGCGCCGCGCGCGGTGTCGTAGCTGACGTCGGCATGGATGTCCACGCCCAGGTGCTTGGCCAGGAAGTCGATGGCGCCGCCGTCGATCTCGATCGTGCCGATGGTGGGCGCGGTGCCGGCGTCGGAGGTGTCCTTGCCGAAGGCCCAGGTGCGCCGGCCGTCGGCTTCCATCTGCAGGCCCACGGTGGGCGAGGCGAGCACCAGTCGCGGGATGTCGATGCGGCGCGATACCAGCGGCCACAGGCGGATGTCGAATTCGGCACGCTCGGCCTTCACGAGGTAGGGATCGCGCGCCCACGAGGGATTCGCGAACTCGATGCCGTCGAACTTGACGGTGGCGCGGCGCCAGCCGAGGTCGACGTCGAGCCGGCGCGTGATCTCGAACTTGCGGCCGGTCTTCTCGCTCACATAGCGGTTGAGCGGCTCGCGCAGCACGTCCCAGGGAAAGAACAGGACCACGGCCACCAGCACCACCAGCAGGGTGAGCAGCAGCGCGGCCAGCTTCTGCCACAGCGGGAAGCGGCGCGGGTGGGTGTTGTGGGTGTGATCCATCGCCATGCTTGCATGATGACCGCGTCGCGCGCGCCGTCCAGGTCGGCGCAGGGCCGCAACCCGCGTGCGGCATCACCTACCTGCCGCGCGCAACGCCGACCACGGTCCTCGCCTGCGGCCGCGTCAGAACCCGCCTACAGTTGGGGAACACTGAACCCTGCATGATGCGCGGCAGGGAGGCTTCATTGTCCAGAGCCCGGTCCAGCCAGCGCCAGCCCTCGGCATCAGAGCGCCGGCCGCGCGGCACACATCATTCGGGCAACGTCGGAGGAAGCGCGGTTCGTCATGGATTCCAGATTGAAGACCTACATCGTCGAGGACAACCTCACGATCCGTGAAAACCTCATCGGCACCCTGGAAGAACTGGCGCGCACCGTGGTGGTCGGCTTCGCGGAGACCGAGGACCACGCGGTCGAATGGCTGCGCACGCATGCCGGCGAATGGAACCTGGCGGTGGTCGATCTCTTCCTCAAGCAGGGCAGCGGGCTGGGCGTGCTGCAGGCCTGCACCGAGCGGCGCCCCGAACAGAAGGTGGTGGTGCTCAGCAACTATGCGACGCCCGACATCCGCAGGCGTTGTGCGCAGTTTGGCGTGGACGCGGTGTTCGACAAGTCCAACGAGATCGACGCGCTGGTCGACTTCTGCCTGCGCGCGGTGGCGCTGCAGCCACCGGGGCCGGGCTGAGGCCCGGCGCGAACGGTGGCTTTTTCAGTCGATCAGCTTGTTCTTGAGGGCGTAGTACGTGAGGTCGCTGTTGGAGGAGAGGTTCATCTTCTCCATCAGCCGCGTGCGGTAGGTGCTCACGGTCTTCACCGACAGCGACAACGTCTTGGCGATGTCGCCCGCGGTCTCGCCCTTGGCCAGCTTCAGGAACACCTGGAACTCGCGCTCCGAGAGCTGCTCGTGCGGCGCGGCGTCGTCCTTGCGGTCGAGCTGGCGGGCCAGCAGTTCGGCCACCGCGGGGGTGATGTAGCGGCGGCCCAGCGCGATGGTGCGGATCGCGTTGACGATCTCCATCGGGTCGCATTCCTTGTTGAGGTAGCCGCTCGCGCCCTGTCGGATCAGGTTCATCGCGTAGTGTTCCTCGGGGTACCCGCTCAGGATCAGGATGCCGACGTCGGGCGCCTTGGCACGGATCATGGCGAGCGCGTCGATCCCGCTCTGGCCCGGCATCGACAGGTCCATCACCAGCACGTCGAGCTCGGTGGTGCGCACGAGCTCGATCGCCTCGCGACCGCTGGCGGCCTCGCCGGCCACGCGCAGATCCACGTGCTCGGAGAAGAACTGCCTGAGACCCGATCGCACGATGGCGTGGTCGTCCACAATTCCAATTTTGATCATCTGTTACTTTCGTCGTTGTGTTGCCGGTCCGCGGGCCGCAACATGCCGGTTCCCTGATCGTTGTCAATTATTCACGATCTTGTCTAGAAAGCGGACTCAATAGTTTCATGCGTTGGCTAGCCTTTCCCAAAATGGCCTTGAGCCTGCTGCTCGCCGCCCTGGCGGCGCTGGCGCTCGTCGGCATCAACGAGGCGGGCTATCGGCAGTCCAGTATCGCCCTGGCCGAGATCGATGCCGCCCAGAAGGTGCGCAGCGTGCTCAACCAGCTGCTGCAGAACATCCTCGATGCCGAAACGGGCCAGCGTGGCTTTCTGCTGACAGGGGAAGCCGCCTACCGGCAACCCTACGACAAAGCCATCAAGGAGATCGACGGCAACCTGGCGAGCCTGCGCGAGCAGTATGCCGGCCGGCCGGCCGAGACGGCCCAGCTGGGCGAACTGTCCAAGCACGTGCTGCGCAAGGTCTCCGAGATGGACATGAGCGTGCGCCTGCGCTCGGACGGCAAGGAGGACGCCTGGAAGTTCGTCATCACCACCGACGTCGGCCGCGAGGAGATGGATTCCATCCGCGAGAAGGCCCGGGGCCTGGTGGAACTCAGCAACAAGACCCTGCACGACAGCCAGACCCAGGTGATGCTGTCGCTGCGGCTGGCGCGCTTCGGCACCAGCATCGTGGCGCTGGCGGCCCTGTTCGCCTTCTTCCTGTACCTGCGCCAGACGCATGTGCTGCGCTCGATCGGCGAGCGCCAGCAGGAGACGCTGCAGCGCGAGCGCAATGCCCTGGAAGACGAGGTGCGCGAGCGCACCACCTCGCTGGCCGAGCTGGCGACCCATCTGCAGGACGTGCGCGAGACCGAGCGTGGCTTCCTGGCGCGCGAGCTGCACGACGAACTGGGCTCGCTGCTGACCGCCGCCAAGCTCGACGTGGCACGGCTCAAGTCGCGGCTGGCCGATTCGCCCGACGCGATCCAGCGGCTGCAGCATCTGACCGAGCTGCTCAACAGCGGCATCGCGCTCAAGCGCCGCATCATCGAAGACCTGCGCCCGTCCTCGCTGGCCAACCTGGGGCTGGTGGCCTCGCTCGAGATCCTCGGGCGCGAGTTCGGCGAGCGTTCGGGCATCCACGTCGACATGCAGCTGGAGGCGGTCAGCACCGACGAGTCGCGCCAGCTCACCATCTACCGGATGGTGCAGGAGAGCCTCACCAACATCGGCAAGTACGCCGAGGCCACCGAGGCCACGATCTCGATGAAGGACCACGACAGCCATGTGCTGGTCGAGGTGCTCGACAACGGCAAGGGCTTCGACGCCCAGAAGATGCGCCCGTCGACCCACGGCCTGGCCGGCATGCGCCATCGCGTGGAGGCGGCGCACGGCAAGCTCACGGTGGCGTCGACGCCCGGGCACGGCACGCGCATCACGGTGATGCTGCCGGTGGCCTGAGGCCGAACCCGGGGCGATGCACCGGCGCGATCGGTGCCGGAATGCGCGCGATTTCCGAGGCAGCCGGCGAACTCGGCCATCTCCTACGCCCCGCCACCCCTGTCACTGACAGGTCCGCCAAGGGGCCGCCCTTAAGGTCTGTCCATGCCGTGATGCTCCGCTTCGGACACACGGCTTTTCCAACAACGAGGGCAGCCTCCAAGGAGTTCCGCATGTTGCACTATGCAGTGGTCTTTCTGGTCATCGCGCTGATTGCCGCCTTGTTCGGCTTCGGCGGCATCGCTGCCAGCGCCGTCGGCATCGCCAAGATCCTTTTCGTGATCTTCGCGGTACTCGCCATCGCGAGCTTCCTGGCCGGCTTGCTACGAAGCAAGTAGCGTCGGTACGATCCACAAGCTCTCGCTAATCATTCCCGGAAAGGACTTTTCATGAACACGACCAAGACCCCCCAGCAACTCGCCGACGATGCACGCCAGACCGCCAACGACGCTGTCGACACCACGCGTGCCTATGCACAGAACGCGGTGAATGCAGCGGGCGAAAAGGTTCGCGAGCTGCGCCGCGACGCGGAACCGGCGGTCGAGCAACTGGCGGCGCGCGTGCAGCAGGCCGTGCAGCGCGGCCTCGATGCCGCCTCGACCACCAGCGCGCGCGCGCAGCGCCGCCTCGAGCAGGCCGCCGACGTGACCGGCCGCTACATCTCCGACCAGCCCGTGCGCTCGGTGCTGATCGCCGCCGCGGCCGGTGCCGCGATCACCGCACTGATCGTTCTGGCCAGCCGCCGTCGAGACGACTATTGATCGATTGAAGCATTCGGCCCGCTCCGCAGCACCATGCTTCATCCGATCTTTTCCACGGTGCTCGGGCACCCGGAGCTCATCGCCGAACACATCGCCAACTACGCGGCCCTGGTCCGGCAGGAGTCCGGTACCGCGGCCCGCGGGCTGATCGCCCGCATCGTCGCGGGCATCCTGGCCGCGGCCACCTTCGTGCTGGCGCTGGGACTCACCGGCGTGGCGGTGCTGCTGGGTGTGCTGCACGGCAGTTTTCATTGGGTGCTGGTCGCGGTTCCCGGCGTTGCTCTGGTGATCGCCGCGATCTGCGCCTGGATCGCATCCCGTCCCTTCATCGCCCACGGGTTCGACGATCTGCGTGCGCAGGTCGACGCCGACCTGCAGGCCCTTCACGAAGCCGGAGGCCGCCATGGCCGGCACTGATCCCCGCGCCGTCCTGACACCGAAGGAACGGCTGGCGCTGTCGCGCCGCGCGCTGGTGCGCGAACTCAATGGCGGCCGCGAGCCCGAGCCGGAACCCCGCACGCCGCAGCAGGAACGCGCCCGGCGCGATGCCGAAGCGGCCTTCGCGCAGTCCGACCCCGACGATGCCGGCGCCGCCTTCGAAGGCCAGCGCGCGCACGATCCGGGCCCTGGCCGCGGCGGCAGCGCCCGCATCTGGGCCTCGGTCGCGCGCAGCATGGCCGAGCGCTGGTGGCGCCGCCATCCGGCGCACGCGGCGGGCCAGCTGGCGCGGCCGCTGCTCGAGCGCTATGCGCGCAAGGAACCGGCCAAGCTGATGGCGATTGCCGCGGCCACCGGCGCGGTGGTGGTGCTGGTCAGGCCCTGGCGGCTGCTGTCGGTGACGGCGGTGCTGGCGGCGGTGCTCAAGACTTCCGACTTGGCCGACATCGTGAACACGCTCATGCAGCAGAAAACAACTCCCCCACGAAAGGATCCTCCATGAAAGCCAATGCCTCCACCCCGGCGACGGACCACCAGCACCTGGTGCTGGACCAGAAGGGCCTCGACGCCGCGGCCCACAGCCTCGACGACGGCGCCGTCACTCCGGCCTACGGTCCGTGGCGCGACGACATCGTCAAGCTCTTGAACGACGCGCTCGCCACCGAGCTGGTCTGCGTGCTGCGCTACAAGCGCCACTACTTCACCGCCAACGGCGTGGAATCGCCGGCCATCGCCGACGAATTCCTGGTGCACGCCAACGAGGAGTCGGCCCACGCCGACCGCATCGCCGAACGCATCGTGCAACTCGGTGGCGAACCCGACTTCGCGCCCGACCACCTGCGCGAACGCAGCCACGCCGGCTACGACGAATCGACCGACCTGCAGGCCATGGTGCGCGCCAACCTCGTGGCCGAACGCATCGCGGTCGAGTCGTACCGTCAGATGATCAACCTGATCGGCGACAAGGACCCGACCACCCGCCGCATGCTCGAGGACATCCTGTCGGACGAGGAAGAGCATGCCGACGAACTGAAGGACTGGCTGGGTCACTGACCCGGCAGCCACCCAAGAGAAAGCCCGGCATGCCGGGCTTTCTTCATTGGGGGGCGGAAAAGCGGGTTAGGAAACCGAGCCCTTCACCTCGAGCCGGTTGTCGACCGAGGTCACGCCCTGCACGCCCTTGGCGATCTGCTCGGCGCGCTCCTTGGCGGCGGCGCTCGGTGCGGGCCCCTGCAGGCTCACGGCGCCGGCCTTGGTGTCGACGTCGATCTTGATGGCGCTGAGGTCGGGATCCTTCGCCAGGCCGGCCGAAACAGCGGCGGTGATGGCGGCATCGTCCACCGTGTTCGCCACGGCGCTGCCGGCGTCCTTCACGGCTTCCTTCGCATTGGCCGCACCGTCCTTCACGCTCTGCGAATCGATCTTGGCCTTGGCCTCCTCGGCCATCTGCACGGTCTTGTCGCGCGCGGTGTCCACGGCCTGGCCCGTGCGCGCCACCGCGCTGTCGAGCTTCTCGCCGGCGGTGCGGCCATCGTTCCGGTCGCAGGCGCCCAGCGCGAGGCTGCCGCCGGCGATCGCGAGCACGGCAAGCCAGGTGCGCGTGCGCGAAGCGGACGGCTGTATCGAAATGGTCATGGGGACCTCCACGTCGATGGAATGAAAAGAAAAATGGCTGCGCGCCCGCGGGCCGCAGCCATGTTGCATCAGAGCTTGTCGGCGCCGGACTTGATGGCGTCCTTGGCCTTTTCCTTCACGTCGCCGTAGGTGCTCTGCACCTTGCCGGCGGCCTGGTCGGCGATGCCCTCGCCCTGGAGCTTCTCGTTGCCGACGACCTTGCCGGTGACTTCCTTGATCTTGCCCTTGGCCTGGTCGACGCGGCCTTCCACTTGATCCTTGTTCATTGCGATGTCCTTCCTGATGCGGTCACGAAGCGCCCGGAGACCGGGCGCATGAGCCGGCGGCCCATGACTTCAATCTAGCGACGGGACAGGAGAACGCCGCCACGACGGCGGCGCGAAGCGCTGTAGGACAAACGGGCCCGGCCGGGGTCAGGCGGAGACGATCCAGCCCTCGAGCGGATCGATGTCCGCCGGCAGCCCGTAGCCGGGGCCCGCGCTGTCCGCGCGCCGCAGGCCCCAGGCGGCCTGCACCAGGCACAGCACGGCATCGAGGTCGTCGCCGCGCGGGTCGTCGAGCAGTTCGCGCCGCTGCCCGGCCGAGAGCACGAGGCGCAGGCCGAGCCGCGTGCGGCCCGCTTCGAGCGCGGCCAGCAGCTCGGCCCGCGCGTCGCGGCGCTCGGGCGTCTGCTTGGCGAGATCGTCGCTCTTGTAGCTGCGGCGCCCGACCAGCTCGCGCGCCAGCAGCCCGGGATAGGCCTCGAGCGCCACCCGGTCGGCCGGCCGCGCCGCGCGCAGCCCCGGCAGATGGGCGCCGGCCGCGAGCAGCGGCGGCACGCCGGCATGCAGCATGAAGGCCACCGGCGGATTGACCCACTTCATCGACGGGCTCGAGCCCGCGGGCCCATCGGTGGCGCGGTGCGCGAACTTGCCGCCCACGGGACGCGCGGCGCAGAAGGCCGCGAAGGTCTCGCGGATCTCGGCGCGCGTGAGCGCGGCGTAGTGCGCGATCAGCGGCTCGAAGTGCAGCGGCCAGCCCAGGTGCTCGACCAGCTCGCGCGGCAGGCTGAACGGGAAGTCGAAGCCGCCGACCCAGGCCGGCGTGGCATGCAGCCAGCGGCTCCAGGCCTCGAGCGTGGCAAAGCGCTGAAGGCCGTGCAGCGCGACCGCGTCATCGGACGCCGGTTCGCCGGTGGCCACCACGATCGGCTTGCGCGCGGTCGGCGCGCTCGAGAAGTCACAGCCGAACAGCACCACCGGGGCCGGCCGCGTCGCGCCCATGGCTCAGCCCAGCGCGAGCGCCACCACGCCCGCCGCGATGAAGAGCGCGCCCAGCAGGCGCAGCAGCCGGTCGCCCTCGCGCAGCAGGTGGCCGCCGATCAGCGCGGCGAACAGCATCGACACCTCGCGCGCGGGCGCCACGTGCGAGATCGGCGCCTGCTGCACCGCGTAGAGCACCAGCACGTACGACACCGGACTCACGGCCGCCACCACCAGCGCGTACTTCCATTGCGCGCGCCACATGCGCGCGGTGGTGGCGCGGTCGTGCAGCGCGGCCGGCAGCAGCAGCACCAGCCGCACGAGGTTGCCGAAGTAGTCGAGCAGGATCGGCGACATCGCGAGGAACTTGACGGCGTAGCTGTCGGCCACGGTGTAGGCCGCGATGAAGCCGCCGGTCAGCACGCCGTAGCGGATGCCCTTGTGCACGCGCTCGCGCTGCGCCGGGTCGTGCGCCTTGTGCCAGAGCTTGGGGCCGCCGGCGACCAGGAACACGCCACCCACCACGCCCACGATGCCCGCCACGCCCACGAGGCTGATCTTCTCGCCGAGGAACAGCACCGCCACCAGCGAAGACAGGAGCGGCCCCGAGCCCCGTGCCAGCGGATAGACCACCGTGAGGTCCGACTTGCGGTAGCCGCGCAGCAGCACGATGAAATAGAAGATGTGCAGCACGCCGCTGAGCGTGACGAAGCCCCACTCGGTCGCGCCCCAGTGGGGCACCACGTTCCAGCCCAGCACGATGCCCACGGGCGCCCAGATGAGCATGTTGAACACGCTGGTCTGGAAGCTGAAGCGCACGTCGCCGTTGGCCTTCTTGGCGACGATGTTCCAGCCCGCATGGATGAGCCCTGCGAGCAGGATCAGCGCGAATGCGGAAAGAGGCACGGGATCAGGTCAGGAAAATCGCTCGCCCGCCGGCCGGCGGGCCACAAAAAAGGGGCCAAGGCCCCCGACTCGTTCTTTCAGTGGCGCCCGACGATGGCCGCCGTGGCCATCAGCTCCTCGAGCAGCGCCAGCGAGACCTTGCCCGAGACCTTGTACGGGTCGAGCTCGGGCTTCTCGGAATACTTCAGCAGCGTGGAGGCGTTGAGCTTGGAGAGGTTGACCTGCCCCATGGTCCAGCCGCCGAAGCGGCGCTCGAAGATTTCCTCGTAGTGCAGCAGCACCACGTCCTTGTGGCGCGCATCGCGCTGGATGTGGCCGTAGAGCTCGCTGATCGCCATGCGGCCGCCTTCGATCGCCTGCAGGAAGGTGCCGCCGCCATAGCAGAGGATGCCCGTGATGCCGCAGGCCGTGTTGTGCGAGCGCGATTGCGTGAGGATCGCCTCGATGGCCGCGGGGCTGGTGTCGACGGCGCGGCTGGCGTAGAGGAGTCGGACCAGCATGTCAGCTCTTTCGAGGCAGGAGGGAAAGGAATTCGCGGCGCAGGCTCGGGTCCTTGAGGAACACGCCGCGCATCACGGAATTGATCATCTTGCTGTCCATTTCCTTCACGCCGCGCCAGGCCATGCAGAAGTGCTCGGCCTCGACCACCAGGGCCAGACCGTCCGGCTGGGTCTTCTCCTGGATCAGGTCGGCCAGCTGCACCACGGCTTCTTCCTGGATCTGCGGACGCCCCATCACCCATTCGGCGAGGCGCGCGTACTTCGACAGGCCGATGACGTTGGTGTGCTCGTTGGGCATCACGCCGATCCAGAGCTTGCCGATGATCGGGCAGAAATGGTGCGAGCAGGCGCTGCGCACCGTGATCGGGCCGACGATCATCAGCTCGTTGAGGTGCTCGGCATTGGGGAATTCGGTCAGCGAGGGCGGCGGCACGTAGCGGCCGCGGAACACCTCGTTGACGTACATCTTCGCCACGCGCCGCGCCGTGTTGTCGGTGTTGTGGTCGTTCTCGATGTCGATGACCAGGCTCTCGAGCACGCCCTTCATCTTGACCTCGACCTCGTCGAGCAGGGCCTCGAGTTCGCCCGGCTGGATGAACTCGGCGATGTTGTCGTTGGCATTGAAGCGCCGGCGCGCCGCGTTCAGGCGTTCGCGGATCTTCACGGAGACGGGCGTGCCCTCGTCGTCGTCTTTGGGAACGGGGAGCGTGTCCACTTCGGTTATCCTCAGCATCGGGCCATCGTACCAGTGAATGCATGCCCGCCGTTCGGGCCGCGAATGCCCGTACCTTCTGCGGGCCTTGCTATCAATTCGGCAGCAAGAAATCGGTGACCAGCGGCAGGTGATCCGACATGCGGGCCCAGATCGGTCCGCGCGGCACGCTGCTGGTCAGCGGTTCGATCTCGCGGCCGTAGATGAAATCGAGCTGCGCCACCGGCAGCCGCGAGGGATAGGTCAGCGTGCGCGGGCCGCGCAGGTCGCTGGTGTCGCGCAGGCCCATGGCGTTCATCGCATAGCGCATGCGCGCGCCCCAGTCGTTGAAGTCGCCGGCCACCACCACCGGCTCGCCGTCGGGCACCTCGCGCTCGATGAATTCGCGCAGCCGCGCCACCTGCCGCACGCGGCTGCCCTTGATCAGCCCCAGGTGCACCACGATGGCGTGCATCGGCCGCCCCTCGACCTCCATCACCACGTGCAGCAGGCCGCGCTGCTCGAAGCGGTGGTCGGAGATGTCCTGGTGATTGGTGCGCAGCACCGGCCAGCGCGTGAGCAGCGCGTTGCCGTGCTCGCCGTGGCGCGTGATGGCATTGGTTTCGTAGACCGCCGTGTAGCCCTCGGGCGCGAGGAAGTCGGCCTGCGGCAGCTCGGGCCAGCGCGGAAAGCGCACCGCGGCCTGGCGGTTCATCTTGCGCACTTCCTGCAGGCAGACGATGTCGGCGTCGAGCTGCTCGATCGCATGGCCGAGGTTGTGGATCTCGAGCCGCCGCGCGGGGCCGATGCCCTGCACCCCCTTGTGGATGTTGTAGGTGGCGACCCGGAAGTTGGGCGTCTGCGAGTTCATCGCGCAAATTCTGGCAGCAACAGAATGGCTTCGGCGTTCGATGGGGAAAAGCAGGCATCGGCGGCCTCGCGGTAGGGCAGCCAGCGCCAGTCGGTGTGCTCGCGCGGCGCCAGCACCGGCACCACGCGCTCGGGCACGCACAGGCCGAACAGGTGCTCGGTGTTGTGCGTGACGCCCGGCGCATAGCGCGCACGCCAGCGCGGATAGATTTCGTAGACGTTGCGCAGACCCCAGTCGACCAGCTGCGCCGCGAGCGCGCTGCCCTGCCCGCACAGGATGCCGGTCTCCTCCGCGACCTCGCGCGCGGCCGTGAGCGCCAGCGGCTCGTCCTCCGCGTCCTTGCTGCCGGTGACCGACTGCCAGAACTCGGTCTCGGCGTCGGCACGGCGGATCAGCAGCACGTCGAGGGCGGGCGTGTGGATCACGACCAGCACGGACTGGGGGATCTTGAAGGGACGGGTGCTCACACGCCGCTGATGATCGCGTCCAGCGCGGCCACCAGATCATTCGAAGCCATGCGCACATTGCCCATCGCAGGGCCGAGGTCCTTGACGCGAAAAGGCGTGGTCATCTGCGGCAATGCGAAGAAGGTTTGCCCCTCCCACGACACGGAAGGACACAGGCGGCGGGGGGTCTTGAGCGGCAGATGCTTCTGCGTGGTCAGGGGTATGACCAGCCGGGTCGGCAACATGGCCAGCAGGTCACTCTGGACGTCGATGCACCACGGAAACGCATCGCGCTGCCCCTTGACGGGATTGGCGTGGATGTCGAACTGCGCCACGGGCCGTGTCACCAGGGACGAAGTTCTTCGCCGAAGACACCGTGCTTCTCGACCAGTTCGTGCTGGGCGTCGATCCATTCCTTGTATTGCGCGTTGAATTCGCGCTTGCGCTGCGTCGTCGACTTCTGCTGCTCCAGCGCCTCGAGTTCGGCATAGCGCGCGGCCGAAACGAGAACGACCGCCACGCGGTCGTTCTTCATCACATGCACCGGCTCACGCTCGGCCTGGCCGAGGTAGTAGCCGAATCGGTTCTTGGCTTCGGTGGCGGTGATCTGCATGGCTGGCTCCGGGGGAGTGATTAGCCATTTTAGCCACCGCCCTCGTCGGGGCGAATGCCGCTTATTAAGCCGACGATCTGGCCGCCGATCAGGCCGCCTGCTGCGGCTGCACGTTGCGCAGCCGGATGTGCAGTTCGCGCAGCTGCTTCTCGTCGACCGGGCTCGGCGCCTGCGTCAGCAGGTCCTGCGCGCGCTGGGTCTTCGGGAAGGCGATCACGTCGCGGATCGACTCGGCGCCGGTCATCAGCATGACGAGGCGGTCCAGGCCGATGGCGATGCCGCCGTGCGGCGGGGCGCCGTACTGCAGCGCGTCGAGCAGGAAGCCGAACTTCAGCTGCGCGTCTTCCGCGCTGATCTTGAGCGCGCGGAACACCTTGCTCTGCACTTCCTCGCGGTGGATACGCACCGAACCGCCGCCCATCTCGATGCCGTTGAGCACCATGTCGTAGGCCTTGGCGATGCACTTCTCGGGCGCGGTGTCCATGAGGTCCTCATGGCCGTCCTTCGGCGCGGTGAACGGGTGGTGCACGGCGCTCCAGCGCTGGCCTTCCTCGTCGAACTCGAACATCGGGAAGTCCACCACCCACAGCGGTGCCCAGCGGTCGTCGAACAGGCCGGTCTTCTTGCCGAAGGCGCTGTGGCCGATCTTCACGCGCAGCGCGCCGATGGCGTCGTTGACCACCTTCTCCTTGTCGGCGCCGAAGAACAGGATGTCGCCGTTGCGCGCGCCGGTGCGGGCGATGATCTCGGCCAACGCGTTGTCGTCGAGGTTCTTCACGATCGGGCTCTGCAGGCCCTCGCGACCCGCGGCCGCGTCGTTGATCTTGATGTAGGCCAGGCCCTTGGCGCCGTAGATCTTCACGAACTCCTGGTAGGCGTCGATCTCGCCACGCGACAGGCCGCCCTCGGCACCGCCGCCGGGCACGCGCAGCGCGACCACGCGGCCGCCCTTCATCGTGGCGGCGTTCGAGAACACCTTGAATTCCACGCGCTTCATGAGCTCGGTGAGTTCGGTGAACTCGAGCTTCACGCGCAGGTCGGGCTTGTCCGAGCCGTACTTGAACATCGCCTCGCCGTAGGTCATGGTCGGGAACACCGGCAGCTCGATGCCCGCGGCATTGCGGAACACGTTGCGGATCATGCCTTCGAACATCTCGCGGATCTCTTCCTCGGCGAGGAACGAGGTCTCGATGTCGATCTGCGTGAATTCGGGCTGGCGGTCGGCGCGCAGGTCCTCGTCGCGGAAGCACTTGACGATCTGGTAGTAGCGGTCGTAGCCGGCCACCATCAACAGCTGCTTGAACAGCTGCGGCGACTGCGGCAGCGCGAAGAAGCTGCCGTCGTGCACGCGGCTGGGCACCAGGTAGTCGCGCGCGCCTTCGGGCGTGGACTTGCCGAGCATCGGGGTCTCGATGTCGATGAAGCCGTTGGCGTCGAGGAACTTGCGCGTTTCCATCGTCACCTTGTAGCGCAGCATCAGGTTGCGCTGCATCGCGGGGCGGCGCAGGTCCAGCACGCGGTGCGTGAGGCGCGTGGTTTCCGACAGGTTGTCGTCGTCGAGCAGGAACGGCGGCGTGACCGAGGGGTTGAGCACCTTGAGCTCGTGCGCCAGCACTTCGATCTTGCCGCTCTTGAGCTGGTCGTTGGTGGTGCCTTCGGGGCGTGCGCGCACCAGGCCCGTGATCTGCACGCAGAACTCGTTGCGCAGGTTCTCGGCGATGGCGAAGGTCGAGGCGCGATCGGGGTCGCACACCACCTGCACGTAGCCTTCGCGGTCGCGCACGTCGATGAAGATCACGCCGCCGTGGTCGCGGCGACGGTTGACCCAGCCGCAAAGGGTGACGGTCTGGCCCAACAGGGCTTCGGTCACGAGACCGCAATAGTGAGTACGCATGGCCATGGCTAGATTCCGGCGCCGTTGCGGCGCGTTCGTTTTTATGGGTTGGACGGTTTGGTCGCCGCGATGCTGGCGGGGCTGCCGGGAACGACCACCCCCATCGAGACGATGTACTTGAGCGCCTCGTCCACGCTCATCCGGAGCTCGATGCAGTCGCTGCGCCTGAGCATCACGAAGTAGCCGCCCGTGGGATTGGGCGTGGTGGGCACGTAGACGCTGAGGAACTCCTCGTTGCCCAGGTGTTCCGCGACCTCGTTGCCGGGCGCGCCGGTGACGAAGGCGATGGTCCACACGCCCTCGCGCGGCCACTGCACCAGCACCGCGGTGCGGAAGGCGTTGCCGTTCTCGGAGAACAGCGTGTCGGACACCTGCTTCACGCTCGAGTAGATCGAGCGCACCACCGGGATGCGGCGCACCACGGCGTCGCCCCAGCCGAGCAGGCGCTTACCGACGAAATTGCTCGCGGCCGCGCCCACCACCAGCAGGATCGCCAGCGTGAGCAGCACGCCCAGGCCGCGCACCCGGTGGTCGCTGAGCCAGACCTGCCACTGCTCGGGCAGCAGCCACAGCGTCTGGTCGAGCGTGCCGATGATCCAGTTCAGCACGCCGAGCGTGATGACCAGCGGCACGATCACCAGCAGGCCGGACAGCAACCATTTGCGCAGGGCGAGCATCGGGAGGTTTTTTCTCTGGGACAGCGACGGGCGGTTCGGCGCCTCAGTCGGCGCTCTTGGCGGCCGGCGCGGGCGCAGGGGCCGGCGCGGGAGCCGGGCTGGGCGCGGCGGCGGGTGCATCGGCGGACTTGGCGGCGCCGTCGCCCGAGGCGGCCGGCGCGGTGGCGGCTTCGGACTTCTTGCCGCCGCCGTCACGGAAGTCGGTCACGTACCAGCCCGAGCCCTTGAGCTGGAACCCGGCCGCCGTGACCTGCTTTTCGAACGCGCTCGCGCCGCATGCCGGACACACCGTGAGCGGCGGATCGGACATCTTCTGCAGGGCATCCTTGGCGAAGCCGCAGGCGCTGCACTTGTAGGCGTAGATGGGCATGGGAAATCGAGTGGGGAAAGCGGCCAGACGGCCGCTCGCAAAGCCCTCGATTATAGGGGCGCCCCCCGGCCGGCCGACGCCCCGGGGATTGCGCCCGGCGCGAGATTCAGGCCGTTTCGGTCGCCAGCGGGCGGTGCGGCGTGTGAGTGTTCACCACCCATTGCGGCGCCAGCGAGCCGAGCACCATGCCCGCGAACGAGGCCAGCACGCCCGCGAGCTGGGCCGGGAACACCGCGCCCCAGGGCATTGCCATGAACAGCAGCCAGGTGCCGATGCCGAACAGGATCGCGGCGATCGCGCCCTGGGTGGTGGCGCGCTTCCAGTAGAGGCCGAACACCAGCGGGACGAAGGCCCCGACCAGCGGCACCTGGTAGGCGCCCGAGACCAGTTCGTAGATCGGCGTGCCCTGCATGCGGATCGCATAGGCCAGCACCGCCGCGCTGAACAGCAGCACCGTGATGCGCATGGTCCGGAGGTTCTCGCGGTCGGTGCCCGCGGGGCGGAACTGGCGCCAGATGTTCTCGGTGAAGGTGACGCTGGGCGCCAGCAGGGTGGCCGAGGCGGTCGACTTGATGGCCGACAGCAGCGCGCCGAAGAACAGCACCTGCATCACGAACGGCATCTTCTCGAGCACCAGCGTGGGCAGCACCTTCTGCGGATCCTCCTTGAGCAGCGTGGCGGTCTGCTCCGGCATGATCAGGAGCGCGCTGGCCACGAGGAACATCGGCACGAAGGCGAACAGGATGTACGCCAGGCCGCCGATCACCGGGCCGCGCGTGGCCGCCTTGACGCTGTTGGCCGACATCACGCGCTGGAACACGTCCTGCTGCGGGATCGAGCCGAGCATCATGGTGATGGCGGCCGCGAAGAAGAAGACCATGTCGTGCCAGTTGGGCTCGGGCCAGAACTTGAACAGGTCCTTGCTGACCGCGAAGGCGACCACCTTGTCGGCGCCGCCGGCCATGTTGCCCGCGAACATCGCGATGATGGCCAGGCCGGCCACCAGGATGATCATCTGGATGAAGTCGGTGACCGCCACCGACCACATGCCGCCGAACAGCGTGTAGGCCAGGATCGAGACCACGCCGATCACCATGCCGGTCGACAGCCCGATGGCGCCGCCCGAGAGCACGTTGAACACCAGGCCCAGCGCCGTGACCTGCGCCGAGACCCAGCCCAGGTAGCTCAGCATGATGATCAGCGTGCAGGCCACCTCCACGCCGCGGCCGTAGCGCTCGCGGTAGTAGTCGCTGATGGTCAGCAGCGTCATGCGGTAGAGCTTGCCCGCGAAGAACAGGCCCACGAGGATCAGGCAGGTGCCGGCGCCGAACGGGTCCTCGACCACGCCGTTGAGGCCGCCCTCGATGAACTTGGCCGGGATGCCCAGCACCGTCTCGGAACCGAACCAGGTCGCGAAGGTGGTCGTGACGATCATGAAGAGCGGCAGGTGCCGCCCGGCGATCGCGAAGTCGGTGGTGTTCTTCACGCGCCGGGCCGCATACAGGCCGATGGCGATGGTGAGCAACAGATAGACGATGACCAGGGTCAGCAGCACGTCAGGTTCTCCTCTTTCCTCGGTTCCAAGGCAGCACGCCCATCTTTTCCGGGCCGTGGCGGCCAGCGCCGCGGTTCAGATGATTTGAACGCGCACCAGCAGCTGCATGGCCAGCAGACCCAATACAAAACCTATGCCACCGTAGACGATCGACTGGAGCAACCGGTTGGTGCGCTTCTGCGCGGCCAGCAGCTCCAGCAGCTCGCGCCGGTGGTCGGGCGGCCGATTCTCCAGGAAATCGTGCAGCAGGCGCGGCAATTCCGGCAACAGCTTGGCGTATCGCGGCGCCTCGTCCTTGAGTTGCTGGAACAGCTTCTTGGGGCCGATCTGGTCGACCATCCACTTCTCGAGGAAGGGCTTGGCCGTGTGCCAAAGGTCGAGCTCGGGATCGAGCTGGCGACCCAGCCCCTCGATGTTGAGCAGCGTCTTCTGCAGCAGCACCAGCTGCGGCTGGATCTCGACGTGGAAGCGGCGCGAGGTCTGGAACAGCCGCATCAGCACCATGCCGAGCGAGATCTCCCTGAGCGGCCGGTCGAAGTAGGGTTCGCAGACGGTGCGGATCGCGGCCTCGAGCTCGTCGATGCGCGTGCCCTCGGGCACCCAGCCGCTCTCGAGGTGCAGCTCGGCCACGCGCTTGTAGTCGCGCCGGAAGAAGGCCACGAAGTTCTGCGCCAGGTACTCCTTGTCGGACTCGGTGAGCGTGCCGATGATCCCGAAGTCCAGCGAGATGTAGCGCCCGAAGGTCTGGGGCTCGAGGCTGACCTGGATGTTGCCCGGGTGCATGTCGGCATGGAAGAAGCCGTCGCGGAACACCTGGGTGAAGAAGATGGTGACGCCGTCGCGCGCGAGCTTCGGAATGTCGACGCCGGCGGCGCGCAGCCGCTCGAGCTGCGCGATCGGCACGCCCTTCATGCGCTCCATCACGATCACCTCGGGATGGCAGAAGTCCCAGAACATCTCGGGAATCAGCACCAGGTCGAGCGAGGCCATGTTGCGGCGCAGCTGGGCGGCGTTGGCGGCCTCGCGCACCAGGTCGAGCTCGTCGTGCAGGTACTTGTCGAACTCGGCCACCACCTCGCGCGGCTTGAGCCGCTTGCCGTCGGGCGAGAGCTTCTCGACCCAGCCGGCCATCATGGCCATCAGGCCCAGGTCCTTCTCGATCACGCCGCGCATGTTGGGGCGCAGCACCTTGACCGCCACCTCGCGCAGCTGGCCGTCGCTGGTGCGGATGGTCGCGAAGTGCACCTGCGCGATCGAGGCGCTCGCGATCGGCGTCTCGTCGAACTGCACGAACACGTCGCTCACCGGCCGGCGGAACGCGCGCTCGATGGTCGCCACGGCCACCGCCGAGGGGAACGGCGGCACGCGGTCCTGCAGGAAGGTGAGCTCGTCGGCGATGTCGGGCGGCAGCAGGTCGCGCCGCGTGGAGAGCACCTGGCCGAACTTGACGAAGATCGGGCCCAGCCGCTCGAGCGCCTCGCGCAGGCGCTGGCCGCGCGGTGCGTCGAGCCGGCGGCCGAAGGAGACGATGCGTGCGACCACGCGCAGCCAGGGCTTCTGGAAGCTCGTGAGCACGAGCTCGTCGAGGCCGTAGCGCAGCGCGACCCAGACGATGAAGAGGCTGCGATAGAAGCGGCTCATTCGGCGGCGCCCGCCGAACCGATACCGGATCTGCCGGCCGCCGCGCGGTTGCCCACGAACTGGCGCAACGCGCCCACCACGCGCCGCACCGCATTGCCGATGGCATGCGCGGGCACGTCGCCGATCACGCGCGCGAGGTCGTCCTCGACGTCCCAGCGCACGTGGTCGACCAGCCAGTTGACCTCGGCCGCGAGCTGCACGTCGCCCACGATCTGCACCGAGGGCTTGTCGCCGCGCAGCGTGGCGCGCGCGATCTCGAAGGGGTTGTCATCGATGACCGACAGCGTGAGCTCGGGCAGCGAGCCCGGCGGCGCCAGGTCGAGCAGGCCGGCGGGCGTGGCCACCAGCTCCATCGTGACGAAGCGCCACTGGAAGCGCACCACGCGGCCCTGCTGGCGCACCAGCCGCTGCTGGGCCTCGGGCTCCTGCTGCAGCACGTGGTTGAGGAACAGCACGGCGCGGTGCTGGATCTCGTGCACGGCCCAGGGCGGCGGCTGCAGGCGCTCGCCGACGCGATTGAACAGGTCGCCGAGCAAAGAAAAAGGGGACGATGGTGTGGCCATGGTCCCCATTATCCTTTCTGCAGGCGGCCGGGCCGCCTTCGAAGCCGCTGCTTATTGCAGGGCTTGCACGCCGGCCACGAGCCAGCCGTTGCCGCCGGTGGTCGGACGCGTCATGTTCCAGACTTCGCGGAACGGGCCCGGGCCCGCCGAGGCGTCTTCGCGGATCATGCCGGAGAACTCCACGCTGGCCATGTAGGCATCGGCCAGTTCCTCGATGCCGAGCAGCTTGGCGTCGAGCATGACCACTTCGGTCTTGTTCGACACGCCACCGGTGTGGCTGGCGCGGTCGGCGAGCTGGCTGCGGATTTCCTCGATCATCTCGTCGGTCATCATCGAACGCAGCATGGTGATGTCGGCGCGGTCCCAGGCATCCTGCAGGGTCACGAAGTTGCGCTTGGCGGCGGTCAGGAAGCCATCGACGTCGAAGCCGGCCGGGATGCCCCAGCTCTGCGAACCGGCCAGGGCCGAACCGATCATGCTGCCGCCACCGGCCGCGGCACCCGCGGACGAGAGGCTGCTGCCGTGCGAGGTCGCGGCGGGCGTGGCATCGAAGTTGGTGGCGTTGCGCTCCCACGGACGGGCCGAGGCGTCGTTGCCGACGTTGCTCGGGCTGTACTGCGCCGGCGCCGCCGGGTTGCCCGGGCCGCCCGCGCCCTGGAAGGCGAAGCCGCCCTGGCGTGCACCGGCGGGCTGCGAGCGCGACTTGATCATGCGCCACACGAACACCGCGGCCAGCACCAGCAGGCCGATCAGCAGGATGTTGCCGAAGCCCGCGCCCAGGCCCAGCGAGCTCGCGAGCCATGCGAGGCCCAGGCCCGCGGCCAGGCCGCCGAGCATGGCGCCCCAGGGGCGCTTCGGCGCCGCGGCGGCGGGTGCCGGCGTGGCGGGCTTGGCGGCCGCGTTGGTGGCGTTCTGTTGCGCGGGCGCGGCCGGCGGCGTGGCCTGGCGTTGCGTCACGTTCGAGGATTGGCGGCCGACGGATTTACCGCCGCCCATGCGCGCCGCGTCGGCCTGGATGCTGACGAGCGCGAGTGCGCCAGCCAGAAGCAAAGTACTCAAACTCTTCATAAGGTCTCCTCTCGAACGAAATCTCGTCTGATCAACACTTGATTCCAACATGGAGGGCGACCACGCCACCCGTCATGTTGTGATAGTCCACATGCCCGAAACCGCCCTCTTTCATGAGGGACTTGAGCTCGTCCTGGCCCGGATGCATGCGGATCGATTCGGCCAGGTAGCGGTAGCTCGCATCGTCGCCCGCCACCACCTTGCCCAGGCGCGGCAGCACGTTGAAGGAGTACCAGTCGTAGACCTTCTCGAGCGGCTTCGCGACCTTCGAGAACTCGAGCACCAGCAGCTTGCCGCGCGGCTTGAGCACGCGGTTCATCTCCTTGAGCGCGACGTCCTTGTGCGTCATGTTGCGCAGGCCGAAGGCGACAGTGACGACGTCGAAGTGGTCGTCGGGGAACGGCAGCTTCTCGGCGTCGCAGACCGTGGTGGGCAGCACCACGCCGGCGTCGAGCAGGCGGTCGCGGCCGGTGCGCAGCATGGCTTCGTTGATGTCGGTGTGGACCACCTGGCCGCTGGCGCCGACCTTCTTCGCGAAGGCCAGCGCGAGGTCGCCGGTGCCACCCGCGATGTCGAGCACGCGCGAGCCCTCGCCCACGTTCGCGACCATCACGGTGTAGGCCTTCCATGCGCGATGAAGCCCCATCGACATGAGGTCGTTCATCAGGTCGTAGCGCGTGGCGACCGAGTCGAACACGCCGCGCACGCGGCCGGCCTTCTCGCTCTCGTCGACTTTCTCGAAGCCGAAATGGGTGGTGGTCATGCGACCGATGTTAGGCCGTTCGTCCTCGCATCAAGACGACGACCCCGCTGTACCGGCGGTCATTTGTTGCTTTTTCTGCAAACACTGAGGTCTTGTAACGCCCGTCACGTCTACCGACGAAGCTATGCTTTCAATAGCAAACGCCGGTCAATGGCTGCCGCACGCATGACCGCCCTTCTCGGCCATCGGTGCGTCGCGATCGACGCCCGCTTCGGCCAGCTTCTGCTCGTAGGCGGCCCAGAGTTCGGCCTCTTGCGAACCCAACTGGTACAGCAGGTCCCACGAGTAGATGCCCGAGTCGTGCCCGTCGCTGAAGCTGGGCTGCACCGCGTAATTGCCCACGGGCGCGAGGTTCACGAGTTCGACCTCGCGCTTGCCGGTCTGCAGCACCTCCTGGCCCGGGCCGTGGCCCTGCACCTCGGCCGAGGGCGAATAGATGCGCATCAGCTCGAAGGGGATGCGGAAGGTGGCGCCGTCGGAGAAGCCCACCTCGAGCACGCGCGAGCGGCCGTGCACGGTGATCGATTGCGGCGTCGGTGCGCCCTGTGTCAAGCCTGCCATCGCGAACTCCTCAATTGCCCTGGCCACCCATGCGGCCGAGGCGCTCGATCATCGCAGCCTCCGCGGCCGGCAGGCGCGCCGCGACCTGCGCTTCGCGCACGGCATCGCGTTCGCGCTGCGCGCCGGTCCACACCGAGCCCGGAAAATGGCTGTCGTCCGCGAAGCGCGCGATCACATGCCAATGCAGGTGCGCCACCATGTTGCCGAGCGCGGCCAGATTGATCTTCGCCGGCTGCAGGTGCTCGCGCAGGCACTGCTCGACCACCGCCACGGCCTCCATGCACAGCACGCGGTCAGCCGTGTCGAGGTCGGAGAACTCGGGCGCATGCGCGGCCCACACGACGCGGTAGAAGGCCGGGAAGCCCGCCTCCTGCGCATGGATCACGCGCAGCTTCTTGCCCTCGAACACGAGACGCCCGCCGGGCCCCTCGCACAGTACGCAGCCCGGGACCGCGCTCACACCAGCACCCGTTCGATGCCGCCCTGGTTCGCGGCCGCCACGTACGCGGGCATCCAGTCGGCGCCGAGGATCTTGTTGGCCATCTCGACCACGATGTAGTCGGCCTCGAGCAGGCCGTTGTTCAGGTCGCTGCCGTAGCGCGACAGGCCCTGCAGGCAGCTCGGGCAGCTGGTGAGGATCTTCACGTTCTCGCCGGCGCCGATCTTGCCGCCGTCGCGCAGCGCGGCCTCGCCCTTCTTCAGTTCCTCTTCCTTGCGGAAGCGGATCTGCGTCGAGATGTCGGGCCGCGACACGCCCAGCGTGCCCGACTCGCCGCAGCAGCGGTCGTTCTTGAGCACGTTGTCGCCGACCAGCGCCTTCACCGTCTTCATCGGGTCCTGCTGCTTCATCGGCGTGTGGCAGGGGTCGTGGTAGAGGTAGCCGGCACCGCCGGCGTCGCCCAGGGTGATGCCCTTCTCGAGCAGGTACTCGTGGATGTCGATGATCCGGCAACCCGGGAAGATCTTGTCGAACTGGTAGCCCTGCAGCTGGTCGTAGCAGGTGCCGCAACTCACCACCACGGTCTTGATGTCGAGGTAGTTGAGCGTGTTCGCCACCCGGTGGAACAGCACGCGGTTGTCGGTGATCATCTTCTCGGCCTTGTCGAACTGGCCGCTGCCGCGCTGCGGATAGCCGCAGCACAGGTAGCCCGGCGGCAGCACCGTCTGCACGCCCGCATGCCAGAGCATGGCCTGCGTCGCGAGCCCCACCTGCGAGAACAGCCGCTCCGACCCGCAGCCCGGGAAATAGAACACCGCCTCGGTCTCCGAGGTCGTGGCCTTGGGGTTGCGGATGATCGGCACGTAGTCCGCGTCCTCGATGTCGAGCAGCGCGCGCGCCGTCTTCTTCGGCAGGTTGCCCGGCATCTTCTTGTTGATGAAGTGGATCACCTGCTCCTTGATCGGCGCCGGTCCGAGCGAGGCCGGCGGCGCCGCCGTCTGCTTCTTCGCGAGGCCGCGCAGCAGGTCGTTGGCCATGCGCTGCGCCTTGAAGCCGATGCCCACCATGCCCGCGCGCACCGCCTTGATGGTCTGCGGATTGGTCGCGTTGAGGAAGAACATCGCCGCCGCGTTGCCGGGGCGGAAGCTCTTCTGCCCCATCTTGCGCAGCAGGTTGCGCATGTTCATCGACACGTCGCCGAAGTCGATCTTCACCGGGCAGGGCGTGAGGCACTTGTGGCACACCGTGCAGTGGTCGGCCACGTCCTCGAACTCCTCCCAGTGCTTGATGCTCACGCCGCGCCGGGTCTGTTCCTCGTAGAGGAAGGCCTCGACCAGCAGCGAGGTCGCGAGGATCTTGTTGCGCGGGCTGTAGAGCAGGTTGGCGCGCGGCACGTGGGTGGCGCACACCGGCTTGCACTTGCCGCAGCGCAGGCAGTCCTTGACGCTGTCGGCGATGGCGCCGATGTCGCTCTGCTGCATGATGATCGACTCGTGCCCCATCAGGCCGAAGCTCGGCGTGTAGGCATTGGTCAGGTCGGCATGCAGCGACTGCGCGCCGGCACCCGGCTCGCGCAGCAGCTTGCCCTTGTTGAAGCGGCCTTCGGGATCGATGCGCTGCTTGTATTCGGCGAAGGGGCGCAGTTCCTCGTCCGACAGGAACTCGAGCTTGGTGATGCCGATGCCGTGCTCGCCCGAGATCACGCCGTCGAGCCGGCGCGCCAGCTTCATGATGCGCGCGACCGCCTCGTGCGCGGTCTGCAGCATCTCGTAGTTGTCGCTGTTGACCGGGATGTTGGTGTGCACGTTGCCGTCGCCCGCGTGCATGTGCAGCGCGACCCACACGCGGCCCTTGAGCACGCGCTTGTGGATCGCCGTGCACTCGGCCAGGATCGGCGCGAAGGCGGCGCCCGCGAAGATCGCCGACAGCGGCTGGCGCAGCTGGGTCTTCCAGCTCGCGCGCAGCGAATGGTCCTGCAGCTGCGGGAACAGCGCATCGACCTCGTCGAGCCAGCCGGCCCACAGCGCGCGCACCTCCTGCAGCAGCGCCACGGCCTGCGCCACGCGGTCCTCGAGCAGCTCGGCCGAGGGGATCTCGTTGGCGTCGTCGGTCTTGCCCAGCGGCAGGTTGCCGTGCACGAAGAACTTCTCGAGCTCGTCGACCAGCGCGAGCTTGTTGCGCAGCGACAGCTCGATGTTGATGCGCTCGATGCCGTCGCTGTACTCGGCCATGCGCGGCAGCGGGATCACCACGTCCTCGTTGATCTTGAAGGCGTTGGTGTGGCGGCTGATCGCGGCGGTGCGCTTGCGGTCGAGCCAGAACTTCTTGCGCGCCTCGGGGCTGATGGCGATGAAGCCCTCGCCGCTGCGCGAGTTGGCGATGCGCACCACCTCGGAGGTGACGCGCGCCACCGCGTCGGCGTCGTCGCCCGCGATGTCGCCGAACAGCACCATCTTCGGCAGGCCGCCGTGCTTCTTCGACTTGGTGGCGTAGCCCACGGCCTTCAGGTAGCGGTCGTCGAGGTGCTCGAGGCCGGCCAGCAGCACGCCCGAGCGCTTCTGCTCGGCGAACATGAAGTCCTTGATCTCGACGATGCTGGGCACCGCGTCCTTGGCGTTGCCGAAGAACTCGAGGCAGACGGTGCGCGTGTGCGCCGGCATGCGGTGCACCACCCAGCGGCAGCTCGTGATCAGGCCGTCGCAGCCTTCCTTCTGGATGCCCGGCAGGCCCGAGAGGAACTTGTCGGTCACGTCCTTGCCGAGGCCTTCCTTGCGGAAGGTGCGGCCGGGGATGTCGAGGCGCTCGGTGCGCAGCGGCGTCTTGCCGTCGGCCGCGAAGTACTGGAGTTCGAACAGCGCGCTCTCGGCGTCGTGGATCTTGCCGAGGTTGTGGCCGATGCGCGTGACCTCGAGCCATTCGGCCTGCGGGGTGACCATGCGCCACGAGGCCAGGTTGTCGAGCGCGGTGCCCCACAGCACGGCTTTCTTGCCGCCGGCGTTCATCGCGACGTTGCCGCCGACGCACGAGGCCTCGGCCGAGGTCGGGTCGACCGCGAACACGTAGCCCGAGCGCTCGGCCGCGTCGGCCACGCGCTGCGTGACCACGCCGGCCTCGGTCCAGATGGTGGGCACGGGGGCCTCGAGGCCCGGCAGCGCGACCAGCTCGACCTCGGTCATCGCCTCGAGCTTCTCGGTGTTGATGACCACGCTGTTCCAGGTCAGCGGGATCGCGCCGCCGGTGTAGCCGGTGCCGCCGCCGCGCGGAATGATGGTCAGGCCCAGCTCGATGCAGCCCTTGACCAGCAGCGCCATCTCGGCCTCGGTGTCGGGGCACAGCACGACGAAGGGGTACTCCACGCGCCAGTCGGTGGCATCGGTGACGTGGGCCACGCGCGAGAGGCCGTCGAACTTGATGTTGTCCTTGGCCGTGAGCCGGCCCAGCACACGCGTGGCCTTGCGGCGCAGCGCGGCGATGTCGCGAAACAGGGTGTCGAAGGCCTGCACGGCTTCGCCGACGCGGGCCGTGAGCTCGCCCACGAGCTGGTCGCGCGGCAGGTCGCTGTCGGGCGTGCGGCGCTTCTGCACCTCGGCCAGGCGATGCCGCAGCGCATCGACCAGCAGGCCGCGGCGGCGCGGGTTGTCGAGCAGGTCGTCGATCAGGTAGGGGTTGCGCTGCACGACCCAGATGTCGCCGAGCACCTCGTAGAGCATGCGCGCCGATCGGCCGGTGCGGCGCTCGGCGCGCAGCGTCTGGAGCAATTCCCAGGCGCGCTCGCCCAGCAGGCGGATCACGATCTCGCGATCGGAGAAGCTGGTGTAGTTGTAGGGGATCTCACGCAGTCGTGCAGGCTCTGCGGCCTGCGACAGCAGCGCGTTCAACGCGGTCGGAGCATTCATCGGGGTGGGGCCTCGGCCGGGCGCCACGCGTCCATAGCCGGGGTGGGGATTTTAGGTCAGGGGGGCGGTCCTTGCCCTGGCGTGCCCGTATTGCTCCCTCCCCCGCTGGGGGAGGGTCGGGGTGGGGGCACCGGACCTTCGCCCAAGGCGCAACCGTATCGGCCGCCCGCAGCCCCCATCCCGGCCTTCCCCCAGAGGGGGAAGGAGAAAAACCATCAGAACAGCACGCGGCTGCGGATCGTGCCCTGCACCTTCGCGAGCTTCTCGAGCGCGAGGTCCGAGGAGGCGGCGTCGATGTCCATCACCACGTAGCCGATCTTCTCGTTGGTCTGCAGGAACTGCGAGGAGATGTTGATGTGGTTGTCCGAGAAGATCTTGTTGATCTCCGACAGCACGCCCGGCACGTTGCGGTGCACGTGCAGCAGGCGGTGCTTGCCCGGGTGCGCGGGCAGCGCCACCTCGGGGAAGTTGACCGACGAGGTCGAGGTGCCGTTGTCGCTGTACTTGACCAGCTTCTCGGCCACTTCGAGGCCGATGTTGGCCTGCGCCTCCATCGTCGAGCCGCCGATGTGGGGCGTGAGGATCACGTTGTCGAGTCCGCGCAGCGGCGACTGGAACTCGTCCTTGTTGCTGCGCGGCTCGACCGGGAACACGTCGATGGCGGCGCCCAGCAGCTTCTTCTCCTTCAGCGCGCCGGCGAGCGCGTCGATCTCGACCACGGTGCCGCGCGAGGCGTTGATCAGGATCGAACCGGGCTTCATGGCCGCGATTTCGGCCGCGCCGATCATCCATTGCGTGGCCTGCGTCTCGGGCACGTGCAGGGTCACGATGTCGCTCTGCGCCAGCAGCTGGTGCAGGTCGCGCACCTGGCGCGCATTGCCCAGCGGCAGCTTGGTGACCACGTCGTAGAAGGCCACGTGCATGCCCAGCGCCTCGGCCAGCACCGACAGCTGCG
>Ga0209025_1000302_pt1 | contig 110301 bp, 100 predicted proteins | sample AraplaMF_Col_mLB_FD_184256 | JGI IMG/M metagenome (GOLD analysis project Ga0209025, IMG submission 184256) | Arabidopsis root microbial communities from the University of North Carolina, USA - plate scrape MF_Col_mLB (SPAdes) (version 2) | ecosystem: Host-associated > Plants > Roots >... | reverse complement strand
AGCACTTGCAGGTGTATTAAGAGAGCGTGGCTCGGCAGAGATTCAAGCAATCGGCGCTGGTGCATTAAACCAAGCTGTGAAAGCAGTTGCAATTGCAAGAGGATTTGTAGCACCAAGCGGAGTGGATTTAATTTGTATCCCTGCATTTACAGATATTCAAATCGATGGGGAAGAACGAACAGCAATCAAATTAATCGTTGAACCTCGTTAATAATAACAACCTGTTAGCAAATGCGAGCAGGTTGTTTTATTTTGCATTTTTATAAATGTCATCCATGTTATGATGAATATGATAGAATAGTGTAAAAAGTCTAACAAATCGGAAGGAAGGTACATATGAAAATATTTGATGCACATTGTGACGTGTTGATGAAACTATTAGAAAAGCCTTCGATTAATTTTCATAATGGTGAGACATTACAAGTTTCAGTTGAAAAATTGAAGCAAGGAAATAGCAAAGTACAATGCTATGCAATTTATATTCCTGAAAGTATACATAAATTAGTAAAATTTGATGCAGCCCTGCAATGTGTCACTCTTTTTTATGAAAAAGTTGCAACTTCTGAGAATAATATTAAAGTAATTCGGACAAAAGAAGATGAGGCGACATTACAATCACATGAAATGGGTGCAATTTTAACGTTAGAGGGTTGTGACGCATTATTAGGTGATATGAATCGTTTAAAAATACTTCACCGTCTTGGCGTACGTAGTGTCGGCTTAGTATGGAATTTTGCTAATGAGGCAGCTGACGGTATTCTTGAAGAACGAAATGGTGGCCTAACGAATTTTGGAAGAAGTGTAGTTCATTACTTAAATGAGCATAATATGTGGTGTGATCTTTCTCATTGTAGTGAAGCAGCTTTTTGGGACGCATTTCATCAAGCGAAATATCCAACTGCTACACATTCAAATGCAAAATCAATTTGTAAAAACCCAAGAAACTTAAATGACGAGCAATTAAAAGCAATGTTTAGTCGAAATGCAATAGTAGGCATTAATTTTTATCCGCCATTTGTAGTAAATGAGGGTACTGCAACAATATCTGATCTGATTAAACATATTGATTATATGTGTGCTCATGGCGGTGAAAAATGTATTGCGATGGGCTCAGATTTTGATGGAATTGAAATTCATCCAACGAATTTAAATCATGTTGGACAATATCAAAATCTAACAAATGAACTCCTTAAATTTTATACTGAAGAACAAGTAAAAGGCTTTATGTACAACAATTATTCATCCTATATTCATTTTAAATAACGGGTTATTTGTTCAGAATAATAAAAATATAAAAATTATAGGAATAATTTGTGCTAAAATCATTGATTTTTTCGAATATAAGGTCTAGAATTGAAAGCGAATTAACTCATATCAAAAGATATGTTTTAAATCGCTTTCATTCTTTTTATAAAAAAATGAATGATATGCAAATATGCAATATTTTAATTTTTAATTTACTACGAATGAGGGCATTCAAAGGGGTGTAGGAAATGATAGAACAACTTTCATGGAAAGTTGGAGGACAACAGGGTGAAGGTATCGAAAGTACAGGAGAAATATTTGCAATTGCGTTAAACCGTTTAGGTTATTATTTATACGGTTACCGCCATTTCTCTTCACGTATTAAAGGTGGTCACACAAATAATAAAATTCGTGTAAGTACAACTGAAGTTCGTGCAATTTCAGATGACTTAGATATTTTAGTAGCCTTTGACCAAGAAACAATCGATGTGAACTTTTATGAATTACGCAAAGGCGGTATCGTAATCGCTGATGCTAAATTTAATCCAACAATTCCAGATTCAACGGATGTAACACTTTATTCAATTCCATTTACAGACTTAGCAACTGAACTAGGTACTTCATTAATGAAAAACATGGTTGCAGTTGGAGCATCAAGTGCAATTTTAGGTTTATCTATTGATGTATTTAGAGAAGTAGTTGATGAAATTTTCGGTAAAAAAGGTCAACAAATTGTAGAGAAAAACATTGAAGCAATCGCACGCGGAGCAGAAGAAATGAGAGAAATGCTTGGCGTTAATGTAAATAAAATGCAATTAGCTAGCGCAGACGGTAAAAAACGTATGTTCTTAATCGGAAATGATGCAATCGCTATGGGTGCACTTGCTGGTGGTTCACGTTTTATGGCAGCGTATCCAATTACTCCTGCATCTGAGATTATGGAATACTTAATTAAAAAATTACCTAAATTCGGTGGAGCTGTAATTCAGACTGAAGATGAGATTGCTGCATGTACAATGGCGATCGGAGCTAACTACGCTGGTGTACGTACTTTAACTGCATCTGCTGGTCCTGGTCTTTCATTAATGATGGAAGCAATCGGTCTTTCAGGTATTACTGAAGTTCCATTAGTAATTGTTGATACACAACGTGGTGGTCCAAGTACTGGTCTTCCTACAAAACAAGAACAATCAGATTTAATGGCTATGATCTATGGTACTCACGGTGAGATTCCTAAAGTAGTAATCGCTCCAAGTACAGTAGAAGAAGCATTCTACGATATGGTGGAAGCGTTTAACGTAGCTGAAGAATATCAAGTTCCTGTAATCTTAATCACAGACCTACAGTTATCTTTAGGTAAACAAACAGTAGAACCACTTCAATTTGACAAAGTTCAAATTCGTCGCGGTAAGTTTGATTACAACATGGAGCTTCCTGTATCTGAGAATAAAGAATACTTCAAGCGTTATGAAGTGACAGAAGATGGCGTTTCTCCACGTGTAGTACCAGGTATGAAAGGTGGAATTCACCACGTAACTGGTGTTGAACATGATGAAACTGGTAAGCCTTCTGAATCACCAATTAATCGTAATCAACAAATGGATAAGCGTATGCGTAAGTTAAATAACCTACGTTTCCCTAACCCTGTATTAGTAAATGCAAAACATGAAGATGCTGATGTATTATTAGTAGGCTTCAACTCAACTCGTGGTGCTATAGAAGAAGCTATGGTACGTTTAGAGCAAGATGGTATTAAAGTTAACCATGCTCATATTCGTTTAATTCACCCATTCCCAACTGCGGAGCTTTTACCAGAACTGAAAAAAGCTAAACGTGTAATCGTTGTTGAGAACAATGCTACAGGTCAATTAACAAGCATCATTAAAATGAACTGTGGTCATGCAGAAAAGATTTCAAGCTTATTAAAATATGATGGAAATCCTTTCCTACCAAAAGAAATTTACAACACTTGTAAGGAAGGAGTTGTTCTAAATGGCAACATTTAAAGAATTTCGTAATAACGTTAAACCAAACTGGTGCCCTGGATGTGGTGATTTCTCAGTACAAGCTTCAATTCAACGTGCAGCAGCAAATGTTGGTTTAGAACCGGATAACCTTGCAGTTGTATCTGGTATCGGATGTTCTGGTCGTATTTCAGGATATATTAACTCTTACGGTTTACATGGTATCCATGGTCGTTCACTTCCAATTGCACAAGGTGTAAAAATGGCTAACCGTGATTTAACTGTTATCGCTTCTGGTGGTGACGGAGATGGATTCGCAATCGGTTTAGGACATACTATCCATGCAATTCGTCGTAACATCGACATTACTTATATCGTTATGGATAACCAAATTTACGGATTAACAAAAGGTCAAACTTCACCTCGTAGTGATGTAGGATTCAAAACGAAGAGTACGCCACAAGGTTCAGTTGAATCAGCACTTTCTGTAATGGAAATGGCGTTAACTGCTGGTGGAACTTTCGTTGCACAAAGTTTCTCAAGTGACTTAAAAGAATTAACTTCATTAATCGAGCAAGGTATCCAACATAAAGGATTTTCTTTAATCAACGTATTTAGCCCATGTGTTACTTACAATAAAGTAAACACTTATGATTGGTTTAAAGAAAACCTAGTGAAGCTTTCTGATGTTGAAGGATATGATCCATCAAATAAAGAAATGGCTATGCAAACATTAATGCAAAACAAAGGTTTAGTAACTGGTCTTATCTACCAAAACAAAGAACAAAAATCTTACCAAGAATTAATTTCTGGTTACAGTGAAGATCCACTAGTAGAATCTGATCTTCAATTAGAAAAAGATCAATTCGAAAAATTAGTTGCTGAATTTATGTAATATAAAAAACTCCTCATTTTTGAGGAGTTTTTTTGTTTTGACCCATTATAGTTGAACGGGTGAGTTACTTTCGTTAAAAAGTATTCAACTAGAGATCCTTTATATTGCTCTGTTCATATTAATTGTGAACTTAGTTAACTAAATACATTAATAGTATGAAAAGAGAATAGCAGGTTGGAGGGTAATTGGAATGGAAGGTGTGAAGACTCCTATGGAGATACGGGAAACTTGAGACCCCGGAGCGCGTGTAAGGTAGGTATGCTAAAACCACGACGTCCTGTCGAAACGCATGCATGATCCACATCGTGTGGACCCGAGGCGAAAAGTCACCCCCCCCCATGGAAAGCGAAGTTCCTGGAATGGAAATCAACGTACTTTTTTAAACGAGCCTTTGCTTAAATGAAGGATCATGAACTAATCAAAACGTTATTTACTAACAAAAAATGAAAGCGATTTAAAGTAAATTGTTTCTAGAGAAAATGTTTATAAGATAATAGCTTCTGTTCAGGTCTTTCTTTTTGCGTAACGTAGATTGTATATTGTAGAATAACGTTATATACTAGAGTAATGTGTAATGTTGCGATGAAAGGAGATTGTTAAATGAATGAACAACAACGTCTTCAAGGCACTAATATAAATAATTCAAAAGATAAAAATGATAAAGATTATAGTAAGTACTTTGAAAAAGTTTATCAAGCTCCTTCCTTAGCTGATGCAAAACGTCGTGGTAAGGAAGAAGTAATGTATGATAGAGGCTTTGAAATACCAGAGGAAATGAGAAATTCTGGTGCTGGTAAGAAGTTTTTAATTCGTACTTACGGATGTCAAATGAATGAGCATGATACAGAAGTTATGGCTGGTATCTTAACAACGATGGGATATGAAGTTGCAACATCTGTAGACGATGCAGATATTATTCTTTTAAATACTTGTGCGATACGTGAAAATGCTGAAAACAAAGTATTTGGCGAAATTGGACATTTAAAACCGCTTAAACTTCAAAGACCTGACTTACTGATTGGTATTTGTGGATGTATGTCACAAGAGGAAGCCGTTGTAAATCGTATTCTTCAAAAACATTCTTTCATAGATATGGTTTTTGGTACTCATAATATTCATAGATTACCATTTATCATTCAAGAAGCTATGTTTAGTAAAGAAATGGTGATTGAAGTATGGTCAAAAGAAGGGGACGTTATTGAGAACCTTCCAAAAGTTCGTCGTGGAGAAATAAAAGCTTGGGTTAATATTATGTATGGTTGTGACAAGTTCTGTACGTACTGTATCGTTCCTTATACGCGTGGTAAAGAGCGCAGTCGTAAACCTGAAGATATTATTAATGAAGTACGTGAACTTGCTCGTTTAGGCTACAAAGAAGTAACCTTATTAGGGCAAAATGTTAATGCATATGGTAAAGACTTTGAAGATGGAACATACGGTCTTGGTCATTTAATGGATGAAATCCGTAAGATTGGTATTCCACGTGTACGCTTTACGACAAGTCATCCTCGCGATTTTGATGATCATTTAATTGAAGTATTAGCTAAAGGTGGCAATTTAATGCCACATATTCACTTACCTGTTCAATCAGGTAGTTCAGAGGTTCTTAAATTGATGTCACGTAAATATGATCGTGAACATTATCTTGGTTTAGTGAAAAAGCTAAAAACTGCAATGCCTAATATCTCATTTACAACAGATATCATTGTAGGTTTCCCAAATGAAACTGATGAACAATTTGAAGAAACAATGACACTATATGAAGAAGTAGGTTTCGATCTAGCATTCACGTTTATTTATTCACCACGTGAAGGTACGCCTGCTGCAAAAATGATTGATAATGTACCAGAGCATGTGAAGAAAGAACGTTTACAACGTTTAAATGCTGTTGTTAATCAAAAAGCAAATGAATTTAATAAACGATTTGAAGGTCAAATTCTTGAAGTTTTAGTAGAAGGTGAAAGTAAGAAAAATCCTGATGTACTAGCAGGGTATACGCCTTACAATAAGCTTGTTAACTTCAAAGGGCCAAAATCAATTGTTGGTCAAATCGTAAAAGTTAAAGTTACAAATGCTAAAACATGGTCATTAGACGGTGAATTAGTAGAAGAGCCAGTAGAAGAACCAGTAGAGGTGAGATAATGGGAAAATTTACAAAAGAAGATATCGTTGCACGTGCTAAAGAATTAGCTGTGATGATTTCTGAAACAGAAGAAGTAGACTTTTTTAAACGAGCAGAAGCTCAAATCAACGAAAGCCAAACTGTAAAAACACATATAGAGCAAATTAAATCATTACAAAAGCAAGCAGTAAATCTTGAACATTGGGGCAAGAAAGAAGCATTGAAAAAAGTAGAACAAGAACTTGAAGAGCTAAATGAACAATTAGAATCAATTCCGATCGTTCAAGAATTTCAATCTTCTCAAGTAGAAGTAAATGACTTACTTCAACTGATTGCACACACAATTTCAAACGGTGTAACAGATGAAATTATTAAATCTACTGGTGGAAACTTACTAAGTGGTGAAACTGGTTCAAAAATTGCAAGCAATGCTGGAGCAGGTTGCTCTACAGATGGCTGCAGTCATTAATTAGTGTAAATAAAAAGACACAACGTGCAAACTAATTAAATTGCCGTTGTGTCTTTTTTCTATACTTTTTTAAGATGAATCTTCCTAATCTACTGTCTATCAACTTATATTATGAACGTCATATTTCTAAATAGATTGAATTCACTTTGAAAAACCTCCTCTAACAATTCGAACTCATATTATTCACAAAGGTCTCATAGTCAAGTTATTTTTCTTCATAGTTTTTTGAAAATGGTTAAAAAGATACATTTAAAAATTAGTTTAAAACTTAGGAATGACGGGGCATCATCATAATTTTTAATGTTTATTTTTTAATTTCTTTAAGAAACAGTCAACTTTATTAGGCACTCGTCATACAATTTATCATCACATGTTTTTTTAACTTGTATAAAAGAATTTTCATGTCATTAACACATTCCGCTAATGTCACGCATAGAATGAAATGAAAATGGAACCGAGGAGGGTCACACCTATGTCTGAATACAGAGAGATCATAACGAAGGCAGTCGTAGGAAAAGGCAAGAAATACAATAGAAGCACTCATACAATCACACCAAGTCACACACCATCAAGTATACTAGGCTGCTGGGTTATTAATCATGTATATGATGCTAAAAAAGTAAAAGAAGGAGTAGAGGTATCAGGTAAATATGATATCAATATTTGGTACTCCTATAGTGACAATACGAGAACAGAGGTTGTACAAGAATCAGTAAAATATCATGAACTGGTGAAATTAAAGTACAGAGATGATAATTTTACTGGTGAAGATTGTGAAGTAATTGCAAAATCATTAAAGCATCCTAATTGCTTAGATGCAGTTATCTCACCTAATGGCAATCGCTTTATCGTGACAGTTGAAAAAGAGGTATTAGTTGAAGTTGTAGGTGAAACAAAAGTAGTTGTTGTCGTAGCTCCAGAAGGTGCTTATGATGGTGATGATTTCTATGAATTAGATGATGAGTTTGAAGAGTTAGATCCAGATTTTATTTTAGATGGCGAAGAAGAATAAATAAGGCTAGGAAGGTGAAACTTCCTAGCTTTTTTTATTGATCAAAATAAAAGAAACATTTAACAATACGAGTAAGTAAACGAAAAGCCTTCGTCAAAATGTGATATAATATGCAAAGAATGTTTTTTGATGGAGAGGATAGTATGGCAACTTATACGCCTATGATAGAGCAATATTTAAATATAAAGAAACACTACCAAGATGCATTTTTATTTTTTAGACTTGGTGATTTTTATGAAATGTTTTTTGAAGATGCAATTAAAGCTTCAAGAGTATTAGAAATAACATTAACTGGACGAGCAGGCGGTTCGGAAGAGAAGATACCAATGTGTGGGGTACCATATCACTCTGCTGCTGGTTATATTGAACAATTAGTAGAAAAAGGATATAAAGTAGCAATATGTGAGCAAGTAGAAGATCCATCTGTTGCAAAAGGTGTTGTTCGACGTGAAGTTGTTCAACTGATTACACCTGGTACTCAAATGGAAGGAAGAACAATTGAAGAAAAACAAAATCATTATATTTCCTCGTTGATGGAATTTACACCTACATCATATGGGTTAGTTTGGATTGACCTTACGACTGGCGAAGGAAATGCAATGCTGTTAAAGGGATCATTAGATGAGGCAGTTTTAAAAATCGCTGCTACTGGTACAAAAGAGGTGGTAGTTGCTGATCATTTTTCTAAGAAGGCAATTCAAACGCTTGAAAAAAGTTTTTCAATTACAGTGTCAATTGAAACAAATGATTCATTAACTGAAGAGTTTACAAATGTAGTCAAAACAATTGAACGTATTGAGCTTCAAAAAGCTACGGCAAGATTATTAAACTATTTATCAAAAACGCAAAAACGTACACTTTCACATTTGCAGCCAATCATTGTCATACACCAGCATGACTTTTTAAATATGGATATGTATTCAATGAGAAATTTGGAATTAGTCGAAACGCAACGTTCAAAAAACAAGCAAGGTTCACTGAATTGGTTATTAGATGAAACAAAAACGGCAATGGGTGGGCGATTACTTAAAAAGTGGATTCAAAGACCGTTGGTAGACGTTAAACAAATAGAAAAACGCTTAACGCTTGTTGAACTATTTAATGAAAATTATTTTGTACGAGAAGATATGAAAGACCTACTAAAAGGTGTATATGATTTAGAAAGATTAGCAGGAAAGGTTTCATTTGGTAACGTAAATGCGAGGGACTTATTACAACTAAAACGTTCACTTCAAAATATTCCAGCGATCAAAGAAACATTAAAAATGATTGATCATGATGAGATTCATTTGTTGATTAACCAAATCGACTCTTGTGATGAACTAGAGGAGCTTTTAGAATCATCGATTGTAGAAGATGCACCTTTATCGATTAAAGAAGGTAATATTATAAAAGATGGTTTTCATAAAACACTTGATGAATATCGTTTTGTCAGTAAAAATGGGAAAAACTGGCTTATGGAATTAGAACAACGTGAGCGAGACATTACAGGAATAAAGTCACTTAAAATAGGCTATAATCGTATTTTTGGATACTTTATAGAAGTAACACGGTCTAACCTGTCACAGCTTCCAGAAGGGCGTTATGAACGCAAGCAAACATTAGCGAATGCTGAACGTTTTATAACTGAAGAATTAAAAGAAAAAGAAACATTAATTCTTGAAGCTGAAGAGAAAATGATTGGTTTAGAATATGAATTATTTATTTCAATTCGTGAGCAAGTAAAGCAATATTTAACAAGACTTCAGAAATTAGGACAAGTTATTAGTCAAATAGACGTTTTACAAAGCTTTTCAGTAATTAGTGAAAAATACGGATATATAAAACCAACTTTTACAACTAAGCGGGAATATATGGTTACAAATGGACGCCATCCTGTTGTAGAACGTGTATTATCTGATACTGAATATATTCCAAATGATACAAATTTAGATGAAACAACGCATCAATTATTAATTACTGGGCCTAACATGGCTGGTAAAAGTACGTATATGAAACAAGTTGCTGTCATTAGTATCATGGCGCAAATCGGATGTTTTGTGCCGGTTGAGTCTGCAAAACTACCGATCTTTGATCAAATATTTACACGTATTGGTGCAGCGGATGATTTAATTTCAGGTCAAAGTACTTTTATGGTTGAAATGTTAGAAGCCAACTTTGCCATTACAAACGCGACTGAAAATAGTTTAATTCTATTTGATGAAATTGGAAGAGGTACATCAACTTATGACGGAATGGCATTAGCACAATCAATGATTGAATATATTCATGATCATATTGGTGCGAAAACTTTATTCTCGACTCATTACCATGAACTAACTGTTTTAGCAGAACAATTAACACATTTAAAAAATATACATGTTGCTGCCAAAGAACAAGACGGAAAAGTTTTATTCCTTCATAAAATATTTGATGGTGCTGCAGATCAAAGCTATGGAATTCATGTTGCTGAACTTGCAAATCTACCTAAAGGAGTCATCTCTAGAGCTAAGGAGCTCTTAAGTGACTTAGAATCAAATGAGAGACCAATAAAAAAAGAAGAACGCGAAAAACAAGATATTGTTTCTATTGAAATTGTGAAAGAAGTTAATCAAAACGATCAATCACTTGACGAATCGAATGATGATTCTGAAGCGCAGTTAAGCTTTTTTGATGTAGAGAAACCGAAAGTGAAAGAATTGAAAAAAGAGCATCCTGTCATTGATCAGTTGAAAAAGGTAAATTTATTAGAATTGAATCCAATGGAAGCTTTTAATTTATTATATGAATTACAAAAAGAAGTAAAGAAATAATCCCCAAGGCCGAACGTGGCCTTTCTTTTTATTTTGGAAAGGAGGAAACAAATGTCTAAAATTAAAAAATTGGATGAAATCCTTGCCAATCAAATTGCAGCAGGAGAAGTAGTTGAACGTCCTGCTTCTGTTGTAAAGGAATTGCTTGAAAATTCAATTGATGCAAAAAGCACACGCATATCAATTGAAATAAATGACGGTGGACTCTCCAGAATTTTTATTAGTGATAATGGGGAAGGGATGACAAAAGAAGATAGCATACTTGCTTTTGAACGTCATGCAACAAGTAAAATCAAAAATGAAAATGACTTATTTCGCATTCGAACATTAGGATTTCGTGGTGAAGCATTACCTAGTATTGCATCAGTTAGTTATGTGACCGTAAAAACATCAACTACAGATGGCCCAGGTATCGAAACGATTCTTAAAGGTGGCATATTACAATCGCAAAATGAAATCGCAAAATCAACCGGAACTAGTATAGATGTTTCTAATTTATTTTTTAACACACCTGCTCGGTTGAAATATATGAGAACAGTCCAAACTGAATTAAGTAATGTGACTGATGTAGTATATAGACTTGCTCTTGCCAATCCAACAATTGCAATTGATTTAAAACATAATGATAAATACATGTTTAGAAGTAATGGGAATGGGGATGCAAGACAAATCTTAGCATCATTATACGGACTGCAAATTGCTAAGAATATGGTCAATTTTGAAGCCGAATCATTAGATTTTCAAGTAGACGGCTATTTATCAATGCCAGAATATACTCGAGCATCAAGAAACTATTTATCAATCTATGTAAATGGTCGATATGTTAAACATTATGGAGTCAATAAATCAATTTCTGAAGGATACCATACATTACTTCCAATCGGTAGATTTCCTATTGTTGCTTTATTTATCAAAATGGATCCTCAATTGGTAGATGTAAACGTTCATCCTACAAAACAAGAAGTACGTTTTAGTAAAGAAGAGCAGCTATATACATTAATCAGAGAAAGTATCCAAAAAGTATTTAGAAGTAGATCATTAATTCCAGAAATAACAAGATCAGCACCAAAAGAAAAGGTGTTAAGTGAACAATCTACATTTAGTTTTGAACATACAACGAAAGATGATGTAGAAAAGAGCTTGCCGTTTTCATTACAAAATGATTCTATGAATCGTTCAAACCAGCAACCAGAAAAGATTTTTGAGGAAACATCAAGTAGTCATGACACAAATGATTTTATTGAATCAGAAAATCAAGCTGATTATGAAAGCCAATATTTCCAATCTTTTTATTCAAATGAAAACAATCAAGACGCTCTTAATAGAGACGAGGTAAAAAGTAAAACTGTTGAAACAACTGTCTTCATTGACAATGATCATGAAGAAGAAGAAAAACCTGTTGACCAGCTTCCACCACTTTATCCTATTGGACAAATGCATGGTACGTATATTGTTGCTCAAAATGAAAATGGGTTATATTTAGTTGACCAACATGCTGCACAAGAACGAATTTATTATGAATATTTTAAAGAAAAAATTGGTGAAATTGCAGCGGAATTACAAACCTTATTGATTCCAATTACGTTTGATGTATCACCTGAGCAAGCTATTCTGTTAGATCAATATACTGATGAACTAAGAGAAGTTGGATTGTTTATTGAGAAATTTGGTAGCAATAGCTATGTGATTAGAGAACATCCGAATTGGTTTCCAGAAGGCCAAGAAGAAACATTAATTGATGAGATGATTCAAGAGTTATTAAAAAGAGGGACAATTAATATCAAAAAACTTCGCGAAGAAAAAGCAATCATGATGAGTTGTAAAGCTTCAATTAAAGCGAATCAATTTATCACAAATGATGAAATTTTCAGTTTGCTAGAATCACTTAGGAAATCAACAAATCCATTTACATGTCCACATGGTCGACCAATTGTCATTCATTTTAGTTCCTATGAGCTTGAAAAAATGTTTAAGCGTGTAATGTAACGACTTCTCAGACAGTCTGTATCCTTTTTTATACTTTGTCAATATACTGTGACGACTCAAGAAATTGAGTCGTTTTTTTATGAAGAAACGGAGTTGTTTTCCTTGGTAAGTGAGATTCTTAATGGAGTTTTTCTTTTTTGCTTCGTCACATTGTTTTGTCAAAATCTGTTTGATATACTAAATTTTAGTTAAAGTATTATTTAATAGAGGAGAACGATTTCAATGATTAATAAAATTGGTAAAGTTACTGTATACGTACAAGATCAAGAAGCTGCGAAGGATTTTTGGATAAATAAAGTAGGATTCGTATTAAAGCATGAGATGCCAATGGGGCCAGACGCAAAGTGGATTGAAGTTGGTCCAAGTGAAAGTGAGTTTACGACATTAGTTTTATACTCAAAATCATCAATGGAACAATTTAAACCTGAAAAGGTTTCACATCCATCTGTATTATTTAGTACGAATGACATTGAATCTGCATACAAACAAATGCAAGAAAATGGCGTAAAAGTTGACGAAATGTTAAGAATGCCATTTGGAACAATGTTCTCATTTTATGATCAAGATGGAAATGATTATTTATTAAGAGAAGACAAATAAGAAAGATACATAAAAAAAGAGTTGCCTATTAAATTAGGCAACTCTTTTTACATGTTAGATTAGTTTCTCAAAATTAACACGCTTATTTAAGTAATACATAACTGGAATACCTACAACCATCACAACAAATTCTCCAACTGCAGTCGTTAAATATGTGATTGGGAATGGTAATCCAAATGCTAATTTTAATTCAATCGCAATTAAGAACATAGAAACAGTAAAGACGATTGTATTCACAATCATTCGTGGAATGATTCCTTTAATAAATTTTGAAGTAATAATTGTAATGAACAAAGAAATAACGGTTTGCCCGACTCCAAATATTAAATCATAAGCTACCATTGGTGAAAAGAAAAAATTGGCAAGAATTACACCTAACACAATTCCAATGAAATATCTTTTATTAAATACAATTAGGTGATTAAATATTTCTGAAAGGCGGAATTGTATATTCGAAAATCCGAAAGGTTGTACAAAAAAGGTAACTGCTATATATAAAGCAGCAAAAACGCCGTTTATCGCAATCGTTTTTATCTTCATTTTATTTCTCCTTAGTTTTTTTTCGTGGGAGGGTTACGAACCACGTATTTTAACAAACAAGATTTTATTTTATCTGTATGTATAGTATACGTCAAGGGCTAAATGAATTAATTATAAAAAAATACAAGATTTTCTATTAATAAACGTATGGGTTTTATGGTATATTTAAATAATGTATATTATTAAATTTTATTAATTTTTTATTTGTGTGAGAGGACTGAAGGCATGACCAATAGTAATAACCCTTATATTTTAGTTTTTGGGGTTTCAATATGTGATATTATCGGATTTACAAAAAAGAATTATCGTCCATATGATTCTAACCCAGGTAGTGTGAAAGTTTCATTTGGTGGCGTTTGCAGAAATATTGCAGAAAATATGGCGAAAATTGGACTAAATACAAAATTTATTTCAGTCGTTGGTGACGATATGAATGGAATGAATATGTTAGAACATGCCAAAAAAATAAGTATGGATATGAGTGAAAGTCTGATTATTGAAGGAGAAGCAACTCCCACATATTTAGCTATTTTAGATGAAAGTGGAGAAATGGTTTCCGCAGTAGTGGATTTAACGATTACGAACAACTTTACAAAAGAATTTATTCTTACAAAAGCCGATGTTATTCGTAATGCTGACTATATGGTAGTCGATGCAGATAATCCAAGCACTCTTCAATTTTTATTAACTGAATTTCATCAAGAAACAAATTTTATTCTTGATCCTGTATCTGCTGCAAAGGCTTGCAAAATTAAGGATACAATTCAATATTTTCATACAGTTAAACCAAATCGACATGAAGCGGAAGTATTATGTGGATTTGAAATTGGGTCGATTTCCGATGTCCGAAAAGCTGGAGAACATTTTAGGCAAAAAGGTGTCAAAAATGTATTTATTAGTTTAGATGCAGAAGGAATCTATTACCACAATGGTGTAGAAGAAGGCATATTAAAGGCCAAAGGAGTATCAGTTGTAAATGTAACAGGAGCAGGAGATGCACTAGTAGCTGGAATAGGATATGGCTATATGAATCAAATGAGTATGGCAGATACGGTTAAATATGCTGTGACAATGTCATCAATCGCTATTTCGCATGTTGATACAATTAATCCTAAAATGTGCACAGATTTTGTTTTACATCATATGAACGAATTAGAGTGGGAACATACTACATTTAATTAAAAGAAAATGTAAGTCGTGGAACTCACCAACCTATTATAACAACAGAGCCAACTGAAAACATACCCTTGCAACTATGCAAGGGTATGTTTTATTTAATTTTCATTTTTGAACTTCAAATTTAGTGCTTTTGCTTGCTGAATTGCGTTTTGATCTAATCTAATATCTCCAGGAGAATTTGCTTTACCAACTATATATCCGTCAAATGATGCACCTACAAATTCAAAAATATGCTTAAATTGTAAAATTAGTGGTAATGCCTTTAGACTTGGATTATCTCCACCTACTATTACTACATACATTTTTTTTGTTTTCATTCTATCTTTAAAATTTAAATCTTTATCTCTTAAGCTTTGAGACCAGCGATCAATAAAATTTTTCATATTTCCACTCATGCCGTACCAATATAAAGGTGTCGAAAAAATAATCGTATCGTGTTCAAGCATCTCCATACTAATTTTTGCATAATCATCATCAACTGGTTGAAAACCTAATTCCGCATGTCTTTGATCATTGATTGGTCGTATGTTTTTCGTTCGCAATTGGACCTCAGAGACTGAAATACCGTCTGTAATCATTTTTGTCAGTTGCTCTGTATTACCATTTTCTCTTGAACTACCATGAATAATAAACATGTTTATTTCACTCCATTTCTTTCAAGTATATATATATATTTTCTAACTGATATTATGAACTAAATAAGAAGTAGAATAAAGTATTGTATCTTAAGGGTTGTAAACAAAGTTGCATTATTGAATAATATAAAACGACAGAAATTTCATATAATTTGATTTTTTTGAAGGAATTACAAAAAAGATGTAGAACTATTTCTATTAGTTGCTACTATAAAAAAATAGTAAATGTATCATTGATTGATTCTAATATTCATATAGTAGTAAAGGTTGTTTGTTAGAAAAAGGAGGAATGTCCATATCATCATAAATGATACTCTTTTGAATAATCATACAATGATAATGTTTTTTTTATGTAGTTTATTTATTTTGTAAGCGTTTACTTAAAGTTCTTACATAGTTTTTTTCTTCACAAAAATCGTAATTTATAGGAGGAAATCAAAATGAAACAAAATGAATTAACACAAGCAAAAAATAGCTATGATATCTTTCCGGTTCAAGAAGTACATCATTTAGAATTGTATGTGGGTAATGCTAAACAAACGGCTTATTTTTTTGCGAACACATTTGGTTTTACACCAGTCGCATATTCAGGATTAGAAACAAAAGTACGTGACAAAGTTTCTTATGTTTTAAAACAAGGTAGCATTCGTCTTGTCATTACAGGAACTTTAAAAGAAGATTCTAAAATTGCCGAATTTGTAAAAAAACACGGTGATGGTGTAAAAGATATCGCATTAATCGTAGATGATATCGAAAAAGCATATCAAGGTGCGGTTAGTAGAGGAGCTATTAAAATCTTACCTCCAACTGAAGTTAGCGATGAGTATGGTACAGTGAAAAAAGCTGTAATCGGTACTTATGGAGATACAATCCATACATTAATTGAGAAAAAAGACTATAAAGGTGTATTCTTACCAGGATATAAAGATCGTGCATTTACAATTCCTGTTAATGAAACAGGATTAATTGCTGTAGACCACGTTGTTGGAAATGTTGAAAAAATGGAAGAATGGGTTGAATATTACGAAAAAGTAATGGGATTCCAATCAATGATTCACTTTGATGATGATGATATCAGTACTGAATATTCAGCACTCATGTCTAAGGTTATGACGAATGGAAGCCGTATTAAATTCCCAATTAACGAACCAGCTGAAGGAAAACGCAAATCACAAATTCAAGAGTATTTAGACTATAACAATGGACCTGGTGTACAGCATTTAGCTCTTTTAACTGAAGATATCGTAGACACTGTTACGAAGCTAAGAGCATTAGGTGTTGAATTCTTAAAAACGCCAGATTCATATTATGATATGTTAACAGAACGTGTAGGCAAAATCGATGAAGATATTGAAAAACTAAGAGAATTAAAGATTTTAGTAGACCGCGATGATGAAGGCTACTTACTACAAATTTTCACTCGTCCAGTCGTTGATCGTCCAACATTATTTATTGAAATTATTCAACGTAAAGGTGCAAGAGGTTTCGGTGATGGAAACTTTAAAGCATTATTTGAATCAATTGAACGTGAACAAGCGATGCGAGGAAATCTATAAGGGGTTGTCACAATGGAAATTAGACCGGATACTTTACCATGGCAAGATGCTTATAAGTTGTTAATTGGTTCAGTTTTACCACGTCCAATTGCTTTTGTGTCAACAAAGAATACTGAAGGTGTAGCGAATGTTGCACCTTTTAGTTTCTTTACAGCAATTTGTGCTGATCCAATGCTTGTTTGTTTTGCTCCAATGATTCGTGGAACAGACGGTGATAAAAAAGACACGCTTAAGAATATTGAAAGCACAAAAGAATTTATCATTAATATTGTGAGTGAAGAAATTTGCGAACAAGTAAATCAAGCTGCAACTGATTTTGCTTATGGAATAGATGAATTCGAAATGGTTGGACTGACAAAAATAGATGGTACAACAGTTAATGTACCAAGAGTAAAAGAAAGTTTAGTAGGACTTGAATGTGAACTTTTTGAGGTATTACATTTTGGAGAAAACAAAGGTGCTGGTAGCTTAGTTATCGGTAAAGTTGTAAATGTACATGTTAATGATGAATTATATGAAAATGGCAAAATCAATACTGAAAAATTAAATCCAGTTGGAAGAATGGCTGGTCACTCATATACAAAAGCAATAACAGACACATTTGCGATTGAGAGAAAAAGGTGAATTATGAAATTTATTACATTTTTATATGAAGGAAAAGAAAAAGCAGGAATATTAGTAGACGACCAAGTGCTTGATATAAATAAATTAAGCAATGGCAATATTCCATCCGATTTACTATCTATTCTAGAAAACTATGATGAATATAAAAATGAAATTGCTGAATTAACAGGAGATGGAATTCCACTTTCTGCTGCAAAATTGCAATCACCACTGCCAAAGCCTTCTAGCATACGTGATTTTTATGCTTTTGAAGAACATGTTAAAACATCTCGTGGAAGACGAGGTTTAGAGATGATTCCTGAATGGTATGAAGTACCAGTATTCTATTTCACGAATCATAGAGCTGTCATTGGACCAGAAGATAGTGTACGTATTCCCTCAAATTGTCAGCAAATGGACTATGAATTAGAGATTGCTTGTATTATCGGGAAATCAGGAAGTAATATTTCAGTTGAAGAAGCAGATGATTATATTATAGGGTACACAATTATGAATGACTGGAGTGCTAGAGATCTTCAAGCACATGAAATGAAGGTCGGTCTAGGCCCGTCTAAAGGTAAGGATTTTGCTACATCACTTGGACCATGGATTGTAACGAAAGATGAAATTGAACAATTTAGAAAGAATAAAAGCTACGATTTGGAGATGACTGCCTCAATAAATGGAAAAGTCATTTCTAGTGGTAATTTTTCTTCAATCTATTACTCATTTTCAGAATTAGTTTCACATGCATCAAAAAATGTCACCTTATATCCTGGAGATGTTATCGGATCAGGAACAGTTGGTACAGGGTGCATTTTAGAGCTAGGTGAAGAGAAGCATCGATGGTTAGCAGACGGTGATGAGGTAGAGCTTAGTATCACTGGTTTAGGAACGCTAAGAAATATCGTTAGAAAGTGAGGGGAAGATATTGTATTATCGCACTTTAGGTAAAGTACCAAGAAAAAGGCATATTCAATTTAAAAAAGAAGACGGAACATTATATAGAGAACAGGTCATGGGGACAAAAGGATTTTCTGGAACACAGTCCATTTTGTATCATCACCATATGCCTACATCAGTAAGTGAAACTTCATTTTACAAATCACTTAATATCGAATTTGAAGAGCAATCTTCTTTACAACATCGTCATATTAGAACAAATAATATTGAGAAAACGGGCGATGCATTAGAAGGAAGAATGTACGTATTAGGAAATTCAGACCTATTAATCGCTGTTTGTAATGTTACGGAAGAAAGTCAACATTTTTATCGTAATGGTGAAGGTGATGAAATGTTATTCGTACATTACGGTACTGGAGAACTTCAAACGATGTTTGGAACAATTAGGTACCGAAAAGGTGATTATTTAATGATTCCGATTGGGACAATTTACAAGCTTGTACCAACTTCGGATACAAAATTATTAATTGTTGAATCGAACTCTCAGCTTACCACGCCAAGACGCTATCGTAATGAATATGGACAAATGCTTGAACATAGCCCATTTTGTGAGCGTGATTTTAGAGGACCTGAATCATTAGAGACATTTGATGAAAAAGGTGAATTTACAGTATTAACAAGGGCGAGAGGAAATCTTTATAAACATGTATTAACGCATCATCCATTTGATGTAGTCGGTTGGGATGGTTATTTATATCCTTGGGCATTTAATATTGAAGACTTTGAACCAATCACTGGTCGAATTCACCAGCCACCACCTGTTCATCAAACATTTGAAGGACATAATTTTGTTGTTTGTTCGTTCGTTCCGAGATTATACGATTACCATCCAGAAGCAATTCCTGCACCATATGTTCATAGTAATGTAAATAGTGACGAAGTACTTTACTATGTAGAAGGTAATTTTATGAGTAGAAAAGGAATTGAACAAGAATCAATTACCCTTCATCCGTCTGGTATACCACATGGACCACATCCTGGAAAAACAGAAGGAAGTATTGGTAAAAAAGAAACATTGGAACTAGCCGTTATGATCGATACATTTAAACCACTTTATGTTGTGAAGGATGCTCATGCCTATGAGGATCCAGCTTATATGAGTAGTTGGATAGAAAAGTAGAGTCTTATGATTCTACTTTTTATTTGAAAAACGGAACAAGCTAGTGGAGTTCTAAAAGTTTACTTAGTACGAAGAAGTAATTTTTAGAAAACTCAAGCAAATAAAACTAGATAAACAACATATGAATATGATAAACTAGCAACATTATACAAAAAAATTGAATATGAAAAGGAGATTTTTGCATGTATGTGAAACCACAAATTTTGACACTTCAAGCTTATAAACCAGGAAAACCTAGTGAAGTAGTCATGAGAGAATATGGTCTCGATAAGGTTGTAAAACTTGCTTCAAATGAAAATCCGTTTGGTTGTTCTCCTAAAGTATTTGAAGAATTAAGAAATGTAGTCAGTAAATTTGCCATTTATCCTGATGGTGCAACAGAGATTTTAAGTGAAAAAGTAGCAAATTTTCTTGGAGTTGCGCCTAATCAATTAATCTTCGGAAGCGGTGCAGACGAAGTCATTCAAATGATTAGTAGAGCCTTACTTACAAAAGAACATAATATTGTACAAGCTTCTCTAACTTTCTCCCAATATTCACATCACGCAGTAATCGAAGGAGCAGAAGTTAGGAGTGTACCACTTGTAAATGGGGTACATGATTTAGATGAAATGCTTGAGCAAGTTGATCAAAACACGAAAATAGTTTGGATTTGTAATCCAAATAATCCTACAGGTACATACATTAATACACGTCAATTAACAGCGTTTTTAGAAAATGTTCCAGCATCAACATTTGTTGTGGTAGATGAAGCATATTTTGAATATGTATCTGCTTCTGATTACCCTAAGACAATCTCATTATTAAATAAATATGAGAATTTAATTGTCTTACGAACTTTTTCGAAAGCATACGGCCTGGCATCGTTCCGTATCGGCTATGGCGTAGCAAATAGTAAACTAATCGAAGAAATTAATATTGCTAGATTACCATTCAACACATCAATGGTTGCACAAGTTGCAGCAATAGCTTCACTAGAGGACCAAGTATTTATTCAAAATTGCGTCCAACAAAACAAAAAAGGAATGGAACAATATATCGCATTTTTTGATGCATATGGTATCGAATACTATCCATCCCAAGCTAACTTTATTTACATTCCAGTTTCAAATAGCCAAGAAATCTTTACTAAACTAGAATCAAAAGGCTATATAATACGCGCATTCCCAAATGGAATCCGTATTACAATTGGAACTGCAGCGGAAAATGAAGGATTAATCCTACATTTAAAAGCAATCTTAACGGATAAATCGGCGATTAAATAAGAACTAAGCTTCTTTATACCAATCAGTATCAGGTTGGTAATGAGAATAAAAGTATAATTTGATCATTAATTTGAAGACCAAATCGAGTATGATTTGGTCTTTTTGTTTATCAATTTTTTAATTAAACACATGTAATAAACACAGAAATACAGATTCGAATAAATTTTATGACACAATTAATCGACAGTAAATAAAATGGTTGTTTTCAATTCTATTGTCAACTGTTAAATTTTTTAAAAGACTAAATTCATTAAATATTAGTGAACATGTAGTGCGCAGTTGCGATTGCAGCTCCTTTTCAACGTTAATTGAAGATGAAAAATACATACATAACAAAAAGACTTAAAATATTCCAAATTATTACAAAAAAGGGTATTTTTCTATCTATGTAGTATTATTTATGATGGGAAAAAAATCCATTAGTATATTAGTAGCGTAAATCGTTTTTACGATATAAGAGCTAACTAATAGAATAAAAGGAGAAAAGATGGTGATTTGTGTTTTAGATTGATTTCAAGTTGAGTAGATTTCAAAAAGCATTTTGTAGAAAATAATAAGTAACTATGAAAATATTTTTTATAAGTTTTGAAAGGTAGGAAAATAAGATGGCAAAAGAGTATCGTTCACGAGAAGAACGAAAACGAATGGAAAAGCCTTCAAAAGGAACTCCTAAAAAACGAGAAGGTATATGGAAAAAAATAATTATCATTATTTTGACATGTGGTTTAGTAGGTTTATTAGGTGTTGTCGGTACGTTTTACTACTTAATTAGTGATGCCCCTAAATTAGATGCTGCTAAGCTTCAAGTCCCTTTATCATCAACCATATTAGATAAAGATGGAAATGTGATTGCAGAACTAGGAAAAGAACGTCGAACGAAAGTTTCTTATAGTGATATTCCAAAAGTTGTAGAAGATGCCTTTCTTGCGACAGAAGATATACGTTTTTATAAGCATAAAGGTGTAGATACTCGCCGCGTAGTTGGTGCTGTTTTAGCGAACATTACTGGTGGATTTGGATCTCAAGGTGGTAGTACAATTACGCAACAGGTCGTAAAAAATTCATTTTTATCACCAGAAAAAACGATAAAACGTAAAGTGCAAGAATGGTATTTAGCTTTCCAATTAGAACAAAAATATTCAAAACATCAAATTTTGGAAATGTATTTAAACAAAGTTTATTTTTCAAATGGATTAAAAGGTCAAGGTGTATATGGTATTGCAAAAGCAAGTGAACGATATTTCAGTAAGGACTTATCAGAGATTACATTACCTGAGGCTGCAACTTTAGCAGGGATGGTACAAAGTCCAAATAACTTTAATCCTGCTAAGCATCCAAAGGCATCTGAAAATCGAAGAAATATTGTTCTTAGCCAAATGAGGAAATACGGATATATTACAGAGGATCAATTTACTCAAAATAAAGCGATTCCTATGGAGAAATTAATTAAAGTCCAAGAAGATGAAAGTGTAAAGTATCATTCATTTTTAGATGTAGTCATTGATGAAGTTGAAAAAAATGGAGATGCAAATGTTTATACCGACGGGCTTATCATTGAAACGACGCTTGATCCTAAAGCTCAAGATAAGGCTGATGAAATCATTAATCGCGGAAAAGAATTTTATCCAAGTGATGAGTTTCAAACAGGATTTGTAGTAACTGACACAAAGACAGGGGAAATCAAGGCTGTAGGTGCTGGTAGAAATACCACATCAGGTGGATTAAATTTTGCGACAGATATTAAAAGACAGCCAGGGTCTACGATTAAACCAATTTTAGATTATGGACCGGCAATACAAAATTTAAAATGGTCAACGAATCATCAAATTGTTGATGAACCTTATCAATATTCTGATGGAACTCCGATAAGAAACTCTGACAAAAATTACAAAGGAAAAATATCTATTCGCGAGGCTTTAACAAGATCAAGGAATATACCTGCATTAAAAACAATGCAAGAGGTTGGATTAGATAGATCCCGTGAATTTGGTAATGGACTTGGCTTTAATTTTGAAAAAGATACATTTTATGAGTCTCATTCAATCGGTGGATTCACTGGTGTCTCTGCAATGGAAATGGCCGGAGCTTATGCTACATTTGGAAATGGTGGAGTGTATATCAAACCACATGCAGTAACAAGGATCATTTACCAAGATAAAACGGAAAAAGTATTAACTCCAGAACCAAAGCAGGCTATGAGTGATTACACAGCATATATGATTACAGATATGCTTAGAGATGTAGTTAAATCACCAAGTGGAACTGGTGGATTGGCAAATATTCCTGGGCTTGATATGGTCGGAAAAACAGGTACAACAAATTATCCAGAAGATATAAAAGCTAAATATGGTTTTCCATCAAATGCTACACGAGATAGTTGGTTTGTTGGCTATACGCCAGATGTCACAGTTTCTGTTTGGACAGGCTATGAAAAAAATAAAAAAGAACATTACTTAGGTCAAAGTTCTGTAAAAATTGCAAAATATATTGCAAAAGATATGTTACAAGAAACAGCGAATTCATCTTCAAAATTCCAACAGCCAGATTCAGTCGTTGAAATAAGAGATGAATTGTTCATAAAAGGTGAAAAGATGGATGAGATTCCTAAGGATGAATTATTGGAACCAGCACAAAAGGTTACTTCGAAATTTGATGAAGCAACAGGAACTATTTTGTTGAATTGGCAATATCCATCAGACTTACTACCAGCAACTACTTTTGAAGTAATTTTCGAAGCAAATAAAGTTCCAGGACAAATGCAAAAAGTTCAAGGAACTTCAGCAAGCATTTCTGGAATTATTCCAGGGGATATCGTAAAAATTAAAATAATTGCAACTAGTGAAGACGGTAAAAGTAATCCAGTTACAATTACGGTAGATTTAACAAATTTAGTAGAACCAACTAATCCTCCAGATGATGACACGCAAACTGGGGATGATAATGGCAGTGGGGACAATGACGACACAGAAGACGATAATGATGGTATTGATAATGGGGATGGAACTGACGATGGAACTGAAGAAGATAATGGTGATCCGATAACGCCAGAAACTACAGATCCTAGTAATCCTTTAGCACCTACAAACCCAATTAAACCATCAAAACCACAAGAAAATGGTGGCGTAAAAAATCCAACTTCATTATACTCAGATTCTCAATTTACGAATCGCATGAATAAAATGTATACAAAAAATAGTAGGATTGTATAAAAATAGACTTATATGATTGATAAAAAAGGATAGGAATGCAGGTGTTATCTGCAATTCTATCCTTTTTTGTACTAGCAATACCCTTATATAGTTGCTCCAGTTTTTAATCGTTTTCTCTTTATCTTTTTACGAAGGACGATGATGACAATGCTCGTCAATAGCAATAGTAAAGGGATTCCTTGAACAAATAAAAATCCTTGCCACATTTCCGCATCACTTCTAGCACTATCCGTTCCCATAACACCAATGAAGTAAGACATTGGAATAATAAGATTCAATACTATGCTCATCCAAAAAAGTGATTTGCTATAAGACAATGTTCTAAATATTTTACTCAAATTTACTGCTTCACAGAATTTGATGAGATCAGAATAGATATTTATTACAAAGAAAGTACACCACTTATAGTAAGTGGTGTACTTTTTTACTTAAAATTGACGAAAAATCACGATGAAAGATAACTTTTTTCATTAAAAGGAAAAATTTTACATATATAGAAAAGGTAATGGATGATTTATTATATGGAGGATACTTAATTGAAGAAATTTATTAACCTAATTTGTTTGGTTTTGGTATTTACATTAGTGGCATGTGGTTCAAATGGTGTTGTTTCATATGATAAGAAAAAAAATAAAAAATTATCGGAGGAGCAATTAATAAAGAAGTTTATTAAACTAAATGCGGAATACAATCAAAATGAAGAAATTGAACAGGTGATAGAACAAACTGATTGTTCAACAATTAATTGTGCTGAGTTTAGGTTAACAATGGAAAACATATTTGATACGTATGATTTAAAGTATGAACTTATCAGTGTTAAAATCTTGGAAATAACTAGTAATAAAGCAGAAGTAATCGTTACTCAAAAGACAACTAAAGTAAACGGTCCTGAATTTAGAGATAATAAGGGTGAATTCTTGCATACTTTAATTAAAGTTGATAATAATTGGAAATTTAAAAATACAAAGGTTAATAAAGTCGAGTATTTAGATTAATGTAAAAGATAAAAAACCTCTTTATGTTTCAAGAGGTTTTTTTATCCTTGTTCAATTCGGTTTCAAGTTGGTACCAGGTTTCCTCTGGCGATAGTGGTATCAGTGAATTTCGAACTTTAGTATTATGCTTTAAATACAACTCTTTTACTTCGTTTATTGATAAATCTAATTCTTCGATTATATCTTCGAGAGTCCAGTATTAAAAAATATGGTGAATGCAAAACATCTTATTTTAACCTCAACTTTATTCAATAATACAGCTAGTAAGTACAAAAAGAAGGGCTGTGGAAACAACAGCCCTTGTTCATCTTCTTTCAATTCAATTGCAGATGATACCATTTTACTAAACGGATTATTTTATAGAAATATATATATCAACTTGACTATTATTCGGATCAATTGAACGTTCGTCATATAATTCAAAATCCGTTGTAAAGGCTCTTTTATTTGTTTTGGACCATTCCCATATATGTTGCCAAGCTTCGACGACCACTTCTTGAACAGGTCCCTTTCTAGAGGTAAATACAATATATTGACTAGGTTCAATTGAAAAACTTTTCATGCTATCAGGAATTTGTTCAATATTATTTACTTCTGCTCCGATGGCAAAAGAATATGATCCATTTTCATCAGATTCATAATTTGTGTAGAGTGCTAGAATGGTAGAGTTCTTTTTACTATGAATTTGGTTTGATAATTGATTTGAATAAAATTTTTCCCATTGTCTTGGGATTAAGGCTTTATCACTCATTTCAGTTTGATTTGATGTTGTTACAAAGTCACCGATGAAATACATAAGTTCTTTTTTTATTTGTTTTTTTTCAGTGATAATCGTCATTTTACTTCCTCCAATTGGAACATTTTCTCAGTAAATAACTTCGTGATACTTACTTTGATTTCCTTTTATTTCAATGGATTTCGTTTCATTACTACAAAGATTGGTAAAACGAAATTATTTAAATATTTCATAAACTGAAATAAAAAGGATTGACATTCCAAACATAATTCTTTAATATTTAAAAAAATGATAACAAGAAGGAGACATAACTATGTTTTTCGCACGCACGATAAATGGGTTACAACATCATCATCCACCCAGGGGTTGAATCTATGGACAAAAATTGACCGTAGATACAAGCCCTCTTCGTGTTACGAAAAAGGTGCTTGTGTCGTGCCAAAAGGCCATGCAGGCATTAACCTGTATGGCCTTTTTATTTTTTGGAAAGGGGTAGTGAAATAGTGAATGGGAAATTATTGGAGGCTTTGAAAAGCTACGAGAATAAGCGGAAAATGGAAGATTACGTTTTAGATCGTGGATATATACCTTTCGAACCTCAGTTATTCGAGGAATTTGAGCATTTTGCCATACAAAATCCTCGACTACCTCGTGAAGAACTAGTCGTTTTACTTTCTGGTAAACAACAAATTCTTTTACTAAGACCAGATATAACAAGTGCATTGATGAAGGAAATATATCCTATCGCCTTAAAAGAAGAAAAATGTAAGATATTTTATCAATCAGTTGTTTATAGAAATAATGAAGAAGGGATTAAGGAAATCAATCAATTTGGTATAGAGAATTTTGGTGAAATAAAGGACTCGACCGAAATTGAAATCATTGAAATGGCAATTGATTTGTTAAGTAAACTGCCATTTATTTTGGAAATAGGTCATACAGGATTTTTAGAAGGATTGTTTAACGAATGTGATCTATCAAAAGAACAAAAAAACTTAGTCAAACGACTAATTTACTTGAAAAATGGAGATGAGTTAAAAATATGGACTCAGAAAAACAATCTACCAAAAGAAGTAAAATGTGTCCTAAACGAATTATTTAATTTACAAGGTAAAGGGAAAGAAAAAATTGAGTTGCTAACCAATTGTATATTAAACAAGCAAATGGATGAAGCAGTACATAAGATTTTACGATTACAAGAAATAAGTCCAAATATACATGTTGATTTTTCGATTATTAACGAGCTTGATTATTACGATGGAATTGTTTTTAAAGGATATTATGATCGATTAAATAAAGAGGTTTTAAGGGGCGGTCGCTACAAAGTGATTTCTGAAGATTCGGAAAAAACAATGGATGCAATTGGATTTTCAATTGATACAAATGCTTGGATAGAATGTCAGGAGGATGCTTACAAATGAAATGGCTCATCATTGCAGTCGCAAAGGGGAGATTGGAAGACGAAGTAAAAAAGATTCTAGATCAAGCTGGGCTTGGAAATATAATTGATTCCGATTCAAGAAAATTAATTTTTGAAGATGAGATAAATCGAATCAGATACTTGGTTGTAAAGCCGGTTGACGTGGCTACATACGTAGAGAGTGGTGTTGCTGATCTAGGTTTCGTTGGGAAGGATGTTTTATTAGAACAAGAAAAAGATGTTTATGAACTGATGGATTTAGAATTCGGTAAATGTATATTTGCTGCAGCAGGTTTTCCAAACACTTTGATTGATAAGGGAGAAGAACCATTAAGAGTTGCTACAAAATATCCAAATATCACGACGAGTTATTTTCAAGACCGTCAAAAAATTGAATTAATCTATTTAAATGGTTCTGTTGAACTTGCACCAATCGTCGGACTATCTGACATCATTGTTGATTTAGTTGAAACAGGTAGTACGTTAAAAGCAAATGGTTTAGTGATCTTAGAGGAAATGATGACAATCAGTGCTAGAGTCATCTCAAATCGTGTGAGTTATCGATTTCAACATGATCGAATACAACAATTTTTAGACGAAGTGAAGAAAGGGAAGATGGCGTATGCTGGACATTCTATCGATTGAACAAAAAAACGAAAAGCTTGATCAAATTCTCCATAGGACGGTTCTTCCAACAAGACAAGTTGAAAAAAGTGTTGAAGACATTCTTTTAGATGTGAAAGAAAACGGAGATGATGCAATTCATAAATATTCTTTCTTGTTTGATGAAGTAACTTTAGAAACATTTGAAGTATCTGAGGAAGAAATAACACAAGCATGTAATGAGATAACTGATAAATTAATGAATGCACTACTTGCTGCAAAAGATAATATTGAACGGTACCACGAAAAACAACTACAAACAGGTTACAAAATCGAAAGTGAAATTTCATCAATTCAACAAATCGTTAATCCAATTGAAAGAGTAGGAATTTATATCCCAGGGGGTAAGGCAGCGTACCCTTCAACAGTTTTAATGAACGCAATCCCTGCCAAAATTGCTGGTGTAGCTGAAATCGTCATTGTAACACCACCAAATAAAGAAGGGAAAGTTAAAAGCTCTATTTTAGTTGCAGCTAAATTAGCTGGGGTTTCGAAAATATTAAAAATAGGAGGCGCCCATGCAATAGGGGCACTAGCTTTTGGAACTGAAACGATCCAAAAAGTCGATAAAATTGTAGGTCCAGGAAACTTATATGTAGCTTTGGCTAAAAAAAATGTGTCAGGTATTGTAGGAATTGATATGGTTGCAGGTCCTACTGAAGTGGTAATTTTAGCTGATGAAATGGCTAATGCAAGATTTATCGCTGCAGATTTAATGGCACAAGCAGAGCATGATGAAATGGCTTCAAGTATTGTGATTACAACCTCAAATGAATTAGCAGAGAAAATTCAACAAGCATCAAATGACTTAATAGATGAACAACCAAGAAAAGAAATCATTCAAAAAGCTTTTCAAAACTATGGAGCGATCATAAAAGTCCCATCAGTAGAGGAAGGAATCAAACTTGTGAATAAAATTGCACCAGAGCACGTTGAACTCTTACTTAAGGATTCTAAAGAATATGTCACAAAGATTAAAAATGCTGGGGCAATTTTTGTAGGAGAGTATACACCAGAACCTGTAGGTGATTATTATGCGGGTACAAATCATACTTTGCCTACAAGTGGGACAGCTAGATTTACGTCTCCATTGTCCGTTAACGACTTCCAAAAGAAAACATCAGTTGTTTATTACAGTAAAGAAGCACTAAAAACTGCGAGAAATCATATTGAGACAATTGCAAATGAAGAAGGATTATTTGGTCATAAAAAAGCAATCAGTATCCGTTTTGAGGAGGAATGAAATTGAGAATAGCTAATATTTCAAGACAAACAAAAGAGACGAATATATATTTAAAATTGAATCTAGACGGAGACGGTAATAGTAATATTTATACTGGAATTGGTTTTTTAGATCATATGCTAACATTATTTTGCTTTCACAGCGGGGTTGATATGGAACTTAATTGTGTCGGAGACTTAGACGTCGATGATCATCATACAACTGAAGATGTTGGTATTGCAATTGGCAAAGCATTATTGGAGTCACTTGGAGAGAAAATTGGGATTAATCGTTATGGATCAAGCTATGTTCCAATGGATGAAACTTTAGCAAGAGTTGTGATTGATTTTAGTGGAAGGCCCTATCTTGTTTACAATGCTCGAATAGAACGGGAGAGGATCGGTACAATGGATACTCAAAATATAAAAGAATTTTTTAAAGCACTAAGCTCTGAAGCTAAAATGAATTGCCATATGGAAGTTTTATATGGAGATAACGACCACCATAAAATCGAGGCTTTATTTAAAGCATTTGGCAGAGCGGTTAAACAGGCAATTGAAGTCAATTCTACTAAATTACCTTCAACGAAAGGACTTCTATAAAATGAATGTGATTATCGATTATGGTGTCGGAAATTTAGATTCATTAAAAAGAGCATGTGAAGAACTAGATTTTGAAGTGGTCGTTAGTAATAAAGTTGAGGATATTATGAATGCAACTTCTATTATTCTACCGGGAGTGGGTGCTTATGAAGCAGCTATGAAGGAATTAAATAAACTGAACTTAGTAGACATTATTATAGATAAAGCTAACAAAGGAATACCGATTTTAGGGATCTGTCTTGGCATGCAATTATTATATGAATTTAGTGATGAGAATGGTGGATATGAAGGTCTGGGATTACTTAATGGTACAGTTAAACAAATACCTAATTTTGTGAAAGTTCCTCATATGGGATGGAATAAACTATTTTTTTATAAAAACGTAAATCTATTGAAATACGTAAATGAAGAAGAGTATGTATACTTTGTCCACTCATATTATGTAGATTCTTCAAATGAGGAAGTCGTGGCTTATAGTGATTATGGTGTCAAAATACCAGCAATTGTAAATCAAAATAATATTGTTGGAATGCAATTTCATCCAGAAAAAAGTAGTGAGACGGGGTTAAAGCTATTAAAAGCATTTAAGGAGCTGTGTTTATATGATTCTATTTCCAGCAATTGATTTGAAGGATGGCAAATGTGTCCGTTTAGAACAAGGTGATTTTTCAAAACAAGAGATTTATAGTCGTTCACCTTTAGAAGTTGCATTGGCATTTGATAAAGTTGGGGCAACGGTACTGCATATTGTAGACCTAGATGGAGCAAGAACTGGAGAAAGACGAAATGCTTCAATCGTTAGGGAAATAGTAGAAAAAACGAACTTAAACATTCAATTAGGTGGCGGTATACGTTCCTTAGAAACAATATCATTTTGGTTAAAGCTTGGAATTAAAAATGTGATATTAGGTACGATTGCGATTGAAAATATTAACATCGTTCAGGAAGCAGTAGAGCGTTTTGGTGAGCGAATTATAGTTGGAGTAGATGCGAAGGACTCATTTGTAGCAACCAACGGGTGGGAAAAAGCTACAGCTCAAAATAGCTTTGAATTCTGTAAAAAACTTGAAAAATTAGGAGTGAAATCAGTCGTTTATACTGACATAGCGAAGGACGGAATGCTTAGTGGACCAAATATAGAAGCATATAAAAAGCTGTCGAATGAAACGAACTTACAGATTATTGCATCCGGAGGAGTAAGCTCGATTGATGATTTACTATCTCTTCAAAAATTGAATCTATATGGTGCTATTTCAGGTAAGGCATTATACGAGAAGAAGTTTTCTTTAGAGGAGGCGCTAACATGCTTGCAAGAAGAATCATACCTTGCTTAGATGTTCGAAATGGGCGAGTAGTAAAAGGTAAACAATTTTCAAGCATTCAGGATGTTGATTCTCCTACAAAACTAGGTAAGTTTTATAGCGAACACGGAGCGGATGAACTTGTTTTTTACGATATAACTGCTTCAAATGAAGAGAGAAATATCTCACTACAATTCGTTTCAGATGTAGCAAAAGAATTGAGAATTCCGTTTTGTGTTGGTGGTGGCGTTAGAACAATTGATGATTTTACAACGCTTTTAAGAAATGGTGCAGACAAAGTGTCTATTAATTCTTCGGCAGTATTGAATCCAAACTTAATTAAGGAAGCATCGGACCGATTCGGTTCACAATGTGTTGTTCTATCAATTGACGCGAAGAAAAATGATGCTGGCGTATATAAGGTATATATAAATGGTGGTCGAAAAGAGACGGATTTAGAAGTAGTTGAATGGGCTAAACACGGTGTTGAACTTGGTGCAGGTGAAATTGTCATCAATAGTATTAATGAAGATGGAATGAAATCTGGCTATGATATAGAGCTATTGAAAAAAATAACAAGTAAAGTCAATATTCCAGTCATCGCATCTGGTGGAGCGGGGAAACTAGATGATTTTTATGAAGCGATTAATGATGCAAATGTAGATGGTGTTTTAGCAGCTTCAGTATTTCATTTTGGTGAGATTCAAATAAGTGATTTAAAACAGTATTTAAGTAAGAAAGGTATTTCCATTCGAATATAGGGGGAGTATGAGATGTTTCAGATTGATAACATTCAATTTAATGAAAAAGGATTAGTTCCGGCGATTGTCCAAGATGTATTAACAAAAGATGTATTAATGCTTGCATATATGAATGAAGAATCGATTCAACAAACGTTACATACCGGATATGCAACTTATTATAGTAGAAGTCGTCAAAAACTTTGGGTAAAAGGTGAAACATCTGGAAATCTCCAAGTAGTAAAATCTTTCTCATATGATTGTGACCAGGACACTATTTTAATTCAAGTAGAGCAAAATGGAGGAGCATGCCATACGGGAAACTGGAGCTGCTTTCATGAAAAAATGGAGTTAGGTACTAGTGATGAGAAATCCAATGTAAATATATTAAATGATCTGTATCAAACAATCTTTAATCGGAAATTGAATCCTGTTGAAGGCTCATATACTACATACTTGTTTGAAAAAGGCATTGATAAAATTCTAAAAAAAGTAGGTGAAGAAACGAGTGAAGTAATCATAGGTGCAAAAAACGATGATTCAAATGAACTTGTGTATGAAATTAGTGATTTAGTTTATCACGTAATGGTACTAATGGTTGAAAAAGGTTTGAAGCTTGAAGATATTAAAACAGCTTTAGAAAATAGAAGAGAGAAGGTTCGCTCTTGAGGATTGATGGTCACACGCATACCCAGTTTTGTCCTCATGGAAGTGGAGATCATGTTGAAAGTATGATTCAAAGAGCTATAGCATTAGGTTTTGATGAATATCATATCACCGAACATTCCCCAATTCCATCATCATTTAAGAGCCGGTTGCAACCGTTGGAAGTTATTGATACTTTAGCAATGAATGAGGGAGAGGTAGACGATTATATAAAAGAAATGATCGATCTAAAAAGGAAATATAAAGACAGAATAACAGTAAAAGTTGGTTTTGAATTAGATTATTTACCAATGGACACTGAGTGGACAAAACACTTTTTGAATGAATATGGAAAATACTGTGATACTGGTATATTATCAGTGCACTTTTTAGAAGGGCTAGATGGATGGCGCTGTATAGACTATCAGGCAGAGGATACGCTTGATGGACTAGTAAATTATTATGGAAGCCCAGAAGATTTCCAATTAGCTTATTACGAAATTGTTAAACAATCTATTATAGTAGATTTAGGTCAATATAAGCCAAAACGCATTGGGCATATGACTCTATGTAATAAATTTAAACAATATCTAAAGTGTGAAGAAACGAATAAAATTAAACAGAATCAAATCGATATATTACAACAAATTAAACAAGCGCAATATGAACTTGATGTAAATACTGCAGGATTATTTAAGCCATTTTGTAGGGAAACATATCCTCCAATTGATTTAATTAAATATGCTAAACAAATACGAATTCCACTTATATACGGTTCAGATTCTCATAGTGTGAAAGATATTGGTAGAGGTTATGAAACAGTTAAATTAGTGTAATGATGAGAACAGACGACCGTAACGTGGTCGCCTGTTTTTTTAGTAAGCTCATACATATATGATAAAATGCCGTTTCTAGAAAATATCCAGCTTGTTTTTATGAACTTACGAACGCTGCCAGAACGTTCAGAGCGAACAAGGAAATAAATCATAAAATGCCGAAATAATATATAGAAGGAATATTATTCTATCATATAAATCTGTGAATTTGAAAGAAGGATTATAGCATGCCAGAAACATATAAAATGAAAATTTCCAATCAACATTTACACGCATCATTTAGTAAAGAGTACGAACCAATTCTGACAATTAGGTCCGGAGATTCTATTGAATTTAATACGATTGATATAGGCTGGGGATTTAATGAAAAAAACGGAGAACGAATTCGTTATCAATCAAGGGAACAAGAAGAAGCTTGGGGGCATCCAATGGTTGGGCCATTTTATATTCAAGATGCAAAACCCGGAATGACACTTGAAGTAAAAATAAATAAAATAAAACCAAGCTGGTACGGATGGAATTGTGCTGGCGGTAAAAATAATTGGCAAAATAACGTATTAAATATAGCGAACTTACCTGAAGTAACACTAAATTGGACAATCAACGAAGAAAACAAAACAGCGAGAACACTGATTAATCATCAAGAATTTACTGTTCCACTTAAACCATTTTTAGGTGTATTGAGTACATCACCAAGTGAATCTGGTGTACATTCAACGATTCCTCCTAGATATTGTGGAGGAAATATTGATTGTAAAGAATTAGTTGAGGGAAGCACAGTTTATCTTCCCGTTACTGTAGAAGGTGCACTATTTTCTGCTGGCGATGGTCATGCTGCACAAGGTGATGGTGAAGTATCTGGTCAAGCAATTGAATCACCATTTGACCAAGTAAATCTTACACTTACAGTTATAGAAAATATGCAATTGAAAATGCCCCGTGCAAACACACCATCAGGATGGATTACTTTTGGATTTCATGAGGATTTAAACATTGCAACAGCGACGGCATTAGAAGGAATGGTTGAGTTAATTCAAGAGATTTATCAAATAGAAAAAACAGAAGCAGTTGCATTAGCAAGTGTGTGTGTGGACCTAAAAATAACTCAGATTGTCAATCAAGTAAAAGGTGTTCACGCAATTTTACCTCATAATCATCTATTTTCATCGCCTACAGACAATAGTAATACATAGAAAAAGTACGTTTCTTGCTTAAACAGGAGCGTACTATTCAATCCTACGTATAATAGGATACAATGTAAATCCGTAGAGACAATTTATCATTTAGTAATGGAGGCAACAGTTTTGAGTCAGTTAAATACATTATTTCGAAAAAGGATTGATTTGACAGAAAGTGGCAAGATATCATTCGAAGACTTAGAACATATTTTGATGAAGACTGCATATAACATACCATTTGAAAATATATGTATTATTAATAAAAATACAAGTGAGATAACAAAGGATAGCTTGATTCAAAAAATATTATTAAAAAATGAAGGTGGACTTTGTTATGAATTAAATGCTATTTTATACTTATTTCTACTTGAAAATGGTTTTAAAGTGGGTCTTGTAAGTGGAGTCGTTTATGATCCCGTCAATTCAGTTTACCAGAGTATGGGAAGAACACATGTTACGATACTTTTAACACACGAAGATAAAACTTATTTAATTGATACAGGGTTTGGAGCAAATTTACCTTTAAAACCAGTGCCATTAAATGGAGAAATGATTAGTTCTAATAATGGAGAATTTCGAATAAAAAAAGAAAAAACTTCATTTGGTGACTATATTTTGGAAATGAAATTAAAACATAAAGATTCAGACTGGAGAATTGGATATGCTTTTGATACAGAGACAATGATCAATGATATGTCAGATTTAAATGAGATACAAACGATTATCAAAGATCACAAGATGTCTCCATTTAATAAGAGTCCATTAATCACGAAACTGACAGAAGCAGGTAATGTGACATTAACAAATAACTCATTTACACAATGGATAAATGGCACGGTTCTGAAAGAAGAAATTGAAAATGAAAAATTTAAAGAGTTATTGAATAAGATTTTTCATCATAAAGGTCAGGTTTTCTGAGTAACAAGGGTTGCATTAGCAACCTTTTTTCATTTGATATAAGGTAAGCTGAAAAATTGATAATTACTTAATACTTTTTTTGGGTTGGCAATTTCCCTATTAACTGTTATTCTAATTAAGCAAAAAATTTAGAAATGGGGGAATTTTCATGCAGATTATACACCAATCAAAACAAGAAGATACTGACTATATTAGACAGAAAGTTATTGAATATAACATTTCTAAACTCCCAGAAAAACTAGTGAAACCAGTTGAAAAAGTAAGTTTCATTCTAAAAGATCAAAATGAAACGATACTAGGAGGTATAACTGGTACGATCAAATATAATCATTTACATGTTGATTTTTTATGGGTGGATGAATCACAACGTGGCACTGGTTTTGGAAGTAATTTATTACATAAAATTGAAGAGCTAGCAAAAAAGAAAAAATGTCGATTAATAGTTCTAGATTCTTTTAGTTTTCAAGCACCGGAATTTTACAAAAAACATGGATATAACGAATTTGCCGTTCTAAATGATTATCCAGAAGGGTTTAGTCAGCATTTTTTTGAAAAGAGACTAGAAGACGAATCATTGTAAGACAGTTTAATAATTTAATAGAGAAACGAAGGTAGAATAATAATGGAATTACTAAAATTTCACAAAAACATTAAGATTCGACTACTCGAATCTTTTTTGAGTTCAGCAATTGGAAGTATGATTTTTCCCTTTATGGCAATTTATTTATCAAAACATTTTGGTGTAAAAGTCGCTGGATTACTTTTACTTGCAAATGTATTTATTGGGATTGCAATGAATTTTTTCGGAGGTTATTTTTCAGATCAATTTGGTCGAAAAAAAACAATGGTCTTTGCAGAAACAGTAAGACTATTTGCTTTTATAGCGATGATGTTCTGTAATTCTCCGTGGTTTTTTTCACCACTCATTACATTTTTCATGATGACCGTTAATAGTATTTGTTGGGGATTAGCAGGGCCTGCAAATCAAGCTATGTTGATTGATGTTAGTAAACCTGAAGAACGAAAACTGATGTATTCTATTATGTATTGGTCAAATAACTTATCAATAGCAATTGGTGGAATAATGGGCGGTTTTTTATTTAAAACGTATTTATTCGAACTATTATTAGCTCTTTCTATAGCTTCATTCATTACATGGGTTTTAATTACATTTTTCGTTGACGAAAGTATGAAAACAGAGCAATCAGAGTTAAAAACAATTAAGCGTCATGTGAATAAAATGTTTTCTAACTATCGGGATGTATTCCAAGATAAGCTCTTTATTCTTTATGTTCTAGCAGGTTTACTTGTCCTTTCAATGGAATTTCAATTAACAAATTATATTAGTATTCGAATTACTAATGAATTCCAATCACAGCAATTGATGAATTGGCATTTTGGAGGAATCGAAATGATTGGATTCCTACGAACTGAAAATACAATTCTAGTCGTGATAATGGCATTATTTGCTACAAAAATTGTTAAGAAAATGAATGATCAACAAACACTTATTTGGAGCTGCGTAGTATTTGTATTTGGTTATGCAATTATTTCGTATAGTAATTCAATTTGGTTACTATTTACTGCGATGTTTGTAGCAACAGTAGCAGAGGTGTTACGTGTCCCTGTTCAACAAAATTATATGGCTCATTTACCTTCAGAAGAAACAAGAAGTTCATATATGGCAGTTGCTGGTTTAACCTTTAATTTAGCAATGCTAATCTGTTCGATTACAGTTGCAATCAGTGCATTTTTATCTAGTTTTGCAACATCGGTCTTTTTAACAAGTTTAGGTGTTATTGGTATCTTTATTTTTGTTCGCATCATACCAGCTTTGGAGCGACGTGTAAAAGGTGAAACAATGTATGCACCAAGTCAGACAGTTGAGAACAATGCTTAATAATGTTTATTCTAATAAATTTGATGCTTTATGTTTCTGAGTTGCTAAATGCAACTCTTTTTTGTTTATGTTTTTTGTTTCATAAGTATTTGTCGTTTTTTCATGAAGGAAAAATAGAAATAAACGTTTTAATGTTTATTTTATATGTTAAAATATGGAAAAAGGTAAAGGTGTGTGTGTATCTTGAAAGAGTTGAGATATATAACAATTAATTCATTATTACTGCTAGCGATTGCCCCAATATCTTTAATTGGTTACTTTTTTGCAGTTCATAATGAATCTTTATTTTTCCTATACGAATGGCTACTTTCACTAATGATTGTTGGTGTTATCCTATTAGCAATAGTTGGCATCATAAAAATTAAGAGTAAATTAAAATGGATTTCAATCTCAATCCTTGCTTTTATGATTCAATTTTCAGTACTCAGTTTATTCTTAGGACCTTTTACGAAATATCCATTATTTATTTTGTATTATTTTATTGCTGCGATTGCTTTCGTGCTTTTTATTTTAACAATTAAAAAAGTAGATAAATTCAAGTTCATCCCAATTAATTTTATTGTTTTATCAATTATATTAACGTTATATATGATTTTACTAAATAATTTATGGGGTAAAGATTTAAGTTGATTGGAAAGTGGGATACTTTGCTAATTGTCTAGCTAATCAAGGTCTATTATTTGGAGTATCTGCGATTGATACAAAAAGCAAAGTAATGATTAGATAAGTGAGGAAACAAAAAAACGACTGTCAACAGTCGTTTTTTACTTTTTAATGATATCTTTCACTCTTCCAACTTGACCGTCTTCTAATCTAACTTTAATGCCATGTGGATGAGAAGGAGATTTTGTTAATATGTCTTTAACAATCCCTGACGTTAGTTTACCTGAACGTTGGTCTTGTTTTAAAACGATTTGAACTTGATCTCCAATTTGAATGTTAGAACGAATTTGGCCGTTCATTATACGCCCATACGTTTACGTTGATTATTTGGCTTTTTCGAAATTTGATTTTTTTTCGTCATATCTTTAACAGCGTTTAATCCTGTGTTACCTGAAGATTGCTGCTGTTTTTTACTTGCAAGTTTTTGTTTCATTAGTTCTTGCAAACTAACTTTCTTTGGTTCATTGATATTTTCACTCATTTAATGTTTCCTCCAATTATATCTTACTTTTATAATGACTTGTTGAAGGAAAATAAGCAAGTCCGTTTCAGTGATTACATAAAATATAATGGTTTCTAGCTTTGTTTTTCTTTATTTTTCTCATGAAACTCTTCCATTTTTTTACTTTTTGAATAAGCTGATTCTTCAGAATGTCCAAATTGATCAACAGAACTTTTTTGTGGTCCTTTGTTTGTATGTCCTTTAGCCATTTCAAATCCCTCCTTTTTTTTATTATGTGCTACATTGCCATTTCTTATTTTGAATAAACTTTCTCTAGATATGGAAATCTAATCATGAATACAGGTTAAGGAGGAGAAGAAATGACTAGTAGAAATGGAAGTAAAGGTAGCAAAAATCAAAACGCTCCAGAATTACATGGACAAGCAAGTCAAAGTGGAGATAACAACAAAGGTACAGATTATCGTTCTAAAAAAGGCAGTAAATCAAAAATAGAATTACACTGAAAAGACGCCCATAAACGGGCGTTTTTTTAATCTAAAAGAAATAAAGAGAGTATAATAAAAGTCACAATTAAAAATAGCGCTCCAAAGTTACTGGAAGCGCAATTTCAACTAACTCATTTATTTACTCTTTAAAACTAAAGCCTTCTTCGTCTAAATATTCAGCGGCTTCACCATAGCTATTGAATGTGCCGTCAAGATTTTCGCCAGCATATACATTCCACATATCCATTTCCGATACTAGTTTTAATGTCTGTCCACTAGTATTCACCCATAATTCTTCTACTTCTTCTTCATCTTCTTCAAAATTTGGTTCAAATGACAATTTATCGATTGATTTTGTAATAATAGAGCGCAGTTCATCTTCACTGAAATCCCTAATATTAACCATCCCTTTGTCATTTGTTCTATAACCTTTTATTCCTTCTGCATATACAAAGCCATTCCCATTTGGATGTAAATGAAAGACGACATTCTTTTTTTCTGTTAAACTTTCTTCGTACTGAAAATTTGTACGCCCAAGTGATACAGATTTTTTTGTTAATTCTGGGAATGATTCGATAATTTCAAGTTTTTGTTCGTAAGTTAGCATATTGCCTCCAAAAATAATGTTATTTTTATATGTTTTGTGAGTATCGTAACAAATATAACAAAAATGTATAAAAAAAGACATCTAAATGTCACATTTTATGTGTGATTAATTTGGTAGAATAAGACTGCTAAATAAAAGGAGCAATGTGTCCTTTTCGTCTAATACTCAGAAATAATACAATTTATTATACATAGTAGGTGATCAACATGACAGTAAAGCAACAATTTATTGACAAGGAATTTTATAAAACGTTTTTAAATGATAGTGAAAAACAACCGATTGCTCAATTAGCAAACATATTTAGAACGCCAGATGAAGAAATCGACCTTTCATCAGTTCGCTTTGCACAAGGTGAAGTATACTTTGAAAATAAAGATTTCGAGACAGCTGTATTTAAATGGGAAAAAGTTGAAAATCAATTTAAAGATTGGGCGAAGAAAAATATTGCTGACGCATATTACGAGGTTGGTGCATTCGATACGGCCGAAAAGCTGTATAAAGATGTAAAAACAGACAGTAGAACGTTAACTTCAGAAATTTTTCTACAATTATTTTCTTTGTACATTGATATTTCAAATTATGAAGAAGCAGATCGTATAATTAAACAAGCAGTAAAGTATAATCCAGATTATCCAAATGTTACGAAAATTGCTCGTAAATTTTATGAAAAGAATCATGATTGGAATAGTGCAGTTGATTTAGCTTCAAATGAATCAATTCGTACAGAAGATTTAAAATGGTTTATCGTTTTAAGAGAATACATAGAAAACGGTGCAACAAATGATATGTCACCGAGCTATTTTATGGGATCATTATTATCATTAGCAAAAGTTGATTTAGAGCATTTTGAACAAATGGTTGAAGCACTTTGGAATAGTTTTAGAGAAAACTCTGAATATGTAAACTGGTTACAAACATTTAATCAAATGTTATTCCAAATTAATGTAGAAACAGGGATTAAATGGAAACGTCTTCCATCCATTTACTCAGATACATATAAAGAATTAATTGAAGGTAATTATTTAGTAGTACAACTAGAAGAAATGATGCCAAGTTTCTTAACAAACTGGTTAAGAATTACTGATTTTGATGGTGCAGTATTAGCGACAACTGCAACTCTTGCATGGGACCGATTATTCCCAGGTAGATTAGATTATCAAATTGTTGTTGATGCTGAAATGGCATTTGAACAATTACAACATACGCCTGATTGCTTTGAAAACGGTAAAGAATTATTTGAAAATATCCTTCAGTGGGCATTAATTAATGAAATTGAAGTTGGTAATCGTTTTGTTTGGTGGACGAACCAATTAACAAACTTTGATCATACTACGATGTTAGTAGCTGGTACAATTGGAAATGGAAAATCATCATTTGTAAATTCACTTTTAGGTGAGAAAATGATGGGATCATCTACTACAATGCCAGTTTTATTTGAGCAAAGTGTTGATACAAATATTACAGTGTATTCAAAAGAAGGGGATACTAGCCTTGCTGAGTATGCAGACTTCTATGATTTAACAACTGTTGAAAATGAATTGTTAAAAGGCGATGAGTTAGTTCATTATGAATTATCGAATCCTTTCTTACAAAAGCACAAAATCTCAATCATAGATACACCAGGTATTGATGGAACAGATTTAAATACAAAAGCGCTACTTCAATCAGTGAAGCTTGCTGATCGTCTTGTTTATGTTTTAAATGCAACTGCTCCATATACAGAAGCTGAAAGAACATTATTGATTACGATTCAAAAACAATTACCAACATTACCAATCCATTTCATATTAAATAAAATGGACTCAATCTATAGTAATGATGAAGTTGATCGTGTTCATACTGAAATTGAAGAGAAAATTAAGTTAGATTTCCCAGCTTCGAAAGTTCTACCGTATTCTTCAATTTACAGTAATCAAGATCAATTTAGTGAACTAGAAAGATTCATCGAAGCAAACGTATTATCAACAACTGCAAATTCTAAGCAATCAGAGAAACTATTATTAGCAATCCGCAAGTTAATTAATTTCTTATTAGAAAAACGTGTTGAAAAAGAAAATGAATTACATGCAAATGTTCAATGGAACGAAGTATTAGATGAAAAATTAAATGGCTTACTTCACTCTTTAAAGGATAAAGAGATGGAACATGCAAATACAATTTCTAGCACATATCGTGAGCTAAAAGATGAAATTAAGTATGATTTAAAACTAAGCATTCCTGCTATGTTAAAAGAGTGCAAAGAATTAATAAAAGAGGATAGTGATTTTAATTCAATTTTAGAAACTCTTAATGAAGAAATGAATAATCGAATTCAAGAATATGTAAGACAAACAACATTACCGAAGTTAAATGCTGCACTTCAAAGTTGGATTAAAGAGTCTGGTTCGTTACTTGAAGGGACACAAAGTTATCTAGCTGATATGTGCGATTCATTAAATTCGTACATTGGAAGTGAACAGTTAAGTCTTGAATGTGATTTCAAAGTTTTAGATGACTGGCGCCGTGATGCAGATCGAATGACAAGTATGATTCAATTAGATGAGATGAATATTTTATTAAATTCTTCTCCTTCACAGTTCTTGTTAAAAAGCTCAGGTTTAATATTAGGTTTATTACCTCAAAACAAATCAAAACTGGTTGCTCAATATCAGAAATATGTTGATAACGTAAATTATGATGAAGTATCTTCTTCAATTTCAACAAGATTCTTTTTACAGTTTGAAATGTTTGAAAAAACATTACCAAGAGACTTATCGATGTTCTTACAAACGCCATATGAACATTTATATGAACTAGTAGATCAAACTAGAGAATCAATTTCAAATTATGTAGCAACTCTAGATGAGATGAAAGCAAATCCAAGTGGATACTTTGATCCAATCACTTTCTATACAGTTCGATTAAGACAACTAGAATTTTTAACTTTACGTAAATAAAAAAAGAGTGTACCGATTTTTGGTACACTCTTTTTTTAAGTTATCTATTCATCCTCAGATTCTTCTTCATATGGAATATAAACGACAATTGTTTGGTAACCTTCTTTTACTTTTACTTGACCACCATATGGGATATCGTGAATGATGATGCTACCTTTTGGGTCAAGTGAAAAATGACCAATTTTATCATGATCTTCATCCAATAATACAATTTCATGATCATTCCCTAGAATTCTTACGCCATCATTACAATCAACTTGTATTTTCCAATTACCTAGTTTGCTTAATAAGAAATGTTTCATCGTTTTTTCTCCTAATTTTAGTAATCTACAATATTAATCATAACGTTTATAGATTGAAATCAATATAAAAGAATCATGAATTGAAGTGTTTTTGTTCATAAAATAAAGTAAAACGCTGATAGAACAGCGTTTTATTCGGTTTGGTAATTTATTCTATTTTTATTCAATATTATTTCGGAATATTCCAGTCTTGGTATTTCTTTACGGCTTTACGAGCGATAAAAAATCCAGCTACTAGTATGATTAACCAGATCGTAATTAATACAGAGTTACCAAAAATGAAAACTGTCGTATTTTTGAAAGCTACTGAGATATTTTTCAAATTGTCCTTAAATTTAGCAGTAATTCGATCACTTACTGTTTTAGGTGGGGTAGTATCTGTTATTTCCGCTACTTCGGTAATAGAAAGAATGATCGTACTGTAATTGATTAATGAATCATATGTCTTTATTGTTGTTGTTAAACTTTCAATTTCGTAACGAACGGTTGAAAGTTCCTTTTCAAGCTCTATGATATCACTTAGCGAACCTGATTTTTTCAATAAACTTAGTAGTCTTTCTTCTTGTATTTTTAAAGACTTAATTCTAGTTTCTGTATCAAAGTATTGATTTGAAATATCTTCTGTTGAAATCGATTTGGAAGTCACATTTCCAATCGTATTGATTTTAGTTAAATAAGCATTTAGTTTATTAGCAGGAATTCGTAAAGTATATTGTGCAGTTCTAGAAGGGAATTTCTCAATACGGTCAGCATCATATTTTTCTAACATTGATGTACCGGTTATATGATTTGATTCAATGTACCCATTATACTCACTAACAGAGTTTTCAAGGATATCGATTGTTTTTTCGAATTTTTTTGTTTCAACCTGAAGTTCAGCAGTTTTAATTAATTTACGTATGATTCCTGTTGCAGGAACATTCATACTTTCCTTGGAATCAATTTGATCGACAGTTTGTACATCTGCGCTTTGTTTTGGTGCGGTATCCATTTGCATAGATTTTTCACTTTCAATACCGTTCGAATTTGAACAAGCAGATACTAGAGAAATGACAAGGAGAAACAAACCAATTTTTTTAAAAACGTGTAAGGTATTCACCATATATATTCACCTCTATTTTTTAATCGAACCTTTAATGTATGACCAAACTATGTATTGTTAAAATTTGCTAATTTAGTTCACTATATCATAAGTACTCACTACTTCAAATCATGGAATGAGCTTTTCTAGGACTTTAGTAAGAAAAAAATAAATATTTTGACTATTAAATCAAATTATGACAAAATAATGAAAACTAAATAGTGGGGAATAGGTGTGAATGTTTAATTAAAGTTCTAAACATTTACTTAAAAGGGAAGTTTGGTGAAATTCCAACACGGTCCCGCCACTGTAATTGAGGAGTAAATAAATATTTACCACTTATCTAATGATAGGGAAGGTTTTTATTTACGTTGATCCAAAAGTCAGGAGACCTGCCTATTCTAACGACGCTGTTCGACCTACGAGAGATAGGGAGGTGCCTTATGTATTGGAAACTGACATGTAAGTATTCTGTTCATTTGTGTTTTCCTACTTAAGAGCATTTTTATCTCAAAAAGATAAAAATGCTTTTTTATTATCAATAAAAGGGAGTGTTTTATATGGTAAACATAAGTAATCTAGGGTACCCAAGAATTGGTGAAAACCGTGAATGGAAGAAGACGTTAGAGTCATTTTGGAAAGGGAATATTACAGAAGAACAATTTGAAACTGAAATGAAATCAATTAGACTTCATTCTATCCAAAAACAAGCTCGTTTAGGGATCGAGATGATTCCAGTGAACGACTTTACTTACTATGATCATGTTTTAGATTTTGCAACAATGTTTGGATGGATTCCTACTCGTTTTGGAGAACTGACTAAGCAACCTTCACTACATACATATTTTGCATTAGCTAGAGGGAACAAAGACCTTGTAGCATGTGAAATGACAAAATGGTTTAATACAAACTATCATTATATAGTGCCAGAGTATCAATCTAATCGTAAATCTAAATTATTATATAATAAACCACTAGCGTCATTTCTAGAAGCAAAAAATGAATTAGATATCATGACGAAACCTGTTATTTTAGGTATTTATACGTTTACTCAGCTTTCAAAAGGATATAAAGAAGAAGAGAAAGATTCGGTTATAAAAGAGTTATTACCGGTCTATATCCAAATGCTAAAAGAACTAGAAGATGCGGGTGTAGAATGGGTGCAAATTGATGAACCAGCTTTTGTGTTAGAAGAAGCAAATATAGATATACAGTTAATAAAAGAAATTTATTCAGAGATATGTGAGGCTCTTCCATCGTTATCAATTATGCTTCAAACGTATTTCGAAGGGGTTGAACAATATCGTGAGTTAATCACAATTCCAGTTAATGGGATTGGATTAGACTTTGTTCATGGTCGAGAAGAAAATGTACAGGCATTGAAGAAATATGGTTTTCCAAAGGAAAAAGTACTAGCTTGTGGGATTGTGAATGGGAGAAATATTTGGAAAAACAATTTAGCTGAATCAATCCAACTGATCGAAACACTTCGAGCACTCATTCAACCAAAAGATTGGTGGATTCAGCCTTCATGTAGCTTAATACATGTCCCAGTTACAAAGGAAAAAGAAGATTCGTTAGATCCAACTGTATTTTCTGCATTAGCTTTTGCAGATGAAAAAATAGAAGAGTTAGTCGTGTTAAAGAAAGGATTACAGTTTGGTAGTGAGACCGTAAAACAAGAAATTGATCATGTAAAACAAAGCTTCGAACAGCTAAATAAACTAAATTCTATTTCAAATGATCTAAGAAGTTTAAGTGAAGAAGACTTTAATAGAGCAATTCCCTTTAAGGAACGATATCAGTTTCAAATGGAAGCATTGAAATTACCATTATTACCTACCACAACAATAGGTAGTTTTCCACAAACAAAAGAAATCAAAATTGCAAGACAACAATGGAGAAAAGGGAAGCTTTCAGAAACCGACTATCGATCTCAAATAAATATGAAAATTAAGGAATGGATTGAACTTCAAGAAAAACTAGACTTAGATGTACTGGTACATGGTGAATATGAACGAACAGATATGGTAGAATATTTCGGTGAAAAATTAAAAGGGTTTGCCTTTACAAAAAACGCATGGGTTCAATCATACGGATCAAGATGTGTTAAACCACCAATTATTCATAGTCGTGTAGAATTTATTAAACCAATGACAGTCGATGAGACTAGCTATGCTCAAAGTTTAACTGTTAAGCCTGTAAAAGGGATGTTAACAGGTCCTGTAACTATTTTGAACTGGTCATTTGTTCGCGAAGATCAAGCAAAAGAAGATATTGCGAATGAAATTGCGCTTGCTTTAAGAAAAGAAATAAAGGCGCTCGAGGAATCAGGTATCTCTATTATTCAAGTAGATGAACCAGCAATACGTGAAGGTTTACCACTGAAAAAACGTAATTGGGAAGAGTATTTAAACTGGGTTACTCGTGCATTTCGCTTAACTACTGCAAGTGTTCAAAATATGACGCAAATTCATACACATATGTGTTATAGCAGTTTTTCTGACATAATGGATGCAGTTATTGAACTAGATGCAGATGTTATTTCAATTGAACATGCAAGAAGTCATGAAGAATTTTCTTCATACTTAGCTGAGAACCCATATCCATTAGGAATTGGTTTAGGGGTGTATGATATTCATAGCCCACGCGTTCCATCAGTTCAAGAAATGGAGCAAAATATTGCTGGTTCATTAAAAGTTTGCGATATTCAGCAATTTTGGATCAACCCAGACTGTGGATTGAAGACTCGTGATGAAACAGAGGTTATTAAAGCACTTACCAATATGGTGAATTCGGCAAAGAAAGTACGCGAACACTATTATTCGATTCATTCGTAATAGCACGAAAAATCATGAGTGAACATAGAGTATAAGTATAAATCGCCATGCATGATTGGTACAATTTTGAGATATATTATAAATTAAGTATTGAAATGTACTAAAAAGTAAGATACTATTTAAGTAATATTTTGAAGGAGGCATCAAATTTAGACACTATGTACATGATCCGATAACTTTTAAGCTAATTAATTTTATAGCAAAAAAGTACTCTGCCTGAAGTCAGAGAAATTGGATTAGTCTGTCTATATTTAGTGCTGTGAATATTAAATAATTAACCATATGTAATTTATGAAAACGTGGTTTTATTTGATTGCAACTTTTTTAGACATAATCGTACTCGTTCTTTCAATAAACGAATATGATTCACAATTTGTCCATTTACACACAGGCAGATGCTTGTGTGTTTTTTATTTTTTAGGCTCTGTTAAGTTCATTGTTGAGGTTGAATTTTAATATGAAAAATTTTTCTAAAAATGAATTTAGAGCCACTTCTAAAATCGGATGGAGTGAATTGTATGTTTATTATAAAAGCAAATAATGTAGGAATTGAGTTAAATGGTTTAATGATCTTTGAAAATGGAAACTTAGACATTAAAGAAGGTGAACGAGTTGCATTAATCGGAGAGAACGGAATAGGGAAAACAACTTTTATTAATGCATTGATGGGTAGACTGCCAATTCAAAAAGGGAGTCTGCAAATTGAATTCAAGAAGGATGAAATAGGCTGGTTATTAACTGATGAAAATGAAACAGAGCAGATGACAGCAAAAGAGGTAGTAGCATCTGCCGATGAAAAGCTTTTCTTTATCAAAAGAAAAATAGATCAATTATCAACTGATTTGTCGAATGAACAGATCCTAAATGAATTTAATCAATATTTAAGTGAGTATCTTGAGTTAAATGGCTATGAGTGGGAATCAACGATTGAGCAATCACTTAAAAAATTTCAATTACCGCAATCTGTATGGGAGATACCTTATTCGCATTTAAGTGGTGGTCAGAAAACAAAAGTGAAATTAGCTAAAATTATGTTGAAACAACCGAGGCTATTAATTATGGATGAACCTACGAACCATTTAGATAGTGAGTCAATTGACTGGTTAACAAATTGGCTAAAATCATATAGGGGAACAGTGCTTTTTATATCACATGAAAGGCAGTTTATAGATGATGTTGCAACCAAAACGGTTGAATTAACTGAAAATGGAACATTTAAATTTAATGGTGGTTATTCAGAATATAAAAAACAAAAAGAACATGAAAGAATAACGAACCAAGCATTATATGACAAGCAAGAGGCAGAGAAGAAGAAATTAATTGAAACAATTAATCAATATAAACAATGGTTCTCGCAGTCACATAATGCAGCAAGTGAACGTGATCCATTTGCTAAGAAAAAAGCGGGTAAAAGTGCATTGCGATTTAAGTCTAAAGAAAAGGATTTAGAAAGACTTGAGCAACGCAAAATTGAAAAACCGAAAGAAGTTAAATCAATTTCAGCTAATTTTGAAAGTGAATCGTTTTCAGCAAAACATATGATAACATTTCATCAGGTCAACTTTGGATATGAAGCCAAAAAGAAAATATTTGAGCAAGTAACCTTTACATTGAATCGCGAGGATCGATTAGCTGTCATCGGAAAAAATGGGTCTGGTAAAACAACATTTTTAAAATTATTAACTGGATTATTAGAGCCTACCGAAGGGTCTGTACGTCATAATCCACAACTAAAAATAGGTTATTTTATGCAAGAACTTGAAACGCTTAATGAAGAAACAACGATTTTAGATGAAATATTATCCCTTCCAAATATGACAGAAACGGAAGCAAGAACGATTCTTGCCTGTTTCTTGTTTAGAAAAGAAGATGTATATAAAAAAATAGGTCAGTTAAGCATGGGAGAAAAATGTAGGGTTGCTTTTGTAAAACTTTATTTCTCAGATTCCAATTTACTTGTTTTAGATGAGCCAACAAATTATTTAGATATTCATACTAGGGAAAGAATTGAGGAAGCATTAGCGGTTTATCATGGTGCAGTTGTGGTCGTTTCACATGATCCCTACCTACTAAAGAAAGTATCAAATCGTGTAGTCCACATAGAAAAAGGGACTTTTTACGAGTTTAGAGGTTCATATGCTGAATGGAATGGAAGGCAATCTATTTCAAACGATCAACAAATTTTGTTAAATGACCGAACAAGACTTGAACTTGAAATATCAGGAATGATAGCAGAGGAACTTGAGAGTGAAGAAGAACAATCGTCCCAACTATCCAAAATTGTAACTTTAAAACAACAGCTTGCTGACATTGAGTTGAAATTAAAAAGTATGTAGAAATTGAACTGATGTATTCGTTTACGTGCTCCAAAATAAAAAGTGTGTTTCACCAATATGGTAGAAACACACTTTTTTTATACACTTGGTAAAGTAAAGCCTTCACCAAAAACATCACGTACATCATGGATGACAACAAAAGCCTTTGAGTCTATGCCATGTATAATTTTTTTTAATTCAAATAGCTCTTGCTTATTAATAATGATATATAGCGTTTCTTTTCTTTCACCTGAAAAATGACCTTTCGCTGGAAAAATCGTTACACCACGGTTCATATCATTTGCTACCAAAACTGCTATTTCATCTGCTTTGTCAGAAATGATCGTAATCGCTTTTTTAGGGTTTAGTCCTTCGATAATATAATCAATAACTTTTATTCCTATATAAATAGAAATAAGTGTATACATTGTTTTTTCAAAACCTATTACAAAATAACCGCCCGAAACAACGATCAAATCAAATGCTAATAATGTTTTACTAATACTCCATCCGAAGTATTGATGAAAAATTTGGGCAATAACAGTCGTGCCACCAGTTGTACCGCCCGAACGAAATACGATTCCTAAACCAAGGCCAATGAATATTCCTGCAAAAATAGTTCCTAATAATGTTTCTTTCGTAGGAACACCTAATCCTTCAGTTAAACGTATGAATAAAGAACTTGCTACGATTGAGATGATAGTATAGAGAATAAGCTGCTTTTTTAATAACTTATATCCAATGATCAAAAGTGTTGCATTTAATATAAACATGACGATACCTGGTGACCATTCAAAAAGGTAATAAGTTATCATCGTAATGCCAATAAAGCCACCTTCTGCTAATTTATTCGGAATTGCAAAGAAGTTAATTCCGATTGCAAAGATCGCTGAGCCGATTAGTAGTCCAATAATTTCAATGATGTATTTACGCAACTTTACCCCTCTTTTTTAAAAAATTTAATCATAACTACTATTCTATCTAAACCAATTAATTGAAGCAAAATATTTTTAATTAAATAGATTTCTAGTCATATGATTGTATACGCTTTCATATTTTTATATAGACAAGCTATCTAAGGAGGAATGAAAATGGTATATGCAACGCCTGGAAAACCTGGGTCACTCATTACGTTTAAAAATCGTTATGATAATTTTATTGGTGGTGAGTGGGTCCGACCTGTTCGTGAGCAATATTTTGGAAATGTAACGCCTGTAACTGGACAAGTATTTTGTGAGGTTGCTAGATCAACAGAAGAAGATATTGAGCGTGCACTAGATGCAGCCCATCGTGCAAAGGATAAATGGGGGAGAACGAGCGTCACAGAGAGATCTAATCTTCTACATAAAATTGCAGATCGAATGGAAGAAAATAAGGAATATTTGGCTGTAGCCGAAACTTGGGAAAACGGTAAACCAGTAAGAGAAACACTTGCTGCTGATATTCCATTAGCAATTGATCACTTCCGTTATTTTGCAGGTTGTATTAGATCACAGGAAGGGTCACTAGGTGAAATTGACGGAGATACAGTTGCGTATCACTATAAAGAGCCATTAGGAGTAGTAGGTCAAATTATTCCTTGGAATTTCCCTATTTTGATGGCGGTTTGGAAGCTTGCTCCAGCTTTAGCAGCAGGGAACTGTGTTGTGTTAAAGCCAGCGGAGCAAACACCAACTTCAATTCTAGTATTAATTGAATTGATTCAAGATCTATTACCGCCTGGAGTAGTAAATGTGGTGAATGGATTTGGACTTGAAGCTGGTAAACCGTTAGCATCAAGTAATCGTATTTCAAAAATTGCGTTCACAGGTGAAACATCAACTGGTCGCTTAATCATGGAATATGCTTCGAAAAATCTAATTCCAGTTACGCTAGAATTAGGTGGTAAATCACCGAACATTTTCTTTGAAGATGTAATGGATAACGAAGAATTCCTAGATAAAGCGCTTGAAGGTTTTACGATGTTTGCGCTTAATCAAGGTGAAGTTTGTACATGTCCTTCTAGAGCGTTAATTCATGAATCAATTTATGAAGAGTTTATGGACAAAGCAGTTAATCGAGTTAAAGCTATTAAACAAGGTAACCCACTAAATCCTGAAACGATGATTGGATCGCAAGCATCACAGGAACAACTAAATAAAATTCTTTCGTATTTTGAAATCGGTAAAAATGAAGGCGCAGAAGTGCTGGTTGGCGGTAGCAGAAATGTGTTAGAAGGCGAACTTCGTGATGGATATTATGTCAATCCAACAATCTTCAAAGGAAGAAATGATATGAGAGTATTCCAAGAAGAAATTTTTGGTCCAGTTGTTTCAGTTACGACATTTAAAACGAAGGAAGAAGCATTGCAAATCGCAAATGATACTTCTTATGGTTTAGGTGCAGGGGTATGGACACGTGATATGGATACTGCATATAGATTTGGACGACATGTTGAGGCAGGTCGAGTATGGGTCAACTGCTATCACGCATATCCAGCACATGCGGCATTTGGCGGTTACAAAAACTCTGGCGTCGGACGTGAGAATCATAAAATGATGTTAGATCACTATCAAAATACAAAAAATATGTTGGTAAGCTACTCACCAAGCAAACTAGGATTCTTTTAAGAAAAAACACCTTAGCATTTTTTTGCTAAGGTGTTTTTTGTAACTTTATAGCTTGATCATTGAGAGTGTGTTAATTGATTACAACTCCAGGATGCTCATTTTCTGTGGGGCGAATTGAGCAAGAGTGCAAAGTATGCGGATTCTGACATAATTTTCAAGTGACTTCCAATAAAATAATGAGTAGAGCCAAAGCGGAGGTGTTACTAATGTGGATCGGAGTATTGTGTTTACTATTGTTCGTAGGGATGATTTCGGCAATTCAAATTTTGTTGAATAGAAATTGGAAATGTATCTATACCGCTTATGGTTATCAAGACTATTTTAAAATCATCGGTAAATTAAAACAAAAGGGAATTTCCTATAAAACAAAAATACCTATGAATCTAAGAGTAGGGCGATTTTATGACAATACACAATATGATATCTACGTTAAAAAAGAACTAGAATATAAAGCTGTAGAAGCGTTAAATCATCAATAATCTAAATTTTTGTAGCATTCACTCATATGTAAATTGATATAAAAACTAAATAACTGTATGATAAATTCAGTGGGGTTGACTTTTATTAATATTAGAAGTAAGGGGATTGGATATGGATATCAGAATTAATAAGGAATTTGTTCTTAATACAGCTAAGCAATTACTAGAGTTTAATAGTCCGAGCGGTTTTTGTTTTGAAATTATGGAATTAATACAGTCTTGGACAAAGAGTTTAGGGTATCAGTTTGAAACGACGAACAAAGGTTGTGGAGTTATTACGATACCAGGTAAAAGCAATGATCAAGTAGTTGGTTTATCTGCTCATGTTGATACATTAGGTGCGATGGTTCGCTCTGTAACTGGAAAAGGTACGTTGAAATTTACTGTAATTGGTGGCCCAATTGTTCCAACATTAGATGGTGAGTATTGCCAAATTAGAACACGTGATGGAAAAATTTACAGCGGAACGTTTTTATCAACAAGTCCATCAATTCATGTTTTTGAAGATAGTAAAACAAAAAAACGTGATCCGGAAAATATGGAAGTTAGAATCGATGAATGTGTAAAGAACAAAGAAGATGTGCTTAATTTAGGGATCGGACCAGGAGATTTTATTTTCTTTGATCCAAAAACAACGATTACTGATAGTGGATTTATTAAATCTCGTTTTATAGACGATAAGGCAAGTGTTGCATGTTTATTAGGATTATTAGAACTTTTTAAGAGAGAAAATATTGTCCCAACATATACAACAAAATTATTTATCTCTACATATGAAGAAGTAGGACATGGCTCATCATATATTCCATCGGATATAACGGAGCTAATATCTGTTGATATGGGATGTATTGGAGATGACTTAAGCTGTACAGAATATGACGTTTCAATTTGTGCCAAAGATTCAGGCGGCCCTTATGATTATAATATGACGACTGATTTAGTTAATTTAGCCAAACAAAATGATTTAAACTATGCCGTTGATATTTATCCAATGTATGGATCAGATACAGTTGCAGCACTGCGTGGAGGGCAAGATATAAGGGGTGCATTAATTGGTCCTGGTGTACATGCGTCTCATGGAATGGAACGTACACATTATCAAGCAATGGAAAATACAATGAAATTATTGTATTTATATGTTACAAAATAAAAAATAGTAAAAGCTGTTTGAGTAGTATTCAAACAGCTTTTTTGTATGGAAAATTATGAGTTACCATTACAAAAAAAAAGACAATGTACGCTTTTGGCCCAATGTCTTATCACTATATTTCAAAACTAGAAAAATATTAATATGTTAAACGCTGAACGCCGTTTAAATCATTGTCACTTCTTAAAACACCATTTGCATTCATTTTCTTTAAGGTAAATGTAGAAAAGTAAGCAGAGAGCGTATCATCTCGTTTTTTTTCTTGTAGCAAATCTAATAATAATTGTTTCGTCCCAGCTCCAACGACGCCATCGACTGACAATCCATGATTTTGTTGGAATATTCGAACTGCAAAATCCGTTCCTTCTGCAAAGTAGCCATCAACCCCATTAGTGGAATATCCAAGCATTGTTAGTGTATCTTGTAGCCATTCAACCTCACTACCAACACTGCCAAGTTTTAAACTAATTGGAATATCATTCGGTTTTGTGACAACAATACTTCCTGAATCATCATTAAACAGTTGATTAGCAGTTGCTATATCATGAAAGCTTTTATTAGATGACGTAATGAAAACAGTCGTATTTTTTTGTACGTGGTCAAACAGCCACTCGACTTCTTCATCATACATTCTTACGCATCCACTACTTGCGTAAGTCCCAATGGAAGCAGGGTTACTATTTCCATGGATCGCATAGGTTGTACCCCATGTCCCTCTTGCGTTTAATCCTAACCAGCGATTACCTAATGGATTACGAGGATCACCACCAGGTATATTCTCTTTGTAATAAGGCCGATTCACAATTTTGTTCACAATTTTAAACTTGCCCTCAGGAGTTAAATCTTGGCTTCTCCCAGTAGCAACTTTAAATTCTTTTACTAGCTTTCCATTCTCATAAAATGCTAGTCTATTAATTGCCTTATTAATTATAATCAACTGAGAAACTTGTTTTTCTTCGGCAAATGAATGAACAAAATTGGAACATAAAAAACATAAAACAATCAAACCAAACATAAATACGCGCTTAAACAATTTTTTCCCCCCAACAAAATAAAAAAATAAGTAGCCTTAATATCTTATGAAGGTATGGCTTGTCCTATATAGTGAATCTTAGAAAATGAGAAAAAAGATAGAGGGAAAATAGTAAAATTGTGTAATAGCACAATATACAGAACTAAGTTTCATATTAAATTGTAGTAATTGTTATTGTATAAATAAAACATTAAAAATGTTGAAATCACATGAAATTATTTGTATAACTTAACTATGATTATGAATCGAAGGGGATACTATTTTGAGAGCAACTATTAAAGATGTAGCAAAGCTTGCAGGAGTGAGCGTTGCATCTATTTCCAGATATTTAAATAATAAAGGCTATATAAGTGATGTGACAAAGGAAAAAATTAAACAAGCAATTCAGGAATTAAATTATCAGCCGAATGAAGTTGCACGTGCATTATTTAAAAGACAAACAAAAACGATTGGTGTCATCATTCCAAATATACGCATTTACTTTTTTGCCGAATTAGTTAATTATATTGAATACTTTGCTAGTAAAATTGGATTTCGAATACTACTTTGCAATACGGATTATTCATCCGAAAGAGAAAAAGAATATTTAGAAATGCTTAAAAACCATCAAATAGATGGCATTATACTAGCTAGTCACACATTACCAGTAGAAAAATATAAAAGTCTACAATTACCAGTCGTTTCGATAGATCGTTATCTAGATGATCATATCCCACTCATTACTAGTGATAATGAGCTTGGAGGAAAACTTGCTGCAGAAAAATTATATAGATCTGGTTGTAGAACTGTAGGTTATTTTGGTCTCATGACTGACAAACAAAATGTAACAACCATTCGTTATGATTCTTTTAAAAAGCATTGTGATGAGTTTGGATTAGAAGTAATTGCAAAACAACCAGAATATAAGAAGGATATCAATGGACAAAAACATTCTGATCTAGAATTAGTTAGAAACTATTTGAGATCACACGAAAAGCTTGAAGGGGTGTTTACAGTAGATCCATTAGCATTGGCAGCTATAAGAGTTTGCCAAGAAAACGGGGTAAAGATTCCTTCTGAGTTCCAAATTATTGGATATGATGATTTAGCTTTTGCAGAAATGACATTTCCTTCAATTACAACGATTAAACAACCGATTTCACAGCAGGCAGAGCATGCTATCGCCAAGCTATTACAATTAATGAATGGAGAAGTGGTTCCCAGTCGAATAATTTTACCAGTAGAATTAATTGAACGAGAATCAACAATAAATCTTTAATAAGGGTTGCAAATCCAATGTAACTTGATAAAATAAGATATGTAACCGGTTACCTATCGTTACTTAAGATAGGTAATCAATATATAAATTAGACCATATTTGTGCATACGGTTGCTTAATTTGAAACATTAAGTTGAAACCGCTTGCAATTAGAAGGGTAAAGGAGATGGAGTTATGCTTGAAAATTCTAGTTTTTCAGTTAAACCTGAATTATTTTCAGAAGCAAGTCAATTAATTGATGTTCTACAAATTCAACAGATTACAACTTACTCAAAAGAAAAAAATAAATGTGTGTTTACTGTTAATAAAGGAAAAATCACAGTAGAGTTTCCAAGACCTGATATCGTTAGACTAACTGTAAACCATACAAATGAAAATTTCACGCACCATAATAGTTCTATTGAAACGTATGAAAGCTCGGAGTTTACAATCAGAGAAACTGAAGAGCACGTATTAATGCAAACAACGGATGTAGAGTTTTATCTACATAAACAAAACTGTAATTTTACAATCAAATCTGCTAAAGGTGAAATTTACAGTAACGGTTTTTATTTGACTGAAGAAGGCACTATTTCTCTTATTGGAGCCCAGGAAAATGAATTTATATACGGACTTGGAGAGAAAAGTGGTTGGTTAAATAAAAAAGGTGAGCGTTTATCAATGTGGAATACGGACGTATTTGCACCTCATACACCAGATATTAGCGAGTTATATGAATCGATTCCTACTTACTTATCATTTACACCGAATTATTCATTTGGTTGTTTTTTAAATAATACAGGCCGTACGATTTTCGACTTTAAAAATCGCAAGGATGAGCACAAATTAGAAACTGAAACGGGCATCATCGATCTGTTTATCTACACTGGACCATCGATGAAAGATGTACTTGAGCAACATACCTTTATAACTGGACGTCCATATCTTCCGCCAAAATGGGCACTTGGATATCATCAATCTAGACATAGCTATCAAAATGAAGAGGAATTAAAGTATATTGCCGATTCTTTTGAGAAGCTTGAAATTCCAGTAGATGCAATTTTCTTAGACATTTTATATATGGACGGGTATAGAGTTTTTACTTTTGATAAAGAACGTTTCCCAAATTATGAAACATATCTTCCTCAATTACTTGAAAAAGGAATTCATATTGTGCCAATCGTAGATCCAGGAGTAAAAGTTGCTGGGCAATATGATGTTTTCATAGATGGTGTCGTAAAAGATGCATTCACAAAAATGCCAGATAAATCTCTTTATATTGGTGATGTATGGCCAGGGAAAAGTGCATTACCAGATTTTAGTCAGCAGAAAGTAAAAGACTGGTGGGGTGAATTACACGAGTTTTATACAAAGCTTGGAATTAAAGGAATTTGGAATGACATGAATGAGCCAGCCATTTTCAATGAATCTAAAACGATGGATTTAGATGCTGTTCATGACAATAATGGAAATCCAATTAGCCATAAAGAATATCACAATCTATATGGTTATGAAATGAGTAAAGCAACATCAATCGGCATTAAAAAATTAACAAATGAACGTCCATTTGTATTAACAAGAGCGGGATATGCAGGGATTCAAAAATATGCAGCTGTTTGGACAGGTGATAATCGTAGTTTTTGGGAGCATTTAGCGATGACGATTCCAATGTGCTTAAATCTTGGACTATCTGGTGTTACATTCTCTGGCCCGGATGTTGGTGGATTTATGAATGATACAGAAGCAGAGTTATTGACTCGATGGATTCAAATGGGTACTTTTTTACCGTACTTTAGAAATCATTGTTCAATTGGAATGGATCGACAAGAACCTTGGGTTTTTGAAGAGGAATACACAGATATAAATCGAGATTACATTCAAATGCGTTACGAATGGATGCCGTATTTATATCAACAATTTATTGAAGCAGAAAAATCAGGTCTACCAGTTATGCGTCCATTAGTACTTGAATATCCGTCAGATCACCGTACATTTGACTTGAATGATGAGTATTTAGTAGGAGAAAACCTATTAGTTGCTCCGATTGTTACACGCTCAGCGAGATCTCGTGCGGTTTATTTACCAGAGGGTATTTGGTACGATTACTGGACTAATCAAGTATTTGAAGGTGGAAAAGATAGTTTAATTGAAGCACCATTAAATAAAATACCATTATTTTTAAAAGCAGGAAGTATCATTCCATTAACAAATAAAAAGAAAAAAGCGAATCAAAAAGATGATGAACTTTACTTACATCTGTATTCGCAAGAAAGTGGTCATGTAAACACCGTTATTTACGAAGATGATGGAATAACAATGAATTATCAATCAGGTGAGCGATTTGAATTACATGTAAATGTAGATTTTAATCATGAAACTGTAAACGTTAAGCTTGAAAGTAGAGGAGATTTTAAACCGAACTGGAATAAAATCACGGTCTTTTTACATGGAACAAATAAAGAAATACGCATCGAAAGTCATTTAGAATTCGAAGCACTTTCAGGTAAGGAGCTAATGTAATGGAGAAAAAATGGTGGCATAATAGTGTCGTTTATCAAATATATCCAAGAAGTTTTATGGATAGTAATCAAGATGGTATTGGTGACTTAAACGGTATTATCGAGAAGCTTGATTATTTAAAATTGTTAGGAATAGATGTCATTTGGTTAAGCCCGGTATACAAATCACCTAATGATGATAATGGATATGATATTAGTGATTATTGTGACATTATGGAAGAATTCGGGACGATGGCAGATATGGACCGCCTAATTTCAGAAGCAAATGATAAGGGAATTAGAATTGTAATGGATTTAGTGGTCAACCACACTTCTGATGAGCATCCATGGTTTATCGAATCAAGAAAAAGTAAAGATAATCCATACCGTGATTATTATGTATGGCGAGATCCTGTTCAAAATGCAGAACCAAATGGTCTACAATCTGTTTTTAGTGGTAGTGCGTGGCAATATGATGAAGAGACTGGTCAATATTTTCTGCACTTATTCAGTAAGAGACAGCCTGATTTAAATTGGGAAAATCCAAAAGTACATGAAGAAGTTTATAATATGATGAATTTTTGGTTAGATAAAGGTATTGGTGGTTTCCGAATGGACGTTATTGATTTAATCGGAAAGCTACCTGATCAAGAAATTACGGGTAATGGACCAAAACTTCATCAATATTTACAAGAAATGAACGCAAAAACATTTGGAAATCACGATGTATTAACTGTCGGTGAAACTTGGGGTGCAACACCAGATATCGCGAAATTATATTCAGATCCAGCACGTAATGAATTAAGTATGGTCTTTCAATTTGAGCATATTAGTTTAGATCAACAAGAAGGGAAAGAAAAGTGGGATTTAAAGCCACTAAACCTTCTTGACTTAAAAGCTGTATTTAAAAAATGGCAAACGCAACTAGACGGCAAAGCATGGAATAGCTTATTTTGGAATAACCATGATTTACCACGAATCGTTTCTAGATGGGGAAATGATAGCGAGTACCGAAAAGAAAGTGCGAAGATGCTAGCAACAATCCTACACTTAATGCAAGGAACACCTTATATTTATCAAGGTGAAGAAATTGGTATGACGAATGTTCGATTTGAAAAAATTACTGATTATGATGATATAGAAACTCGAAATATGTATCATGATCGTATTTCAAAAGGCTATTCACATGAAGAGATTATGGAATCAATTTATACAAAAGGAAGAGATAATGCTCGTACGCCAATGCAATGGAGTGACAGTGAACACGGCGGTTTTACGAGCGGAACTCCGTGGCTTTCATTGAATCCAAATTTTAAAGAGATTAATGTAACAGAATCTATAAATGACCAATCTTCTATTTTTCATCATTATCGCAAGCTAATTGAACTGCGAAAACAACTTCCTGTCATTGTTTACGGTTCATTTACTATGTTAGCTGAGGATGATGAAAAGGTATTTGCTTATACACGTGAGTTAGAGGGAGAAAAACTGTTGATTGTAGCTAACTTTACAAGTAATCGTACGACATTCCAGTTTACTGAAAAATATGAGGATGTAACGATATTACTTAGTAACTATGAAGAATCGGGAGTACAGCTTGACTCAATTACCCTTAGACCATATGAAGCGATTGTATATAAAATAAAATTGTAAATAAATTAAAAATTGTTTGACATTTATTTTGTCAGTCGTATATGATGTTAATATCAAATATAAAAGGAGGTAGGATGAAATGATGATTGTAACAATAAAAGCAAAAAAACACTACAAGTTAATAATGAACATGAACCCTATCTCTGCGCAGGACGGACCACGTTAAAACGTATTATACAATGACGATCTAGCCATGGGTTTATATTCCCCATGGCTTTTTTGTGCAAAAATAAGCTACAGTTTATTTTTGTACAGAAAATTTTTTATGGCCATGGGGTATGGAAAATATTCCCGTGGCTTTTTTTGTCAAAATTGTGGAGGGTTGCGTAGAGATTAGGTTGATTGATACAAAGGAGGTACAAGAGTGTTACGAATTTTAAAATATGTATATAGACACAAATTATCATTATTTATCGGATCATTATCAATGTTACTAGTAATTGGGGTAGACCATTTAATCCCTTACTTACAAATGGTATTAGTAGATGATGGAATTATTAAAAAAGACGGCTCGGTAATTCTTCCAATCATTGGAGGGATTTTAGCAATTACATTGATCAAGTCAGTACTTGGTTATGTAAAAGAATATTTATATGATTTAGTTGGTGCGAAAGTACATGAAGATATCAAAAACGAAATGTTTCAACATATTCAAAGTTTCGAGTTTAAATACTTTGATTCTATGAATACAGGTGAATTACTTTCGAGAATTGGTGAAGATGTAGAGAATATTTGGCAAACAATTGGTTTTGGCTTGCGATTATTCGTAGAAAACATCATTTATTTTGTAGCTAGTACAATTATTTTATTTTTTATTGATTGGAGATTAGCTCTAATCTGTTTAGCAATTATGATTCCAATCGGATATATGGGTACTCGATTAAATCGATTATTAAATGCCGGATACGGTAAGATTAGTGATCACACTGCAGAAATCAATACAACAGCTCAACAAAATATTGCTGGGGTAAGATTAGTAAAGGCTTTTGCACGTGAAAAGCATGAAACATTGAAGTTTTTAAAAATGAATCGTGGTTACTATGATTTAAATATGGCTCAAGCGAAAACAATGCGTAAATACTTTCCTTCTATTGAGTTTTTAACAAATATTGCTTTAGTGGCTATGATCATTGTTGGTGGATATTTCGTACTTCAAGATACGATGACGCTTGGTGAGTTAGTTGCATTTAGTGGGTATATTTGGAACTTAATTTGGCCAATGAGAATGCTAGGTTGGTTAACGGATATCCTTTCTAAAAACCAAGCATCTGCTAAGAAGATTTTTGAAATTTTAGATCGTAAAACAGAAATTAAAAATAAACCTGACGCTTATACTCCAAGTCTTGTTGACGGTTCAGTGGAATATAAAAATGTTAGTTTTAAATATAATGATGAAATGGTCTTAAAAAATATTAATCTATATATTCCAAGTGGCAGTAAAGTGGCGATTATGGGTACAACAGGAGCGGGTAAGTCATCAATCCTACATTTAATTGGACGTTCTTATGATGTGGGGGAGGGAGAATTATTAGTAGACGGTGTTAATGTGAAAGATTTTAATTTAACAAGCCTTCGTACAAACATGTCACTAGTATCTCAAGATACATTCTTATTCTCTGATACAATTGAAAACAATATTAAATTAGGAAATCCTGAAGCTACAATGGAAGAAGTTCGAGAAGCTTGCCGAATTGCATGCTGTTTAGATTTCATTGAAGAGCTTGAAGAAGGATTTAGTACAGAAATCGGAGAACGTGGAATCGGATTATCGGGTGGACAAAAACAAAGGATTTCAATAGCACGTGCACTATTACGTAAAGCACCGATTTTAGTACTTGATGATGCAACATCTGCGTTAGATATGGAAACAGAATATGAATTATTACAAAACTTAAATAAACGTTTCTCTCATAGTACAACATTTATTATTGCACACCGTATTTCGGCAGTTAAAAATGCTGATATGATTCTGTTTGTTGAAAATGGAGAAATTGTTGAAAAAGGAAATCATAAAGAATTACTTGCTCTAAAAGGAAAATATTATGAAGTTTATGAGGAGCAGTTTAAAGATTTTGAAACAGTAGAAAGCGGGGTGGTCTAATGGCACAGAATACTATTAATCGTGATGAAGACCAACTGAATCGTAGTAAAGTCGAGATCATTCTCAGACTTGGAACTTATTTACAACCTTATAAATTGAAAACCTTTATTGTTATATGCTTAATGTTATTTGTAATGATTGTTGGTATTTTAAACCCGTACTTATTGAAAGTAGCAATTGATACGAATATTAAAAATAATGATGTAAAAGGTCTCATGGTAATTGGTGGCGTTTTACTTGCTTTAAATTACTTAGCAATGATTTCATCAAGAATTCGATGGACAATGATTAGTTCTGTTACAAACAACATCTTGGTGAATATTCGTCATGAACTATACACACATATTCAAAAACTATCATTTACATTTTTTGATAATCGCCCCGTTGGTAAAATTTTAGCCCGTGTAATGGGTGATGTTAACGCACTTCAAAACTTATTTAACCAAAGTATCCAGACATTAATTCCAGAATTATTAAGTTTAGTCTGCGTTACAGTTGTGATGTTTATTTTAAATGTGAAGCTTGCTTTAGCATCGGTATTAATCCTTCCATTTCTTGCAGCTGCAATGTTTTACATTGAAACACGTGCAAGGAAGAGATGGGATGTATATCGTAAAAAACGTTCAAATCTAATCGCATTTATTCATGAAGATTTTTCAGGAATTAAGGTAGTTCAATCATTTGCAAAAGAAAAGGATAAAGAAAAAGATTTTAAGGAAAAAGTTGCTGAATTGATGGGGGCTTTCATGAAAGCAGTTAAACTAAATGACTTTTTCTGGCCTTTAGTTGAACTTTCATGGGGAATCGGAACAGTAGTTGTATTCTACGTAGGATACAAACTAGTAATGAGCCAAGAAATTGAAGTAGGTACGCTAATTGCCTTTTCAATGTACATCGGAATGTTCTGGCGACCGATTATGAACTTATCAAACTTCTATAATACATTAATCTCAAACTTCTCAGCTGCTGATCGTATTTTTGATATTATGGATATCGATCCAGATATCATTAGTCAGGAAAATGCACAACCGATCGGCCATATTAATGGAGAAGTTAAATTTAATAATGTTACATTCGGATATGATGAAAATTCAACAGTATTAAAAAATGTAAACTTTACAATCAACCCTGGTGAAAAGATTGCCTTAGTTGGAGCTACAGGTGCTGGTAAAACAACGATTGTATCGCTACTAAGTCGTTTCTATGACCCAACTAATGGTGAAATATTAGTTGATGGAAAAAATATTAAAAACGTAGATTTAGAGTCATATAGAAGTCAAATGGGCATCATGCTTCAAGATACATTCTTATTCTCTACTTCGATTATGGAAAATATCAGATATGGTAAATTAGATGCAACAGATGAAGAAGTAATTGCTGCAGCAAAAGCTGTTCACGCCCATGACTTCATTACGAAAATGGAAAACGGCTATGACACTGACGTAAATGAACGAGGTTCAAGACTCTCTTTAGGTCAAAGACAATTAATTTCATTTGCAAGAGCACTACTTGCGAATCCAAGAATCTTAATCTTAGATGAAGCAACTTCAAATATCGATACACATACAGAAAAGCTTGTACAAAATGGTATTGAAACACTACTTGAAGGCAGAACTTCATTCGTTATTGCACACCGACTATCAACAATTCGTGATTGCGACAAAATTATGGTAATTGGCAATGGAAATGTTGAAGAAAGTGGCACACATGAACAATTACTACAATTAAAAGGCCATTACTACAAACTTTACATGGCACAATATAGCTTCATTAATGATGGAGCATAAAAAGAAAAAGAGCAGATCCTTGGGATTTGCTCTTTTTCTTTTTTTACTTAGAATGATTTGAAAATATAGGGAACACTTAAATGAGGTGTTTTTTATGAAACGATTCATCACTGGCAGTTTAATTTAAGTGTAGAGATTCACAAACAAAACTTTTTATGCATTAGAATGAGATTTATCACCTTGTACTGAATTAGTCTTTAATAAAGTCGCAAGTATGATACACATTCTTACTACTCTTATCCATACAAGTATACTTACCGGAGTACTCCAAGTTATTCCTTTTCCGAAGAATAACAATTCACGTAAACCTGCTACTATATATTTCATTGGCAACCATGAATAAAATTGCTTTACCTATCTTCATTTCAATTAACGTCAAAATGAGAATAATTTTATAAGACAATTTTTTCTTTTAACCAAGAATCGATTTTAGTAAGAGATTCCTTTGAAGAGGTATTATTAAGTGCCAGATGCAAAGAAGCAATCGTTGTAAGTTTTAAGATAGTTTGCCAAGCATTTTCAGCTTCTTCCATTACATCGGATAATAGACAGGTTGTGCTTTCCTTTGAGTGGAACATCGTATGAAAGATACCATTTGAACGATAAAGAGTTTCTACGCCTTCTACTGCAATATACACGTCATATATTTGAATATTTTCTGGAACAGCTAGTAATCGAAATCCACCTTTTACACCTGGCACTGAAGAAACAAGCCCTGCTCGTACAAGTTTTCTCATTAATTTTTGAAGATAAGTTGGAGAAACATGTAATTGTTGACTTAAAGATTGACCTGATAACATAGCTTGCTTAGGTAAACGATTAAGCAACAAAAGAGCATATACAGCTTGTTCCACGCCAGCCGTCATTTTCATGCGTCATCATTCTTTTTTAATGATTGTTTTTGCTGCTCTTTTTTCAATTTTTCAGGTGTAACATCATTGCCTAAAGGGTCTAATATTGTTAACCCTGTAACTGTGCTGTTTACTTGTCCACGAATAATTTGAAGATATTCTTGTCGTAATTCTTGACGCTCCTTTAATTCTTTTTGTGTTAAACCATCTTCTTTTTGTTTTTTAGCTAATATGTTAATTCGATTTAAAATTTCAATCATTTCTTTTTCCGCCTTTCTTTTTATAAAAGTTCTTGTGCAAGTAATCGATAAGACTGTAGTCTTGCTTCATGATTATGACTGATTGTCCCAATCACAGCTTCATTAATACCAAAATTTTCATCATGTGCACGTAATGTGTTTGCAACATCTTTTGCACTCCCTACTAAGAATCGTTTACGGTTATTCTGTATATGCATCTTATCCATTTCGGTATAAGAATAATTTAATGCTTCCTCAGGAGATACTATTTGAAACGGCATCTTTTTATCTAAAAATAATAAGTTTAAATCTAAACTAGCTGCATGATATTCAGCTTCCTCATCTGTCTCTGCCACCATTACGAAATAACCAACATTAATTTGAGGGTTTTGCATAAACTCCGAAGGAATGAAATTTGTACGATAAGACTCCAACGTTTCGGCAGATAATTGTCCACTAATGAACTGAGCAAACGAATATCCAATACCGAATCGTCCTGCTTGTGCAGCGCTGCTGCCACTAGACCCTAATAGCCAAACTTCAGGTAATGGAGCACCCAATGGAGCTGCCAGTGTACGATTATATATATGGTCAACAGGCATCGTTTCTGACATAAACATCATTGTTTCTACTAATTTATCGTACTGGTTGAACAGGTTCGGTTGTTTTCCTTCATGTAATGCAAGAGTAGAAAATTGGTCACCACCGGGTGCACGGCCTACTCCGAAATCAATTCTATCAGGGTATAAGGTCGTTAATGTTTTAAATATTTCTGCCATTTTTAATGGCGAGTAATGTATCAACATGATTCCACCAGAACCAACACGAATTCGGTTTGTCACTGATGCAATATGGGCAATCAGTATTTCAGGTGAAGCACTAGCTAAGTTTGCAGATCCATGATGTTCGGAATACCATATTCTTTGATATCCTAAACCATCTACTAATTGAGCTAATTCAATAGTATTTTGTATAGTTTCATGAGGAGCTTGCCCATTTGAAACTGGAGTTTGATCCAAAACGCTTAATTTCATAAAAAAACCTTCTTTCGTAGTTAATATAGATACTTAATATCGATAATTAGAGATTATTTTCATTTATATTGATTTAATAAAAGTTTTTATAGATCCTGTGTCTAAAAATATATTTTTGATTGCGCCTTTAGCGTTAGGGGAACCTCTTTATCTGTAGTGTCCCCCTGAAATACATTGTAAGATAGTTAAGTTTATAGTTTTCCATTCCATTAAGTTTCTTCATTAACATTTAATCTTACCATTGGGGATCCTACTACTCTTGATTTACCAACAGCAATCATTAAGATGTTAACTAAATTTTCAATTCTTTAAGGAACTCTTCGATGCTGTAACCAAGCAAAGGTACTGTATCGTATTTTTTAAAAATTCTTTTTCCAACCTTTCTAATGTCATTAATTAATCCACTGTACTATATCCTTCATGTCTTTTCTTCCTCTAGGGTATTCAGGCTCCTTTGCTCGGTATCCAAATGCGACCATAGCCGAAACAGCTAGGTGACCATCCTCTAGTAAGTTTTCTTCCGCGAGGAGTTTTTCTACCTTATCGATATAAAATCCTTCTATTGGACAAGAGTCAATTCCTAATAACGCTCCTACAGTCATCATGTTGGCAAAGGGAAGAAAGGTTTGTCTTTTTGCCCAATCCAACATTATACGCTCACTACCTAGGAGATGTTGTTGATCTTCTTGGAATTCTTTATAAATGTTTTTCACTTGATCATACATTTCAGCTGGAAATCCCATGACATTAAGCATTTGGTTTTTTACATATTCTGAGTCGTACTTTGTATCCTTGATTGTTCTTGCAAGAATGATAACGAAATGGCTTGCAGTTGGCAGATGACCTTGTGCGCCTGGTGAAATTTCTTTTAACTTTTCTCTGAATTCCTGGTTTTGGACAATGAGGAATTTCCAAGGTTCAAAGCCAATTGAGCTTGGCGAAAGTCGAGCTGCTTCTAAAATTACATTAAAGTCTTCCTCTGAGATTTTTTTTGTTGGATCAAAAGTTTTTATAGCACGTCTAAAATTAAACGCATCAAGAATTTCTTGTCTTTTTACTACTTTTTGTGTCATGTTCAAACACTTCCTTTTCCTAAAATATTTATAATGGATTCATCTATTTCTATTCCCAACAAGTTAATGATCGGAATTCCCTTCGCACGATAGAACTTATACAACATATGTTGTACAATTGATTCTAAGATAGAACTCATCTATTCTCAATCATCAATTTTGGTGTTTCATTGCTTAAACAACAAATAAAGATAAATGTTGTATATGTCTAGAAAGAAGGTATAAATATGCAAGATACTAAAGTAGATCCTCGTATTATTCGAACAAGAAAACTATTAATGGATGCCTTTTTAAAGTTAACTATTAAAAAAGATTTCAAGGATATTACGATAAAGGACATTACAGATGAAGCAACCGTTAATCGTGCTACTTTTTATTCTCATTTTCAAGATAAATACGACTTAATGGATACTGTCATTACAGAAGAGATAATAGAGAACACTGTGGAAAACTTGAGCCATTACGATCAGTTAAATGAAGCGTCTATTATAAATATCTTTGTTACATTGACTAAGTTTCACACAGACTTAGCTGCACAATTCGACACACAATGTAGAAGGAGTTATGCATCTTTTAGTTCAATAATTGAACAAAAATTAAAAAAAGAATTGGAAAAAGTTTTTTATTCTCTCCTTTTAAAACGACAGTCTAAGTTAGATATGGAAGCCTTAAAAATTGGTGCCGCTGTGTTAAGTTGGGGAATATACGGAGCCTCAGTGGATTGGAAACATAATAGTTCGTTATCAGCAGAACAATATATTAAAATAGCCTTACCCTTTATAGTAACGGAAATAAATCATTTTAAAGGATGATTATTGGCCATGTATTTTTTCACAATATCTGTTTATCTTATTAAGCGTTACTAAACCGGACGCGTTAGTTATTTAAGTTGAATAAGTGTGGAGATGGGGGAAACGATGAGGAAGGCTAGTAAATTTGAAATTTTTTATTCAATAACTTTAATATTAATAGGTCTATTTCTAATGTTTACAGAATACAAAGAGTGGTCATCACCAGTGGTTTTTAGTGTGCTAGCGATTCAGCAATCCAAAAATTATGTGCATTTTAGAGGGAGTAATGTTGAAGCATTGAAAAAGAAAGCTAAATCAAGTCTTTACAGTTTTATAATTGTTAGTTGTTCTACTGCACTAATGATAGTTGTCAACCTTTATAGCAAAACAATTCAATAGTTAGTTTGTTTAACTAACTGGCGCTTTAGTTGTAGATTACCAAAGGCTTTTATAAGCCTTTTTATTTGCTAACTTGCAGTTTAGCTGAATAAGGAAAGAGGATATACAACTATTTTATTGAATAATAATATATCGAAATTAATATTGTTAATTTTTGTAAAATACAGGGTGCTATGAAGAGTATTTCAGCCAATGTAAGTATTGCTTTTTTATTGAATTTTATAAAACAACTTAAATTAGAAAATTGGGGGACTTTATGAGAAAAGTTATTTTATTTTTACATTCTTCTTTAGATGGCTTTGTAGAGGGACCAAATGGTGTAATGGATATTGGATGGGTATCTTACAATGAAGAATTGGAAAGGCATGCTAAAGAAATTTTAAGTACTGTAGACACAGTGTTATGGGGAAGAGGCACATATCAAATGATGAAAAACTATTGGACCTCAGTACCTTCTAACCCTACAGCATCAGAACATGAAATCGAACATGCAAAATGGATTGAAGATACACAAAAGATTGTATTTTCTACGACACTCGAAAAAACTGAATGGAATAATTCAAGATTAGTAAAAGAAAATATTGAAGAAGAAATTAAAAACCTAAAAGAACTGCCAGGTAATGATATTATTATTTTAGGTAGTCCAAGGTTCGCACATCGTCTTTTGGAACTTGATCTAATTGATGTACTTAAAATTACAATTTCTCCTATTATTATTGGAAGTGGTTTACCTTTATTTAATGAGGGGAAATATAGCCGCAACCTTTCACTTGTAGAAAATAAAACATTTAATTCTGGAGTAATTGGCCTTACGTATAATTTTATAAACAATCGTAACTAAAAAATTAGCCCTCCAAATAAAAATCGGAGGGTTTTAGTGTTTTCTAACAAGTAAGTTGAGCGTAGCTAAGTTCAAATAGAAAATCATATGTGCATGCATCTAAATAAATTAGAGCATTTCTTATTGAACTAACTGGCGCGTTAGTATAAAGAATCTGTGGTTGATTGAACTTGATCTTCATTTTTTTTGAAAATTGGATGAAAAAATCAATTGTATTACAAAAACCTTTATTGTTGTTAAAGTAATTGAGGCTGTAAATTTTTAAAAATTTTTCACTCTAAAAGTATTTATGTAAACTAGAAATGAATAGTTTATAAAGTGGTATCAATATAAAAATAAATTGTTAAGGGGAGGAAATTTATTTGGCACCGTTTATTATCCTAATCTTTTCATTTTTTATTTTTCGTATAACTGGTGTTTTAGGAATAGATTATTTTGACGGGTGGGAAGCTTCTTTACGAGTTGCTATTGCTCTGATGTTTTTATTTACGGCTTCTGCTCACTGGGGAAAGAGACGTCCCGACCTTATTAAAATGGTACCCTCAAGTGTCCCAAACGCTGGACTTATGGTGACGATAACTGGAATTCTTGAGGTTATTGGCGCTATATTTTTACTGATTCCAATTACTTCTAATATGGCTTCAATTGGTTTGGCATTATTACTTATTATTTTGTTTCCAGCAAATATAAATGCTAGTAGAAAAGGCCTCACAATTGCTGGAAAGCCTACTACCCCTTTATTTCTACGATCTATCTTACAAATCATATTTTTAGTAGCTGTTTTATTAGTTGGTGAAATCTTTTAACAGTTTTTAATTTATGAACTAAGTTATAAAACTAAAGTTTTTTCGAAATTGATATCTTGGTAAAAGCTTATTGGATTGAAAATGATCAAAGTTTTTACTTCCATTTCTTTATTGAACTAACTGGCGCATTAGTTACATAACGTTTGGGAGTTGATCAATTGATCAGCTCCTTTTTCACTATTAGCAGATTAGTTGAATAAAGAAATGTGATAAAATAAAGCAAAATTAGTTTAATAAGTAAATGTTAATAGGGAGAATTTGAGATGGATATTAACGATGATTTACTTCGTGGCGAGTATGTTGTAGAGGGGACTAAATAACCATGACCAAAGTTGTGAATATGCTTTCTATAATATGGTTGCTTAATACAGGAAGGCGAATGACTGCTAAGCAACTGGCGGAAGAATTGGAGATTAATATTCGTACGGTATATCGTTATATTGATGCTCTATGTGCAAGCGGAGTTCCCATTATTTCGGATGCAGGTCATAACGGTGGATATAGTTTACTCCATGACTTTACAAAGGCGCCACTATTTTTTGATGTAGATGAGCAAAAAGCACTTATTCATGCAGCAAGGTTTGCATCAGAAGCTGGTTATCCTTTTAGTGAGGCTTTGAATGGTGCGGTCTCAAAGCTGAAAAAGTATACAAATCCAGAACAAAGAGCTAATATCAATCGACATTTAATGGGATTTGAAGTGATTCAGCCTTCTGCAAATTCCGCTTTGGAATCCCTTCTCCAGGAAATTGAAGTATCTGTGGCTGAAGGCTTTACTCTGTTAATTGAGTACCAAAAAGGAAATGAGAGCACACCCCAAACACGCAGTATTAATCCTTATGGACTTGTGTATTGGAAAGGGAGCTGGTATGTTATCGGTTATTGTCACCTACGCCTTGAAATACGAAGTTTTCGTGTTAATCGGATTATTAACGTATCTCGAACTGGTGATGAATTTAATCGTCCAGCAGATTTTTCAGCACGTTCTTTTTTTCTAAATGGACTTTTACCTGATTTGGAACAACCTGAAAAACTGATTTCCATTCATATTGAAGGGCATGCTCATGCCCTTGATGATTTATGTCAGCATTGGTTATTTGGACATGCACTAATCAGCCGTTCGGAAAATCATGCTTATTTTAAGATAGATGAGCAATCGATTTATACTTATGTACCTTACTATCTTCTTCCTTATGGCAAGGCGATAAATATTTTAGAACCGGAATTTTTAAAAGAGAGAATGGTAACTGTTACTTCAAAATTACTCAAACATTATCAAAATTCTAAACTTCACTGACCCTAATTGTCAGTGAAGTTTTTTTATAATGTGAAGGAATATGAAAACTAGGAGGTAAATTAGATGAAGAATGAACTTAAGTATGTATTTTATATCGCCGGGACTCCAGAGGATGTATGGAAGGCCATAATCTCACCAGAGGGAACAAAGCAGATATATTATGGTTGCGTTATCCGATCCACCTTTCAAGTAGGGGAGCTTTTGGAATACATTGGACCTGGAGCCGATGGGAATGAGACGGTCCATGTTTATGGGAGTGTATTAGAGTATGTACCAAAACAAGTACTAAGTTTTACCCACTTTGCTGGAAAGTCATACACAAAAAACGACGTACAGGAATATGAATCTAGAATTTCCTATTTACTTGAGCCCGTTGGTGTGAGCACGAAGTTAACCTTAATTCATGACCAGTGGCAGGAGGGTGATCCGCATTATGAGAACAGCGATGCGCCATGGTGGATGATACTAAGTAATACAAAAACATTAGTAGAAACAGGCAAAACACTTGACTTAGGTTAAAAGGTATAGCATAGCCCTAATTGAAGTAAGCTGTAACATCCTGTCAGAAAATGAGATATAAATATTTTGTATTTATTAAATTAACTGGCGCATTAGTTGAAGATGGAAAGCAGTCATTGGCTGCTTTTTTATTTATGTATTTGGCAGTTTAGTTGCATAAGAATAAAACCCAAAACTTAAATAGGACTAATAAAGGGAATATCATTTATATCCGAGAATTAACATATTATGGAATTTAAAGGACGTAGATTATGAAGGACTCATATAAAATATGGAAAACAGTAATCTTGGTTATTCTTTTTTTAGTCGTATTGTACTACTTAAGCAATTTTTTTAATGTAAAAATGTTATTACAATTTTTAACCTTTTATATACTCCCTTGGATATTTTTGTATTGGTTTATAAGTTTGGTAAAGGTACTCAAATCTAAGTAACTACACATACACCAATAACGTTTGATATTTACCTAATCAACTAACTTGAGCATTAGTTGAACAAAAGGAGTTGAGGGACATCTTAGTTATTAATAGGGAGATAGTAATGTGACAAGATACAACAAACTTGTACGTGATAAAATACCCGAAATAATTGAAAGAAAAGGAAAAAAGTATACTACTAAAAAGCTTGATACTTTAACCTATATTCAGGAATTAAAAGTAAAATTAAATGAAGAATTAAATGAATACTTGGAGACGGAAAACGATGAAGATTCAATTGAGGAATTAGCTGATGTACTTGAAATTATACATTCCTTATCGATGATTCATGGTAAAAGCTTTAACGATGTTGAAGTAGCCAGACAAAAGAAATTTATTGAACGTGGAGGATTTACAGAAAAAATATACTTAATAGAGGTTGAAGATAATGAATGAATACATATTGAGAGTAAACCTCTAATTTCTACTAACTGGCGGATTAGTTGGTTAATATAAGTCATCGCAGGGGGATCATATGGATGATAAATTAATGGTAATGCCATTTCCAGAACTTATTTCGAAATTAGCAGTAGCACCATTATTTATTATTGTTGTAATATTGGCTATTTTAAATGTAATTTTAAATAGAAAAGATAAAGGGTGTTTTAATTTTATCTCGATAATAGGTTCATGGGTATATATTTGTATATATGTTTTGGCACTGTATTTCTTTTTCTTCGGAAAATAAAAATGCTATTAAACTAAAGCGTGCGTTAGTTAAATTAAGGTAGTTCAATTGAATTTGGAGGTTTAATAGAAATTGGATTTTTTAAGTAACATTTTAGAAATAGTTTTATTAATAATTGGCTGTATTGCGCTTTTTTTTATGATAAAAGTAGCAAGGTTTCAAAAACTACCCGAGAAGCTTGGAACAAAAAAAGGTCTAAAAGAGTATAAGAAAAAATTGAAAATAACAATTATTTTTTTAATATGTTTTATTGTATTAACTATTTTAAAATTAATTGTCGATATCCTAATGTAACAAACTGGTGCATTAGTTTAAGATCACGAGCCACGGCAGTGGCTTTTTTATATTGAATTAACTGTCAATTAATTGAAAAGGGATTAAAACGAATCTTGAAGAATATAGTCATAAGGTGACTAAACGGTTAATATGAAAATTCTTGATTAGGAGAGTGAGTATATGAGAAGAAGAGGAATTGGAATAGCATTTGTAACTATATCTGCTTTATTATTTTCAACCAAATATATAAGTGCAGCTATTTTTGGTTCGAGTTCTGTTTCTTGGAGTAAAGAATTATTTAATGCAATGTTAGATTCAGTTGGAAATACTCTTAGCAATCTTAGTATATGGTCTTTAATTATTGGGATTTTATATTTAGTCTGGGGAGAATATGAAGAGTTTAAAATAAACAACAAAAAATAGATTAATCTTAATCAACTAACTGGCGAGTTAGTTCAATAACGATAGACTACATTGGTAGTCTATTTTTTTGCAAATATAAATAGGATTATATTATTTTTATGTCGAAATATATTAAATAGGTAAAATTTGGAATTCATTACAAATGGAACCGCGGTTACCTATGGTACTTGCATGTATAGTAATTGGTTTAATGATAGGGATATGTGTTATTACATTTGATAAATGGTTTGATTTTATTTTTTCGCCTGCTTATTTTCGGATAGGTAAGAACGACACGATCTACGTTGAGTGTCCAAAGTGTAGCAAAAAAGTAAAGAGAGTAAAAAGTAGTTCACAGCACTGTAATTCTTGTCATACATATTTTTAATTGAAAAAATTACAGCTAACTGGCGCATTAGTTGAACGATTTGAGCGACAAATTAGTCATTCTTTTTTATATTTTTTCCGGTTAATTACGAAAATTAATGTAGTTAACATGATTTTAAATGGTTTATTTCGGTTAATTATGAAAAATCACAAAATCAGAAAATAGACCTATTTATCAATTAATTAAGAATAGACATTTAATAGTAATATTAATTTTTATCATCATAATCATCACAAATATTGTCTGTAAAAATAAAGTACTTGGGTTTGAAGATATCATTACTATTCTTGGTTTCATAAGTGTTTTATTTATAACTTTTTTAGCTAAAAAATATAGTCATTATAAATAAACAAAGCAGACTTCTTCGTTGATCTTTTTTAGCACTAGAATTACTTGCTTTTTTTTCTTACTTAGACAGAAGTTGATTACAACGGAAGGAGCTCAACTCCTGTGGGAGATGCGGAAAGGCTGAGACCCCACAGGATGTGGGTCATGCATGCGTTACGACAGGACGTCGTGGTTTTAGCATGCCAACCATACTCAGCTTTCGCCCCACGGAAAGGGAGCACTTGGAGTTGTAATCAACTTGCACATACTTAAACTACGATAATATATAAGAAAAAGCCTTTATGCATTTTCTTCATGAAATACTAGATTTTTATGATTCTATTAGAAATTAGTAATGAGTAAACATTCTTTTTGAATATACATTAATAAAACAGTAAGGAGGTCTATTTATGGCAATGGTTGCAATTTATACTGTGGGAAGACTTAATCACCCGAATGACCACCCAGCCTCACGAGAATTTTATCGAGTGGGAAATGATGTATTTCGTCAGGCAATAAAATCTGGACAACTCATAGAGGATTTTTCACCAATTGGAGTCAAAATCCCAGAAGAAATCAAAAAAGGTGAGGGAGACCCTGTCATTACACTAACGGTGTGGAACAGTCTTCATTCTTTATTCAAATTTACATATTCGGGTAATCATATGCAAGCAATGAGAGATCGAAACAAATGGATGGAGTCTTATCAAGATAAACATCAGCCATATGTAGTATGGTGGACTGAGAATGTAAAAGATGTATCTTGGGAAGAAGCTTTTAAGCGATACGATTATTACATACAAAATGGCTCAACGCCTTTTGCGTTTAATTTTAAAAATGCATTTGATGAAAAGGGCGATCCATTCTCAATAAGGTAGTAGATTTGTTTTTGATATCTCATAATCTATTTTCTAAAGACTACTTTGATTCAGGAAGGGGTCTTTTTTTTATGTTCGTTAATAAATGATCATGGATAACATAAATGAAACTAAATGTACTGTTTTTACGGTTCAGTTGAAACAGAAAAGGATATAAAATAGAACAATATTTGCGTATAATTGAATAAGTTAGAATATGTTACAAGTCATACAGAAGGAATTAAATAGAAACTCCTGCTTAAAGAAGGACAAGTTACAGTGAATTGTCGTTATCCTGATTTTATAAACGAATGCATGCATTAGTTGAACAAGGAATACTATTTAACATAAAAAGATAATCAATTGCAGGGGGATGTTATGAGTTTATTTGGGGGAAGTAGTAAAGGGATACGTTTTGAAGCGTTTGGTACAAGTCATTTAATCGTAATAGGTTTTTTAATTTTATGTATGATCGGTTTATATGTAGGGAGAAATAAATTAAAAGAATTGAATCTAAGAAAAGTAGAGTTTGGGATTGCTGGCTTATTAATAGCAGCTGATCTCTTGTATAATATATGGATGGTAAAGAATGATATTTGGAGAACGAGTGATTCGTTACCATTGCAGTTATGTAGTTTAAGCTTATACTTAGTAATTTTGTTATTGTTAACAAGAAATAAGTTAGTTTATGAGATTGTTTTGTTTACTGGAATTTTAGGTGCGATGCAAGCAGTTTTAACACCATATTTATTTTTTGATTTTCCACATTTTAGATTTATACATTTCTTCGGTACACATAGCTTAATTATATTAGTACCTTTATATTTTACTTGGGTAATAGGCTATCGACCGACAATTTATTCTATTGGTAAGGTATTTTTATTTTTAAATATCCTGATGCCATTTATTATGTTAGTAAATAAAAAGACAGACGGAAATTATATGTTCTTAGGTGGAAAACCTGAAACGAAAAGTGTTTTGAATTATTTAGGGGAATATCCGTATTATATAGTTTCATTGGAAGGCGTACTATTGGTACTGAGTTTATTATTATGGGTAGGCTTACGTGAGAAGAATAAGAAATTACGTAAAGAGACTGAGATTAGTATGTAGTATGAATTGAACCTGAAGCAAATAATTCAAAGCGATATTATGAAAATAAAGGATAGGATGCCAGAAAGAACTTCTGCCATTACTATCCTTTTTTGTACAATTAAATTGATTTTGAACTATAAATTGTAGCATTCGATTAGATTTTATATAGCTCTTGAAAGGGGTAAACTAATTTTAGTTATTACCATTTTGTAAAAGAATAACGCTACAGAACTCAGCTCCAATCAGTTTGTTAATGATAGTTGAAGATGGATTAAAAATACAGATCAATTTTGATTAGAAAACAAATAAATAAAATTTGTTTTAAAAATCATAAAAAAAGAATTTACAAAATTTTATATCAATGATATCCTCAAAAATGAACGGAGGTTCACGAATGCAAATCTTAAAAGAAGATATAAAGAATCGAATTATTGCTGCAGCTTTGGAGGAGTTTAAGGAACAAGGATATCTTGGAGCTTCTATCAGAAATATCGCAAGTAGTGCAGGCATAGCTTTAGGTACTATTTACAAATATTTTAAGAATAAGGAAGACCTCTTTAATACTTTAGTAGAACCAGTTTATAATGATGTATTATTAACCCTTAAAGATTCCATTGATAGTAGTATTAATCCAATCTGTACTGTAATAGATATTAAAGATGTCATTTTAGATATTTTTAAGGTGAAAAATAAAGAACTTTTAATTCTTTTTGATAAAAGTAAAGGCTCAAAATTTGAAAACTTTAAAGAAGAAATGATCTCAGTCATACATATCATCCTTCAAAAGGAGTTAATGCAGCAGCTAAAAGAAAGGGATATTGAAGTTAAGGATCCTTTTATTTGCTACGTACTTTCGACGACATTACTTGAAGGAGTATATACTCTGTTAAGAACTCAGGAAGACGGAGTTAGAATAAGTATCTTAGTTGACCAATTAATCCATATCATTTTTACTGATATTGAAAAGCGATTTGAAGAAATGTCTCACATCTTTTGATGTGATTATTCTTTGCCCATTAGTGAACTAATGTTCATTATTGCGTTTCTTCGTTTGATTAACGACTTAAAGTACGAATGTAATTTCCCAAAATTTGAAACTCACTTTACCCATTGGTGAACAAATGTTCATTTTTAAATGTAAGACAAAATATAAATTTACTTATTTTAAAACAGGAGGCTTTAAATGAGAAAGATCTTAAAATTCCGTTGGATAATATTTTCAATATGGATTGTTTCAACAGTTTTATTAACAGTTTTTCAACCAGATATAAATGAAATTCTAAGACAAAGAGGACAGGGAGAGTTAAGTGATAACAATCCTTCAAAAATTGCGAACTCAATTTTAAATAAAATGAGTACAGTTAAGGGAAATAATGAATTAATTGTCTTTTACGACAAGAATAAATTATCAACAAATGACTTAAATCAAATTGAGTCTGGAATCAATGAGATTCAAAAGAATAAAAAAGAGCTTGGGGTGGATGAAATAATTGATCCGTTTAATATACCTGATGCGAAAAGCTCACTAATTTCTAAAGATGGCACTACTTTATTAGTATCATTTAAGCTGAATATTAATGGGAGAGACATAGATGAAATAAAAAAAGAATTTAATAGAAAGCTAGAAGATGTTAAAGTCACTTATTATCTAACAGGGGAAGACTTTATCAATGATGATTATACAAAAGTATCAATCGCAGGGGTAGATAAGAGTGGAGCATTAACGATTATCTTTATTCTTGTAGTATTAATCATTATGTTCCGTTCAATTGTTACTCCATTAGTTTCATTACTTGCAGTAGGTATATCCTATTTGTGTTCAATGGGAATTGCTGCACAGCTAATTGAGAAGATGCATTTTCCGATAACAAGTCTTACACAGCTACTCTTAATTTTAATTTTATTTGGTGTAGGAACTGATTATAATATATTACTATTTAATCGATTTAAAGAAGAATTGATGAAAGGCTATTCAGTTGATGATGCCATCGTTAATACGTTTAAAACAGCTGGAAAAACAATTTTTTATAGTATTCTTACAGTTTTTATTGCCTTTTTAAGTTTGAGCTTTGCAAAATTTTCAATCTATCAATCAGGTACAGTTGTTGCAATTGGAACGGCTATTTTCCTTTTAGAAATATTAACGTTTACGCCAATACTAATGAAGGTTCTTGGAAATAAGCTATTTTGGCCATCTAAAGGTGCTTCAGGTCATAGTGAAAATAAATTGTGGGCAAAATTAACGACGGTTTCTGTTAAATATCCTGTAATTGCAACACTTGTGATTCTTGCGATTACAGTACCTTCAATTCTGTTTAATTCTCAAAAACTGACTTTTGATACCTTAAAGGAATTGGGTGATTCGACTCCAGCTTCTAAGGGATTTAATATTGTAGCCGAGCATTTTGATAAAGGGCAGGCAATGCCGACGACTATCGCAATTGAAAGTGAAAATCCAATGGATTCTAATGAGTATTTAGCGGTTATTGACAATTTAACTGAAGAGATTAAAGACATTAAAGGTGTTAAAAAAGTATCCAGTGTAACACAACCGACTGCTGAGCAAATTGATGATTTTTATATTAGTAGTCAAACAGAAGCTGTAACAAATGGAATGGATGCTACAAAAGATGGTGTAAACAAGATTAGTAATGGGTTAAACCAGATGAGCTCTAGTTTAACAACTCCGGACTTTTCAAGTGTAAATGAACTTGTAAAAGGTACTGGGGGAATTCAAACAGGACTTGGTAGTATTAGTGAAGGACTATCAAAAATTGACAATGGAATAAATCAGGGGGCTAATGGTGCTGCGGGGATCAGTGAAGGTATTGGCAAAGTCAAAGTAGGCATAGATACAATTAGTAATAAAACGACTGATGTAGCAAACGGCTTATCCAGTCTACAAAGTGGTTACACAAAATTAAGAGATGGATACCAAGGCATTGAGCAACAACTGCCAATGTTACTACAGAGTCTTGGAGGTATGAATCAGTTAATCGATGTACTTGGTGAAAAATATCCGGATCAATTGGCTTCTGATGATCAATATTTGACACTTAAAGAATCTGGTTCTTCGTTAGCAACAGGGCTTGCTCAAATGAATGGCGGGATTGTAGAGTTAGGTAAAAACTATGACACATTAAATGCTAATTTTAAGAAAGCTAACGATGGGTTAAAACAATTAGCAACAGCTCAAAAGCAGTTGGTTAGTGGGTTGGATGAGTTACAAAAAGGTGCAGCATCACTTTCAGATGGGTTAAAAAAAGGTAGTGCTGGACAGAAAACGATCATTTCTAGTATGGCACAATTGAATTCTGGAGTTGGAAAAATAAAAACTGGTCAAGAACAGTTGAATGACGGGTTATCTAAGCTTTCAGGCGGAATGGGTCAGCTGAAAGGTGGAATCGATAAAAGCGGTAATGGACTTGATGATATTGCAGAAGGACTTGGTAAAACGAACAATTACCTGACGCAATTAACGGACTATAAAACGTTCTTTATACCAAAAGACGCTTTAACAAACAGTGACTTTAAGAAATCAATGGACAATTACATGTCATCAGATAGAAAGATTGCTAAAATTACAGTTGTTTTAAATGACGATCCTTATTCAGCAAATGCATTAAAAACAATAGAGAAGATAAATCATACATTATCATCTGGACTAAAGGGAACTGTTCTTTCAGATGCGAAATATGGAACTGGAGGACCAAGTTCGAATACAAATGATATGAATAAGGTCTTAAAAAGTGATTTAGATCGTACCAAAGTCATTATTCTAATAAGTGTATTTCTGGTACTTGTTTTAGTCATCAGAAATATTTGGATTCCAATTTATATTGTTGGGTCATTAATCGGGTCATATTATATAGGGATGAATGCAATGAATTTTGTTGTGTATGATGTACTAAAATTAGATGGCATTTCTTCATTTGCGCCGTTTTTCGCTTTCATCATTATTGTCGCAATGGGAGTAGATTATAGTATATTCCTTATGATGCGATACCAGGAATATCCTGATCTTTCGCCTAAGGATGCTATTGTTGAAGCTTCCAAGCATATTGGCGGAGTAGTAATCTCTGCAGGAATTATCCTTGCAGGTACGTTTGCTACACTGATCCCGTCAGGTTTGTCACTATTAATTGAATTAGGAACAGCCGTAATCGTAGGGATTGCAGCCCTGTGCTTGGTATTCTTGCCAATATTTGTACCGGCACTAATTGCAATACCAGAGTTTCTGACTAAACTACAATCGAATAAAAAGAATGACGAAGCTGTACAAATGAAAGACGTTCAAAACTTGTAATCAATATAAATTTAAAATGAATGAGGAAACAGGCGTTGTAAATTTGCAATGCCTGTTTCTTTTTAAAATCAACCGAAACATTATGGAGTGAAATTTAAAACGATTATCAATATAAAAAATAATATGATTAACATGTAACATTTACATCATTAAAATAAAAGCTGCATTCGTACAGCTTTTTGCTGAAAGGCTATCTTAGTTAAAAAGACTCAATTTTTATCTCAATTCTTATTGATGAAGGTAATTGATCTAAGATATAGAAAATTAGATAGGACTAGATTTCATTTTTATAAGGGAGAATGGTTGAGATGAAAAAAAGATTATTGGTTTTAGGTGCTGCTTCCATTTTATTATTGACAAGTACATCTGTAAGTTTTTTTAATGAAAAAGCTTATTCTGCAACATCAGCAGCTATTATTCCAGGAGCACATGATGTGAGAGTTACGCAGTTTGATGGTGTAGGTGGAAATTGGCTAACAACTAAAAATCCACTTCAATACAATGCAGCGATTGAATTTGGAAACCTAGGATTAACGCCATATAATTGGGGAAATAAAGATGCAGGGACTGGTTGGTATAAAATGTATAAACCTGCAGAAGTAAAGGGTACTCAAATTAATGGTATGTTTGAAGATTCAAAGTTTGTCATTCGCGTTCCTGAAAATTGGAATGGGAAATTGGTTGTTGCAGGGATCCCAGCAACACGAAGTGAAACCGCAACAGATTTATTGTTTAGTGATTACGTCCTAGCAAAAGGATATGCGTTTGCGGCTTCCGATAAGGGAACACAAGGAGAGGTTGATCCATTAGATTCTTTAGCAAAATCTAAAAATGCATTATGGGATGAAGAAGATAGCGTAGCAGAATGGAATAAAAGATTCCGAGAAGTGACGAAAGCTGCTCAAACATACTTAATTGAAAACCATGCAAATCAACTAATTAATAAGAATGATAAGCGTAATCCAGCTAGCAAACTCGTACATAAAAAACATAAAGTACCAACATATGCGATGGGAATTTCAAACGGTGGTTATGTAGTTCGTTACGCGCTTGAAAATGATGGGAAAAAGAAAACCGGAGAGCCAGCTTTGTATGATGGAGGAATCGATTGGGAAGGCGTACTATGGAGAGCGGATGAACCAAATTTAATAAGTTCCTTAACACCAGTCGTAAATAATGCAGAAAAAGCATTATATGGAACAGGTACTGAAAAAGAAAATGCAATTCAAGAAATGTATAATTCAGGATTACCGAAAGGCTCTGAGCAACTATGGAATTATCATGATCAAATTTATTGGTTTATTACATTAAATATTTATCGTGATGAATTTGACCCGGGCGCACAAAATCATATCCCATGGAAAAACTATTTGAACTTTACGAATGGACTTAGAGATCGTCAATATGATTGGATATTTAAAGACTATAACTATCAATCTCGTCCATCATCAGTAAAAGAAAACGTAAAGGAAATAGAAAATACTGGAGATATCGATGTACCTTTAATTAGTTTAACTGGTTCACTTGATACACTTATTTTCCCATCAGTTCATGCAACACCATATGAAAAATTGATAAAGGAATCAGGAAAAGCCAAAAATCATCGTCTTTATACGATTGAAAAAGCCAACCATGTTGACAGTCTTGTTTGGAACGCGGCAACCGATCAAAAGAAAGAACTACAACCACTTCTTCCTTATGTTTATCAATCTTTTGATTTACTTGAAGAATGGGTAGAAAAGAAAAATCAACCACCGAATAGTAAAACAATTCCAGTCCCTTCTAATTCAACGAAGGTGATAGATTTAAAAACTGGAGATGAAGTAGAACCTTTAACGACAGAGAAAAAGTAATTTATTAATAGAATGTTAAATAAAAAGGGGCATATTTTATTAATCTATCATAAAAATATGCTCTTTTTCTATTTTTACATATTTAGAATGGGTTAACGGAATTGAAGTAACCTACAACAAATTCTTAAAAGAAATGTTATAATGAAATCAAAATAAAAACACATATGGTGATTTAAGTTTGAATTTAGAGAAGTGGTATAGAATAGATCAATTAGATCCACATAGCAGTATAAGAAGAGAGAAAATATCAACTGGAGTGGGTAGATACCTCCATAACTTTTTAAAATTAGTAATAACCGAAAAACAACCGTTTATTATGAATGAACTAGTAACATTAGGAAAGAAACTTAATAATCCCTTTCCTTATCGAGATACTCAAAAAATATATAATCATTTTTATGATTACTTCTTAGAGGATGATACTCTCAATGCCGATTTGAGTTCTTATTGGATGACAATCAATGCTAGCTTTTATTATATTATAAAAGGAAAGACTAAAGAAATTTATCAAAAGAATTTATTCTTATTGTTGAATAAATCCTTTTTCGATACTTTCGACCAATATAAGTTTCTAGAAGAAGAAATTAAAAGTTACCCTAATTTATATAGTGAATATCTCATTCATGAACACATAAGAATTTATATATTGCATTATTTATTTGTTGAGAAAAGAAATAGAATAAATGATAAGAGCTAAAGGGTTAGCCTATATTTAAATTTCTACCAAATCCTAACCCATGAGTATATAAAAAAAGAAGAATCACATATGTGATTCTTCTTTTTTAGAAATTAGCATGCATTTACACAAACATCCTAACATCTTACATGTTTACGTTTAAAGCCCTTCAAACCTCTTTCTAAATCCTTTTGAATATTTAGAGAAGCATGCAGGATGCCGTTTTTCTTCTTTTCTCGCTTGATTTCGATTGGTCCTATTTCCATAGCGGTTTCAACTGCTTTATCATGTTGTGGTATATATGAAATAGCGACTGTGTAAACAAAGTTATTCATTGCTGATTTTGTTCGGTCTGGAGAATCGAAAATTGTGTTTTTTACTAAATCAAGCATCCCTGAGATCTTATCAGCACTAAATTCTGTATCAGCGCGATTACCTAATAGCCAACAGTAACAGCTCCAACCTGCTGACATTTTAAGTTCATCACCGCTTGCAATCCATTTATCTGCAACTTCTTGAGCAATATCGGATTCTGCTAACGTTACAGCCACCACATAATCAGAAAGCATATAGAAGTATGCAGTATCAATCCATCGATCAAAATCTGCTTCAGTCATTATCATTGGATCGGCAATGACTCCCGCAAAATACATGGCATCGTAGTTACCAGTAGCATAAAGCTGGTCAGCTAAAGGCTGGTTTTTCTTTATTTTCTTTGAAAGTGGCTTCATTGCGCCAGTAGCCACTCCAAAAAGTGGCTCATGTGCACCATTACTTATGTAAGTTTTTTTCGTTCGTTCCTTACCGAGTGCCTCTAATTCCTGCATAACCGTTTCAAAATCCATCGTTTTGCACATCCTTTCTAAACTTTTCACTAATATATTTACATTTATATTATCACTTCTTTTTCAACTAATCTGCAAGTTAGTACAAAAATATCTAATAGGTGTACTGATTGAAATGATACCAAATAAAAATATCGCAAGCCTTGAACACTGTGGGTAATGTTTCAAGTAAAATAAAAAATCTTTTTATTTAGAAAATACAGACAAATTACTTTACTTCATATTTCAAAATGCTAAGATAGACTTGTATATTCCTATTTAAGGAGGAAAGTAGAATGACAAAACGCCCAATTACCGCAGAGGACTTATGTAAATTTAAGTTTGTAGGAGATCCCCAATTATCCCCTAAGAAAAACAAGTTAGCCTATGTATTAACACATGTTGATCAAGAAAAAGATGGGTACTACTCTTATATCTACATAACTGATTTAAACGGGGAAGGTAGAAAGTATACTTCTCATTACGTAAAAGAGAACCTTATAAAAGATACAGCACCAAAATGGTCACCTGATGGGACAAAAATTGCATTTCGTTCTAATCGAACTGGAAAAAATCAGGTTTGGCTATTACATATTGACGGCGGTGAAGCGATCCAATTAACAGACGTAAAGCAAGGAATTGGTGATTTTACATGGTCACCAGATGGTAATCAGCTTGCACTTACGATTAATGGAGAATTGAAGCTTTCAAATGAAGAAGAGAAGAAGGAAGATAAAAGTGATGTAAAGGTCATTACTAGACTTCGTTATAAAGGCGATGGAGCCGGTATTTATAGTGACGAACATAAGCATGTTTATTTATTTGATATTGTATCAAAGGCTTATCGAAAGATTACAGGTGGGGAGTATGATTTTTCTCAACCTCGTTTTACCCCAGATGGGAAAACCGTATTCTATATTGGAACGAAAGCGGAAGATAAAGAGTGGGGGTACCTACCTGCGATTTGGAAGTTTGATATTGACTCTAATGAAGAGACACTATTCTATCAAGGCAATGGGTATATCATGGCACCTTCAATTTCACCAGACGGTAAATGGCTAGCTGCAGTTGGCCATGCGCGAGGTGAAAGAAGTCAGGGGAATGCAAATGTCCTGCTGTTTTCTGTTGAGACAGGTGAATTTACAAATTTAACAGACACATTTGATTACACAGTCGGCAATCTTGTTGGTGTTGACGCAAAATATGACACAGCAGAGCAACGACTTATTTGGGACCAAGCTAGCTCTACTATATATTTTAATGCAACCGTCGGTGGAGATTGTCAGTTATTTAAAGTTAATTTGGAAAGAGAAGTTTCGTCTCCACTTTCTCCTATCGATTCTGTCGTAACTTCTTATGATATCGTAAGTGATGACCAAGCTATACTTGTACTAGCTACTCCTCATTCTACAGGAGACCTCGTTACCCAAGATTTACATGATAAAAATAAAATTATTACATTAACTGATTGGAATGAGGAGCTTTTTGCCGAAGTTTTTTTAAGTTCGCCTGAAAATTTCCATTATAAAAGTACAGATCATAAGGAAATTGAAGGCTGGATCATGAAGCCTTATGGTTTTGAAAAAGGAAAAAAATATCCATTGATTCTTCAAATTCATGGGGGACCAGCAACAGCTTATGGTAATGGATTACATCATGAAATGCAATTGATGGCTTCTAAAGGTTATGTAGTCCTATATACGAATCCAAGAGGTAGTCAAGGCTATGGCCATGAATTTGTAAATGCTGTTATCGGTGATTACGGTGGTATGGATTATGAGGATATAATGGCAGGTCTAGATTATGGCTTAGAAAACTATGACTACATTGATCATGATAATTTATTTGTAACAGGTGGTAGCTATGGTGGATACATGACCAACGTTATCGTTACTCGTACAGATCGATTTAAAGCAGCAGTTACGCAACGAAGTATTTGTAACTGGCATAGTTTCTATGGCACAAGTGATATTGGTTTCTTTTTCACAGAATGGCAGCATGGACATGCTGACTTATGGGACGACGCAATAAAGCTTTTAGAGATATCACCACTTCATTATGCTCGTAATGTGAAAACACCGATTCTAATCTTGCACAGTGAACAAGACTTACGCTGTCCAATGGAGCAAGCAGAGCAATGGTATGTAGCTCTAAAACGTCTAGGTGTGGAAACGAAACTTGTTCGATTCCCAGATGAAAATCATGATCTGTCTCGCTCAGGTAAACCAAAACACCGCTTAGAACGCTTACAGCATTTAATCGGTTGGTTTGATGAACGTCGCGATTAAGAATATTTTAAGCATTTGTCAAAATGGCAACAACTCGATTTACTAGGGTTGTTGCTTTTTTAGTCGTTAGTTCTTCATAGGAATAATGGGAATGTAATCGGTGTTATAATGAGTACATAATTAAAATATGTCAAGTTTACATTTGGCTAACTCGAAAGTAGATAAATACATTATTTCTAAATTTTGTAAAATGCTATAAAGTAAATACAAGATAAAGTTAGAAGAATTTTTAAAAAAATTACATACATTAAATAAAAAAACTTTTTGACCCCGTATCTTTTTATCCTTCTAAAAACGTTTATAGGATAGAGAGTGTGATAAAGGAGTGAACATGAATGTCTAGTAAGCTTGGCCTGCACAGCATAGAAAAGGGAATTCAGGATGGAAGGTCTGATGAATATTATTGGATAGAGCACTATCCAAAACTGCAGCGGTATTGTCGTTTTCTTGCTCAAAATGAATGGGATGGTGACGATATTGCACAGGAAACCTTTTTTAAAGCAGTAAAGTACTATGAGCATGAAAAGATGACTGTAGCTTTATTGAATAAAATTGCTTACAATCATTGGATTGATACATTACGAAAAAGAAAAGATGAAACAATTAGCCCTGATATTGAACATTCACAAACTGCGGAAAAGGATCAAATTGCAGATAAAATAAATAGTGTCGATCTACTACTTCAGCATTTTACGCCAAAACAAGCAGTTATCTTTTTTCTAAAAGAAGCTTTTCAATATCGATTCAAGGAAATTGCAGACATTTTAGAAACTACAGAAATGGCTATAAAATCTAGCTTACATCGTGCAAAAAAGCGGTTAGAAAAAACAAATAAAGAAGAACAATCCCTATCTGTAGAATATTTTTGGAATGTTGAAGACCGCGAACAACTTGATAAACTGTTTCATGAAGCGTTAGAAGTACAGGATCCTACTGTCCTCATAGAGGCTATTCCTTCACTAGATTGTATAGTTGAAAGTCCTAAAATGTTATTACGTAATTTCCAATCATGTCGAACTCAAACTCCTTCAAGCACTCTCTGTATGGCAGCATAGCCAATTAAAGCTTTTAAGGAGGATTTATAAATGAGTACAATTCCTTATGTTATTGAAAATTCTAATCGTGGTGAACGTTCATATGATATTTATTCTCGTTTGTTAAAAGACCGAATTATCATTATTGGAGATGAAATTAATGACCACGTTGCAAATAGTGTTGTGGCCCAATTATTATTTTTAGCTGCTGATGATCCTGATAAAGAAATTTCACTGTATATAAATAGCCCTGGTGGATCGACTTCAGCTGGATTCGCCATTTATGATACAATGCAATATATTAAGCCAGAAATTAAAACGATTTGTACGGGAATGGCTGCCTCATTTGGTGCGATGCTTTTACTTGCAGGAACGAAAGGTAAACGTTACGCACTTCCAAACAGTGAAATTATGATACACCAACCATTAGGAGGGGCAAGAGGCCAGGCAACAGAAATTGAAATATCTGCTCGTCGAATCCTAAAGTTACGTGAGCATCTAAATCAAATTATTGCTGACAGAACAGGTCAACCGGTTGAAAAAGTTGCCAAAGATACTGATAGAGACTATTTCATGAGCGCAGAAGAAGCAAAAGAATACGGAATTATTGATGAGATTCTCTATCCAAAGAATTAAATAGGTTTATAATTTTCCAAACGAAGAAGGTTAGCTATGCTAGCCTTTTTTTCTGTATATAAGAAGTAATTTAGATTAGAGATAGTAAGGATGTGGTACAAAAGATTGAACGATGGTATTCATGCCAATTGAGGGTCACCTTATTTTTAATTAAGAAGAACCCTCAAGGCACTTTTATGTAACAAACTAATAAACTGTACATAGTATATTAATGTAATTTGGACAATCATTCTTTTCATGACTTCTAATTGATATTAATCGTTACATAAGGAGGGGAGCTATGAGCATTGAATTTTTTTCACTTGCACCAACAGTTTTTCAGGTGTTGAAATCGGGGGAATCTGATCCAAAACAAATTAAGAGAATGATTTATGGACAAGCTACATCCGATGTAAATGGTGTAGCGACATTATATTTTACAGACAATGGATTAGCTAATGGTAATTCATTATTAACAACGATTGATTATGCAGTAGCAAGCGTATATTCAACAAACCCTTCAATCAACGCAAGACCAAGAGTACAAATGTGAGTAAAAAATGTTTCTGAAAAATATGTTTCTGCTAATGTCACGAATATTAGTGGAGTAATCGTACTAGGAATTAGTGTATTAGGTTCAGAAAATCCGATGAGCGGAGTGCTTGTAGATTTTATGATATTAGGTAGTTTTAATAGTTAGGAGAAGGAGATCAATTAGATAAATACTTAATCTACTACAAGTAGGTTATTGGAAAAAGTGTGTGAGTCGTAGAGGTGACTCTTTTTTATTTGTGGATAGACGATTGAGGAAATTTAATGATGATAAGAGTACGAACATTAATAGTATTCTAAAATGCTCCTTTAGGATAAGAACTTTCGTGTATGAAAATGGTAAATACTTCAAATACTTCCTTTGAAGGTTGAATGAATAGGATTATTAAATTAATTCTTATCAAAAGCATGGCACTATTGTTCAACAGACAGAAAGGGAGAAAACAAATGCATTGGTATGAAAAACTGAATCAATATTTTCCTATTGAAGAAATGAAATCCAGGGAGCATATGGAGACTTTATTAAAAGAGAGGTCAGATATTTACCATAAGGAAGAGGGACCTCATCATGTTCTTATGTATGCGGAACTAGATGATTTTGTATTTATTGATTATTTATTTGTTTCCAAAGATGCTCGTGGACAAGGGTTGGGTAATAAGTTACTTAATCAGCTAAAGAAGAAGGGTAAACCAATCATTTTAGAGGTCGAGCCGGTTAATTACGATGATACTGATACGGAAAAAAGGCTACGTTTTTATAAAAGAGAAGGTTTTGAGCATGCCCAATCAATTGGATATAGTAGAAGGTCTCTAGCAACGCAAGAAATAAATTCAATGGAGATTTTATATTGGTCTCCTAATAATGAGAGTGAAGATATTATTTATAAAGCAATGAAAAAGACATACAACATGATTCACACGTATAGAGATACGCATTTTTACGGTGAATCTTATCAGCCAGTTCATGAGGTACTTACCTTTAATGAAAATAAAGAAGGACAAAACATGTTAGAGGACATATAGGTTACATATGAATTACTCGAAGCCAAGGTAGTCAATTCTGCCCTGGCTTTTTGTATGTTAACTAGTGGTTGGTTGGGTAAAGATATGACATAAATTCCTCTGGCTTTGTTTTTAAACATTCATTAATGTAATGTAAATAAAGAGGACTTGGAAATTTAACGAAGAATTATACAAATAGAAAATGATTGTTTAGGAGAATATGATGTCAAATATAACTTGGTTTGCAATTGGGGCGATATTATTAAGTATTATCGATTATTCAATGTTTCATGTTGAAAGCAAAAGATGGAAATGGTTTATAAAAAGAACTAGAATTCAAAAAGTTAGTTTATATAGTACGATTTTTATTGTGCTTCTCTTACTTAATTATGTAACTTCTTAATAAATTAATATGAAATTCAAACGATAAAATAGTATTTAGAAATGGAACTACCGAATAGTAACATAAAGATTATGGGGTGTAGGGCTAAAATGATAGCCTTTTTATGAGGTTAAAAAATGTAAATTATTACCAAAAGTAAAATGGGTAAAAGGAATAATTCTTATCAATAGACAAGCCATATGATATTACTGGTGGTGTCTGGTAAACAAATTGCATGAGCCTCAAAAAGAAAAATGTACCTTGCTGAGTAGGTACATTTTTTCGTATTCAAATTAGATGGGGTTAGGTAATTAAGAAATGGATTCAGTACCAATACTTTTCGAATTGTCAGTTTCAAACTAATTAAAGAGAACAAATTATTTGATTTTAACTTCATCTGCTTTACAATTGAATCCAGGTTTGGATATTAGTTCAACTATTTCAGTTGTCAGAATTGTTCTACTAAACCAGCAGTACAGTTAGGTCATTATTTCATCCATCAAGAATATGAATTTATTAATCAATAAAAATCTAAATAAGGTGGATTCGAAAATGGATAAAAGAGTTCAATTTGACTTTGAAATCGAGTTTACAAACGGTGGAGGATTACAAGGTCAGGATTTTCGTCTTGATATTAAAGGAGATGACATTTCTGACGAAGAACTAGCTAAGTATATTGTTGAGGATATGAGATTACTAATGGTCGGCGAAGTTAGAATACTGAACAAAAAAATAATTAATGAAAAACATAAGCGAATACTTACTGATGAGAAATGAATTTAATATGAAGTATGATAAGAAAGAGACTGTCTAAAATTGGCAGTCTTTTTCATTGTCATTTTTAAAGGCGCTTGCATGCCTACTATTCTCAGTTCACGCCTCACGCAAGTACCTAAAGTAGTTATCAACTAATGCATTCATAAATAGCAACTATTGATAAAAAAACAGGCTTTAAAATCTTATCCTTTAAATTGATTTTTTAATAAAGCGAACGTATGATCACTACTTATGGTAGAATATTATAAAAAAGGAGTGTACTCAGAATGGAAAATATGATAAAAGTATCTGTACGTTCGCTAGTTGAGTATGCTCATAAAAGCGGAAGTATTGATGTAGGGTATCAAAACACAGTTTCATTAGTAGAAGGTACAAAAGCACATCAAAAAATTCAAAAATTATATAATGAATCAGATTGTAAAGAAAGAATGACTTCTGGAACATTTAAATATGAAGAATTTGAGTTTCAAATAGAAGGTCGTTGTGACGGTCTCTTATTCAGAGATGAAAAATATATAATAGAAGAAATAAAATCTACTGTTAAAGATGTAAGTTCATATCATGAGAACTCTTATCCCGTTCATTGGGCTCAAGCGAAAGTTTACGGCTATCTAATTTGTAAAGAATTAAACCTTGAACAGATTTCGATACAACTAACGTATGTAAATATCCATACTGAAGAGAAAAAAAGATTTTTATTACCCTTTACACAGCAAGAATTGTACGAGTTCGTTCATAATGTGATCAAAACTTTTTATCCATTTGCTAAATGGAAATACGATCACATCCATAGACGGAACGATTCTATAAAAGAATTGAAATTTCCCTTTCCATCATTTAGAAATGGTCAAAGAAAGTTAGCTGGAGCAGTTTATCAATCAATTCATGATGGAAATAATTTATTTGCTGTCGCTCCTACAGGAATTGGAAAAACAGTTTCAACTATTTTTCCAGCAGTGAAATCAATTGGTAAAGCTACTACGAATCGCTTATTTTATTTAACATCTAAAACAATCACGCGAACGGTTGCGGAAGAAGCATTTGGACGGATGACAGAACAAGGTTTGTGCATGTCATGCACAACACTTACTGCTAAAGATAAAATATGTTTTAAAGACGAAACGATTTGTGAGAAGAATTATTGTGAGTATGCAAATGGCTATTACGATCGAATCAATGATGCAGTGTTAGATATTCTATCTAATGAAAAATTGCTAAGTCGAGAGAAAATCGAAGTATATGCTAGAAAACATACAGTTTGTCCTTTTGAATATTCACTAGATTTAACAAACACAGCAGATGCGATTATTTGTGATGTGAATTATATTTTTGATCCAAGAGTATCACTGAAAAGATTATTTGATGAACATAAGCGAAATTCAGTTTTGTTAATAGATGAGGCACATAATCTTGTTGATCGTGCTAGAGAAATGTATTCTTCTAGCTTATATAAGTCAAAGTTTCTAGAATTAAAAAGACAATATAAAGGATTAAATAAATCACTAGTTGAGAGCGTTAGTCAAATCAATCAGTTTTTCATTAATCTCCGAAAAAAATGGCAGGATCAAAAGATGCCAGTCTGGGGTAAATTAGATGAAGAATTTGTGGGTTTAATTAAAGAGTTTGTAGAGATTGCTGAATTAAATCTCCCAGATGAAGGTGATGCTGATCGTAAACAATTGTTGTTAGATACATATTTTGAATCCCAAAACTTCGTGAAGATTGCTAGTTACTATGATGAAAAATATGTTTCATATTTAGAAATATATAAAAGTGAAGTGCACATGAAATTATTTTGCATTGATCCATCAACAATTGTTAATGAGGTGATCAAAAAATTTCATTCTACAATTTATTTTTCAGCAACATTAACACCTCTTCAGTATTTTCAAGATATGCTTGGTGATTTAGAACGCGATTATACTATAAAAATAGATTCACCATTTTCAAAAGATCAGTTAAAGGTTGAAGTAAATCCAATTTCAACTAGATTTAATGATCGTTCTAAAACATTAGACCAATTAGTTACATCTATATATGAAAATATTAGTGCAAAAAAAGGCAATTATTTAGTTTTCTTTCCATCATATCAGTATTTGAGCAAAAGTGTTGAATTGTTTACAGAGAAGTATGAACAAGTAGAAATGATTGTTCAAGAAAATGGGATGACTGAAGAGGAACGCGAAGAGTTTTTACTCAAATTTGATCAAAATAATGCAGACACGCTTGTTGGATTTGCAGTACTTGGTGGAATCTTTTCTGAAGGAATTGATTTAAAAGGTGATCGATTAAATGGTGTAGTAGTGGTCGGTGTAGGTTTGCCACAGCTTTGTTTAGAAAGGAATATTTTAAGAGATCACTTTAATGAAGTTGGTAAAAACGGTTATTATTATTCATATGTGTTTCCTGGAATGAATAAAGTAATGCAGGCGGGTGGTCGAGTCATCCGTTCTGAAGAAGATGAAGGTACATTATTATTAATCGATGATCGATATCATAGTATGCTTTATCAGAACTTAATGCCAGATGAATGGAAATAAATAGGTAATAATGCATTAAAAATAAAAAATTCAAATAATGATTGATAATTTTCAGATTTATTAATATACTTGTAACTATAAAATTAAATATTCTTATCAAGAGCGGTGGAGGGACTGGCCCGACGAAACCCGGCAACTCTAGTTTTAAACTAGAAAGTGCTAAATCCTGCAGGTGTAAACCTGGAAGATAAGGACGATATGTTTATTTTGAGACATAACCACTTCTTATTTTTTAGGAAGTGGTTTTTTTATTTTGATAATTGGAGGATTTCAATATGACAAATACGAATGTGGTATCAAAATCGAAACAAAAATCAATTGAGACGGTTGCTGTACATGGCAGTAAAGGATATGATCCATTAACAGGTGCAATCAGTTACCCAATTTATCAATCCGCAACTTTTAAACATGAGGGGCTTCATCAATCAACTGGTTATGATTATGCTCGTTTACAAAACCCAACAAGAGAAGAAGTTGAAAACACTGTCGCAAAATTAGAAAATGCAGAATTTGGAGTAGCTTTTTCTACTGGAAACGCTGCTGTCACTGCAGTTCTTAGTTTATTTAAAAAAGGCGATCATGTAATTGTTTCTGATGACTTATATGGTGGTACATATCGATTATTTGAAGAAATTTATTCGCCGTATGGTATTGAGCATAATTTTGTTGATACGACGGAAATTAACGATATTCTAGACACAATTAAAGAAAATACAAAGGGTATTTTTATTGAAACGCCTTCAAATCCAATGATGAAAGTAACTGATTTAAAAAGAGTTGTAGAAATTGCAAAACAAAGAAATATCATTGTCATCGTTGATAATACATTTTTAACGCCATATTTCTTTAGACCGATTGAATTAGGAGCAGATATTGTTGTTCATAGTGGTACGAAGTATTTAGGTGGACATAATGATACATTAGCGGGATTTGTAGTGACGAACTCGGAGAAAACAAATGAAAGAATCCGCTTTTACCAAAAATCAACAGGCGCAACATTAGCACCGTTTGATTCATGGTTAATTTTAAGAGGAATTAAAACATTACATGTACGTATGGAATATTGTCAAAGAAATGCGATGATCCTTGCTGAGTTTCTAGAAAATCATCCAAATGTAACTGACGTATTTTACGTAGGACTTCCTAACCATAAAGGATACTCAATCATTAAAGAACAAGCAAGCGGTTTTGGCGCGATGATTTCGTTTAAAGTAAAAAATGTAAGTATTGTAGAGAAAGTACTTAGCAGTGTAAAAGTTATTACATTTGCTGAAAGTTTAGGTGGAGTAGAGTCTCTAATTACTTACCCACATACACAAACTCATTCAGAAATGCCGGAGGATTTTAAAAGAAAGCTTGGTCTAGATGACCATACATTAAGACTGTCTGTTGGTATAGAACATATAGATGATTTACTAATCGATTTAGAGAATGCATTAGGGTGATGAGTATGAAATTTGGTACGAAATTAATTCATAATGGTAATGAAGTTGACCCCTATACTGGTGCATTAAGTATTCCAATTTATCAAGCATCAACTTTCCATCAACCCAATATTGAACAATTAGGAAAATATGATTATGCAAGAAGTGGAAATCCGACGAGAGAGGCTTTAGAAAATACGATTGCTCACTTAGAAAATGGCGTTAGAGGCTTTGCTTTTTCATCAGGTATGGCAGCCATTTCCTCAGTTCTCTCTCTTTTTTCGGCTGGAGATCATATCGTTATTTGTGAAGATGTTTACGGAGGTACGTTTCGGATTGCCACGAAGGTATTAAATCGATTTGGAATTGAGTTTACATTTGTAGATGCATCAAATACAAGTGAAATCGAAACAGCACTCAGGTCAAATACAAAAGGACTCTATTTAGAAACGCCATCAAACCCTTTATTAAAAATTACTGATTTAAGAGAAGCAATTAAAATTGCTAAAAAAAATGATGTCATCGTCATTGTAGATAATAGTTTTCTATCACCTTATTTTCAAAAACCATTAGACTTAGGTGCGGATATCGTCGTTCATAGTGCGACTAAATTTATCGCCGGGCATAGCGATGTAATTGGTGGTTTAGCCGTTGTAAAATCTGAGGAATTAGCAAAGGATTTATACACGATTCAAAATTCATTTGGTGCAGTTTTAGGTCCACAGGATTGTTGGCTAACATTAAGAGGTCTTAAGACATTGAAAGTTCGGATGGATGTATATGAACAAACTGCACAAAAATTAGCAAATTGGTTAGCATCGAATGAATGTGTGGAAGACGTGTACTATCCAGGTCTGAAAGATCACCCGGGACATGATGTACATTTTGAGCAAGCAAGTGGTGGAGGAGCGGTATTGTCATTTACTTTAAAAACGATTGATCAAACAATTCGGTTTTTACAAAATGTAGAAAACGTAGCAGTAGCAGTGTCTCTTGGTGGTGTTGAAACGATTGTTTCTTATCCTGTAAAAATGTCTCATGCAGCAATTCCAAAGGATGTTAGAGAAAGACTTGGTGTGAAAGATACATTAATTCGAGTTTCAGTTGGTTTAGAAGATGTTGAGGATTTAATCGCAAGTTTTCAAAAAGCATTAATATAAAGGGAAAAGTATGGGATAAAAACTATTCCATACTTTTTTTGATTTATCAAATAATGGATGAAAATATTATAGAAATTACTATTATATGTAAATTTTTGTATTGAAATTACTTATTAACGAATAATTTATAACAAAAATATTGAAACGTTCGTATTTTTTACTTGAAACCGTTTCACAATGATGGTATTCTATTTTAGGTTGATCAGAACTTAACTTAAAATTTAAAAAACTCAGTCCTTAAATGGGGGTATAAATATATGTATGATGTAATAGTAGTTGGAGCAGGTCCAGCAGGAGTATTTACTTGTTATGAATTAACGTTAAAAATGCCGAATGCAAAAATTTTATTAGTTGATAAAGGTCATGATATATATGCAAGACATTGTCCTATTCTACAAAAAAAAATAGAGAAATGTCCTCCAGCGGCAGGTAAAAAAGATTTTTCAGGTTGTTTACCAGCATGTTCCATCACAAATGGTTTTGGTGGAGCAGGAGCGTACTCGGATGGTAAATTTAATATCACTAGTGAATTCGGTGGTTGGATGACTGACTATTTATCAGCTACTGATGTAGTAGATTTAATTAAATATGTAGATGATATCAATTTACAGCATGGTGCAACAGAGACAATAACAGACCCACTTACAGAAGAAGTAAGAGATATTGAAAGACGTGGTTACGCAGCAGGTTTAAAGTTATTACGTGCTCAAGTTCGTCACTTAGGGACAGAACAAAACCTTGAAATTTTAAAAAGCATATTTGAATACTTAAAAACGAAAATTGATATGAAATATAAAACTGAAGTTGAAGATTTAATCACTGTAAAAGAAGATGGATCTCATATTGTTAAAGGAATCAAATTAAAAAATGGTGAAGAAATACCAGCTGAGAAAGTTGTCATTGTACCAGGTCGAGACGGTTCAAAATGGTTAACAGAAGTAATGAAAAAGCGTCGTCTAAAAATGACGACAAACCAAGTAGATATCGGTGTGCGTGTAGAAACATCTGATATTGTCATGGAAGAAATTAATAAGCACTTATATGAAGGTAAATTTGTTTTCAATACATCAGTTGGAACAAAGGTCAGAACATTCTGTAGTAATCCTTCAGGTCATGTTGTAGTCGAAAACCATTCAGGTATTATGACAGCTAATGGTCACGCTTATAAAGACCCTAAGCTTGGAAGTCCGAATACAAACTTTGCACTTTTAGTATCTCATCAATTCTCTGAGCCATTTGATAAACCAAATGAATATGCTCACGAGGTTTCACGTCTAGCGAACATGCTTTCACATGGTGGCGTTATCGTTCAAAAATATGGTGATATTTTAAAAGGAAGACGTTCAACAGAAAAAAGAATTAAAGAAGGTTTCTTAGAGCCAACATTAAAAGAAGCTGTACCTGGTGATTTAGGTTTAGTTTTACCTTATAATACAATGAAGAGCTTAATTGAAATGGTTGAAGCATTAAACCATGTAACACCTGGTATTTCTTCAGAACATACATTATTTTACGGCGTTGAAGCGAAATTCTACTCAGCTCGTCCAAAATTAAATGAACACTTCGAGAGCGAAATTTCTGGTCTTTACTTAGGTGGAGACGGTGCGGGTATTACACGAGGTCTTGCTCAAGCAAGTGCGTGTGGCGTTTGGATTGCTCGTGATATCGTAAAGAAAGCAAGTGTAAAAGAAAAAGAATTGGTTACAGTTCAATAATCAATATTCGTAAAAACCTCTAATGTTTATTAATATTAGAGGTTTTTTATGTATTTAAAAGATTGATGGTAAGAACACATCTGAAAACGAAAAAAAGAGAACTAACCTGAATTAGTTCTCTTTAAACATTTACATTATCTTCTAATACGGATTTCCAAATCTTGAAGTTTATTTGTTAATTTATCTTCATTAATACTTAGCTTTAAATCTTCAAAAGTATAATCTTCAAAATGAGGTATATCAATCGTAATTGCTGACAATTCTTTACTAATAAAGGTAGAATCTTTGCCTGCAATTAATTTCTTTTTGTAGCGATTAAATTTAGGGTCTAGATTCTCCATATTTTCGTAGAGTTCTTCAACAGAACGATATTGTTGAATTAATGGAATCGCTGATTTTTCACCAACGCCAGGGCATCCAGGAATATTATCACTTGTGTCTCCTAATAACGCCTTTACATCAACCCATTGTTTAGGATGAATTCCATAATCATTGTTAAAATGCTCGATAGAATATATGATTTCACCTGTTTTTTGGGCAATAATTTGAGATGTATGCTCATTTAATAATTGTAATAAGTCACGATCATTGCTATAAATAAAGCATTTATTTTGAATTGATTGACTCCAATTATTAGAAAGTGTGCCGATTAAATCATCTGCTTCATATGGTGACATTTCTAATTGGGCAATACCTATTTCTTCTAAAACAGTTTTTAAAGTCAAAAATTGCTCTATAAGTGGTGTTGGTAGTTCTCCGCGAGTCGCTTTGTAAAAATCATACTTAATTCTACGATCAGTCTCTTCTCTTTTTACATCCCAAGTAATTGCAACATGGCTTACTTCATGTTCACGAATGAGACTGAATAATTTTGGAATAAAAACTCTTAATGCGTTTGTATAAACCCCATCTTTTGTTTTCGAAAGCTGGTCATCACTTCTGCCATAAGATGTAGCAAAATATCCTCTACTTAACAAATTGAAACCATCAATTAATAATAAAGTATGATTATCCATTTTTTAAAATCCACCTATAATTTTATATTTTCATATAAGAATCATAGCATATTACATCTTAAAAGATAACATTCCGATTGATTTCATAAGATTAAATTTATTTTATTAATAAAATTGTAACGAAAATATTGAATTTTCTGTTTATTAATCGATTAACTTTTACTATAATGGAGATTATATAAAATTTTGAATCTAATAAATTGCAAAGGGAAGGTAGTAAAATGGAAAAAGTAAAAAGTACTGTTAAAATCGAAGAAATTTTAGTTGCCTACAATACGTTAAAAGAGGTAACAAACAAAACTCCTTTGCAGATTAGTGATATGCTTAGTGAAAAATATGATAGTCATGTGTACTTAAAACGAGAAGATTTACAAATCATTCGTTCATTTAAGCTACGTGGTGCCTATTATAAAATTAGTAATTTAACTGATGCTCAAAGACAAAATGGTGTCGTATGTGCTAGTGCGGGCAATCATGCACAAGGAGTAGCTTATACATGTAATCATCTTCAAGTACATGCCAAAATATTTATGCCAACAACAACTCCTAACCAAAAAGTATCTCAAGTGAAATTCTTTGGTGGTGCTTTTGTAGAAGTAATTTTAGTGGGAGATACGTTTGATATAGCCAATCAAAATGCTCAAGATTACTGTAATCAACATAATATGACGTTTATTCATCCTTTTGATGATGTAGATGTCATTGCTGGCCAAGGAACAGTAGCAGTGGAAATATTAAATGAGATTGATCGACCGGTTGATTATTTATTTGTTGCAATAGGAGGCGGTGGCTTAAGCGCTGGTGTTGGAACATACATAAAAGGGATTAGTCCTTCAACGAAAATCATTGGTGTTGAACCACTCGGTGCTGCGTCAATGGCAGAATCAATTTCTAATGGGCAAGTTGTAAAACTACCTTCAATTGAAAAATTTGTGGATGGTGCAGCTGTAGGGCAGGTTGGGTATCTGACTTATGAAATATGTAAGGAAGTATTAGATCAGGTTGTTGCTGTACCTGAAGGAGAAATATGCACAACAATTTTAGAACTTTATAATAAAAACGCAATCATTGCTGAACCAGCAGGGGCACTTTCTGTTGCTGCGCTGGAATTGTTTAAAGACGAAATAAAGGGAAAAAATGTAGTTTGTATTGTAAGTGGAGGCAATAATGATATTGATCGCCTACAAGAAATAAAAGAGCGCTCATTAATTCATGAAGGATTAAAGCATTATTTTATTATCAATTTCCCACAACGTTCTGGTGCATTACGTGAGTTTCTTGATCAAGTGTTAGGACCAAATGATGACATCACAAGATTTGAATATACAAAAAAGAATAATAAAGATAATGGCCCCGCTTTAGTAGGAATTGAATTAGCAACAAAATCTGATTATGCAGCATTATTGGATCGAATGAATTTGCATGGCATTCAGTTCATGGAAATTAATAATAATCCTACGTTATTTAATTTACTAATATAATATTAATAGCGAAGCTGAATGGAAATCCATTCAGCCTTTTTGTGCAAATTAATAATCTTAATGTTCAGAATAAAATATCAATTGTTCGGGAAAATCAGTTGAACATCCTGTGAAATACAAAAAATAGAAAAAATGTTAATTAATTTCTTATAAATTTAGACAAAAGTATTCCTAATGTTAGTTGTCCGATTTATAATTGTATTCGGAACGCCTCGAGAAAACGGTTTACAAGTTGATTTTTATTTTAGGTTATACAGTAATTTGGAAAATAAATAAGCGCTTTATTCATTATTTTTTTATATTTAAATTAATTAAGTATAAAATAAACAAAAAAGAGGCTAATCCTAACCATTAAACTAAAAAATAAATGAATCAATTACGATGAAGGAGCTGGTAATATGTCAAGTAAGACATTGGAAGCATTTTTAACTCCACAATTAGCAGAGTTAAAAGAGAAAGGGCTCTACAACGAGATTAACCCACTTCAAGGATCTAACGAATCGAAAATTAAAATTGAAGGCAAAACATTTATTAACTTATCTTCAAACAATTATTTAGGTTTTGCAACTGAACCACGTTTAATAAAAGCTGCATTAGAAGCAACAGAAAAGTACGGAGTTGGAGCAGGTGCTGTTCGTACAATAAACGGTACGATGGATATTCATGATGAATTAGAAAAAACAATTGCAAAGTTTAAAAAAACAGAAGCAGCGATCGCTTTCCAATCAGGATTCAATTGTAATATGGGTGCCATTTCAGCTGTAATGAGTAAAAAAGATGCAATCCTATCTGATGAATTAAATCATGCTTCGATAATTGATGGTTGCCGACTTTCTGGAGCAAAAATCATTCGAGTAAAACACCAAGATATGGATGATTTACGTGAAAAAGCTAGAGAAGCGACTACAAGTGGACAATATGAAAAAGTAATGTACATAGCAGATGGCGTTTTCTCAATGGATGGAGATGTAGCAAATATTCCAGAAATCGTAAAAATTGCAGAAGAATTCGGTTTAATTACATATATAGATGATGCTCATGGTTCTGGTGTAATGGGTAATGGAGCAGGTACAGTAAAACATTTTGGATTATCAGATAAAATTGATTTCCAAATCGGTACACTTTCAAAAGCAGTAGGTGTAGTCGGTGGATATGTTGCAGGATCACAGCAATTAATTGACTGGTTAAAAGTTCGCGCTCGTCCGTTCTTATTCTCAACTTCATTAACACCTGCAGCAGCTGCGGCATGTATTGAAGCGATTCGAATTATGTCAGAAGAGCCTGAAACAATTGAAAAACTATGGGAAAATGGGAATTATTTAAAAGAAGGCCTTTCAAAACTTGGTTTTAACATTGGAGATTCAGAAACACCTATTACTCCATGTATCATCGGTGATGAAAACCTAACTCAAAAATTCTCAAAACGTTTATATGAGGAAGGCGTTTACGCTAAATCAATCGTTTTCCCAACAGTGCCACTTGGTACAGGGCGTATTCGTAATATGCCAACTGCAGCTCATACGAAAGAAATGCTTGATGAAGTATTAGCGATTTATGGAAAAGTTGGTCGCGAACTAAACGTAATTCAATAACATATACAATAATATTACTAGTTGTTTATCATAGTTAAAGGTGGAGTAAGTGAATGAAAAAGATATTAATTACAGGTTGTTTAGGCCAGATTGGTTCAGAATTAACCACCCGTCTAAGACAGGAATACGGAATTGATAATGTAATCGCAACGGATATACGTCGGATTGAAGGTAGTCCGATTACTGAGACAGGACATTTTGAAATCTTAGATGTAATGGATCAAGATAAAATGTTAGAAATTGCTAAAAAATATGAAGTGGATACATTCATCCATTTAGCTGCATTATTATCAGCAGTTGCTGAAGCGAAACCTAAATTAGCTTGGGATTTAAATATGGGCGGCTTAGTAAATGCCTTGGAAGTTTCAAGAGAATTAGGCTTAAAATTCTTTACGCCAAGCTCAATCGGTGCATTCGGACCAAGTACACCTAAAGATCAAACGCCACAAGACACAATCCAACGACCAACAACTATGTATGGAGTAACAAAGGTTGCTGGAGAATTACTATGTGATTACTACTTCGAGAAATTCGGAGTAGACACGCGTGGGGTTAGATTCCCAGGATTAATTTCTTATGATACAGTTCCTGGTGGTGGAACGACAGATTATGCTGTAGATATTTACTATGAAGCATTAAAACAGAAAAAGTATACTTCATTTATTTCTGCAGGAACATATATGGATATGATGTATATGCCAGATGCAATCGACGCAATTATTAAATTAATGGAAGCTGACCCGAAAAAATTAAAGCACCGAAATGCTTTTAATATTACGGCTATGTCATTTGAACCAACAGAAATTGCGGCTTCGATTCAAAAGAAAATACCTGATTTTACAATCGACTTTGATGTAGATCCAATCAGACAAGGTATTGCAAATTCTTGGCCAAATTCAATTGACTGTTCAGCTGCAAAAGAAGAATGGGGCTTTGATCCAAAATTTGATTTAGATAAAATGACTGAAGATATGCTAGATAAATTAGCTGTGAAATTATCTGCAAACGAAGTAATTTCTTAATCCAATAAACTTGTTGAAAGAAGGAGAAACTTTTCTCCTTCTTTTTTTATGTCTCGAATGGTTTTTGCGGTTTTGAAGCAAACTGAATGTATATGCTATTTTTTGGTAAATAAAAAATGATAAAAGGGTGTAATACGTGTTGTCAATTTCAGAAAAAAATCTTTCATTATCGATTAAAGATATTAAAATTGCACGTGAAGTTTTAAGTGGGAATGTACGCACGACTCCATTGGTAAAATCTTTTTATATGACTGCAAAAACTGGCGGAGAAGTGTATTTAAAATTAGAAAACATGCAATTAACTGGTTCATTTAAATTTCGAGGTGCCTATAATAAAATTAAAAATTTGAATGTAGATGAAAAAAAACATGGAATCATTGCTTGCTCTGCAGGAAACCACGCACAAGGAATTGCATTATCCTCAAAATTATTAAACGTAAAAAGTAAGATTGTTATGCCTGCAACTGCTCCTAGAGCAAAAGTTGAAGCCACACAGGGGTATGGATCAAATATTGTTTTATTTGGAGAGACATTTGATGATGCAAAAGAAGAGTGTGCAAGAATTAGAAGTGAAACTGGAGAAACATTCATACATCCATTTGATGACGTATATGTGATGGCAGGCCAAGGAACGATTGGCTTAGAAATTTTAGACGAGCTTTGGGATGTTGATACAGTGATTGTTCCAATCGGCGGTGGAGGAATGATTGCTGGGATTGCGGTAGCGTTAAAGTCGTTTAATCCATCAATTCAGATTATTGGTGTACAAGCGGAAAATGTTCATGGCATGAAAGCTTCTGTTGATGCGGGTGAGATTGTTAGTCATTATGTTGCACCGACAATCGCAGATGGGTGTGCTGTTAAGGTACCTGGAAAAATGACGTTTGAAATTGTAAAAGAACTTGTAAATGATATTGTCATAGTTAGTGAAGATGAACTTGAGGTAGCAATGAAAGACTTACTTCAACGAGGAAAAGTTGTAGTAGAAGGAGCAGGTGCATTAGCTACGGCTGCATTACTTTCTGGGAAAGTTGAGCGATATGTAAAAGACAAAAAAGTAGTTGCTATCATTTCTGGTGGGAATGTTGATTTAGAACGAATATCTAGCGTTTGTGAACATTTTTTTGGGAATGAGATTAAATAAGTAGTTAAACGAGAAGAGGGATTAAATGACTGAACAAGCTTTAAAAAAAGAAATGGGATTTCTTGCAGCGTTAACTACGGTAATAGGAACAGTAATTGGAGCAGGAGTATTCTTTAAAGCGACAGCCGTTTATGGTTCAACTGGTTCGGCAAGTTTAGGATTATTAGCATGGTTATTAGGTGGAATTATTACGATTTGTGCAGGATTGTCTGGTGCGGAATTAGCCGCTGCGATTCCCAAAACAGGTGGCATGATGGCTTACTTAAAGCATACATATGGAGATTTAACAGCTTTCTTATTAGGATGGGCACTAACAATTATCTATTTTCCAGCCAATATTGCAGCTCTTTCAATTATCTTTGGCACACAAGCTGTGACAATTTTTGGATTGAGTGCGGATGAAAATACATTTAAGGTCATTATTGTAGCAATTATAACTGCAGCATTTATTACTTTTATGAATTTTCTAGGAGCAAAAACAGCAGGTGGAATACAAACCATATTTACAATTTGTAAACTAATACCACTGATTATTTTAATTATCTTCGGATTTCTACATAAAGGTACTGTTCATTTTCAATTATTTCCGATTGAAGCAGGAAATGACCAATCATTTATGACCGCTTTAGGTTCAGGATTACTAGCAACGATGTTTGCATACGATGGATGGATACATGTGGGAAATATTGCAGGTGAAATGAAAAATCCAAAAAGAGATTTACCAAAGGCGATTGTTTTAGGTCTATCAGCAGTAATGGTTGTTTATTTATTAATTAACATTGCATTTCTAATGGTAATGACAGCAAATCAACTAGCATCAACAACAACACCGGCATCAGAGGTTTCTAAAATATTGTTTGGCCAAATAGGAGGGAAAATCGTATCAGTTGGCATTTTAATATCTGTATTTGGAACAATAAATGGATATACGATGACTGGAATGAGAATCCCTTATGTGATGGCTCGAGAACATAAATTACCTTTTAGTTCATGGTTCGGTAAACTTTCAGAAACCGGTGCACCTTCAAATGCAGGTTTGTTTATCTTACTAGTTGCGATCATTATGATGTTACTAGGTGGTTTTGAAGTGTTAACAGATATGCTTGTGTTTGTCATTTGGATTTTTTATACAATGACATTTATTGCAGTTGTTATCTTACGCATGCGCGAGCCAGATCTAAATAGACCATACAAAGTTCCCTTATTCCCAATCGTCATCACAATAGCGATAATAGGAGGGGTCTTCATCGTGGTCAATACTTTATTCACTCAAACGATGCTGGCTGTTTATGGGATTGTCTTAACATTAATTGGATTACCGATTTATTATTTATTGCGTAAGAAACATATAAAAGCTATGGATTAAATAACAAAAAGCTGAGTATTACACTCAGCTTTTATTATTTAATCCAAAGGATGAATGCAGGAAAACGATTTGCCCATGCAATTTCATTATGTTTTGCATGTTCTTCGATTATAAGCTTCAAATCATCTTTGGATTGACCTAAAGAAATGAATAGTTCATTTAATTCAATCGTATCAGTAACATAAACATTTGTACCTGATGTATCATCGTTGCTTCCTTCATTTGTACCTATATCTAAATAGATTTTAGAAGCCGTTTGTTCAAAATGGTCCCTCAAGAATTGAAATAATTCATCCTTGGCAAACCACGCTGCAGTTGAAAATGCTCCAATTTTTGTAAAAATGGTAGGATATAGAAATCCGGCAACTAAAGAGATTACAGCTCCCATCGAGCTTCCAGCAATTAATGTATTTTCTTTATTAGGGTTTGTTCGATAATGTTCATCAATATATGGTTTAACAGTTTTGACTAAAAATTCTACATATTGAAAACCTTCACCACCAGCTGACGTTTCTTCTCCAAAAAATTGACTCAAATTAGAATTAATCCAAGGAGAGTATTCGTCAAGACGTTTACGACTTTGATCTTCAAGATTACAATCAATCCCGACAACAATATATCCATCAATCTGTTTCGATTGTTGTAGCGAATTTAACGTTTCTGGCACTTTCCAATGATGTCCATATGATGAAGTTTTCGGATCAAAAAGATTTTGGGCATCATGCATATAAATTACATCATATGTTTTCATATTATTTGTATCATAGTCTAAAGGTAAAAAAATACGAATTGTTTTCGTTCGATTCAATTGTGGACTATATAATTCAAAAATCTCTAATTGATTCATTGAAAGCCTACTTTCTTCATGATTTGGTCTGTTCTTTTAGATGGAAAAATGGATAAGACATCACTAATCCTCCAATTAATAATAGCAATGCTACGATAGGTGGGAGTAGATGGATAAAATCAGTGTAACCTATTAAAATATGAACACCAATTGCTGTGATAAATGCTGGTAAACTACCAAAAAGTAATGTCCACCAAATCCATTTCTTGCCTTGATGAAATCCCCATAAAGAAATCATTAATACGAGTAAACCAACACTAACAAGTGATCCACCAAAACCAGCCCGATCATGTGAAATAACTGGTATTAAATTCAAGTTGAATTGATCCATTTGTGAAGGAGTTATACATAAATAAGCCAAGTCTGTCTCTACAAAAGTAGTCGTCATGCCAATGATAGAGATGAGTATGCCGCCTATTAAAAGAGCAAAACCTAATATGATAAAAGCGAGCTGACCTATTAAACTATTTTTCAAATATCGATGATTATGTAAATTTTGTGAGGAGGGTTTCCTCATTAATTTACGCGTTTTTTTGTATCCAATTAGAAAAGGAGGTAATAAAAATAACCAAAATAATGCATGTAACCAATCGAAATACTGGAAACCGATAAAGAAGAATATCGCCAAAAATCCAATAATGGCACTAATATTAGAAGCTTTTGTAGTCCAATGAAAGTTTTTGCGAATACCATATTTTGCAAGTGACATAAATAGAATTCCCCCGGACATGATCGTACCTGAAAGAGTCATCCGGTCATGTGACATAAACGGGAGTATCCTATTATTAAACTGGATAATACTCTCTTTATTTGTATTTAAAAAATATTCATCATATGGAAGTATAATAGATGTTAAACTAATCAACAAAGCTATAAATCCACCAACAAACATGATGAGCCCAAATAAGAAATACCAAATCCAATCCTTGTTTTGTTGGATAGGTTGTTCTTTCCGGTGAAGAATTGCTTCGTTTATTCGTTTAGGTAGTCCTGGACCACTTAAAACATATCCATGAGATAAAAATATTAGTTTTGCTCCTGACTCTAATAATTCAACTGCATCTACCGGTTCGGTAATTCCTCCAGAAGTGAAAATCGGTTTGTCAAAGCCATTCGTATGTAATTGATTAATCGCATGAATAAGTAGCTGTTTATTTTCCACATCCGACAAAAGAGGATCACTTTGTATCATGATGGAGTCTAACAGATTGTTCACTTCTTTTAACGGAAATGCTGATAATGAACCTGCATCTATCGAAAGACAAATTGGTTTTGATAGTTGCCATGAAAGTTTATCGTATAGTTTTAAAAGACAATCATCAACAACATAAACATCAATAAATTTTGAAATTTGAGAATCTATTAATTGAAAATCTTCAACTGTACCATGAACTTTTGCAAATAATGGATGTGTTTTTTTAACCTTTGAAAGTTTTTGAATCGCTTCTTGTATTCCAAGCGTTTCTTCTAGCTGATATTCGTTTACAAGATTATGCTTTAAATTAATGATTGGAGTTGGATGAAATTCTTTATTGACGGTAATCGGTCCAATTTCAATACAACCGAATCCTAAATTCATAAAAGCGTTTGTTCCATTCAGAAACGGATCAATTGCAGCGGATAATCCGACAGAGTTTTCAAATGTAATAGAATGTATTTCTTGTTCTAATAATTGGTCAGTTTTCATATGCCCTAAAAATTCAATTAATTTTGTTCCAAGTGGGATTGAAGAAATGAATCCCATACTCTGATGAATAAATTCTCGAGACCTTTTAGCAGGAAGATTTGATAGTAAAGGTTTAAATAATGTGTGATAAGACCAATCCGGCATAATTAGACTCCTCATTTTCTAGTTGTTATTAATTACAGTTTAATTTGAAGTTGATGATAATTAAATAGAAATGTTTAAAAATTATACTTTTCATGTTTATCCCTTAGAATTACAATAATGTGATTTTTCATAAACTCTTGGAATGGAAGGGGAATTAAAAAAAGGAACGTATTTCTTGATTTGAAATTTTTTTTTTTAAAATTAAATGGCAGTATGATTTAAGTGAAAAGATTCACAAAATAGGTCGTGTAAATTCATCTTCTATTTCTACGATTAGACAAATTATTAAAGTAGGGAGTAATCTATTTTAACATTTATTAGAAGTAATAAACACTTAACTCATAAGTGGTAGCATCATTTCAGGAATTAATGATAATCCATTCCTTTTTAAAAATTTGGCAGTATAGTTGAACAATATCCTTGAATAATTCCTTCAAATAAAGATGAGTTAAACTACCTATTAAATTAAAAGTTAGACAAAAAACTCCACCGTTATATATGCAGGGTTTTATACGAAAAAGAGAATGCTAAGTGAACAAGAACTACCCCAAAGCCCTTGTATATAAACGATGAATAAAAACCTGTATATCGTGAGAAAAAAGACAAAAGCCAATTCCTTGATATACAAGGGATTGGCTTTTGTCATCTTCCGTTACAATGTTTATGTAAACTAGATTTATATACATTATTCATGAGAAAAATAGAAAGACTGATAGAATTAATTTATTAACGATGTAATGTAACTACCCTTGAAAGCTTTAAAAAAATAAATACCAGCCCCACAAATAGATAACACTTCCACCAAATAAAATACCAATCAACATTGTTAAAAATACAGATGACTTTTTTTGGGGTATTTTACTGATAGAAACCATAAGTAATATTAAAAACAATATTGAAATCACTATCAATTCTATTAACATATAAATACAACCTTTTTAATCATATAGTAATTCGAGCAAAATAGTATTTGGAATCCATGTATGCATTGTACATTGCTTTACCTTCTGCATATGCAACTGCACTTGAAATAACTGTTAATAATCCAGCTAGTATTTTTGTCCAAGTAGGTTCTGGTACTAGATATAATACAACAATTGTTCCGATAATTCCAGAACCAACTTTAACTACCATTTGATCTTTGTTACTCATAAAGGTATCTACTGATGATTTAAATCCATTTAATTCATCTCTATTTGCATCTTTTTCCGTAGGATTTTTTGATACACCATCACGAAGTTTCGTAACCCAAATATATTTTCCAGAACTCTGATAAATCCAATAACCATATACATCTTGTAATGTTTTTTTTCTAATTAAAGACGAAGATGTAACCGCAGATTGTACTTCCAATGCATTTTTAGATGTTGGTTTATCAGTTATTAGTTCCGCATTGATTAATTTTTTATTTAAATCATATGTTTCATACTTCATTTCACCAGTTTTTTTATAATATGTTGCGATGTAGATATTTTTTTTATCTTTAGTTTCAACCTTTTTGACTTCCTGATTATCTTCTAAAGTTTTTGCAGTTATTCCATCTTCAAAAGTAACTTCTTTTTTATTAGATGTATTCACTTCTGCATGAGCTTGTGATAATGGAACTATTATCATAACTAATGATAATAAAGAAGCTAAAAACACTTTCATACTTTTCACACTTTTCATACTTATCTTCCCCTTTTTTAAAAAAAATTAAGTTAACTATTAAAATAGCACCTTATGAACAATATACATCTATAATTTAATTTTTTGTATTGGGAAAATTTTTGCTACTTTTTGCCTTTTTATGTTACTTTTCAATCTAAAATTCGATGAAATTGAACAATATTCATAAATAACTAAACTCAATGTTGGGAAAATTTTCAAATTATTGACAAAAATCCTGTTTTATGATTTTTCATTTCGAATAAACGTATTTATGTTAGTTAACTAGCAATATTTATAGAGAAAGGAGTTGTTGTTGTTGTTCAATGTAGTGTGGTGTTTAATTCATTACACTTTATAGGTCAAACAGAAATATCTGGCTAACTTTTTAATACGCTATGGCAATAATAAAGTTGTACTTATATATTTATAATAGTGAGGTTTAGTTAAATGTAAATCTCTGAATGATTTTAGAACTGTTTTACTTTTGAGTTAATTGTAGTTTTATAATTGTATTTAAGGTTGCTTTATTCTCTCTAGTATTACTATGATTCTAGTACTAGCTGGAGGTTGATGGTTTTTCTACCAATAAAAAAAGATGTGCAAAAGTAAATACTTATTGATCTGACTAGAGCGTTAGTTGAACAACAATCTGGCTACCTTGTACTAACCGCATTAATAATACTCCTAGGTAGAAGGGGAGTGTTACTTAAATGAAAAATAAACAAGCAGTAATTTGAGGAGCAAATGCCTTATCGTTCGTTACAATCTTCCTATGGATTGCAACAAAGATTTCAGAATTTAAAGGGGTGATTATGTGGAAGTTTTCGGAATTATGGGATTCATATTCGGACTTGTTGCTTTTACGAATGCATTGAACAGTAATAAAAAAGTAAAAGAACTTGAAAAGAGAATTGATGATTTAGAGGGAAAATCGTAAACAATATCGCAAGCAAACGGGTGCATTGAATGAATAAGTTTATAGGATATATCATTACACGGTCAATGGTTATTATTTTATTAAAGTTAGAACAACCCAAATGGTATCAAGAGTATCTTAAAATTGTATAATCTTATAGAACTAACTGGCGCGTTAGTTACATAAGGAGTAAAAGGATCTTTCTTTTAGAAGATCCTATTTTTATACCTAGTAGTAAGCAAAGCATCCTAATAATGTAATGCACCCCAAATGTTAGACACTAGTTAACATTTGGAGGTGCATTTTCTTATGGCTAAATTCAAAAGTTCAGAGAAACTTAAAGCGGTAAAACAATATCTAGACGGTAATGAAAGTTATAAAA
>Ga0209025_1000298_pt1 | contig 111385 bp, 91 predicted proteins | sample AraplaMF_Col_mLB_FD_184256 | JGI IMG/M metagenome (GOLD analysis project Ga0209025, IMG submission 184256) | Arabidopsis root microbial communities from the University of North Carolina, USA - plate scrape MF_Col_mLB (SPAdes) (version 2) | ecosystem: Host-associated > Plants > Roots >... | reverse complement strand
AGAATCCGGATTTTGTTCCCATGCTTGTGAGAATGACTTTTTAAAAGCTTTCGGGTCTTTTCTATACATTCTCTCCAACTCATGAGGGTTATCCATATTTTCAATAATCAAATTGTGACTGTTCATAGTTTTACCTCCTCTATAAAAAACAACGTTGTTACCTTTTCCATAAAAAGCAACTCGCTTTTTTATTCTGATTTTGATTTTAATATAAATTTTATTGTTTTACAATAAATTTTTATTATTTTAGGTGATATTTTTGTTGTATATTTTTATTCCAAGCAAAAACAAAAAGCATTCCTCATTCAAAGAAATGCTCTATAACTTTTTATAAACATCGGTGTAAGCTACAGTCAGTTTTGAAACTTCCTCAAGTAAAGAACTTTTTATCCCGGCTCAATTTTTCGTAAGATGTCTTTATTACTTGATTGAAGACTATTTTTGCTTTGTTCATATCTCCTAATCAACCATTTCCCAAAATTGAGATGCTACTTTGGAAATTCTTTGGTCTTTTAATTTTACTATTACAGGTTCTAAATGAAAATCAAATTGTTTCAATTCAAAAAGCGTTGTATGTTCTAAAAATGATGATGTGTAATCCATTCTTGGAATAACGGATAATCCTAGTCCTCTACTAACAAGTGCTACAACCATCCGTATATCTTTACACTCGATAATGATATTTGGCTTGACTTGATGTTCATCAAACACCTTGAAAAGGTCTTCATTGAAGGAGAGCCCTTCCATTGCTCCTAGCATAACGAATGGGAACTGGGCAATCTGTTCGATCGTCACATGCTGTGATGAAAACGATGTTGCCCAACTTGATGGAATAATCACAGCGGTTGGTTGTTTTTTTAATATTTTCATCTCATATTGTTCACTATTGCCCAATCGTAAAAGTAAGGCAACATCAATTTCTCTTTGTTCTAGTTTTTTTAATAATTCTTCTGAATTTCCAGTTACTATTTTTATTTTGACATTAGGGTATTGTGTTCTAAACGTACTAACATAGTCAATGAGCATATTCGAACATGTAGACGATACACCGATACTTACTGTTCCGCCTATACCTTGTTCAATTTCTTGAATTTGCTGCTTTACATCTTGAATTTGCATTAACATTTGATTGGCATATTGGTATAGTATTTCACCTGTTGCTGTAAGCCCCATTTTTGACGATATCGATGAATTAAAGTTGTGCCAAGATCAGTTTCAAGCTTTTTTAATAATTGGCTAAGCGGGGGCTGCGCGATATGGAGCACTTCTGCTGCTTTAGAAACGCTTCCTTGTTTCACAATTTCTTTAAAGTAATATAATTGCCTGAAATCCATTGTATCTCTCCGTCATATGTTTTTTGATATGATTAGTTTATCATATATATATTTTTCATATGTCGAATTTGGCGTTATATTTAATTCTATAGCTATAGTCTTTATATTGATAATATTAACTAGAAAGTGAGAGATACTATGAATCATTGGAACAGAACCTTGAAGCGCATCTTCTTATACGTGCTCGGGTTATTTTTTATGTCGATTGGCATTAGCATGTCGATTCAAGCAGGATTTGGTGTATCGCCTGTGTCATCATTAGCATATGCAAGTACGCTAACGATTGGTTTATCGATTGGTGTGACAATGGCGCTTGCAAATGTTTTATACATTATCATTCAAGTGATATTAAGTAAACGAATGGAGTTAAATGAATTTGTGAGTCAATTCATTATTTCGTTTTTATTTGGTTTTTTCATGGATGCAACGCTCTTCCTTGTCCAACTTTTCCCTGCACCTGAAACTCTCCTTGCTCGAAGTGTATATTTGATTGTTAGTTTATTTGTTATAGCAGTCGGTTTAATGGGCTATACAACAGCGAAACTGCCATTAATGCCGTATGATGCATTAACTTATGCAATTAGTGAAAAATTTAATTTAAAATTCGGTAAAGCAAAAATTTTGAGCGATTTAATAAACATTTGTGTAGCTGGTGCACTTTGTATAATTTTTATTCAATCATTAGGCTCAATAGGAATTGGCACACTAATTGCCGCCTATTTTATCGGCAAAATTTTAGGGTGGATGATACCGTATTATCAACCACCTCTCCAACAATGGGTATTTAAAACAGAAAAGGCTGCCCAAGGAATCATAATAAAGTACAGGAAAAATAGATGAATCAAATTCCTCAGCCGAAATCAAATAATGAATTTTGCACCTTATCAAGTGCCAGTCCACATTAGGAATGGCACTTCTTTATTACTGCCTTTTCTTTGACCTTCTATCACTTTGGTTAAATGATAAAACAAACATTGTATTAAAACTAAACTGCCGTTTAGTTAAAGAAGAATCTTTAAACTTTTTTATATTTTAAAAGACTTTATTGCTACTTAACACTATTTCATACCACCTTTTCAAACAATTATTTCAAATAAATTTTAGTGCTAGTATACAAAACCCTGTAAATATAAAATAAAAAAGCATGACATAAAATTGTCATGCTTTTTCTTTTCTATCTATATTTTCAAATCGAATACAGAACATTTTACTCGGGAAAGAGCTTTGTCACTTGTTGAAACTACTTAATTCTCAAACACAAAATTAATCTTATTATCTTTCCACTCTAACTTCGCATCAAACGTTTTCTCGCCCTTTTTAAAGCCTTTAATTAAATCGGTCTTCTCACCTTTTAAGAGCTTTGTCATATTCTTTTGCGAAATTGTTTTACTTAATATTTTCTTCGAGATGGTAAAGTCACATTGTGTTGTATTGTAATTGGAACAACCGTAAAACGTAGATTTATCAATTACATCACCATCGCATTTTTTACAACTTCCAACCTTTTTACCTGTCGTAAATTTCGATCCTTTTCGATCAATCGATTCAACATGTAATCCAGTGAAATCCCATTTCTCCGACATTTCTACCGCATCTTCAATAATTTTAGCTGATAGCTTTTTCGTTTGTTCCATAAATGTAGCTGGTGAAGCGGTACCTTCTCCGATCTCTGCAAGACGTTGTTCCCATTTTGCAGTCATTTCCGGTGAAGCTAGTATTTTGTCGCCGATTGCTGTAATTAATACTTTTCCCTTATCAGTCGCATACACTTGGTTTTTCTGCACATCTATATATTTACGGTCTTTCAGCATCGTAATGATGCCGGCACGAGTCGCTTCCGTACCTAAACCTTCTGTTTTCTTTAATACTTTCTCCAGCTCTTCATTCTCTAAATACTTACCTGCCGTTTTCATTAACGTAATAAGTTGTCCTTCTGTATAACGCTTCGGTGGCTGTGTTTTTCCTTCTTTCACTTTCACCTTTACAACTTTTCCTTGGTCACCTTCAGCTACAATTGGAAGAATCGTTTCGTCATCTTTATCGTCTTGGAAAATAACTTTACGCCAACCTTCTTGTATTTGCTGTTTTCCTTTCGAAATGAACGCAGCACGTTCGTCTACAAGAGTTGTAATTGTTGTGTAGTCAAAGATTGCTACTTCATAATGCGCCGCAATAAGTCGTCTTACGATCATATCGTAAATTTTCTTTTCATCGCCTGATAATTTGCTTGGATTGGTAACTTGTTCTGTCGGTATAATTGCGTAGTGATCTGTAACTTTCTTTTCATTCACATAACGCTTATTGTTCATAATCGATTCAACCGGAGCCGGTAATAAACCTTTATATTCATCAAACTGACTTAATTTCTGTAAAATATCAGGGAACGTCGCTGCTTCTCCTTGTGTAACATAGTTAGAATCCGAACGTGGATAAGAAACTATCCCTTTTTGATATAGTGCTTGCGTTATATCAAGCGTCTTTTTCGGCGAAAATTTAAAAGCTTTATTTGCTGTCGCTTGCAGTGCTGATAAATTAAATAAAAGCGGCGGCTGAAACTCTTTACGCTCCGTTTTCATTTCTTTCACTTCTGCCGGTTTCCCTTGACAAAAAGCCGCAATTTTATTCGCCATATCAGGGTCTTTTAAGCGGGATTCATTATCCTTCTCCCATTTCCCATCATATTTCTTCCCTTCAATATTAAAGGTTGCGAACACTTCCCAAAACGGCTCTGACTTAAAGTCTTCAATTTCTTTCTCACGCTTTACGATTAATGCGAGTGTCGGTGTTTGTACACGTCCGGCGGAAAACACATCATTCATTCCCTTTTTCTTTAGCAAAATGCTAAAAACACGCGATGCATTCATACCAACAACCCAGTCGGCGCAAGATCTTGTATATGCTTCGTAATACGTATTAATCGTATCTGCTTCATCTAGTAAGTTTTTAAATCCTTGATAAATGGCTTGCTTCGTTAAAGATGAAATCCAAAGACGTTTCATCGGCTTTTGCACGTTACAAAGATTAATAATGTTTCGTACAATTAATTCCCCTTCGCGCCCAGCATCGCCTGCGTGAATAATTTCTGTTACCCCCGGATTATGTAACAGCTGTTTCACTACATTAAATTGCTTATACTTTGACTTTGTTACTTCAAATTGAAAACGTTCTGGAATCATCGGTAACGTATTAAGTGACCATTTTTTCCACTCTGCATGATAATGTTCTGGATTACATAACTGCGTCAAATGACCAATTGCCCATGTACAGTACGCTCCATTTGGAAATAACTCATTTGCTTCTACTTCTAAATATCCATCTTTTCGGCGATATTTAAACTGTGAAACAAGAGCCAAACCTTGATCTGGTTTCTCGGCAATAATTAATTTCATTGTATAACTCCCTATCTGTATTCCAGTGTTACTTTCATTGTATATATGTTTAGAAGCGATGATAAAACAACAATCTTATTTATCATTCGCGGGTCGCTCCCAAAAATGGGATAACTATAATATTATACGCTTTTTCTTTATTGCTTCACAATAGGAGAGTTGCATTATCCAAGTATCCTCTCTTAATTCGTCTTTCGTAACATGGTAATTGGTATTTCTAGATTTCATGATTTTATAAATAATTCTAAATCTATTCACATCTAAATTAGCTACTACATTTCAAAAGATGAGACTTCTCTTTTCTATATGTCCTTGAAGTAAAAAAATGTGATTTGATATTACGATTAGTTCTCATATAAGAATCCGTCTTGCTCCAAACATAATTATGTTTGGAGCAAGACGGATTCATTTACTCAAGATTTTAAAATATGGGTTGAGGACTCTCCTAATCTATCCCATGCTGTGAATGCTCAATTAAAAGTAACAAAATTACATTTTTTAAATATCATACTTTTATTTCAAAGTTATACACGTTTAGTAAACCTTATGATCCGATACACAATTATTGCAGTAATCGAAATAATAAGAGCGGTTATCAAGCCAGCTTCTCCAATCCAAATCTCTAATTGATATCCTGTAGTTGCACGTGCAAAAGGCCCTTGAATAATAGCATTCCAAGTGGTGTGGATGATAACCGACGGCCAAACACTACCTGTGATAAGTCGTAAATAAGCTGTAATATAACTGAATGGTACAATACAAAAATAGATGCCAAGTACAGAGAGAAAGACAGATGTTCCCTCTACATATAGACCAGCAATAACAATTGGGACATGCCATGTTGCCCATATTAATCCACTAATAAGGATTGGACGTGAAAATTCCGCATCGACTAGCCTTGTGAGCATATAACCCCGCCAACCCATCTCTTCTCCCATAACTGGGATTAAGTTAAGCAAGCTTCCTAAAATTCCGCTCAATACTACTATAAAAATGAAACGTAATGGTATCGGTAGATACTGAAGTCCAAGTATATTGTAGATAGGTTCTAGCATACCACCTTGTGGGAGCTGAAACCTCGCAAATCCGCTAAACCAGGCAATCGAATATGTAATTCCACATATTATCATAGGTATTATCAGGGCCAAAGTAATCCCCTTCCATATCTTTAAGTTATCTAGACTAAAAGATACATCTTTAAAGCCTTCTCGCAGTATGATACGAGTTAGAATAGAAGAAATTGCAGGAGTAAACATATATACCACAATTAGCGGCATGCTTTTCGTAATCATTATTACTACATTTAAAAGAATAGAAGTAATGAACAAAATACTTAAAAACAGTTGCAGTCCTTTTTTAGCACGTTGGACTTTATCCATATTGTGGAATGATTTTGCATGTAATATCATTGTAATCCGTCCTTCCCCTTTTATTAATTTGTTTATCTAATCAACTTCCTGTCATTTCGAGAAATACAACACAGAATGAAGATGTTTTTTCATATTGATTAATCAATCCCCCCTCTTAAATTCATAATCTAGCCTTACTTACGATTCAATCATGTAATTATTCTTCATAAGTTGTCATAACCGATAGTACGAAACTGTAATGTTTAACCTATGACCTGTGTCAAATAATCTCGTGACAATATGTAACTAGAAAATATGATATGGAATAAATAAAAATTGAATTACGGCAATTGATTCGTGCAAGTACATGAATCAATCTTGCTTTTGAAAATAATTCAATTGAGGTGAAAAAAATGAATAAAAAAAAGAGGTATTGTGGAATGGTTGCAATGGTTAGTACAGCTATATTAGTCGCAGGAGGTGGAGAAGTAGGAAAAGCACAAACAGTTGCAGTTGAAGATTCAGCTCAATCAATCCAAAAAAATATCGTTAAATCAATACAATCACAGGCGCATCCATTAAAAACGACAGAACCGTCAAAACCATTTGAGGATTTAAAACCACTTAAGAAAATGATTGGGAGCGCACAATATGTAGGATTAGGAGAGAATACTCATGGAAGCTCTGAAATTTTCACTATGAAGTTTCGACTTGTGAAATATTTGGTTACTGAGATGGGTTTTACAAATTTCACAATGGAAGAAGATTGGGGAAACGGATTAAAGTTAAATGAATATATACAAACAGGAAAAGGAAACCCTAGGGAGTTTTTGAAATTGTTATATCCTACTGATGAAATTATTGCCATGATTGAGTGGATGAAAGATTATAATGCTGATCCATCCAATAAAAAGAAAATCCAATTTATCGGACTTGACTTAAAAACAATGGACCAAAGTGTCTTTAATAAAGTAATTGATTATGTAAAGCAGCATCGACCAGATTTGCGGGCAGAAGTAGAAGAAAACTATAAAGATCTTTCTTCTTTCACTGGAAGTATACAAGAATATATGAATCTTGCTCCTGAAATGAAAGCAAAGTTCAAGGCAAACGCTGAGAAAGTAGCCCAATTACTAAAAGATGAGAAGGAACAGACAAACAAAGATGTAGGTTCATCCGAGTACATCTGGGTAAAAGCAACAGCGAATGCAATAGAGAAATTTACCACAATGCTGCTTTCTAATGACTACCCAAATGTAATAAAGCTACACGAGCAATACTTGGCCGATCATGCAATGTGGGCACAAGAGACATTTGGTGGTAAAACTATGGTATGGGCACACAATATTCATATGGCTAAAGGAATTATCGATGAGAAATTATACCCTGATGCTGCGGGGCAGTTTTTGAAGGAACGTTTAGACAATAATTATGTCACAATTGGTAGTACAACTACGGAGGGAAATTTCACTTTATACAGCGAATATAATCCTTCCACCGGAGGTAAGATTGCAACAGATACTATTCCACAAAATGTAAAAAGTTTCAATTACACCCTCGGAAAAGTACCATATAAAATGTTTTTATTGGATAACCGTCACCTTAAAGGACACGCAGAGAAATGGGTTAGAGCAAAAAGGCCATTACTAAGTATAGGGGGACAACTCCTCCCAGACGGTTCGTTATACTTTGATACTTCATTGCTTGAGCAATTCGATATTATTTTTCATATCCGAAAAACAAGTCCATCTCATATTAAATAAAAGTACAAAACAATCCCTTCTTGCTGATCCAAGAACGGGATTATTTTGTAGATGATTAATAAAATAATCTTGTTTTTAACTAAGAATAGGCTAATCCCCCCTTTTATCATCATGTAAAAATGTCATATGACATTTTTACACTAGTGAGTTTGACAAAAAAAGCAGTATGATGCGTTTATTACATAGATAGGAGCGATGCACTTTATGAGATCAAGATTCATCCAGAATGGTTATTTTTTATTACTCACTTTCATTACAGGTTTGTTTTATTTTTGTTTTTACTTAATAGCTCTGCTATTCAGTTTCACCCTTTCATTTACGGTAGTTGGGATTCCATTAATTATACGCGTACTACAAACTACCAAAACTTTTATCCAATTCGAGCGCATACAAACGAAAATTTATACTGATATTTCGACAGACTCTTACGATAGAAGTGTAACAACGGATACATCTGACTGGGCTCAAGTGAAATTAGGACTTACGGATCGCCGCACTTGGTCTGCTGTCTTTTGGTTAATGCAGAAATTTGTGATTGGCATTTTCAGTCTCATTAGTGCAATCATTTTTTATGTAATGCCACTTATGTTCCTGTTAGCACCATTATTGTATCGATACATCGATATGAATATTATTTTCATACAGATAGATACTTTTCCAAAGTCACTCCTTATAATGTTTATGGGTATAGTGTTTACCGCCATAAGTATTAAAATGGTAGATGGTTTAACGAAAAAATTTGGAGGTTATACACGCAGTATGATTCAGCAACTAAATCGATAGAAGTTTGTAGTCTACGAATAGTAGGCAGTTTAAACTTAAAAATATAACAATGCAAGAAGGATTATTCTATACTATAGGAAATGAGAAAGAAGGCTACTTAGGGGGTAAATGAATTGTTTGATATGGTTAAATATTGGTTTTGGTATGATTGGATTATGTTAGGAATCCGTCTACTTGTTAGTGTGTCTACCATCCTAGCAACATTAAATTTTCAGGATGGTTTAACATTACCACTTTGGATTATTATTCTTTGGGAAATTATTGCCTTCTCTATTCCATGGGTGGCCTTACTGTTCAATTACAAATATTACTTATTCACAGAAATATTGCTATATGGTGGACTATGTATATATTTAACCTCTTTATTTCCAGAAGCTTACAATATTTTTCTTATATCGGTGTTTCTTATCGCAGCAAATAGTAAGCATTTGTCCTATTATTGGACAGCTCCAACAACAGTTTTTGTAATAACCGGGATTTTCTATGCAGTTGCGCCAAGTAATAGCTATTGGATTATGGTCACCTACTACGGATTCGCTTATGTAATGGGATTCGCTTTCCATTTATTAATCATCAATCATAAACAAAATGAAGTAATTCGTAAACAAAACGCGGTACTTGAGCAATATATGTCTCAAATCGAACGCATTACACTGGCCGAGGAACGAAACAGGCTCTCTAGTGAGCTTCATGATACAGTAGGCCACGCCTATACTTCCATTATTATGGGGATGGAAACGTTGCGAACCGATCTTGCTACCGAAATGGGTGTACAGAGGCTAGATTCCCTGCTTGAAATGGGACGTAAAAGCATCGAGGACGTGAGAGGTTACCTACATCAAATGGATCCTCAATGTCAATCGCCTTCCTTGATTCAATCTCTACAAAATCTTGGAGCTGAATTTCAGGAGCACGCTCAGGTGGATGTAAGCTTCCGAACATTCGGAGAGGAATATCAACTGTCTCGACAAGCGAAGATAGCATTCATTCGTTGTTTACAAGAGTCCCTTACGAATGCGGTACGTCATGGTCAAGGGACTGAAATTATAGTTTCATTGCAGTTTGAACAACAATATACGAGATTAGAAGTGCAAGATAATGGAAGGGGCAATGTAGAATGGCAGGAAGGCTTCGGTATGAATACGATGAAAGAGCGGGCAATGAATTTGCAAGGTCAATTGTCTGTATATACAAAGCCAGAGGAAGGAATGCTTGTTACATGTACCATACCGCGACAAACTGAAATAAAAGATGGACTTATTCGTTTGTTAATTGTCGACGATCAGCCATTTGTTCGAGAAAGTTTGAGTACACTACTCGACAGGTATGAAGATATAAATGTAGTCGGTTTGGCTGAAGATGGCGATCAAGCCATCGACTTGTGTGGGCGCCTTCAACCTCACGTTGTACTCATGGATTTAGATATGCAGCAAATGGATGGAGTCGAAGCGACAAAAAAAATTAAGCAACAATGGCCACATATCCGCGTATTGATTTTTACAACGTTTCAGGATACGAAACAGGCGTTGGACTCGCTTCGTAACGGTGCGGATGGTTTTTTACTTAAATCCATTGAAACGTTAGAGCTAGCTAATACGATCCGACTTATTCATAGCGGTGGGACGCTGATTGATCAAGGTATGTCTCACAAAATTTTTGAGCAGTTTGATGAGCAAAACGAGACACCACAATCAAAAGCAACTGCTTATGAACTAACAGCCAGAGAGATAGAAATATTGCAACTAGTAGCAAAAGGACTTCGATACAATACGATAGCTTCAAGGCTATATTTATCGAATGGTACGGTCAGAAACTATGCTTCCTCGGCTTACACAAAGTTAGGAGTACGTAACAAGGAAGAAGCTGTCCAGAAGGCTCTAGAAATTGGAATTATCGAATGAGAAAACGGTTTGTTATTTCTTTAGAGCTAGCTAAGCTGTAGTTACAAGATGCAGTAAGAAATAAGACTATAAATCTAATTTTCCATCATTCTTGGTAGGCAATTTTGAATAAGTTTATCCTGTTTTCAAATCTTTAAATAGCCTTACTACATTCAATATGTAGTAAGGCTATTATATTCTATATCAAAATTAAGCATCTTTATTATTACTATATCGAAACTAGTTTCACGTCTTTTCACCAGAAGCCAAACAATACTTCTCATACCTATTAAAGATCTTTATCTGTTTTTATGTTAGAGATTGAAGAGATGAAATAATATCTTTGTTCATTCTTTGGCTTCTTTTTGTAAAGAATAATAAATAAGTAGCAAGTACTCTTTTATGACATAAATCGCTTTATATTCGCTCCATTCTCGTTTCTTCTTTTGGAGGAGTAATTGGCGTATTTGAAACATGGCGGAGGCACAAAGAAGGGTGCTAATTTTATTTCGATCTTCCTTGCACCCAAGTAGCAATATCATTTATTACATACTCAGGGATATTAGCAGGACTATAATATTCATCCGGTTTACTTAATTCTCCATCTCCTTCTGTAAAGAAGTGATTTAACTTTGGATATAGTCGATAATCAACGTTATCTCGTTCTTTTAATTGCTCTTTCCATAGAGGAATTTCGATTTTTGATTGAACTTGATAGTCTCTTTCTCCTTGAATAATTAGAAGCGGTGTCTTTTGTTCTTTTGACATTTCTGCTGCTTTAACTTTACGAATAGAATCCCAAAATACTGCTGATCCTAAATAAAAACCTTTTGGAGGATTCTGACTAGAGAAGTTGGGATCATTTAATAATTCAAATTGCGATTTGTAAAATTTATATTCATCCGGTTTCATTGCTCCAATAGAAAAAAGATACTCAAATTGATCTAAAACAACATCTTGAATCGTACGGGCTGGTCCTCCCATCACAATCGCCCCAGCAATATTTTGATTTTGGTCTTTTTCAATCATTTTCGGAAGCATCATTCCACCTTGACTATGACCAAGAATATAAATTTGATTCTTATCTATCAGAGATTCATTTTTAAGAAAATGAGTCACAAGAAGAGCATCATCTGTTGTCTCTTTATCCACTGTATAAAAAGGACTGGATTGTGTTTTCAATCCATGTTCATAAGTTCGTTTATTATAGCGAAGGACAGCAATTCCTTTCGAGGCAAGACCTTCAGCTAAATCACGAAATGGTTTTAAAGCAAATGCTGTTTCATCCTGATCGGTTGCTCCAGATCCTTGAACAAGAATAACCGCTGGGAAAGGACCCTTCCCCTTCGGAACAGACAATGTTCCTGGTAATGGAAACGCACCACTTCCAACCACTACTTCTTTATCAACAAAGGATTCAGGCTTACTATATGACGGACGCTCTGCAACTGGACTAAACGACATACTAAGTTGAAAATCATCTATTTTTCCAGATGGATCTAGCTTAATTAATAAAGGTACTGTAAATTGTTCAAAAACTAATTTAATCTCTACATTTGTATGAACAGAATTTGTCTCTTTTTGTGTTACCTCTCCAATCTCCTTAAAAGAACCTGCTTGTAATTGCGCAGGGAGTTCCTTCCAATAACTCTTCAGCCATTCTTCGGATATTACTTTCTGTAATGATCGAGAAGTTAAATCAATTGCAGATTTATAGTCTTCTGTATCCATATAACGGATAAATGAAAGGGTAGTAGCTATAACAGGATTTTCACTTTCAGGATTGTCTATTTTTTTTATATTGTTGTTTGTTTCCTTTAATGTCGAAATAAATTGGTGATTGAACGGATTTTTATATGTACCAGGATATAAGCTTGATTTTAATACATCCGTATTCCGTCCCTCATACAAACTTGAATCATTCACAAAATTTTCAGGTGAAATTACTTCCTCCGCATATGAAACTGAAGGAATAGCTATTGTACAAATTGCACTAACAAGTAATAACCTATTCCCTATCCTTCTTTTCGTGCTCATATTTATTGATTCTCCTTTCGAAATTAAATTTTTTTATACAGCTTGCCCTGTACTATAAGAAAAATTAAAATTATCAAAGAGATTAATAGTCTACTTTACAATCCCCCCTAACAAATTAAAAAGCTACTATTAACAAACTTCAATAAAAAATGCCTTCTCCCTCTTTTTTTGACTGGATTTTTGAGTGGCATGGAAGGACCAAGCTGAATCACATGTAGCCGACCAAAGGTATACAGGTAAACCGGCATCCAAATTAAAATTTTTATGATTTATAAAAATAAAAATTCCTACTTTTGAATAATAAACGTAATCATTTGTATTAGAGAAAAGGATAGATAAGGCTAAAATGCCTTTATCTATCCTTTTCTATCACATATAATGTGAAGGTTTTTTGTTTTGGGGTTAATTTGTTTTCTTAGCTTGATAGCGATGGGGTACCACCAAATGTCCATCAAATTAAGAACTTGCTTTACCCCAAAATATTTTTCATAAAAATTGTTTTTTGAACCAGAAAAGTATATTTTCAACTATAAAAACTATGACAAAATTTATCCGTTTTCCTTTTTATCTACTTGCTAAATTCAGCAAACAAAATATTTTTAAAAGGGGCAGGACTATCAGCTTTAAGGCTGTTCAAATTGATGGCCAATGTATGCTTGCCTCCAAGTGTGCCCCCAGCAAAAGTTAAAAATCCAGGAATGCTTCCTCCATGCCCCCATATCGATACACCGTTTGAAAGCTTCATTTTGAAAATTCCAAGCCCGGAATCGCCAAGTTCATCTGTTCCTGTAGGGACTGTTGTAAGCATTTGCTTTAGTTGCTGTTCTTTCAGTAATTTGCCCCCAAGTAAATAAGTGAAGAATTTGTTTAAATCATCAGCTGTAGAAATCATATCTCCGGCCGAGCTCCCCATACTTGGGTTATAATAAGTAACATCTTTTGGCTCACTTGCTCCGTCTAATTGGATATATCCACGGGCATGCTTGGTTCCTGGAATAACGCTTGAATTTCCGGGTAAGAATGTATTCGATAATTCAAGTGGTTCAATAATTCGATTTTCAATTTCTTCCGCATAGCTGTTCCCAGTTACTTTTTCAATAATAATCCCTAGTAATACGTATCCTGTATTTGAATACGACCAGCTCTTTCCTGGAGCAAAATCTGGAGGCATGGATATTCCCATCTTTACTAATTCTTCAGCAGTATAAGATTTTTTTGTATCCATCATATTAAAATCCTTTGACGTTGTGTAATTAGCAATACCACTTGTGTGGTTCAATAATTGCCGGATAGTAATCTGTTTATCATCATATCCATTTCCTTGAATGACACCAGGCAACCATTTTTCAATGGAATCGTCTAGATTCAAGCGGTTTTCTCCCGCTAATTGAAGTATAGCTGTTGCAGTGAACGTCTTTGTCACGCTGCCAATTCGAAATCGAAAATCTGTTTTCATTGGTTTCTTGGTACTTAGATCCGCTACCCCAGCTGCATAACTCCATGTTTTTCCGCCCTCAGAAGTTTTAGCAAGTATCCCTGGATATCCAAGTTTCAATGTATCCCGCATTGCCTCTTTGACGGAATTTCGATCTCTTTGGTTGCTTGTTGGTAACGAACTAGATAGATTTTGAGTGAGCTCCGCTTTTACACTTGAGGTTGGAATTGTATAAAACAGGGAACCTCCAGTTATTAAAAGGGCTAAACCTGTAAATGTAATTTGACGATGCTTTTTCATCAAAATATTCCTCTCCCCTATTCATATTGTATAAATGTTTATTTTCTGTTTGGAACTAATCACACAGCTTTCTTCTTAACCAACTGCAAAAGGACGACATTGTATTTGTAATCACTCTTATATCCGTTATTCTACAAACGGCTTTCTGACCTAAAAAATAGTCTATCCTTTGTTTGAGATGTATGTTAACTTTTGTAATGTCTCGTTTCCTCCATACAAGTCTTATTAATTGATTTGTTTCCCTATATAAATATATGGTCTTTCTCCTCTCACTCTTCTTTATATTTTAATCATACACAATGAAAATCTCTTTTTTCTTACCTCTTCCTTACAAATTCCTTACGTTCAAAATCACTTTTATAATTGATTATTTTTTATTTTAATAACATTTAGTTGTATTAATTTGATAGGAATTTGACAGCGCACAAAAGTTTCTTTATTCCAAAAAATAAATTTAAATACATATTACTATTTAATATTCAATATCTTACCTATACATGTTCTAACATTATTCCTTATCATCTATATGTATTATTTTTCATAACAGCTTTCACGCTAAAAATAAGACATTTCATCATGATGACGATTAAGTATTTTTGAATTATGTTAAGTATGAGCATGAAAAATCTTTAACAAAACATCAGTTATTCTATTTCCTAAGAGATGAACATCGTGATGTAGCAATCCTTTCCTTTTTTCTTGGTAGTGGTATTCGTGTAAGTGAATTGGCCGATCTTCGTATGGAAGATATAAACTTAAAAGAAAGGCTAATTGATGTAATACGAAAAGGAAACAAAGAAGACTCTGTATGGATTACCCCAATTGCATTAAATGCCCTTGAAAAGTATATGGAAATTAGAGATAACAAATATGTTCCAGGAAAAGAATTAAAAAATGTGTTTTTATCAAAGTATAAACATACTGCACAGCCTCTTTCCGTTAGGGCTATCCAAGATATAGTAGAAAAATATACTAAGGAATATGAAAAAAAATGTATCCTCATAAATTAAGACACACATTGGCAAATAAATTATATATGGAAGAAAAAAATTCGTTACAAGTGATGCAACAACTTGGGCATACTAGCCAAGATACGGCCTTATTATACACACAGCTTGGAGAAACAACTATTAAAGATAGCTTAGGCAGAATAGGAAAAAATAAATAATAAAAGTTCAGCAATGCAAACTTGCTGAACTTTCATTATTTTCTCTGTTAGAGTAGTGGTTTAAAATGTCATGCATTATTCATTACATATTTAATTTTATTATATAAAAAATACATAGTTAAAATTCTACTTTAATTAGTATATAAAAACGGTCTCTTGTTAGATTAGATAAATGAAAATTTTAGATTCCTACAATTGTTGTTTACGTTAAATGTGAATTTAACGTAAACTCAGGAAAATGGGAGTTAACCCCTTCCCCCATCTGTTGTAGAAAGACATGAAACTCCAAACTATTTAAACAAGAAAGTTTAAACTAAAATTTTTTAGATTTACAGAAATAAACTCATCAAAAGTCAGCTCTTTTTTCATTTTTTTGGTGTTCACTCTTTTAAGTTGATAGCGATGTGGTGATACCCGTTTAGAACGATATCTTTGCCCTAAAAAAAATCGAACCATAAATTTGCCGGCAAGCTTATGGTTCGATTTAAATTATTTACTTTTAGTAACTACTCAGCCCCTCTATGAAAAAAGCCAGAAAAGCATCTTTTTAAATGGGCGAGAGGGACTGGCCATGCATAGAGGCAGTCAGTGCCTATTCCTGCCACGCGCAAGCTTTAAAACAAAGAAAGGCAGCGAGGTATAGGTCCATTTTTATCTTCATCGCTGGAATTATACTCCTTACCAAACTTCTAAATAAAATGTATAGCTGAGTAGTTACCTTATTTTTCAAAAGAACATTCTGACTATTTCTTTTTCACTTCTTCTACAAATTCCCATGTCTCTCCGTTATCTTTTGATTGATAAAGTGCACTACTATCGCCATTGTAGTCTCCATCTGCCCCTTGTCCAACTAACATATTAAAAACCCCATCTTTCTCATATGGCATACTAGGAGAATCAAAAGGACTTATTGCGGACTGTGTATAATCTAATTTCACTTCATGCGGCGGATATTCTACCTTTTTAAAAGATACCCCCCCATCATCTGTGCGATATAACTCTCCCTCATTACCAGAAGGTCTAACTGCTCCTAAAAAACCAAGTTTATCATTTATAAAAGTGATTCCTGATACACTACCAATCCCCCTATTAAATGGGTCTGGATTAATAACCTCCCATGTTTCCCCTTCATCACTAGTCCTGCTTAATGAATAAAAGGCGCTCCCTAATGCTTTATCTGTCATATTTAGTTTATAACCAACTTCTTTCGATAGGAAAAACTGTTCTTTTTCATTCTTTAAATCTTGTTGTTCCTTCTCTTTAAGCCTATCTTCTTTTGGAGGCGTCTTTGATTTACTCCAACTTGCGTCACTTATTAAATTATATCTAGCAGGGACTAGCTCTTTCTCTTTTCCAGGGACAAATATAGATACAGTATATCCAATGATATCAGAAGCTGCTTCTTTAAGACTCTGCCCCTTACCATCCTCAGTAATATTAATAATTCCCTCTGTATTGGATCCCCAATTTCTTTTTCCATAATAAATCAACCCATACTTACTTTCATTCCATTTTTTGACCGTTTGCTTAACTGGAATCGCCTTAACCGTTTTAATTAAAGGTTCTACTAATTTATCATCATTATAATCAGGCTTTGCGTATCCGTCTCGTATTATAGTAATATCTTCTGATTTCTTCTCATTATAAGAGATTAAATAAGTTTCTTCTTTCCCATCAACATTTTTCCCATAAACAAATGTATCAAACGCTGTAATTGTTCCATCTGAATGAAATGTAAGATCAAAATCAGTTGCCATATACAATTTCTTTGGCAAAGGATATTTTTTATTTATATCTTCAAAAATACCTTCTACTCCAGATTTATATATATTATTATGTTTAAGTTTAACTGACCTTTCATGTTTTAACTTTTCTACAAACCATGCCAATTTGCCATTGTAATTTATTGCACTTTTATAAATCTGCATCCCATAAAATGATGTAATTGCAACAATAATGATAATAGAAATGGATCTCCATGCTATTGAATTAGTTAATTTTTTAGATTCATATTCTCTATTTTTTATCACCCGCATTGTAGTAAATGTAGTTATGGATATAAAAAGTACTATACATAATAACAAAATGTAAATATTATAATTCATTCTTCCGTACTGACAGTATAAGGCCAACTCATAACAAAAAATCCCGTATACAATTATTAGTATTGGATTTGTTACTAATGACAGAAGTATCCTTTTTGTATTTTCTCTAAATATAGAAACCACTCCTAATTACATGAATTACTAATATTAAGTATACTTTATTGTAAAGTAACAAAAAAGCTATTTAATCTTGCCGCCAAAAATACAATAGACATCCGTCTATGTAAATGGTAGATGTCTATTAAAGCCGTTTAAAAATTTAGTTGTTTCATAGACAATGGACTTTTGAGTGAATACTAAAGTTGCTTCATTTGAGAGCTAAATATTGAAAATGAACCCTCATATATTAATTCATTCCCCTCAATGATATTTATCTTTCAGATTTTGTTGATGCTTTGTATAAAAAAGATTCTAAAAAGGTAATTGTAATTGAATTAGAGAAAACATGCGAAGGTTGGGAAATTAGTAAATCATAGATAAAAACGTCCTATATTTTAATAGGACGTTTTTTCTTCTATAAATAATGTAGTTGAGATGTATTGTACTCATAACTATAAATGTTTTTTAATTATGGACATTATACAAGTCGACCAATTCTCCAATATCTAAAAAGGACGGTTTAACTACTTACTTATATCTATCTATAATTCACTAAACCTACTTCTCCTCATACCATGGGTTTAAATGAATTAGTACTTCATATATTTCTGGGTTCTGATTAATAATAGTAGTTTTTATATCCATACAAATATCATGTCCTTGCTGGATGCTTAAATGTGCCGGAACACTAATTCTAATATCAATTAATACATAGTGACCATGATCACGTGCGCGCATTCTATCAATTCTTTTTACAAAAGGATGGGCCTGAATTACTCTCTTATATTCACTACATTTCTCGGTAGGAATACCACCTTCCATTAATATATATATTGCTTCTTTCCCCATACTAATCGCTAACTTTATTACGAAAAAGGAAACGATAATACCAGCTAAAGGATCCCCATAAGCTGCATATGGAATGGAATAGGTATTGTTTATCAAAGCAATACCTATTCCAATTACAGCTGCAATTGAGGCATAAACATCAGCAAGATGATCATAAGCAGTTGCTATAAGCCCGTTGCTTCTTGTTTTTCGACCAATTCGTATTGTGTATACATATAAAATTTGCTTCCATATTAATGAAATAATCGCTGCTATAAAAGCAATTATATGGGGTTCTGTCGCTGGTTCAAATAATGACTTTATTGATTCATAAGCCATAAATAAAGCCACTAAAATTAAAATTACAGCTACAATTCCTGATGATATAACTTCTGCTTTACCATGTCCATAAGGATGATCTTCATCAGCTGGCTGGTTTGAAATTTTCATTGATCCCAATGAGGCTACGGATGCTACAACATCGGCAGCATTATGAATCCCATCGGCTAATAATACCTGACTTTTGAAAAGTAAACCGACTATAATTTTGATGAGAGTCAGAAATATATTGCTAATTACACTAATCCATGCTGCCAATAAGGACGTTTTTTGGTTAGCATTCATAGTTATCCCCACCTTAACTTTACTCTTGTTTCAAAATATTATTGTTTAATTCAATTGTTTAGTTATAAGTCTATATCTCATCATTTTAATTTCTTTCATACATTACCAAATAATAAGTATGTGGGTCTATACAAACATTTTCTCCTATCAGTAAAGGTTAAAAGCATAACTTACTTTGTTCTTTTATCCTTATTTGTTATGAAGTGTAAAAAAGAGTGACACAAAATGCCATATGCCTTTTATTATTCCTTTTACGTTTAGTATTGGAGTTACTTTAACATCCTTAAAATAGTAATTATGATTGAATAAAAAGACGAGAGTTGGAAATTAGGAAATCATAGAAAAAACGATTTATAAGATGTAATATTGAACCTAAAATAATTAAAGATAAATAAGATATACTACACGATGACGCATGTTGTTTAACAATGTAGTTTTAAGGTGTATTATCCCTTTGCTTGATACACCTATTGTTTATGTTTTTTATCACCCTTTTATCATTACAAACATCAAAGCGACTAATGTGTTGCTTTGATGTTTGATGAAATGTCTTCAGGTATGATTTCTAATTCACTCTGCACATTAATCTTTACTCATCTGATCACAACAATTATTTTTACAGGTTGTCCATTTCACATAGCTGTAGCAAATACTATAAGATTAAAAGCATATAATTGAATATGAGTGTAAGCTGTATACATTATTTATCCTTCTTTTAACTTCTTGGAGATTTTCCATATGATTGAGTATCTCTATACGCTTTTCTTTAATGAATGTTAAATGATAAAACTTTCAATTTTATTACACTCTTTGTATGTTAGTTTTTAAACTTTAATTAAACCTTCATTTATTTAAGAATTTATAAATCAGTTGAAATATTTGCATCAAATTCATCTGATTTTTTAGTATCTATTTTTTCCCCATCTATTGTCACCCTTATTTCTTGTTTTTGGTTTGCTGTTACTATCCAAGCATTCGGTAAATAACGATCTTCATGGGATAATGTAGAAGGTGAATTTATAACCTTTCCTCCTAAATATAGCGTAGCAGAAGAACCTCCATCCATAGCCATTGCATTTATTGCTCCTTTTTCATATAGAATATCTTGACACTCTTTTAACGTAGCTCCTATGCTATGTGTCTGCCTACCGTCAATCACTAGAAACATTATTGTGCCATCTTCTTTTTGCGCCATAATACTTCGGGGAGCAGAGCCCCAACCACCGTCTCCTTCTGTAATCATTTTTTCTCCATTAACAATTAACTGTGGCATAAATCCTGCTGCTGAAACAACTTGTTTATCCAAAAGTTGTTGGGTAGAATAATTCCCTGTTATCATTTGTCCAAACTTTGTTAAGCCCGTAATAATTGTAGGGGTATTTTTATCTATATTTGTATCAATTGCTTTCCCATTTTCTATTACTATTCCAGTTGCAATATTTCCTCCACCCCTTCCTGTTTCATCGGCAAATCCACTTGCATTCACAGCAACAAGTGCATGATTACGTTTTGCCATTACGCTAATTTTTTCTCCTCTTTTATCGCCCTGTGTTCCTTGATGGCTAACAAGTTTAACATTGAAAGGGTTACTAATAGTGACTAATTTTCCTTCGAAAAGAAAGCGACTATCTTTGTTACTTTTAATCGTTTCTACGTCAATTTTTAATGGCTGATTTTTTAATTCTTCTAATCTTTTTCCTGCTATTTTTTTATAAATATTCTCATCACTATTTAACCATTTTGGATGATTAATTCTATCTTGTAATTTATCTAGTTCCTTTTGGGATAGGAATGTATATTTCGCATATTGTGGATGCTGAGAAGTTAGTATACTCCCAGCAATTGTTACACGAAAATCTCGGCCATAGTTAGTACCAAATAATATTCCTATGCCAATAAGCATGAAAATAGAAAGAAGGAGCAAAATTCGTTTGAAGATTTTTCTTAGATGTTTCATAGTTTTATCCTCCGGCATTAATTACATTCAATGAATCCTTTAAAATATTATTTACCTAAAGACAAAAGTGTTTGTTCTCCTTATTCCCGAGTTCCCCACTATGTCTTAGCAAGCAAGGCAAAATACTTATTCTACATTTCGTATTTATTTCAGTGTATATTTACAAATTTAATAACGTTTTTGCAACCAAGAAATATATTACTAATCCTGTTCCGTCAACAAATGTTGTAATAAATGGACCAGAAACGACTGCAGGATCTAATTTAAATTTTCTCAAAATTAAAGGTAAAACAGCTGCGACAAGCGAAGCCCAAATAACAATAAATAATAAAGTGATTGCTACAACTTGTGCAACTTCTGTTCCAACCCCTAACATATAAGCACGAATGAGCCCAGCTACCCCAAGTGCAAGTCCGAGAAGCATACCAATTGCAAATTCCTTTTTCATTACACGGAAAATGTCTTTAAATTTCACCTCTCCAATACCGATTGCACGAGTAATTGTTGCTACAACCTGTGTTCCTGTATTCCCTCCAGTACCTACTAATAATGGAACAAAGAAAGCAAGGGCAACTACTGTTTCAATTTCGTCTTCAAAATACTTTAGTACTGTACCTGTATATGCCTCAGCAACAAAAAGAAGCAATAACCATGGTAGGCGTTTAAAGAAAATGCTCCAAATACTAGATTCAAAGTAAGATTGATTTAATGGTTCACTTCCACCTAACTTTTGGATATCTTCTGTAGCCTCTGCTTCCATAACATTCATTACGTCATCAAATGTTATAATACCAATCATTTCATTATTTGCTGTTGTTACGGGTATTGCTGCTAAATTATAATTCAGTAGCTTTTTTACAACTTCTTGCTGATCAACCTCAGCAGGTACTGAAATCACCTCTCGAATCATGATATTAGATAATATCTCTTCATCTGCTGCTAGTAATAATTCATGTATGGAAACGATTCCCTTAAGATAACCATGACTATCAAGAACATAGATATAAGAAATTGATTCTACATTTTCAGAATGTTCCCTAATGTACTTCAATGTCATTTTTACTGACCAATTCCCTCTAACTGCAACATAATCACTTGTGACAAGACTTCCTGCCGTTTCAGGTTTGAAAGCCATTAACTTTTTTACATTATGTTTTGTAATTTTATTTAGATACGCCATTAATTGAGCTTGTTTTTCCGGATGAACCGCTAGAAGTAGATCTACTGTTTCATCAATCGGTTGTAAATTTAGTAATTTTTTAGCTTTGTTTTCAGATAAGTGAATTAAGATATTATATTTTTCTTCTATACTCAAATGTTGAAGAATTTTTGAGCTTTTTAATACAGGAATCTTATCTAGTAATATGACTTGATCTTCAATTGAAAACCGTTTTATTTCTTGCGCAACATCATACGACGGATGACGTAAAACTTTATCTGCATCCAAATCATTTTGGGTTACAAGTAATTCATTTAATAATTTCTTCATGTTAACTCCTCCTCATATTGCTAAGGGAGACTCTAGAGTTTCATGAGTGGTTTTGTATTATTTTACCTGTCTAAATTTTGATTAGAGCATTAATAGTTACATTGCAATCAATTTATTATTTAGAACTACCTCCTTTTTGAATATAGACAAGATAAAAATAAATAACATTAAACAAAAAAAACCTTACTCAAAAAGGAGTAAAGGTTTTTTTACAATACAAATAAATGATTATTAAGACAGCTCTGCAAAAATCCCAGAGGTGTCTTTCTATCAAATCGTATACCACTCCCTCGTTGAGTTTTAGCACTGTATAGCATAGGTTTTTATAACCAGCTACATTAAAAAGGGCCTTAATCCGACCGTTCCTGTTGACCCATTGGCGTCTCTCGACATTTTTGGGCAGCAGCGTTTCTCTATACAGGAGCCTCACCTAACAAAGATTATTGAATTACTTCAAAATTTAAACCAGAATTTAATATTTGTCAACTAACTTTCGATTTGATTCATAAAAAATTCTTTTTTAGAGAAATGTAATTAGATTCTATTACAAATTTGAAATTCTGCTTAAAAGATATAAAATTTAAATACAATTAGTTCGAAAAAAAGTTATAAAACATATGAAATTTCGTATAAGAAACTTATTGTTTATAATTAATTTGTAACTTTATAGCAGAAGTTGCATCATTAATCATACCGTACTTCAAAAGAACATTCTTCAAAAAATCTTATTTTATGATTAAAATCTTCTTTACTGTTTATCAAATTTATATGGTTAAACTACTTAATCAAATTATACATTCCAAATCGCAAATATGTATCTATATGAGACAATTAAATACAATTTCTCATATCATTTCTCAAAGATTTATAAAGCAATAAAGAATATAAAGTTTGCAATACGTTACTTGACAGGCAAAAAAAAAGTATTTATGCTGGCTACACGAAACTAACACATAAAATTTATATTGCTAAACCTGTTAGGTGAGGCTCCTATACAAACACAGGCTATTGCCCAAAAATGTCGAAAGACGCCAATGGGTAGAACAGGAATTGTCGGATTAAGGCTCTTCTTAAGATAGCTAAGTAATGAATTTCCATTACTTTACGTTGTATAGTGCCAAAGCTCTACTAGGGGGAGAAAAGCTTTATTTAATCATGCCATTTTGAAATCCCCCTAGTATGTAACTAGGGGGATTTTTACGTAAGAAAACAGGGTGTAAGCGATAGGATCTCTCAAAACAAAAATACTATTTATTAATTGGTGAGAACAAGATTCTATTCATTAGCAAATGTAATATTAAGTGTTAATGTAAATCAGGAGGATATAAAAATGAAAAAAATATTAAAACTCGATTATCTATTGCTCCTCCCTCTATTCATAACATGTACTTTAGGTATTATCATGATGTATAGCGCGAGCTCCATTGTAGCTGTTCAACATTACGGTTATAACAGTAGGCACTTTGTCGATTCTCAATTAACAAAGCTATTTTTAGGAACAATTGGGCTAATAGTTTGTGCTATTCTCCCATATGAAATATGGAAAAAACGAATAGTCTCAACCTGTATTATGATTGGGGGAATTTTTTTGTTAATTATGGTTTTATGGAAAGGAAAGGTCGTAAATAATGCTCAATCTTGGATCTTTGGAATACAGCCAGCTGAATTTCTTAAATTAGGAACAATACTTGTAACAGCCCGTTTTTTTGCATTGCGACAAGGACCAGTTAAACAAACTTGGTTTGGGGGCGGAAAACTTTTATTTTTTTTAGCTACAATTTTTTTCCTAATCTATAAACAGCCAAACTTAGGATCTGCTCTTTTAATATTAGGTATAGGTTGTAGCATATTTCTTTGCTCGGGAATAAATATAAATCTATTAATTAAAAGAACTATACTCGGTTCTATTTTTTGGTTACCTATTTTATATTTTTTGATTCAATTTAGTTTGTCAGAAGTTCAAAAGACACGTATTACTACGATTCTCAATCCCTTTGTTGATGCACAAGGGAATGGATATCAGCTTGTAAATTCTTTTATTGCCATTGGCTCAGGAGGAATTATTGGACGTGGATTCGGAAATAGCATTCAAAAAACTGGTTATCTCCCAGAACCACATACTGATTTTATAATGGCAATCGTTTCTGAAGAATTAGGATTTATTGGTGTATTCATTATAATGACCGGAGTATTAGCTATAGTTCTTCGCTCACTAAAAATTGCACAGCTATGTGAAGATCCCTTTGGAAGTTTTATAGCAATTGGTATAGGCTGTATGATTGGTATGCAATCTGTTGTTAATTTAGGCGGTATTACGGGAATACTTCCTCTTACGGGTACCCCATTTCCATTTGTAAGTTTTGGTGGAAGTTCTTTAATGGTTAATTTAATAGCAATAGGAATACTACTTAATATTTCAATTTTCAATAAAATTAAGTTTGATAATCATAATATATAATTATCAATATAAGATTCTATTTTTAATGGATGAATTCTTTCTCGTTTTGGACAGACTGATTCCGTAAATCAATCTGTTGTTTTTTCATTAGAATTATTGCTAAACAATAAAATAAACACAGTAAAAAAAATATAACATTGTAAAAATCCGTGGCAAGGGATGAAGCATTCATAATGGCTGAGAAAATATATATATAATTGGCTGGTCTCAATTCTTAAAATTCTTTTTATTATATAGATAAGCATAAAAATATTAGGAAGTTAATAGTAATATATATCAGATAGAAATTATTAAATCAAAAGAAAAAGCAATCATTGAAAATATAAAGCATTAAAGACAAGGCAAAAGATACACGAAACAAAGAATACGGATGCAAAAAATGAATCAATTTACGTATAGAGTACATTTAAAATACAGTTTTCAAGAGAAAACATTTAAGTAAAGCTTTACTACAGATTGGCGGGCAACCTGTAACAGACGAAACACCTCCTATTGTTAGAATGCCTACAAAAGCAAATAAAACCTGTTGTTTGGATTTATTTTCCTTTCATTTAGTTATTGCACTAGTAATTTATTCCATTTCAAAGATAGTGATGGCTACTATCATTCTTCTAGGAATACAGAATTATTAATGCATTCATTTTTGGATATTTATCAGTTCCAAGTTAACAATTCTAAATAAAATTACCCTTTAGGAAATTAAAGTGGAATGATATTTGCCAACAGGAAATTTTGCTAAGAAAGGACAGGGAATAAGACTATTGGTAGAGCTTTTACTGGAATTAATTGTGAGATTAACGTAAATTGCAAGAGTACGCTCGTAAAATTATGATATATATAAATCAAATCGGAGTGAATACGATATGAGAGCGGTCGCGAAAAAAGTAAAAATAATACGTTTGCAGGATGAATATTGTAAAAATTGTAAATATCAAACGGATGTAGAACAGTATTGTATTGAACAATGCGACATAGGAAAAAAACTTATTACGCTGGGTAAAAAAGAATTTAGAAAGAGATCGACAAAAGTAAAATCGATAGAAGAAAAATGGGATGAAAAGTGCAAACAAGCAATAATTTTATATAATCAAGGAGTAAATTATCCAGATATTGCAAAGGAAATGGGGTGCCACGTGAGTAATTTGTATAAAGAGCTCAAAAAACGTGGATGGTTACAAATGTAAAATCATGAAATAAATCCCCAAACAAGTTATACGATTGGAACATCCTTTGTATTTGATATGAACTGTATACTTGCTTATTTTCAGCAATTACAAAACAAACTATTTCATTTATATGTTCTAATTTTTGATTATCTAAAATTGGTATTTCACACCTTCTCATTTTTGAGGAAGAAGTCTTCTTTCGGAAAACGATAAAATTTTAACATTAAATTTCTGGGTTATAATTTCTAAAAAGAAAAACACCCGTTCTGATTAAGGACGAGTGTTTTTCTTTTTAGGTTATCTGACAGGGATAAACTTCCATGAGCTAGGTTTTTGTTTTTTTTCACCTAGTACAATCCAATTTTTCTTTGCATTTATATTCTCATAATTTAATGGATAGTCATCTGTAAAAATATTATATTCTGTAGGATTATCCAGGTTAATTTTAATTTTAAAATCAGCTAAACTATCAGATTTTTGAGCAAGGTGAATCCAACTAGAATAATTGGACCAATTTAAATATTGGAATTGGTCGTAATTTGAGTGCTTCATGCGAAGGTATATACTCTCTCCGTGGTGTAGCTTTGCATCATTTTCTTTGTAGAATTCAAACTCTATAGGTGTACCAAATAAAGCATTGTTTTCTTTATTTGCAAGTGTGACATAATCGTAACGATTTGCTAAATACCATTCAAAAGTTAGACCTTGATAAGGAGATTCACTTGGTACGATATAATAGTTTTTCCCTGCTTCTATGACATTTCCTTCAATATCATAGATTAATGCAGTCTCTATACTTGGAGCTTTCACATTTTTAGTAAAAGTTTTAAACCAAAGATTTAAGAAACCTGCTGTATTACGCTGAGCTTCTCCTAAGCTCCGCTGCACAGCTGGGGTAACCATTTCTTGCCACAATTGTGCCTTACCACTATTATAATACTTAAATGTTTTATCATTAGTAATATTTTGGATTTCAGGTTTAGCTACTCGAGCTACATAATCAATCCATTCTTCAGGTGTAGATAGAGAATTGTTATAATTCCCTCCAGTATTGACTGCAAATTGATTTTGAATGGTTGTAACATAATTTTCAAAGTAGCTATGATATTTTATAGCTCTCGTATCAATTGCGGTAAAATTTGCTGCATGCATAGGTTGAGTAGCATCTGTAAAGTAGTGCGTGGCTACTCCTAAGTAATAGAAAGCTTTTTCATAGTCCTTATTTCGTAAATGTTCTCCAGATTCATAAAAGTATTTCTTACCTTGTGTAAGAGCCGTTGGATTTGTTTCTCCTCTATAATTTTCTTTAGTATCAGGATCATAAAAATGAGATTTCCATCCGCCTTTAAAAACGCCGCCTATTCCTGTTCCACCATCATTAAACTCTGCATTATAATCTGCATCATATAATCCTTTAGAAAATAGATCTTTATATTGTGGATAATTTAAAAAGTCCACAGCCTGCTTATTTGCTTCAATATTAGATTCTGTTTTCATAATTTCAATAGCTTGTTTTGCAATCCATAAATGTGTACTTTTATCAGAATGATACGGAGCTTCTGCAGACCATCTTGCAGTAATAGGATCATTCTCATTTAAATCAATTTGATCGAGATGAGCATAGCTACTTTGAGGACATACTCCTAAAATAGTTAAAGCCACTCCAGCTATACATAGTGTTGATACGATTTTTTTCATTTTATATTCCTTTCTAAATATAAAGATTCTTATGCGGATATTCATCTTAATAACCACAGTTAAATAGCTCTAATAAAAGAACAATGAGCAAAGGCTAACTGCTTAATTTTTGTCTTAAAGGAATACCACCACACATCGATCAAATTAAAAGTTTTAAATTGATCCTAAACAATAATTTTCCTTCTCTACCTCTAGTTATATATAAAAGCACGTCTTATTTAAACATATTTTTTTATGTAATTTTGCATATCCAAATATAGGGGATGAAATAACCTTCCATATATAAATGGATAGCATGTTCCATCCCTTCATGTTTCTTCCCACACTTACGAGGACAACCCCACTGTCCCCCTTTTTTAACAATGTCTAATCCGACTCTTTGCTTTTCTTTCAATAACTCTCGTTCCCATTCAGCAACACCTTCAATAATATGAAGGAGCATTTTTCCAGTTGCTATTCTTGTATCAAAATTATAATCCAGACTAACTATATGAACATTTCGCTTTTCCAAGTTTTGAGCGAGTTCTAACATGTGTTTTAAATTTTTAGCTAATCGATTCATCCGAGCTTCAACAACTATATCTCCTTCTTGGGTTCCACCACACACCTATCAAGCTAAGAAAATATAACTACTCCCAGAACTAGATTTTGTCCTAATATGTAATAAAAAGCTCTTTTTTCATTTTGGGGTTGATTTGTTTTCTTAAGTTAATGGGCATGGAGTATCGCTACATGCCCATCGACCTAAGATTTTAAAGTACCTCTAGAACGAAAATTTTATGCACCGTTGACTACTAATCTAAAATGTACATCCCTTTTGTTTACTAGTGGTTTACTTATCTAACCTAAAGATAAGTATGTGGTCCTTTTACAATTTGAATTTCTTTTTAAGCTTCTTATATTTTCTATATGAACGTCTAACAATGTTTAACATGAAATACGGTATTTTAACAGGGAGAGGCAATTTATAAATGAAAGGCAAGTAAAATGTAAAATATGCCTTTTCTAGATCTCTCCACTTACTATCTTCTTTTGTTTTTAAGAAATCAGATACATCGACTACATATCCCCTTCCGTTTTCCATCATCACATTTTTCCCGTGAACATCACAAGGAGTTAATCCTTGTTCTCTTGCATACTCTAAAGCTTCATTGATATCGAGGATTACCTGCTTAGGAATTTTAATCCCCTTATGAATAGCATCGTATAAGGTAATTTCTTTTAAACGTTTCAATACTATGAAATTTTCTCCTTTATATATAAGCCTCGAATAAGAAGGATGATTTCCGATTCTTCGGTATACTTCTGACTCTTTTTCAATTCCTTCTCCTTTTCGCGCATAAACTTTCACTACCCAACCTTTGTGTTCTTTGTGCATAAATACTGCAGCATAATTACCTGTCCCTAAACACTTCCAAAGTCTAGGAATATCTTTAACTACTACAGGCTCGAATTCATCCTCACTTCTTATGCTTACCTCTTTTAATAATTCGTCCTTTATCAATCCCACAAAACTATTTATACTCATCATTTCCACTCCGTTTTTGCTAAAAGGGGTCCCACCCCATCGCTATTAAGCTAAGAAAATACAACTACTCCAGAACGAGATTTTGTCCTAACTTGTAATAAAAATAAATCCTATTGCTATAAAAGACAACAATTTTTCGTTCTTGGAACATCATAAATATTAACTTTATAACAGTGGGCTAGTTTAAAATTGCATCAAAAACCTAATTGAAATTAAATCAGGAATGTTATTTTAACCTGCTAATTTGCAGATGAACTATTTTTTATTTCATAACAATCCACCAATATTTCTTTTAAATATTCCTTATATTTGGAGCGTAGCATTTCCGGAGGAATTATTTTAATTTCTTTATCGAAAGACAAAAAATACTGAACCAGAAAATCCATCTCCTTTTCTCCAAAAGTCACAATAATGTATTTGTTTTGTTATTCTTCTTGAAGAGACATGTTATCGTAAATGCGTTTATAGAATTGTTCAACCCCTTTCTCACTAACTTTAAAAGAAAAAGGTCGTTGTGTATTGAATTGTTTTCTATATAACGAACTAATTGTCTCTTCAGTAAAAGGAATGCTTTCCTCATCTTCATACTTTGTATATTGAATATAGTCACAACGGAAATTTCGAAATTCTTTTTTGTCTAAATCCCAACTAAAGCAATACCAATTTCTATTTGTAATTAATAATCTTAAGTGTTAAATGATTCAATGATTGTTACCATAGCTACAATCATTGATTTCTATTACCTTTTTATTCAGTATTGCAGAGAAGAGTTCTCCTAAAAAGTGCGATTCCTTTTTTTGATTTATTCCTACAAATTGGATAACTTGATCTGCCTCATGAACTATCTCTTTTTGCCTCTTTGGGGTCCCATATCAAAAAAAGAAAACTGTACGTTTGGACACATTTTAGACACAAAACATCCGATTCCTTGTACGGTAGGGGATCGGATGTTTATTTTACTGTTTTATATCGTGTACAATTTCTCGCTTACGAGGTCTGTGTAGCAACCGAACCAAATCTTACTTTAAGTATTAGTGGATATCAAAAATAGTAATGACTAATCCAGATTAACATCCATCCGATTCACAATTACATATACCAATATGTTAAATGGCTAAATAATACAAACGGTATGAAGTGAATTTCTACTCTTTTCATACCGTTTTACATTTGTTTATAAGTTTCATACGAAATTCGTGGAAAGATGGCAGCATCCCTTTTATAACCAGGGCTCAAAAGTTACCATACCTGACAAGGGAAATATTAATGTAACGCTAGTTCCTCTATTCACTTCAGATTCAATGCCAATTTTCAATCCTAATTTTGAACACAGTTTTTCGCATAGATACAAGCCCATTCCTGTACTTTTGCTGAATCTTCTTCCATTCTCTCCAGTAAATCCTTTCTCAAAAACTCTATTTATATCTTTAGTTACTATCCCTACTCCATTATCCTCTATAGTTAGTATTACTGAGTTAGTTTTCTTAATTGAGTATATACGTATCATTTGTTCTTTGTTATTTGAGTACTTTATAGAATTTCCTATTATTTGATTAATAATAAATTCAACCCATTTTCCATCACTATATACGATTTTATCAATATCCTGTATATCTAATTTTATTCTCTTATGAATAAAATCCCTATAGTTTCTTTTAATTACATTCCTTACTACATTATCAAGGTTGATTGGCTTGATAATATAGTCTTTATTAACGTTATTGCTTCGAGAATAATACAGAACCTGTTCTACAAACCCCTCGATTCGATCCATTTGAGAGTCAATTTTATTCGTTACTTCATTTTGATTATTTTCAATTATAAGCTTTGTAGAAGCTATTGGTGTCTTAATTTCATGCACCCATGTCTCTATATATTCTCTGTAATCCAACTGTATGTCTCTATAATACTTTACATTTTCATGCATATCTCTACTTACTTCTTTCAGTATAGCGTTAAGCTTTTCCCCATGTATAAAGTTTGCTTCCTTTACTACCTCTGGTAGTAGGTATCTTTTCTCCAAGTTTTCTAAAATGCCATTAATCTCATTATAATAATTTTTACATTTTATAAATTCTATAATCATATATGAAATCAATGGAAAAAACCAAATACAAAAGACAAAGAATATTATAATAAACTGAACATTCGCAGTCAGCAATATACCTGCTAGTATAATAAATACAAGTACATTAAATAGTATTACTACCATTTTATCTTTAGTAAATTCACCTATATTCATGGCATTATATACCCTAAGCTTCTTCTTGTTGCAATTGGATTTTCTATACCTATCTCTTCAAGCTTTTTTCTTAATCTATTTATATTAACAGTTAAGGTGCTATCATCCACAAAATAATCAGATTTCCATAAAGTTTCTATGAGTGAATCTCTTCTTACAATATTCCCGCGATTATTTATTAAGCATGAGAGTATTTTAACTTCATTTTTAGTTAATTCTACAGACTTGTCTTGATAAGTAACTGTTGCATTTGAAAGATTTAAATTAAAATCCCTATAAATTAAGATATGATTCATCTTGAAATCTCCAGATGTTCTTCTTAAAATGTTTGTTACTCTTGCTAATAGTATTTCTGTATTATAAGGCTTTGTTATAAAATCATCTGCTCCTAAATTCATACTTATTAGTTCATCTACATCACTATCTCTACTTGTAACCATGAAGATTGGAACATCTGAAGTTTTACGTATTTCTCTGCATATATAATAGCCATCGAACACAGGAAGATTTATGTCTAGTAATATAAGGTCTGCATTCTCACTTTCTATATATTTGATAATATGATTAAAATCTGTGGGAGCCTTTACTTCATATCCATATTTTATAAAAAAATTTTGTAATTCTTCTCTGATGATTTCGTCATCTTCAATCAGAATGATTTTTTTCATGACTTTTCCCTCCCTATACAGAATATAAGGCTATTACTTCTTGAGAAACAAGGTGTAATAGCCCTAATAAGCATTATAAAATCAAGTATTACTTTTTACAATATTTTTATACCCGACATATGTCGTGTAGAAATATATTACATAAACTATAAGGAATACTAAGCCAGTCATCAATGCTGGTAAGATAATGTCTGTTTGTTGAAATGTGTTAATATACTTATGGACTACATAAATTCCAACAATAGAATGAATTATGGCAAGAATAACTGGAAGACTGAAGTATACGAAAGTTTGAATAAAAATCGTTTTGTCGATCATTGTTCCATTTGAACCAATTCTCTTCAAAGATTTATATCGATCTATGCTATCACTGGCTTCTGATAATTGTTGAAGAGCTAATACAGCCATACTCGTTATTAAAAATACAATCCCTATATATCCCAATAAATAGTACGATAGTTTTCATTCCCTTACTTTCTGCACAAACTTCATCCTTTGATTTGCCTGCTATACGATTAATATTTAATTTCGGACCATTTTCGTCATAAAAGCCCCGTGCAACGCTATCATATTTTTTATTATATTCTTCTCTATTTCCATCTAAATAATTTACATTAAGTACGGACTCAGTAATTTTGTAGCCTGATAAAAACTCATCATTTATAACGATTGTGAAGTAATTAGTTCGCACATCATAAGTGTAAAGATTCTCTTGTATAACCTTAGCGTTTTTTATCAGATATTCTTTTTCTTTAATATTCACCTTATTGCTATTTTTTAATCTTTCATTTGTCGAATTAACCAACCGGCTATCATTTGATAAAAGTAAAATTTCATTGTTATTTAAAGTGATTTCCTTTTCACCTTTAAGATTTAAAATTTTATTATAATCAGATACTTTAATGAAATCTATACTGTAATTATAATCTTTAAGTTCTGGTACAAAGTCCACCACTTTCATCCCTGTTTGAAATACATTATAAGATACATATTTTTCGTTATTACTTATTTTAAAATTAAATTTATTTAATACGTCTTCTATAGTGTAACTTTCATCCTTATTGTCCAACGTAATACTGGCATCAAATGGTGTTATTTCTTTCGTTGTTTCGTCCATCATTCTGTTAAAGCTGATTCCTGTAGATAAAGCCACCATTGTAATGAATAACATTAAACAGATTACAGACATGGATATAAAATTTGTATTAACCTTACTATTTATTTGTTTGATGATAAATATATTTAACCCTTTAAAATAGACTTTTTTATTCTTCTTTACAACATATAATATAAATCCAGATAAACTAAAGAAAAACAGCAATGTACCTAATATGCCAAGAATGATTGATACCATGAGCATAGGGTTATTATAATTCAATCCGATTTTTAGTATAGTCACATATGCATATCCAAGTGATGCTACACACATAATAAATGCGATTACATAGATAAGAGGATTTCTAAATTTTACATCTTCGTTTTTTCTACCTGCTGTTAACATATCAATTATTTTATATTTTGAAACAACATATACATTAAATAACATAACAAGCAAAAACATGATTCCAAAGTATACTACGCTTTTACCTATAGCGCCCGTTGAAATTGCAAATTTATATTTACTGATGGGCAAGTCAAATAACTTTAATGCAAATGTAGATAATCCCTGTGATATTCCAATACCTATTATAAGCCCACTCACTAAAGAGATAACACCAACCAGAAATGTCTCTGTTACTAATATTCTAGATATGTTTCTTCTTCCCATACCTAAAGTCATGTATATTCCTAATTCTTTTTTACGTTTTTTGATTAAGAAATTATTTGCATACAATATTAAACCACCTAATATTACGGATATAAATACTGACACATCTGAGATAGCGTTCATTATTGCAGGCACATACTTCCTATCTGAAGCGTTAATTTCCATAAATGCCTTTTGTGATTCTATGGAGTTAAAGCTATAAAATATACAAACAGCCAGTGTTAGTGTTAAGAAATATATTGCATAATCTTTAAGACTTTTCTTTACATTCCCAATAGCAAGCTTAGAGTACATTATTATCGTCACCTCCAAGAAGGGTTATAACTTCGATAATTTTAGTAAAGAATTCTTTTCTGGAATCATTCCCTCTTACCAACTCGGTAAATATTTTTCCATCTTTAATAAAAAGAATTCTACGAGCATAGCTTGCTGTAAATGCATCATGAGTAACCATAAGTATTGTAGCTTTTAAATCCTTATTTAGACTTTCAAATCTTTCGAGTAATAATCTAGCTGATTTAGAATCTAACGAACCTGTTGGTTCATCTGCAAGTACTAAAGATGGATCTGTTACGATAGCTCTTGCCGAACCAACCCTTTGTTTTTGTCCGCCTGACATTTGATAAGGGTATTTACTTAATACTTGTTCAATGTCTAAATACTTTGCAACTGCTTGTATTTTCCCATCAATTTTTGAACTCTTCTCACCTTTTATTGTTAACGCTAGGGCAATATTTTCATAAGCAGTAAGGGTATCTAATAAATTAAAGTCCTGAAATATAAACCCTAATTCATTTTGTCTAAACTTATCTAGTGACTTTGATTTTAACCGAGTAATGTCACTACTATTTATCATTATTTTTCCCGTAGTAACATGATCAATCGTTGATATACAGTTAAGTAATGTAGTTTTACCACTTCCTGAAGGCCCCATTATCCCAACAAATTCTCCCTCATCTACCTTAAAACTAATATTATCTATAGCCTTTGTTACATTACCTTTATTACCATAATATTTTTCAATCTTTTCTACACTTAATATATTTCGCATTAATACTTCTCCTTTTTGATTATAAAAATTCTTTAACTCCCAGTCATTTATGTTATTCATTTTATATAATTTCATTTATAGTATCGATGGAATTACATTTCATTAACATTACATTTTTGTTATATTGAGTGATATCTCTACATGTAAGTTATCAGAAATCGGGATAGTATAAGTAAGGATTATTCGATGACTTAGCAAAGAGGCAGATAAATATAGGGGTATCTGTTCTGATGCAAAAAACGATAAGACTTATGTAATTAGCGGAAATACACAAACTGGTTACGGCGTAACAACAGCTCTATTTAAAAGACATGGATTCACAGTCATTTCAGAAAAAGATTTTGAAAACAGAAAAGGATTTGACCTTTAAGGCCAAACCCTTTTTATTTTTATTATTTCGCAGCTAGTTTTTCTTTCACTTTCGCAGGAATCTCGTCCTGCTTCACTTCTTCCCAACCTGATACATCTTCTTCAACTTTTTTATCAGAGTAGTAGACGCGTAGGAATGCTTCTTTACGAAGGTTTTTTTGAGTATTGAATTCTAATTCTTTTTTCTTTACCGTCTTTATCAAATACAATTAAATTATAATTAAAACGTTTTGATATTTCTCCGTTACCAATCAAAATACGTACAGATTTTAAATTCGGATGGTTTGCTAGCGTTTCGTTAAAGTGTTGGTCGTACGCTTTATAGGAAAAGCCCTAATTTACTTCTTCATATTCCTTCATATTTTTATAAAAGGTGTTTTTCTTTAGTTCTAACATTTCCATAAATATAACAACAGTTATTTCTCTATTCTTCCATTTTGAATGAGTTTCCTCTATGTATGTATAATTATATGTTTTATATCACTTTAAAGGATATTTCTACATTTCTATTAAAAAATCTTTAATGGGCGCCAAACTTTAAAATAAAAGTCATAATTAATCCAAAAATAAAGGAAGACATACAAGAGGTACCGCCCATGCATATCAACTTAAGAAATTGATTGTTCCCCAAAACAAAAAAACAGTACATTCTCATAAATCACTGTTGTAGTGATATGAATTTTTCGTTTTGGGATACTTTAAAATATTAGCTTGATAGGTATGGGACAGCAGTCTAATATGCTTGAATTATAATCAGTGTAAGCAGCTAAAAAAGTAATTGCTGGAATAGAAGTTAAGCATATGATCAAAAAAGGACAAACTCTCCAAGGTGAGAAATTTGTCCAAAACCATAATCTATTTGATTTCACAATATAAAATTCAATTCCGCTAGCAATCTTTCTTTTTTCATATCTCACGATTTTCACATGAGAACCCAAAATAGTGGATTAGAATAATGATTTAATACTTGCTAGTACAGTAAGGATACCTATAATAATGACAAATACATTGCTCGCTTTCCCTTTGTATTTAGCTAGTACCGGTACTTTATAGATTGCATACATCGGTAATAGACATAAGATAGCAGCTACTAACGGACCGCTAAGAGCATCAATAAGTCCAAGAATACTTGGATTTGCATAAGCAACATACCAGCATGTTAATACGACAAAAGTAAGGATGATTGTCTTAACTGTTTTTTCTCCTATATCTTTCCCGCGTGTTTGACTGGACTTGATAATCATGTCACGCATTACTTCATATGCTCCTATATAGTGTCCAAGGAAAGACTTTGTTATGGCCGTAAAAGCAATGATAGGAGCTGCAATAGTAATTACAGGCGAATTAAGCTCATTAGCAAGATATGATAGGATTGATAAGTTCTGTTCTTTTGCCATCATGAGATCATTTGGAGTCAAACTTAAGGTACTGCTCCAAACAAAGAACATAACAACAGAGAATGTCATAATATAACAAACCTTTTGTATTTGAGCACACTTGGCATCAGTAGCTTCTATTCCATAGGTAGCTCTTTGTTTCATAACAAATGATGAAATCATTGGAGAATGATTAAACGAGAATACAATGATTGGTAGAATCATCAATATCGTTCCAAAATATCCTGTTCCTGTTGAAGCAGTAGAAACATTTGAAAAACTAAGCATTGACGTATTCCACTGTGGAATCAAAGATATTGCGATAAAAAGTAAAGAAGCTATGAAAGGATATACGAGCATGCTCATTATTTTCACAGTGATATCTTGACCAAAATTTAGTATAGCGATAAGACCAAGTACTAATACAAGCGATAAAATGGCTCTTGGAGGCTCTGGCATATGCAATTGATGCACGATAAAACTACTTGCAGTATTTGTAAGTGCAACCGAATACATCAGCACGATCGTATAAATTGAAACAAAATATACTATGTTAAAAATAATACTTGCCTTATTTCCGAAATACTCTCTTATTGTCCCTGTAATCCCCTCATCAGCAGAATTAGAAGCATAAATCATTTTAGCAAGCGCCCTGTGTGAGTAATACATTACGGGATATGCCAGTATGGTAATTAGTAGTAATGATAATAAACCACCTGAACCTGCATTAATAGGTAAAAAGAGTACTCCTGCTCCAATTGCTGTTCCAAAAAGGCTCAATGCCCAGGTAGTATCCTGCTTATTCCACTTTTTAGGATCTGGATATTTATCATTTTTTACTGCTACAGTATTATCAGCTTGAAATTCTATGTTTTTTGCAGTATTCCCATTCATATAATACTTCCTCCTTGTGTCCTATTCTTACGTCTCTTTTTAGACTTAGGAATATAGATCGTTCTTGAAAAATGAATTACTTAAAAAGTGCGCCACATCGTTTATCCTTCTTCTCAGTTAATCAAAATCAAAAATTCCACTAGTCATCAACCTGATGGGTTTGTTACCACTTACAAAATGTTTCAATTATATAGTAGTATATTTTAGTGGTAATTCCCCCAATATACAGATATCCTTAGGCAAACAATAGAGAATAAATTTGTTACACTTTTCACAATATATCCGATAACTATTTATTGATTTGATTGTTTCTCTCCAAAGATTTTATTTTTAATGGAAATCCCTGTAGGTGTAGCGGCAATTCCGCCTAAACCTGTCTCTCTTAACTCGCGAGGCATCTGTCTTCCAACTCTATACATCGCTTCAATAACTTCGTCAGCATTGATGATATTGTTTACGCCGGCTAATGCGATATCCGCTGCTGCTAAAGCATTTGCCGTTCCAATGGCGTTTCTCTTTACACAAGGAATTTCTACCAAACCAGCGACCGGATCACACACTAAACCGAGTAAATTTTGTAATGCGGTTGAGAAAGCTTCAGAAGATTGTTGTGGTGTTCCTCCGGCAGCTTCTACCGCTGCTGCAGCCGCCATTGCTGAGGCACTGCCCACTTCAGCTTGACATCCTCCGTACGCTCCTGAAATACAAGCGTTGTTTGCGACTATCGTTCCAAATAACGCTGAAGTGAATAGAAAATGAATCATATCTTCATGACTTAACTGCAACGTATCTTTAATACTAAATAAGACTCCCGGGATTGTCCCACTCGCACCTGCTGTTGGAGTTGCACAAATAGCCCCTAATGCAGCATTTACTTCATTAACACCGATAGCACTTTGAATCCCTAACACCATCAAATCGCCAGAAAGTGTTTTCCTATTTTCTCGATAATTTTTAATCTTAACAGCATCACCTCCGGTTAAACCGGTTGGAGAAAATACCCCGTCGCCCTCGATACTTTTATTTATGGCATTTTCCATAGTCGCTAAATTTCGTTCCATTTTACTCCAAACTTCTTCATAAGAAGTTTTAGTTTGTTTGATTTCCTGTTCCATTGCTAATTCATAAATTGGCTTTTGGCTTTTATTAGCTGTATCCACAATTTCTTTTATGGTCATATACATTTTTTTCACTCCTTAATGGAACTAAAGAATAATAAGGTTAGCTATATTACTTAAATTTCCCAATTCCTTCTGCGCATTACCAGGCAATAGAGAATCCAAAGCGAATGCATATAAATATTTCTTGTTATCTTCTAAACTATGAAAGTTGTTAATTTCCACATCATATTGTTTAAAGATCCTTCGTAAGACAAATTCAAAGTCAGCTCTTTCAGAAATCGCAATAATAACTGGCAATGGCCCCTGCAGATCTAAGCTAAATCCGTCAATTTCAACATGTTTGACTTCAATCAATCCACCACCGACCGAAATACCCATCGTTCTAATACTTCGACTTTCATCCTCTAAATGTACATCTGCCGTATTTGGATGACCAGCAGGACTATCACCCGCTTTTTCAATAAAGGTAATGTCAATTCCTTTAGATTCTGCTATTTTAATAGCATCTGGCACTTTGCTGTCATCGGCAGCAAATCCCAATATCCCAGCAATAATTGCAAAATCAGTTCCGTGACCTTTATGGGTTTCAGCAAATGATTCATAATACTTTACCACAACTTTTTTTGGAAGACCTTGAAATAATTTATTGGCAACTGTTCCAATAGCCAAGGCACCTGCAGTATGTGAACTTGAAGGACCTATCATTATTGGCCCAATCACATCAAAACAACTTTTGTATTTAACAATCTTTTTTTCTTTAATAGATGCTACATTCATATTCATATAAACACCCCCATAATTTGTTATTTTTAATTGCAGTTAAATCTAAGTTATTAAAATGACTGATTCAAAACAAGACCTCATTGAATGCGTTTTCATTCTCGTGTCAAATACACTTCCTTTTAATCACATACCTTTCTTAGAGTAATCATGTCAGTATGTCCAATTTTAAAAGATTACTTGCAATGTCATTAGAATTTTTGCAAAAAACTAGGTTTGATACTTTCTCTAAAGGTAATAAATTCTCTCTCGACGCCCTCATTATAGCTTGTATATTTATGAGCTCAATATTTTTTTATTTTTAGAAAGATTGAATAAACAGAATCTTGAATGAGTAATAGATTACACTTAGCATGTAGCAATTGTGTCCTTTGTTTGAAGCTGTATTAGTTACTAGAAAAGCAAAAATAACACAGAGTTCCTTTCATTAACACATTGATTATATTGGAAAGTCATTATAATGATACTTATATTGTCCTTTGTTAAAACATCTAATTTTGGAAATGAAAGCTGTTGCAATAAATAATAAATGTAGATGACAATGAATCCATTAATGAAACATAAAATCATTTATTGATATTAATAATTAATTTTGTATTAATATACATTTTCAGAAAAAAGAAACTTCTTTTTATACTCTTAACTTGAAGTACTACTTTGACAATATTCACTAATTTACACCATCGATATCTACAGTTATGGAAACCCTAATTAGATTTAAAAAGAGAGAAGAACATTTGTGAGCTCTTCTCTCTTTTTTATTTACTTAAGATTACTATTCAAATTGCTTATTGCAATTACTTTAGCCTGACTTTTATATTATAAATCTAATTTCCATACTACTTCACAAGCTGATAAAAGGAAAAAAGTATCGATTCCGTCAAAATTAAATTATAAAAGAGCTTTGTTTTCCTGTAACAAATTATTTATCCTGCTATTCATTGGCAATACACTTCCACACTTAATAAATGTTCACTTTATATCCGTTTGCAATATTTGCACATACCACACCTCCGATAATAATAAGCAATTGTAGCGCCAAACAGAGCTAATCCCTAAATTGGCCATAATAGCTCTGGACCTTCCAATGCCCATCCCCTATGATCTAGCCCCCTTTATTAATAAACCCTCGGATGTACATCAAACCAGCTGAAGTAACCATTATGGAAACAAGTGAAGCACACAAAAAACAACTCCAAAATCCAGTTTTATTGTATATTTTGGAGTTACTTGACGTTTACCTTACAAACACAAGTAGAACAGTTCAAATCAATTGAACTGTTCTACTAAGGTTATTTCATTTTTTTAACCTAATTCCATTTTGACAAATTAAATTGCAGCTTCAACAGCCACTGCTATCACAAAAACTAAATCACTATATATTTTATGTTTAACTAGTTTTATTGATTATAAGAATATTCATTTTGGTTTTGCAACACCCTCAACGTGAATACATGTACTTTTTCATACGGATATTACTTACCTCTGTAGGTTCATAATCTCTGTATGCCTAAGTAAGTGTTTTAAAGCAGTTACATCAAAACATTAATTTTAATGTTTAATGATTTTTGATATTTCCTGATATTCCCATGTTTTTGAGCTACCCGACTGGATTTTTTTTGCTAATTCATTAGCATAGTTTGTTGTTGCCGGCGCAAATTTATTACGATCCCACTGATGATTTCTAGCGATTTGTTCATCAGACAGATTATAATATGAATAAGTTACTCGTCCTTGCACATCTGGAATTGGATCATCAAAAGTTGTATCAAGATGGTACCATTTCCCTTCAATTTTCACTTGATTCCAAGCATGTGGTTGTCCATTTCCAGTTCCGGTTACAATATGAGTTTCTATTCCAGCCTCTTTTAACAATTGATACGTTAATAATGCATACCCTTGACAAACAGCAGAGCGGTTTGCTAAAGCTTCATATGCTGTATAAGCTTGGAAAGAAGTATCATAAGAAACATGCTTTACGACATAATCATGGATTACTTTTACTTTTTCGTGTTCATCCATACCAGCTTTGATAATGGAATTAATAATTGATTTCGCTTGCGCCTTTACATAGTCCGTTTGTCCTTTGGATTCACGATATGTAATCTTTACTGTAAACGTGTAATTTCCTGGAATACCACGAACGGAATATTGCGTATGCGAAATATTATGATTCAAATATTCGTTAGATTCGACTGCCTTGTCATATTCTTTAACAAGTGTATTTAGAACCTCATTAATATTAGAGTTTTGGGATTTATATGTCATCGTTATATTTTCTTTTTGATTATTAATATGAGTTTTTATTTCATTTTGAAATGCGTCTAATAGTTTCCCGTCAGGTCGTGAATTATTATTTGCAGATGTAGTATTTGGATTCCAAACACCATTACTTTCAAGGTAGTACTGTTTACCATTATCTTGGATCCAGCCTGTTTGCATCGCCCCACTTCCATTGAAGTAGTACCATGCTCCATTTACCTGCTGCCAATTTGTTTGCATCGCTCCGCTTCCATTGAAGTAATACCATACTCCGTTTACCTGCTGCCAATTTGTTTGCATCGCTCCGCTTCCGTTGAAGTAATACCATACTCCGTTTACCTGCTGCCAACCTGTTTGCATCGCTCCACTTCCGTTGAAGTAATACCATACTCCGTTTACCTGCTGCCAACCTGTTTGCATCGCTCCGCTTCCGTTGAAGTAATACCATGCTCCGTTTACCTGTTGCCAACCTGTTTGCATCGCTCCGCTTCCGTTAAAGTAATACCATGCTCCGTTTACCTGCTGCCAACCTGTTTGCTTCACACCGTTTACATTATAGTAATTCCATACTGATCCAGTTTGTTTCCAACCTGTATCAGCACTTGTATAAGTAGCTACTGTTGATCCCATCACTGTGAGACCGACTGCCATAGCTAAAACTTTTATATTCTGTTTCATAAATCTAATATTCCCCTTCTCTCGAGCTATTTATCTATCAAACATTAACAATGAGGGCGTTGCAAAACTAAAATAAATACTCAATATTATAAAGTGACACTTTCATTAGTAGATATTACTCTCCTCACTGATTGTTAGTTGATTCAATCGGGATTTTACGAGCAGTTAATGTGGGATAAATTAGACCAACTAGCCAAAAGATGACGATGCAACTCTTTGTCTTTCCGCTTATGAAACACATAATACATAGCCTCTTTGTTATAAGAGTTATCTTAGTCAATATTAGCGATTAAAGCAAGATTCGGCATTTATTTATCTATATAAACATATTAAACATATGGTACGTGAAATTTTTTAACGGCGCATTATGGGGAAATTCAGGTCAAATGTTATGTTAATTATACGGAATTCAGATTTATTAACCATTTTGTTGTCACTTCTGTATACTGAGTACCTGTTATAATAAGAGGTTCTTTACATTCGGGACGTTTGCTTTTTGCAATATTGACTTGATGATCTATGTCTTTCAAACAGCTTTTAATATTTAGGATTTTTTGAGAATCATATTGTTAGCGATAATAGAATGTATGTAATTACGAACATTTATGTGTTGAAACGAAAATGAACGAATATTCAAAAATTAACTTTCATATTTATAATAAATAAAGAGCACTTTTTAATGTTTTAAAAGTACTTTTAATTTGATGTTGATGTGACGTAACCTTAAGTATTTAGAAATTAAAAAAAGTCCCTTAATAATGTTAAAGGGACCTTACTCACACAAATAATCTGTAAATCAATTCATTTTTGATATACAGATCATTTGTATGATAATTTTTATAAATAATTGCTAAATAGTGAATTTACATAAATGCTTTTAGAAGTTCTTGAACTAATGGGATTGCTCCACCTATAAATTTTAAAACTGCCATTGCGATTTCCATATTATTCTCTCCTCTTTTTTCGTATTAAGATGTGGTTAATCTTTATACTCTCATTATAGTAAGCGCTTACAATTATAACAATACATTTCTGTATGCAATATTGCATATTTATACGTTTAGACAAAATTAGACCTCTATTAGTCATTCTTTAATGGTACCATAACGAGGTGAGAGTCTTTAAGGGTTCTCCTTAATAGGAGGAAATATGGAAAGAGTGCAAGAGATTGACAGTAATCTAAAATTTAAGGGTTGGGTTAAACAGGTATTAGCTGTAGGAGGAATGTTAGGGTTCTGCTACTTAGTCCTATATGTTTTCTGTTTCTTAGTTACTATGTAAATATTATACAACTAAACTAGTAGAGTCTTGCCTAGAGAGGTAAGGCTCTTTTGTTTTGTATGAGATGAGCAAACTACATACAATACCTCTCAGGTTTGTCAGATTACTCTGTATGGCGCCTTTTTTCTCTATGTTCTAGGAAACATTAACTCCTATCATTGAAAGGTAAATAAACTTCTATTTAAAAGTTTCCATTTCTATTGAAAACACAATTGTATTGATAAAAAATGTCTTTTTACTAGATACATATTAAAAAGACAGGCATAAGTTATATTACGCTTTGGTAAAACCTTTTTATCTTTGAAAAGGACTTACATCTTATTAATAGATTTGAATCCTTTTTGTATATTATATTTATATTAACATATAGATATAATATATTAAAAATAATTTAAATGCAAGAATACTAGTAAGGGTACCGCAAGTATTTTTCAAAATAACGTAAGCTATGCGGAAAAATAAAATAAGCTGCCCATATGGACAGCTCATTTACATAATTATCGTTATCGGAATTTAACCCTCTAATATTCATTCTAGAAAATATCCTAGCCAAAAACGGATGTTTAGTCGCTTTGTTTGAATTATGATTTTAGTAAGGAGTTTTGCTTTATCGCATACAGACAAAGCATTATCTTTATTTTCAATCGGATTTTCCCTGTCTTTTGATAAATCATATAGGTAGTTTAATGTCTTAATAAATCCTTTTAATGAAGATGCTATTATCCTTGGATTCCATTCACCTTCGCCATGTTCCGCAGTATATATTGGTAAATATCTTCTACTCATATCTACAAAGATAGGGTTTCCATATTCCTCCTCGTGCCCTATGACAAACCAAGACTGTCTCCAATCTCCTTTATTATCTATGCTATACCCCAATTGTTCCTTTTCTAATGCACTATTACTATAAATTATTAATCCACTATATCCAATAGATAGTTCTTTTTCTTTAAATGTGTCTAATAAATTATATAATTCGTTAATTTGTAATTTCATCAGTAGCGAGTACAAGGAAGAATCCTAACCTCGCAAGGGAACCTCCTGTTTTGTTCCGAAATGCTGACGGTATAACATATATATATAAAGACACCCTAAGGTACCTTCCTTCGACTTAAACCATCTTAATTTTAATAATATGTATTGAACTCACACCAAATATTATTGTATCAAGCTGGTGTATAGCGATTATTGGTAAACCGTTTTGAAAATTTGCGTTTTGTTGTTACTATCCCATGCCCATCAAGCTAATATTTTGAAGTATCCCCAAAACGAAAATTTTCTTCGTTTTGGGGAACTACCAATTTCTTAAGTTGATGGGCATGTATGGTGACCCCAATTAGAGAAATTTACTAGGTTATGGCTTTGACTCGGTTTTTCTAAAGAATACATCAGGATTATTCTGTCCGTTCAAAATATTTCGATTGTCACCCCAAGCATGGAGCAATGAATGGCCTGGACCTGTAATAACTTGATTGTATTCACCCATATAACAAGAAAATACTCTTGGATCAAAATTCACGAAAACCCCGCCGCTTGGTATATGATTATTAGGCACTTGAGAAAATGCAGTGCTAACCATACTTTCTTTACCTACTTTACCAACACCCTTATGAAAAGAGAAAGTTTTCATAAACACACCAAACGTTCCATTACCTATGCCGCCAACATTATTAGGATCATTAAAGCGGTTATATTGAACATGAGCTCCCTCTTTATTGACAGCTACTGATGGAAAGAATGAAAGGGGTAAATTATTGGAGATATTCACTTGAGTCCAGTTATTTCCTCCGTTTTGACTATAGGCTAAAAAGACATCGATAAAGATTGTACCTCCAATATTTCTACGTTGATTCCATACTACATAAATCGTACCATCTGGTCCTATACCTGCTTGAGGGATCTCAAACATCCTGATCACCCGTTGCTGCTCTGTTAATATAACAGGACGGAGTTCATTGGCTGGTCCGCATGGTACAACATCCGTAGCCGCTGCTGCAAATAGGCCAGCAGAGACTTGTACATTTATTGGGAAGGTATTTCCTCCATCGATTGACTTAGCCATACGAATGGAACGGTTCGCAGTATTTAGCTGAGCAAATGTGCCTGGCAAACGACTTTCATAAAAAACATATATATTCCCCGCTTTATCCACTACCGGAAAGGCTCCAAACACTGCATTAGCCCCAGCGACAATCGTTTGACTTGGAATAATAGGAGTTAATGTTACACCTGTTCCAAATTTTGAAAAACGAATTTTTGTACCTACATTAGGAGGGCCAAAGTCAGTCCATACAACATATAAAGCCTCATTTCCTGGATTATCAGCATCAGGACCTACTGTAATCCACGCTTTATCTTGATTTCCTGAATCACTAGCAGCTGGAGTCTGCCCTCGCCCAACAACTTGAGGAAGGTTCATAGTTATTGTTTTGTTTGGACTGATCGTTCCGGTTGAAACAGTGATTACACCTTCTTGCCTGCCTCCAATCAATTCATCCCCAATTTGTGAATAATAAAATACTCCATTTCTATCAACTGCTAAAGATGGATCACCAAAATTTTGACCTCCAGGATTGGCTGGTATTGACCCACCATCGGTCCAATTTTTACCTAAATCTTTTGAAAAGGAAAACCCTGAATAACTTGATGCCCCAGCTACCCCTGTGGCATTATTGGTATCATTAAATCCATACAAAATAAAATCTTTAAAACGCGCAAGGCTTGTCTCGCTTTGAGTTATATTTGGAAAACTAGCGATATCAACAGCAGGGTTATTCACTTGAACTTCTTTATCATTTGGTTTTGGTTTTGGCGGCATTTGATCACCCTTTCTATTATTTTTTTCAATATATAATATGAAAAAAACGAAAGAGTGCTTAGACTATTTAATAGATTTAAGTTTTTTTTGGAAGAGTCATTTAATCAATTAATTAGTCTTTAAACAAACCGAAAAAACCTTGCTGCTTTTGTTTCTGTACATCTCTAATGTTTTCAAGCAGGAGTATTGGTCATATAAACATTGGTACCACTAAGTCGTTTACTACGAGGAGAATATTTCATTCCTTTCTTTTTTTCTCGTACAACGTAATTAATGCTGTCAACATACCAAAAAGAGTCCTGATTGATAAGGACTCTTTTTTGAACTTTTAAACACCTAATTAAAATTCTATTATCTATTTTACCACTTGGACTGATACTGGCTTCCAACCCTGATTCTCTACCCAATCAATATCAACCTTATATTTTTTATTACTTTGTTTATCTCGTATATTACCGTAAGCTTTATTATTACCATTATTCCCAATAAAATCGAAAATCAATTGGCTCTCTGGAACATCAACAGCATAAGAAATTGCTTCTTTCATCTCACTCCAATCTACTGTTCCTTCTTTAAATTTCATTTCAGGTTTTGTTCCTTGCTTTGTACCAATTGGCTTCCAAGAAGGATTAGTTTGAGAACCCTTTTCTTGAGATACCGATTTTTCTGCTTTTTGTTTCTCTTCTAACAGTGCTGCTTCTTTCTCTTCATTTTTCTTCTCTTCTAACAGTGCTGCTTCTCTCTCTTCACGTTTCTTCTCTTCTAACAGTGCCGCTTCTCTCTCCTCACGTTCCTTCTCTTCTAACTGCGCTGCTTCTTTCTCTTCACGTTTCTTCTCTTCTAACTGCGTTGCTTCTTTCTCTTTACGTTTCTTCTCTTCTATCTTTGTTGCTTTCTTTTCTTGAGCAATTGCTTTCTTTGATGTATCAGAAGGGGAAAACAACTGGTATGTCACTATACCAACTGTCACTAATACCAAAGTAAATGCAATATTAAAAATCACCTTTTTACGACGATTTTGTTGTTTTTCTTGAAACCTGCTTACTTGTCCCATTTTTTAAACCTCCGAGTTTATTTTCTCTTCTAATCTTTATGCATTCCTTATAATTCTTAATATTTTTATTAAACGATGGAAATGAATTACAATTCCCATACAAGATTTCATATCATAATAAAATTTGTGTTTTTTCAAGCATCTGACATATGTTATTCAAAAATATTTTAATACATTAAAAATTGATAAGCATCTGTTCGTAAGAAACCTTCAATTTTATTCAAAGGTGATTCCAATTACGTCCACATTAGATCTCCTGTAGAAATCTTTTTAACAATTAAGCCTCTTCTTCCCTTATTTATAATTTTCAAATTAAACTGCCCTCTATGGTACAATAAAGATGTGTTGTTTTCTACTGGGGTATGTCGTAAAATCAAAAGGGATTTTATCTCTTTTACCTTTCTCTCAGAGTAACTTTCACCACTAGGAAACTCTATTATTCCTAATGTAATCTTTAATTCGCTTTCATCAAAAATCCAATCCTTATTAAGTTCCCTTATCTTTTGTATAAAGCTTCTTTTGGTTTTTCCTATATAGATTAATGTTTCATTCTTAGCATATACTCTAGAGATTGCAAATATTCCCTTCTTAAAAGCTTCTTCTCTATTATAAAAATCATTTAAACTATACAATCCATACCATTTAATATGTACTGTTTCTATTAACCTCACCCCATTTTTAGATAATATTATAATTTCTGAATGTTCAAATTATTATGGATACATAGCCTTGATTACTTGAATTATAAATAGTGCTTTTCAATAATACATTTTATTATTACTAATTTCAATAATGAATATGTATATATCATCATGAATTTCCTATCATTTGTTTCGTCAAGTAAGGCTCATAATTCTCTTCGATAATTCTATCGTTCTGTGGTGGGAGAATTATCGAAGAGAAAATAGCGTGTCAGCCGGATGAGTTGATTTTTCGTTTTATAAATACCTTTTCTTAAAATGATATGCTGTGTGTTCGCGTATGACGTCATTTGCATAGAATGGCGCATTTTTTTGGGAAATTCGAAAATGTGAATCTCCATCATATAAGGTACCGCCACATCAACATCAACCTAAGATTGTAAAATATCCCCTACTTAAGGAATTTGTAAGTATCAAGTAAGAAAAACGAGAGCTTTGTTTCCTATAATCAAAATATAAAGTGAAGGAAGAAAGATTATTTCTGAAGTTTATATGCATGTGGAAAAAGTAGAAATCTACGGTTTTTTTAGAGTAATAATATCAGTGTGTCCAAGTTTTGGAGATTACTTGCAAATATTTTGAAGTTTTTGCACCAGGATCCTAATTACCATACCTGTTTTTTACCATCACATATTGGAGGTTAAAACATGAATAAAAAAAAGAAAATACAAAGATCTGCACTTACCTTTACCCTGCTCTTTTCTTTAGGCGTCTCATCTTTCCCGCTTACAACAACTATTCACGCAGATACACGCGAGGAACAATCTGCTGAAAAGAAACTAGTCTCTTTAACGGAGCGTACATCATTATTTTTTGAATATCTCCAGCAAGGTAAGTATGCAGAGGCACTCCAGTTGACATCTGCTGCTTTTCAATCCAAATTTACAGCAACCACATTACAAAACTGGTGGACACAAAGTGGCTGGAGCGGGTTAAAAAGCATGGGAACCCCCGTGATAAAAGAACGAAACTTGGTCCATCAGACGGTGGAAATGCCAGCAGCTACCGAAGGAACTACCATACCGCTACTCCTTAAATTTACACCTGGCGGGAAAGTAGATGAAATTGGAGAAAGACCACCCGAGGAACCTTATACCATCCCGCATCCTAGCTATGATCAACCTGACTCCTATCAAGAACGTGAAATCGTCATTGGAAATTCTACCTATCCGTTACCAGCGACATTAACGGTTCCGAAACATAATCCTGGTGAAAAGCTACCCGTAGTTGTTCTTGTTCACGGTGCTGGCATCCATGATCGCGATAGCACATATATGGGAACAAAAATCTTACGCGATCTTGCGGTGGGCCTTTCATCCAACGGAATTGCAGTGTTGCGCTATGAAAAACGCACCTTAGAACACGCATTAAAGATGAGTGCAGAACCTGTTACGTTAGACCGTGATACTACAGATGATGCCATATATGCAGCAAAATCAGCAGCGCAGCAAGAAGGAATTGATCCAAGTAATATTTTCATTCTTGGACATAGTCTAGGAGCCGGTACAATGCCACGTATACTGAGCAAAGCGCCTTCCTCACTTGTCCGAGGAAGTATCTTACTCGCACCACCTGCACGCCCTTTGACTGACATTGCCATTGATCAGTATCAATACCTTGGGAAACCAAAGGAAGAAATCGATGAACTAAAAAGACAGGTTGCTTTTATTCAGGATCCTACTTTCAATCCTGACCATCCTCCAGCTGGCTACAATTTTGGGTCACCTTATTTTATGTATGATGTTTCTAGGTGGCGTCCAGTTGAAGAGGCAAAATCACGAAAAGAGCCTTTACTCATTCTGCAAGGAGCACGCGATTATCAAGTAACAGTAAAAGATGAATATACAAAATGGCAAGAAGGACTTTCAAACCGCAGGAATGTTCATTTCAAAAAATACCCGAAATTGAATCATTTCTTCACGGAGGGTGACGGGGAATTAAGTCGTCCTAGTGAATACGAAATCCCTGCTAATGTTCCCGAGTACGTCATCCAGGACATTATTACATGGGTCAACGAGACAAAAAAATAAGAAAACATCAAAAGCCTTCATGCAATCATCATTGCGTGAAGGCTTTTTTGAAACTAGTGATTCAGACATACCTATTATTTTCGATACTAATATAGGCGTCTTGTCCTTTATAGTTAATTTTGAAACAATTTTGTACTTCACCAGTCACTCGAACTACTTGTCCTTTATACATAGAGCCTAAAATCGTATGGGAAGTACTTGGACCTGTACGAACGCGGAGGGAGGATACGTTAACTTTGTAATCCCCACTCGCTACTTGAAATTTCCCATTGTTATTGTCGCTTCCATTTGAGCCACTGTCTTTCACAAATTGACTGCTTACATAACCCACTTTTCCATTATGGTTAATTTTCAACCAGCCGTTATCTTCTCCAATAACTTGTAAAACTTTCCCTTCATACACGCGCCCCATTATTGCACTAGATGTATTTGGCTGTGTGCGAACACGTAATACATTAGCAGTTACAATTTTACTACGACTCTTACCTATATTCGTCTTTGCTAGTACGCCATTTTTCGAAATAAATTCACTACTCACGTAGCCAATTTTTCCGTTATGATTGACTTTCAACCAACTGTTTTCTTCTCCAATAACTTGTAAAACTTCCCCTTCATACACGCGTCCCATAATTGCACTAGACGTATTTGGCTGTGTGCGGACACGTAGAACATTCGTATTTACTGTTACTTGATTTTCATATTTTACTACATCAATAGTTTGCTCATGCTTCGTGTCTTTTTGTATAACAGTATTTTTCGCTTGAGCAGTACTAATAAATACACTTCCTGTAACAGAGGCTACTGCTACACTAGCTAAAATTTTTTTCATAAGTATAAAACACCTTCCTACAAACATATTCAAGTATCATTATGTTTTTATGTTAACTTCCATTTCTTTTCATTCTAACTATTCAGGAAAAGTATCCTTTTATTATCCACCATCTATACCTAGTAATAAAAGAAACTTAAATCCATTACACTTTGAAAATTCTCTCATTGCTTCAATCTAACACTACACAATGTAGTTTTAATTTCCAAAAAAAATAGCTACTAATAATCACCTATAATTAATACTACAAAAATAAAAAAATCATAATTTAGGCCTTCTTCATTTAACTTATACTTTTGCTTAAATATACCTGCTCTCCTTTCACACTACGAATTGTAGTATAAAATAAAAGAAAGGTCAAATATAAGTATTTAGCCTTTTGTAACTACAATACATTACATTTATCCATTTCTAATCTAATCATAAATAATTATGTTTTTTAATCTCTAAATAACCAAAAAACATTTTCACCTTGTAAACTCTTCCTACAGGATAGCTCTCTTATTGTCTAAACTTTTATAAAAATAATATTCCCAATTCACAACATGACATATAAAAGCAGCAATCTACTAAGATAACTGCTTTACATTATGATAAACTACATGAATTTCACATTATTCCGGCTTATTAGGAATATTAGGGTTTGGAACATAATCAGATGTGTAATCTGTATATTTTACTTCCGTTACCATCCCTGCTGAAGCATGGTGTAGATCGTGACAGTGGAACATCCACTCACCCGGATTGTCTGCTACAAAGGCTACTTCATATTCTTCTCCTAGTTTCAGATTTAATGTGTCTTTAACAATTGGAGAACCTTCAATCGGTTTTCCATCTTTACTTAATACTTGGAAGAAATGACCGTGCAAATGCATCGGGTGATCGTCTCTTTTAGAGCGATTTACTAATTTCACTTTTACTAAGTCACCCTTTTTCACTAGAATTGGATCAATATCTGGAAATACTTTTCCGTTAATTGTATAAACCATTTCCATTCATTTTCGTATTCAAGTCCATATTATATGTGGCAGTATACTGCTGCTCTAGTGTGAAATTACCTAATTTTTTCTCACCATATTTCGTCATATCTAATTTCGGTAGTTTTTCTTTTTCATTTGCTCTGTCTTTCATCTCTTTACTACCTTCATATTCAATAATGGTTTTCATTCCTTTTGCACTTTTATTTGCTGAATGGTCTTCAACATACCATTTCCCAGGATTGTTAGCAGTAAATTCAACATCATAACGTTCACCCGGTGCGATTGAAATTACCTTATCCTTTATAGCTTTTGGATCGTTTATTGGTTGACCATCTGTCGCAACTACTTTTATATCATGACCGTGAACGTGTATATCATGTGATAGATAACCTGCATCAACGAGTCGAAGACGAACTTTATCACCCTTTTTCACTTTTAACGGCTCTACTAAATCACCGCTTTTACCATTGATTGTGAATAAGTTATACATACCCATATCATGACCTTCCATCTTCATATTTCCATGGTCCATTCCTGCCATATTACCAGAGTCTTTTTTATCACTACCCATGTTCATACCTGAATGATCCATGCCTTTCATATCATCATTCTTTTTTGCATTTTCATTATCCTTAGATTTATTACCTTTTTGCGCTTTTGTCATTTCTTTTAACTGCTTATTAATTTCTTCTTTATCTGTTATCCATTCATCTAACATTAACGTGTAATCTTTATCATACTTTTCATTTGTATCCTCTACAATAAGAGCACCATATAAGCCTCTATCTAGTTGATTTACAGAATCTTGATGTGAATGATACCAATACGTTCCTGGTACGTTCGCTTCAAATTCATAGGTGAAACTTTTTCCTGATTCAACCGCATCTTGTGTCACGCCTGGAATTCCATCCATGTTATTTGGGACAGGATACCCATGCCAATGAATAGATACTGGTGCAGGTAATTCATTTTTTAATGTCACTTTAACCTTTTCACCTTTTTTCACCCTAATTTCCGGACCCGGGGATGAACCATTAAATGTCCAGACTGGAACAATAACACCGCTACTTAGCTTTTGTTTTTCTTCTTTCGCTACTAAAGTAACTTCTGGCCCTTTTACAACTTTCAATGGCTTTGTAGCCGTTTCAGTCTGTGTTGTTTTTTTATCATTCATATTTTTATGATCATTTGTTTTATTTGTGGTCGCAGAACATGCAGCAATTAAAGATATTACGGAGACTGTAACTGCTGTTAATACAAATCCCTTCATAGAAAATCCCTCCTTTTTCTTTTTCAAGATTATTATAGAAGATAATTTTCAAGAAAATATGGAGATATAAAATGAGCAAAATAAAAAGGCACCCAAAATTGAGCGCCTCTTCTAACTATTATTTTGTAACAACTTCATCTTCTTTTACATTTACATTATTGTTACTCATAAACCCTTCAATCTCTTCAACTGTTCTAATGATATCTTTTGACAAATTTTCATAGCCATCTTTTGTTACAAGGATATCATCTTCAATACGAATACCAATTGATTCTTCTTCAATATATAGACCTGGTTCAATCGTAATAACCATACCTTCTTCTAATACTCTTTCTTTGTATGTTCCAACATCGTGAGTATCTAAACCAAGAAAGTGACTGACACCATGATAATAATATTTAGATAGTTCCTCATCTTCTTGAATTAAACCAATAGCTTTACACTCTTCTGCTAGTACCTTTTTTGTATGCTCATTTAATGCAGCAAAATTTAAGCCTGGCTTAATAATCTCTGTTGTTTCTTTCAATGCTTTTAATACAATATTATAGATTTGTTTTTGGCGACTAGAGAATGTTCCATTTGCCGGGAAAGTATAACTAATATCAGCGTTATAATAGTCTTTTTGAGCGCCTAAATCTAGCAGTACTAAATCACCATTTTGAATTTGTGCATCATTATCTTCATAATGAAGAACTGTTGCATTTTTCCCACTTGCCAAAATTGTATTGAACGCATGATGCTTAATCCCAGATGACTTCAGTGTGAAATCAAACTGAGCTTCTAATTCATATTCCATCATGTCTGCTTTTGCATGCTTTAACACATTGTAAATACCGTCTTTCGTTACAGCAATTGCTTCTTTAATGATTTCAATTTCTTCCTCTGTTTTAAACACTCGTAATTCACAAATTTCCGGGTATACATTACCAATTGTTATGTGTGGGTACTGTTCTCTTACATGTTTAGCAAACGCTAACGTTTTCGTCTCAGTACCCTTCCACTCACGACGCTCTAAATCTAAATACACATGTTGCGCATTTTCTGCGAAAAGTGTATGTGCCATTGTCTTCTCAAAGCTTTCTATATATACAACTTTTTGTATGCCTGAAATTCGTTCTGCATCTTCTTTAGAAACTGTTTTACCGACCCATTTTTCCATTACTGGATCTGATTTTTCAATGAAAAGAGTTTCTTCCACACTATTTCCAAACTTTTTCAACATGAAAATAGCATTGGGCTCATCGATTCCCGTTAAATAGTAAAAATTTCGATTCGGCACAAATTTATAATGGGCATCTGCTGACATATGAGGTGCTTGTCCAGCAAATAAAATCGTAATCGATTCATCATGTAATGTTTTCGCTAATCGTTCTCTATTTTGAGCAAAAAATGTTGATTTCATAATAATCCCCCTAGCGTTCTATGTATAATTTTGAAACTGATTATCCAATATAATTCATTCTATTATTGTTATAATTTTTCGTCAATTAATAATGTTTATATAGAAGATAAACTTTCATTACTAGGCATCTAATCACTCCACAATTTCTTGACATTTATTCCATATACTTAATATCTCATATATATAAGAAAGGAGCCTACAAACGTGAAACATTACGTAGGACTAGCCATTACTTCATTATTTATCATTACAGGATGCTCTAATAACGTAGAAACACCACCAGTAAAAAAAGAAACAGTTCAATCTCAGCCCCAAAATAAAGATAACGCAAATACGATTCCGCAAAACTTCTATAAAGAAATTACATCTGGAAAAATAGCGCACATTCACGGAATTGGCTATGCAGGAAATATGCCTGGTATTTCTATCGCAACTCATAGTGGTATAAAAGTTTATCAAAATGGAAAATGGTTTGAAACTGCTACACAGTTACACGATTATATGGGCTTTCAGGCAACTAAAAATGGATTTTTTGCTAGTGGGCACCCAGAACCAGGTGCAAATTTAAAAAATCCTTTAGGATTAATGAAAAGTTCTGATGGCGGCAATAACCTTGAAAAGCTAGCATTCTATGGAGAATCTGATTTTCATAACCTTGCTGTCGGATATAATACAGAAACGATTTATTTATATAACGAGCGTCCAAATTCTAAATTACAACAAGGTTTTTATTTCAGTACAAACAACGGACAAGAATGGAAAAATAGTAAGTTAAAAGGCCTTTCAAGTACAATCCATACATTTTCAGTACATCCGGATCAAGCGAGTGTAGTCGCAGTAAGTGCTAAAGATGGTATTTATTTATCTACAGATTACGGGAATACATTTGAACTATTCTCTACATCACTTGAATCGACAGCAGTTACATTAAGTAATGAAGATGTTTTTTACGCCCCTATCAATAAGCAAATGATAACGAAGAAATCAATTGCTACAAATGAAGAAACAAACTTACAGATTCCATCTTTAGATTCTAAAGATACAATTATGTATATATCACAAAACCCTCAAAATTCATCTGAAATAGTATTTGCTACAATGCAAGCAAATGTATTCCTTTCCACAGATAACGGTAAAACGTGGAAACAGATTACAAAAAATGGCTTATTACAATTTAATTAGAAAGGTGAATATAACGTGTTTTCAACAATTAGCGAGTGGAGTTATCAACTCATGTCTCCTTTAATGGATGTCACGAATGCTACGAAATCAATTCCTCTTTTATTTGCGTTTTTATTAGGCATAGTAGGTACCCTTGCTCCATGCCAATTAACAGGAAACATTAGCGCCATTACAATCTATGGCAATCAATCTTTACAAAAGGGACATATCTGGAAACATATATTGTTATTCATTTTAGGAAAAATAATAGCTTTTACGACGCTTGGACTATTAGTATGGGTGTTAGGAAAAGAAATTCAGCAAATATTAACTTTGTATTTCCCATGGTTACGTAAACTGATCGGACCTTTATTAATAATAATGGGGTTAATATTATCAGGTATTATAAAAGGTAGAAACTTCTTCTCTACCATCTTCCCTATCACATCTATACGAAAACAAAATGAAGTCAGCTCATTTTTGCTTGGGTTTTTCTTTTCGTTAGCTTTCTGCCCTACTATGTTTGTGCTATTTTTCGGAACATTAATACCACTCTCTTTAACATCTAATTACGGGTATTTATTTCCTACCTTTTTCTCTATAGGAACTGCTCTACCTGTCGTTGTATTACTGTCCATTATCTCCTACCTAGGCTTAAATGGAACACTACTTAAAAAGAGCCGAAAAATAGGGGGAAATATTCAGCGTATAGCTGGTGTACTTCTCGTTTTAATCGGACTTTATGATACCGCCCTATATTGGTAATACATACAAAAGGTAAGCTTCAGTGAAATGAGCTTACCTTTTGTATCATTTTATTCATTTTTCTTTTGTTGTAATTGTGTTAACAAATTCGTAACAAACGCGAGAAACAATGGATCTTTCTCTTTTTTAGGCGACCACTGCATAATGAGTTGCCGCGGGATTTCAATGTCTATCGGTTGCACGATAAAGTCATGAATAATTTGTTTATGAAGTCCTGATAACGGAACGATCGTTATACCGTTAACTTGTAAAGTAAGTGCTAATGCCGAGCTAATTGACTCTGACTCCATCACTTTATTCACTGTTATTTCGTTTTTCATTAAGTATGGTTCAAGTACTTCTTTACAACCAGAAAGTGGCATAATAAAAGGATAATTTTTCAATTCTTTACTAGTAAGATTAGGTGGAATATTCTTTGAAGAAACGATAACATAAGGATCTTCACCAATAACTTCATAGTGAAATCCTGGTATTAGATTTTCTTTTATAGAAATAGAAAAATCAGCACTTCCAGCAGACAGCCAATTTAAAACTTCTTGATAGCTTCCCTCTCTAACTGCAAGCACGTACTGACTTTGATCAATATTACCTAATTGGATACACTCTGCCAAACAATATACAGTAACGGAAGGGTACGTAGCTAATACAATCTTATACAAACTTTTATTCTTCAAGTGTAAAGCTGTTTCTTCAAGATTTTCATACTCCATTAGAAGTCGTTCTACACAAACTAAAAATTCTTTTCCATTTTCAGTTAACATCGTTCCTTGTCTAGAGCGCTCAAATAAAGTTAAAGCATATCGTTTCTCTAGTTTGTTTATAATATGCGTTATTGCTGGCTGTGTCATATGTAATTCCTTAGCTGCTAAACTAATGCTGTTCAACCGAGCCACATATTTAAAAACTTTAAAATCAAAGACGTTCATTCTGTTCTCCTTATATAAAAGATATTTATATCATCTATAAATAACCTTCATTATATTTATCAAACTACTTCCTATACACTAAGTATACACTATCAATTTTACAAAAAAATAAAGCATATAAACATTAGAGGAGTGTTGATTAAATGAGTACTTACGTTTTAGTACATGGAGCATGGCAAGGTGAATGGGCATGGGAATTAGTAAAACCTCAACTAGAGGCTTTAGGTCACACTGTTATTACACTAGACTTACCTGGAAGCGGGAAAGATACAACTCCTTCACAAAATATAACGTTAGATTCCTATGTTGATGCAGTAACAGCTACTATAAATCAACAAACTGAAAAAGTTATTGTTGTTGGACATAGTATGGGTGGAATTGTGATCACTCAAACCGCTGAACTTATACCGAATAAAATCGATAAATTAGTATATCTTTGTGCATTCTTACCACAAAACGGAGAAAGCCTTGGCAGTAAATTAGATGGTGAAGCTGGTCCACAATTTTCAATAAATGAGAACGACATGACAGCTGAACTTATACCTAATCTAATTGAAAAAACATTTTTAAATGCTACCGAAAATGAAGAGATTAAAGAAGCATCTTCCAAAAAAATGTGTCCTCAGCCACTAGGACCATTTCAACAACAGCTAAAAATTTCTGAAGAAAACTTCGGAACTGTAGATCGCATTTATATTGAAACAACTCTAGATAGAGCGATTCCAATTGATTTTCAGCGCCGAATGAATACAGAAACTCCATGCTCGAAGATTATTACTTTAGAAGCTGATCATTCTCCCTTCTTTTCAAAAGCAACAGAACTTGTGAATTGTTTACATGCGTTAAGCTAAATTTCATTTAATGAAAATAGACACCCGCGGGTGTCTATTTATTATGCTAACTAAGGATTGTATGTTCTTCTCTACATTTGCATTCCCTTTTGCTTCATCTCCCACTTTTTATACAGTAATACTGCACCAAATACGAATACCCCCGCAACAAATGAACCTACTGGTAACATCTTTATCATTTCATCTGGAAATACGAGCGGCAGTAATGGAAATGCATATGCTGCTGGAATACGTACACCAACTATTTTTAATAAAATAAGCATTAAAATCATATTTAATAAAGTGACTATAATCCATGAGTCGATTGCAAAGTACAATAAAGTTCCAACAGTTGCAGATGTAGTTAATACTACTATTTGTTTACATACCATTTTTTCATTGTACATCGGTTTTTGAAGTGATTCATACACAACAACTAATATTGGCGGAATAACCGCTAATTGTTCATGACCAGTGATCCAGCATATACTTATCCAAATGAAATTTAGTATTAGAAATACAGCCATATATTTATATTGGATGTTAACTTTTCTCTCAATACCGCTATTCAATTTAAAAACAAGGACACCAAGCATTAAAATAAATGTTAAAACGAAGACTGAGATAACAAATGACCATTCAGTCGCATTTGTCACTAAAGGTAATAAACCTGTCGCAATAGATGGTGCTAAATTTGATTGTATAATACGTAAAAACAGCATCATGAATATAAGTGTTACGCTTACTTTTGCTATATAAACTAAATCCATTTGATTCACGATAAAACCAATACCAGCTGTTATTGACGGTGCAATAAAGATTTTTTCTGGCTGCCTTAACCAACCTGGCTCACGATACGTCCATAAAGCAATTGCCATCGCTGCTATTTCCGGCAAAATGACTTCCGGATCATTTAATAACACACCCGCTGTAACCATAGCTAAAATAAAGAAAATAGCAATCGTATATGAGATGATTGTTTCTTTTTTTGAAATTACTGCATTCATTATTACATACTCCCTTTACTTACTACTCTCACAATGTAAAACAAAATTCAATATACCCTACTAAGGTATTGTATATTAATATCTTTTCCATTTCAAGTATTCGTAATTTTTCCATTTTTCATCACCCATTACACTTACAAAAAAAGGATTTTTATAGGCGTTGACAATCATTGAAAGATAGGTTAAAATAACTATACATTAGTAAGTAACTAATGTAATTAAATCTAACTTGAGGTGAAAACAAATGAAAAACATTTTATTCCGTATTAACGAATTATCAAAAAAAGAAAAAACATCTGGATTAACAGTTGATGAAAAACAAGAACAACAAATGTTACGTCAAAACTATACAAAAACATTTCGTGGAAGTTTAGATTCCATTTTATTAAACACAAAAATTGTCGATTCAAATGGTTTTAATGTTACACCAGTTGCATTACAAGATGCTCAAATTCGTTTGAAATTAAGCAAATGAAATTAAAGCTAAAGAAACAATTGTATAAAACATAAAAGAGCTGGACTTTTCATAATGAAATTCCAGCTCTTTTTCTACTTAATATTGTTGTTTTTGCAATGTAACATACGAGCGATACATCGCAATTCTCCACGACACAATCATCGCAAATGCGAGTAAGAAAAACATCCCGCTTAATTGCGCCAAATCAAGTGTTTGGCTTAAATATGATTTTAATGCGACTCGTACAGCTAATAAACCAATTAAAATAAATATAAATGCTTTTGACGGTTTCATATATATATGTTCGCCTCTTACTTCGAACTTAGTTGTTTTAATAAGAAATATAGAGAAAATAAGTCCTGCGATAATTGCCTCTACTATTTCTAACGATGTTAATCGGAATTCCGGTAAGAAGAACATCATGGCGCCAGTACTCATAAAAATTGGCGGCAAAATAATTTTCTTTTTCGTAACCGGCTTTTTCGCTGACTTAAAGCGAAGAAACATAACACCAACGGCCATACAAACTGCTACGATACTTGATAAAAGTGCTACACTCATACTCTCCACTCCTATCTATTTAATAGACTTTTTGAGTAAAATCATAAACCAAACGAAACCGATACTTATAATAACATGACCTAATCCAGCCATATGGCTTAAACCGTTAAAGTCAGTTCCATTTACTTGTAGAAGACCTCTACATACCATTGTTACGATAGTAATAATTAATCCTGTATTATATACAACAAACCAGGCATGAAAACTTTTTGTTTCTTGTATTTGAAATACTTTAACTAAAGCAACAGCGACTAAAAAGAATATGAATCCAAGCACTAGTACGTGTGTATGTACTAATTGCAACATAGTGGAACCTTTAATTCCTTGTGCTTTCGTATACTCTCGCGCAAATACTCCTGATAATAAACCAATAATTAAGTAAATGAATGCTGCATTATATAATTTCTTCATTCTATTCCTCCTGCTGTAAACTTTCCATATTCGCTGCAATCATTTTACGCAAAGTTTATGAACGGAATATGAACAAAATATTACATTCTATTTTTAAAGAACAAAAAAGCCATTCCACAATTATTAATTGCGGAATGGCTTTTCAACTTATTTTAAATCATCAATTGTGAAAGCACCAGGCAGTAACTGCTCAACAGTCACTTCTTTTTCGTCACCTTTTACATTCGTTAGTAAAACTCGCATTTTCGGATCACAAAATTCAGCAATCACTTGTCTACAAGCACCACATGGTGAAATAGGTCCGTCAGTTTCTCCTGTAATGACTAAGTAACTAAAGTCGCGCTCCCCTTCTGATACTGCTTTGAATATTGCTGTTCTTTCTGCACAGTTACATAAACCGTAAGAAGCATTTTCTATATTACAACCAGTATAGATTTTACCTTCTTTTGTAACTAATGCAGCACCAACCGGAAATTTTGAATACGGAATATACGCTTTCGATAACATCTTATTTGCTTCTTCAATATATTTTTTCTTATCCATATTATTTCCTCCTCAAAGTAAATGTAATGTTGATTAGTCAGTAATAACAGTATGAACTAATTTAGGAGCCACTGCTGTTTCAGCGATAGAAATATTTTCATAAATTTTTGCTTTTACATCTTCTACATTTTCACGATTTGCGTAGATCGTTACGAATGGCTCGCCTTCTTTTACTGCATCGCCAACTTTTTTACGTAACATTAAACCTACAGCTAAATCGATTTCATCTTCTTTCGTTGCACGGCCTGCACCAAGTAACATTGCAGCGATACCGATTTCATCTGCAACAATGTTTGAAATCACGCCTGAAGTTTTAGCAGGTACATCAATTATATACTTCGCTTGTGGCATTTTTTCTGGATTGTCTACAATTGAGCTATCTCCACCTTGATTGCTTAAGAACTCTTTAAATTTCTCAGTTGCTTTTCCGTTTTTCATAACTTCAATTAACATTTCACGAGCTTCTTCTAACGTATTTGCTTTTTTCGCAAGTACGACCATTTGACTTCCTAATACAAGTACTAATTCTGTTAAATCTTCTGGCCCTTCACCTTTTAACGTATCAATTGCTTCTTTCACTTCTAGGGCATTACCAATCGCAAAGCCAAGAGGTTGTGACATATCTGAAATAACAGCCATTGTTTGACGTCCTACATTATTTCCGATGCGTACCATTGCATGTGCTAATTCTTTTGCATCTTCTTCCGTTTTCATAAATGCACCTGCACCGGTTTTTACATCAAGTACGATTGCGTCAGCACCAGCTGCAATTTTTTTACTCATAATTGAACTTGCGATTAGAGGAATTGAATTTACTGTTCCTGTTACATCACGTAATGCATAAATCTTTTTATCAGCAGGTGTTAAGTTTCCTGTTTGTCCGATAACAGCTACTTTGTCACGGTTTACAATATCAATGAACTGCTCTTTCGTAATTTCAACGTGGAATCCTTCCACTGCTTCTAATTTGTCAATTGTTCCGCCCGTATGTCCTAAACCACGACCTGACATTTTTGCTACTGGTACATCTAAAGCAGCAACTAATGGTCCTAATACTAATGTAGTTGTATCACCAACACCGCCAGTTGAATGCTTATCTACTTTAATGCCTTCAATTGCTGATAAGTCGATCGTTTCTCCAGACTCCACCATTGCCATCGTTAAATCTGCACGTTCACGATCTGTCATATCTTTAAAGAAGATTGCCATTGCAAGTGCACTCACTTGATAATCAGGAATACTTCCGTCTGTATATCCATTAATAAAGAATTTGATTTCTTCAGTCGTTAATTCTTTGCCGTCACGTTTTTTTGCAATAATATCTACCATTCTCATTACAATCACCATTCCTTTTTATATGATATGAATCTATTAAAATAATAAGCCAACGATTGTTGCTGATAAGAAACTTACTAGCGTTGCACCGAAAAGTAATTTCAAACCAAATCTTGCGACTACATTCCCCTGCTTTTCATTTAAGCTCTTAACTGCCCCTGCAATAATTCCAATTGAAGAGAAGTTTGCAAATGAAACTAAGAATACAGATATAATCGCTGTCGTTCTGTCTGAGAAATTAAAGTTCCCTTGCGCTAAATCTGTCATAGCGACAAATTCATTCGATACAAGTTTTGTTGCCATAATATTACCGGCATTAACTGCTTCATGCCATGGAACACCCATAATAAATGCAAATGGTGCAAATACATAACCAAGAATTTCTTGGAATGAAATACCGATTACACCTTTAAATACTGCATTAATGAATGCGATAAGAGCAACGAAACCAACTAACATAGCTGCTACTGTAATCGCAACTTTAAATCCATCGATAATGTATTCCCCTAATACTTCAAAGAAAGTCTTCTTCTCTTCTTCTTGCACTTCTAACATATCTTCTTCTTCAGTAACTTCATACGGGTTAATGATAGAAGCAATGATAAAGCCACCGAATAAGTTAAGCACTAAAGCGGTTACAACATATTGCGGTTTTAATAACACCATGTATGATCCAACGATAGACATAGAAACTGTAGACATTGCAGATGCACATAATGTGTACATTCTTTTCTCTGGCAATAATCCTAGTTGTTTCTTAACTGAAATAAACACTTCAGACTGTCCTAAAATCGCAGAAGCTACCGCGTTATATGATTCTAGTTTACCCATTCCATTTACTTTACTTAATGCTAGACCGATAGATTTCACAATAATAGGTAATACTTTAATATGTTGCAAAATACCTATTAAAGCTGATATAAATACGATTGGCATTAATACACTTAAAAAGAATGAAAACTCTTTTTGATTTACTAATCCACCAAATACGAAATTCACACCATCAGCGGCATATTTTAATAATTCCCCAAAACCATCTGCTATTCCGCTAATTAATATATTCCCTACACTTGTATTTAATAGTAAAAACCCCAAAATGAATTGTAATATAACCATCGTTATGATTGGACGATATTTGACTTTCTTTCTATCATTACTAGCAAGCCAAGCGATACCTAAAATCAATACGAGGCCAAAAACACCGATTAAGTATTTCATAAGCCGTCTCCTCCCATTCGTATCCGCTTACATTCTTTTCAATTGTTAAAGCAATAGATACACTATACTTTGTGTATCTATCGCTTTTCACACTTTATTAATTAGTAGTTATCTGTAGCACCTTTTGCATCGTTTAATACGATTGCAACACTAGCGCTTGCTCCAACACGAGAAGCTCCAGCAGCTACCATTTTATCTGCATCTTCACGTGTACGAACTCCGCCAGATGCTTTTACACCAACGTTTGGTCCTACCGTTTTACGCATTAATGCGATATCTTCAGCAGTTGCTCCGCCAGTTGAGAATCCAGTTGAAGTTTTTACGAAATCAGCGCCAGCTTTTACTGATAATTCACAAGCACGAACTTTTTCTTCGTCTGTTAGAAGGCAAGTTTCAATGATTACTTTTACAAGAGCTTTTCCTTTTGCTGCTTGTACTACTTCATAAATATCTTTTTCAACGAACTCATTGTCGCCATCTTTTAAAGCACCTACGTTGATTACCATATCAACTTCAGTTGCACCTTTTGCGATAGCATCTTTTGTTTCGAATGCTTTTGTTTCAGTAGTGCTTGCTCCTAATGGGAAACCGATTACAGTACAAACGTCTACATCATGTCCAGCTAATTCTTCAGCAGCTAGCTTTACCCATGTAGGATTAATACAAACAGAAGCGAATTTATATTCCTTTGCTTCCTCGATTACTTTCATAACATCTTCTTTTGTAGAATTAGCTTTTAAAATTGTATGGTCAATTAACTTTGCAATATTCATTATTATCACTCCTCATATCTTTTAACAACTTCATTCTAACTCTTAGTTGAACAAATGTAAATACACTTTTGAAATTTTGTTCATTCTTTTTTAAAAGGAATTTTCTTGTAGTAAATAAAGCGCATTCTAACTAAGAAACAATTCACATTTAAAATCAAAACTTTTATATTAACAATGGTAGTATGTATCTCAATATCCATAATTATTTTTAAAAAGGCAATTTGTATTCAAAAAACACTCCCATAATTCATACATAACAAAATAAAAGGCTTTCTCAAAATTAACATCTTGAGAAAGCCTTTTATTTCTAACCTTTTTGATAATGTAACAGTTCTTTTGCTGTATGCTGATCAATAATTAATACATTTGCATACCCGCCACGTAACGCACCATCAATTGCTTGTATTTTTCTATTACCACCTGCAACTAAAATAGAACGTTTCTTTAATTTAAGTTCCTCTAACTCAATTCCAATGGTACGCTTATTAATTTCTTCACTACTAATATTTCCGTCTCCGTCAAAGAAACGTGAACAAATGTCACCGACAGCTTGTTTTTTCAGAATGTTCGTTTCATCCTTATCTAAATATCCTAATCGGAATAATAACGCTTCATCACGCACTGTTCCGACAGTGAAAACTGCAATATTTGCTTGTTTCCCCATTTCAATAATGTGATGAATATGTCGATCCTGCTCTACTAATTCTTTTGTCACCGCATTATCAAATATAACTGGGAGCGGTAAATTTCTTGGTGTCGTTTGAAAAGCCTCTGCAAATAAAGCAATGGTCTCATTCGCATATGTATTTACACTCGAATGACTAATACCACCTTTTAGCTGGACAACTTCTACACCTTTCACATGTTGTGGTACGATTTTCCTAGCGATTTCATACATCGTCATTCCCCAGCTTACACCGACGATATCACCGTTTTTCACTGTCTTTTCCATGTACTCAGCCGCATATTTACTAATATACTCAGTAATCGTTGCATATTCTGGCACTGGAGAAAATACTACATGCGCCTCTAACAAGTTGTACTTTTCTTTCAATAAATTCCCAACGTTATCTAAATCAGCAAATGGATCGGCTATACTAATTTGAACAAATCCTTTTTCTTTCGCGTACTTTAATAATCTAGAAATCGTCGGTCTTGAAATATTTAATTTGTTAGCAATTTCTTGCTGACTATAATCGGATTGATAATATAATCTTGCAACTTCAACGCTTAATTGTTGTTTATCTTTTTCCATAATAACTTATTACAAACCCTTTCCTGTATTTCCCTTTCGTTACAAGCATTATACAGCTTTATGCAAAAAAATTCGACTACCGAATTTTTACTAACTGAACTTCTACTTCACTTAGTATATACAATGAAACCTTTTTGTGTAGATTTACAAACTCAATATAGATACACTTGAAACATATAAATCGATTTATATGTAATTCATTCTTTTTTCTTTTTCTGTAGTAACGATAACAAAGCCGTTCAATAAGAAACATGAAACATCGTCTAAAAACTATTCAAATACCCCTCATAAACTGAAGATACTGTTTATGAGGGGTATTCATTCAATTTAAGTCTATAAAAATTGGATGGAAACAATGCAAGTTCTCACTTATTTAGAATAAGAGAAAAGATGATGTTTTATTTGTTCAATAAAATAATGATGGTGTATATTATCGTTAGATACTCGACTTGCCATAATAGCTCCCTCCATTGAAGATGCAAGAAAAGAAGCGAGCGATATAATATCTAAATCTTCTTTAAATTCTTGTTTCTCTATTCCTTCCTTTATGAGAGAGGCCATTAACATTACTGTATCATCATAACCTTTTGCTGCTGCTTTTTGTAATTCTGGAAATACTCCAGTACTTTCAATTGCGCTATTAAGTAATGGACAGCCTCCAGCAATAGGGGGGTTATTAGCTGCATCTTGATATACAAGGAATATTGCAAGGATTTTATCGATTGCTGTCTTTTTATTTTCCATCGCTTTATGAAAATGGTTCCACATAATCTCACCACTTTTGTCGTAGGCAGCAAGGACAATTTCTTCTTTATTTTTGAATCTACGATAAATAGCTCCTTTAGATAGTTCAGTAGCTGTCATTATATCCTGAATGGATGTATAAGTTATTCCATTAGTATTAAATAAATATAAAGATGTTTCAATAATCTTTTCTTTTACCTTATCAACTTTAGTCATGCTTTGTGGTCCTCCTAATAAAACGAACTTAATATTCAAGGTGATTTTTACTATGATTTTTTTGAATTTTTATTGTAAGTATAAATAAGTTTGAAGCAAAAATATCTTATCAATCCCTATCTTATAGGAACCTAAAACAATACAGTTTGAGGTTCATTAAATTATGTTATCTATAACATTCGAATGAATTTTCTGTTAATAACAATGTGAACAATCGGTTAATTCAGTCATATTATACAACTAATTCTATTTAAAACCATAGAAGAAGTAAAAATATATAGTTAATTTTAATGTTTAGACATATAACTATTATATATAATTTTTATTAATATGTTTAGCTAAAGGGATGAGCTACTCCCACTTTCATTTCATTCTATAAAAGGGTAATCATTAATGATTGCTGTAATTTGATTGTAAATAAACAACCGATATATAAATATACTCGGTTTTTACTATTTTGATTTTGTTAATAATTTGTAAAAAGGGTTTAAAAAACTAGAAACTTATAGTATCATTAGATTCCGAACCGAACCGAACGGTTCGGTTCGGTTCGGAATCTTGTATAAATTAGAAGGAGAACCTTATGCAGAAAGAAAAATCAAAGATTCTAAGTAATTTAATTATGGAGGTAATAAGGTGAACTTTATTAAAATGAATCAAAAAGAACTTATTATGCTACTAGTTTATCCAATGTTTACACTATTTCAAATTGGCTTGTTCATATTATTTGGCATATCACTTTTAACTAATGTCAATTTAGTTGAATCAGAATTTGCTCTTGGTGCCATGAGCTTGACTATACCTACTATTCTAGGAGTAATGTTCTTTAGGAAAGAAATTATTCAAAGTTTTACTTATTTTAAAGAGAAGAAAATTTTGAAAATAGTAAGTATTCCTATAGTGGTTTTATTTATGGTAATTGTGGAAAATTCTATTATGCATTTTCTAAATACAGGTCAGCCAGAGAACCAAGAACAGGTCCTTACACAAGGGGCAGAGATTCCTATTATATTCACATTGCTCCTATTTGGAATTATGGGTCCAGTAATTGAAGAAATTATGTTTCGCCATATATTATTAAATCGTTTTTCGCATTATGTTGGTACTGCTATTGCATCTATCATTTCAATTATAATTTTTACAGTACTTCATACGAACCAGCTTTCGGATATTGCTATTTATTTACCTGGATCGGTAATTCTTACTGCGGCTTATCTTATTTCTAACAGATCCATTGCATATGTTATGGCGATACATGTATTAAATAATTCTATTGCTTTCATTCAAATGTACATGTCATAGTGAGACATATGTTAAACAATGGCATTACTTTCATTCTAAACTAGACTTGTTTCTGTTGCAGAGTTAAAAAATAGAAATAGATATTAATAAATGGGGAGTGCAATTTAGATAGTGACTAATGATTTGTGTAATTCCTTGCACGTCAAAAAACCACAGTTTGGATGTAAACTGTGGTTTTTTTTATATAGGGGACCCACATCACAATTAAACTAAGAAAAGCAAATATCCTGAGATAAGAAAATTGGTATGAAGGTGTGAAATCAATTATAAAATGGTAGCTTTAGAATAAATGAAACGAGAAATTACCGTCATTGTTTATTTCTCATTTCATTTACATATTTATTTTTGGAAAAATAACCTAACTCCAAATACTAATAATACTGTGCCAGTAATACCCTCTATTGTACGGTTCACTTTTTCTTTTCTTAAAAAAGTTCTTAATTGACGTATTAGCGTGATATAAAGCAAATACCATATTGCTGTCAAAGTCGTAAATGTGAGTCCTAACAAAAGAAATTGGAAGAAATGACTTTGATTGCTCACAATAAATTGGGGTAAAAAACTTAGGAAAAATACAGCAGTTTTTGGGTTTAAAATTGCCGTAGTAAATCCTTGTCTAAAACTTTTAATTGCTCCAATATCTTTATAGTCCATTTCTACTGAACCTGACATATCTTCTTTTCTAGAAAAAGCACTTTTAATTGACTTCACAGCTAAGTACATTAAATAAAAAGCCCCAGCATATTTTATAAATGTAAATAACATAGCAAATTTCATTAGGATGGCAGAGAGTCCTAGCGTAGCCATTATTGTATGAATCATCATTCCAGATATCGTTCCTAAGACGGTCTTTATCCCACCATTTTTACCATGCGAGATAGTATTTTTTGTAACTAAGGCAAAACCAGGACCAGGCATAATTATGATTAGCATTGCTGTAAGGATAAATAATAAATAATTTTCCATGTTCTAAGATTTCCTTTCTAATTTTTAGTTTTGCTTACAGTATAGCTTTTTTCATTAAAACATTACATATAAAAGGCTTGATCAGAAGTTTATCTGGGTTATTAGTATCAATTTGGCTAAACATTATCCCAAAGCCATATTGATAAAACACATGGCAAACTTATATATCAAACGACAAGTTCAACTCTCACAAAAAACAGGATAAAAAAATAAACAGCAGAACTAGTCCACTGTTTATTTCGCCACACCTTCATGTAATTTTTCTGTATAATCTTTTACATCTTTCCAGCTATCTTTCGCTGTATATAAATCTTCTTTTATAAACGTAAACTCTTCCGGACTAATTCCTTTTACGTTTTGTAGTAAATTATTATATTTTGCACCTACTGTATACCATTGATTTGATATGTTTTGTAGTGCTGTAATTGCTGCATCAATTGTTTCTGTCATATTTGTTGTTTTATTTTTCACATCTGTCAAAATTGCGACTTCTGCTTGTGCGCCAGAAATTCTATCTTTTAAATTGGCTATTTCTCTTTCTGCATTTGCGATATCTTTTTTCGCAATCGCAATCATCGGTCCGCCAGCAAGACATGTTATTAACGCTACGCAAAGTACACCACCAGCAATAACCATATCATTACTCTTTTTAATCGAATCATTATATGTATTTATTTGTTGCTCTAATGCTGGAATACCAGCATTCGTACTCGCCAAAATCGAAGTTAATTGATTTGTATCTTCTTTAAAACTGTTTGTATCTTTCGCCATTCTATCGCGAAATGCTTTTAAATTCCCTAATAAAATATCTACTTCATTTTGATTTTTTAAAATGTCCGCATACAACTTTTCTAAATCCGCTTTTAATTTACCGCTATCCTTTTGATCAATCGCTACTAGCATGCTATTATAGTACGCTTGAAAAGTATTATTGTAATTAATAATATTTTGATCCGTTTTCATAATTTGAGGCTTCATATTATTTAACCAATACGCTGCATTAATTTTTGCATCTCTTTGGTGCTGAACCATATTTCCTTTCAACTCACTATTAATTGAACTTATTTTACTCAAATCAGTCTCTTGCTGATTTTGAATTAATTTTGCATATGAATCCATTGCAAATATGCTCGATGTCGTTTGCGCCATTACATCTTGGAAACCTGCTGGTCCAAGAGAATAATTTTTCGCATTTTCTTGCAATGTTTTTACGTTTTGTTCCGCTGCAAAAGGATGTAAAGGAAACGCGTTACTTGTTGCGAATCCAGCAATCATTATCGTTAAAAGACATTTTTTATAGAATTTATTACGCATAATTATCACCTATTCTTTTTATGAGGATATGAAACGTTAGAGGTAAAAAAAGCTCCTGCTCACTACTGAACAGGAGCTCTCTATTATTTAAAAATCATTTATCTGTACGTAATGCTGTAACAGTTCAATTACTATTATGCTTTTTTCGTATCTACTACTTTAATATCCTCAGCATAAATCTTTTCTGCATAGTCCTTAATGTTTTTCCAGCTATCTTTCGCAATGTTTAAATCTTCTTTAATGAAAACAAGATCGTTTGGACTAATTGAATCTACATTTTGAAGTAAAGAATTGTATTTTGATCCCATTGTGTACCATTGGTTTGAAATATTTTGTAACGCTGTAATTGCAGTATCAATTGTATTTGTTAAATACTCTGTTTGTGTTTTAATGTTCGTTAATCCTGCTACTTCTAATTGCGCAGTTGTAACTTGTCCTGTTATCTTTTGAATTTCTGCTTGTGCATTATCAAGCTCTTTCTTCGCTAAAACAATACCAGCTGTACCACCACCTACAGCTGCCGCACCACCTGCAATTAACGCGACTCCTAGCGGCGTTCCTGCACCAGTTGCAATAACTACTGCACCACCGATAATTGCAATTGGTCCTAACGCTGTAGCAACTGATGAACCGATAATAATTGCATTATATTTACTAATTGCTTCATTGTACGTTGTAATTTGATTTTGCAATAGCGGAATTCCAGCGTCTTGACTAGCTAAGATAGATGTAATTTGATTTGCATCTCCCTTGAAGTTTTGCGTATCTGACGTCATTTTATTGCGGAATTTCTTCAAGTCTTCTACTAATTGATCTACTTGTGCTTTATTTTCATTAATACTACTTGATAATCTAGTTAAGCCTTTCGTAAGAGTCGCTTTATCTTTTGCATCTACCGCAGCAACTAAAGTATCATAATAGTTTTGGAATTTCGTATTGTAATTAATGATATTTTGATTCGTTGAAATAAGCTGTGGCTTTAATACATCTAACCATTGCTTCGCATTTCCTCTAGCTGTATCTTGGTGCTGAATCACTTTCCCTTTTAAAGCCGCATCAACAGACGATACATTACCAAAGTTAACATTACCTTGTTTAATAATTGTTAAAGCGTACAGATCCATTACTAAAGCGTTTGAACCTGTTCTTTCCATTGCATCTTTTAGGCCTTCTGGTCCTAATGAGTATTCCTCATAGTCATTATAAGCTTTTGCTACAGCATGAACTGGAGCTTGTTTCACTGTACTTTCAGCTGCATACGTATGGGCCGGCATAATATTCCCTGCTGCAAATACTGCCATAAGTGCTGATAGAGCCATTACTTTATAAGGTTTTTTTGTCATTTTTCTTCTCTCCCTATATCGCTAATTATTTTTCTGTTTAATGTACTTCAACGTTTGTAACATAATCTTCAAATTGATTTGTTTGCTTATTCATTTCATCACTTACTTTTTTAAGTTGATTGAAATGTTTTTGAAGTAAACTACTGTCTGTATACGTGCCTTCTTCAATATTTGTTTGAATTTGGATCATATTATTATTGAAAACTTTCCAATCCGCTAATAACGTTTCTAAAGTTGCGATTTGGCGATCAATTAGTTCTGTAAAGCTACTTACTTGATCTTCAACGAATGTAATTTGAGTCGCCTCTGATTCAGTCTGTGATAACTTTTGAATAAGTGGTAATAGCTCTTTTTGCTTTTGTTGAATACGAAGAGCTGCTTCCCTCGTTTGACTATCTGCAGCATTTACAATTTCATTACTTAAAGTACCGATAGAAACAAAGTCGATTGTTTTCGTTTGTGCAGTTTGATTTGTAATTGTAAATACTTGTTTACCGATATTAATAGAACCTTTAATGATTTCTTGCGGTCTATTCAAAATAGTAGTTAGTTCAGCTTGAATTTCCCCTTGAATTCTTTTAATATCTTCTCTTAATTTCACAATATCCCCATTTGATCCTTGCAGTGTTTTTATTGCTTCATCAGCTTTAATCGATAAGTTATTGCTATCTTTGTCTAATACTGTTTTAAATCGATTTAACTCTAATAAATCTTGCTCCATACTCTCTTGGATGCTTTGTACTTGCAGTTGTAATTTTCCATATGCATTTGTAAAATCTGCTTTTGCTTGTTCATCTTCATTTACGTTTCCTGCTAGTTCATAGAGCTTACTATAATAACTATTAAATCTAGTACTATATCTCATCATCTCTTGATTTAAATCGATTAACTTCGGATTATATTCATCGATCCACTCTCTTACATTTGCCTTTGCAAACTTTTGATGATTCGTCAAACTACTCATCGCATTCACCTTAATGTCTGGCTGTTGTAAAATAACTAATCCGTATGCTTGTATAAGCGGTGACTGTGATCCTAACATTCTAATTGAATTGGATAATGTATTTGGAGCAATTACATTTTGTGCATATACTGCTTTCACTTCTGTTTGCCCCTCCTTAGCGTAAGCGCTTACAGGAATGAAGCAACTCGTAGATACTGCTGTAACCAATAACCCTGTAATTAAAGTCTTTTTCACTTTAACTCCTCCTATGTATTAGCAACTATTACTATCGCATTTTATTATTCTATTTTCTTGCAATTAATTTGAGATGGTTAAAATAGAGAACATTCTCACCGTGATTCGTGTACGAACCATCTCTCCTAACTTTTTTCTACAGTACTTACTTATTGTTATAAAACATTTCATCCCTTTTCATATGTGCTTAGTATGAATAGATTTGTATAAAATTTCTATTCTATTGCAATTTTCACATTCATACAGTGAATATATTACATAAAAATATTATTCATTTTAAACTAATTCACGTATAAAAGTATGAAATTTCGTTTTGTTTTCAAGTAAGTTTTGTACTGTAAGGTCATTTAAACACAGCTATTTATATAACGTAAAGAAGTATTTTCATTCCCTTTATTTTCAAGCTCTCATGTCCTTATCCCAAAATAAAATTCGTTTCACTTTCCCGATTAAAATATCCATATATCACAACAGAAAACACTACTTACTCACAACGGATAAAATTATATTAATATAATTTTTAGTTAAATATGCAATAATGCATAGCGTATACACAAAAAGGATAGCTTCACTTTCGTGAAACTATCCTTAAAAAATCTTCTTACTTTTTCAAATGATATGGAACTGTCGTAATAACAACATTTCTCTTATAGAGTAAATACGCACGTATGAGTAAACTTGATTGATTATGAAGAATGTTATGCCAGCCTTTTTTCGGAATAAACTGTGGTATAACGACCGTAACTCGATAATTTGATTCACTCGCTTTATATTGCACTGTATCAATGAACTTAGTTAGCGGCTGAATAATACTTCTATAATGAGAATGCAATGTAACAAGCCTTACTTCAGGTTGCCACTTCTTCCATTTCTCTTCAAATTTCTTTTCCTCTTCTCTGTCAAAAGCAACATATACAGCGATAACTTGATCTGCAGAAAGAGCCTTCGCATAGTTCAATGAATTTTCTACTACATGAGTCATACCAGCTACAGGAACGAGAATTACATTCCCCTCAATCGGAATAAGAGGCTCACAAGTTTTTAAACTTAATTGATCACCGACTGCATCATAATGCTTCTTAATTCGATGGAACAAGAAGATAATAGCAGGTAAGAAAATAAGGATCGACCAAACTTGAGCGAATTTAGTTAAAAAGAACATGCTCATAACGATAAAACTAATGACTGCACCAATTAAATTAACCGTTAATCTTAAAGCCCATCCTTCAGGTTTTTCACGAAGCCATTTTAATACCATACCCGTTTGAGAAAGTGTAAATGGAATAAACACACCTACTGCATATAGCGGAATTAAATGTTCTGTTTGACCTTGGAAAGCTACAATTAAAATAATCGAAGCAATTCCAAGTATAATAATACCGTTTGAGTAACCAAGACGGTCTCCTCTAATCGTAAACATTCTCGGTATGAATTTATCTTTTGCAAGGTTAACTGCTAATAATGGAAATGCAGAATACCCTGTGTTAGCAGCAAGAATTAATATTAAAGCTGTTGTGCCTTGTATGAAATAGTACATGAAATTACGTCCAAATGTTTGTTCAGCAATTTGGGAAACAACAGTTACTTCTTTACTCGGTGTAATTCCGTAATAATAAGCTAAAAATACAATTCCTGAAAATAACACAGCAAGTAATGCACCCATCGCAAGCAAAGTTTTCGCTGCATTGTTTGGTGCAGGATCTTTAAAGTTTGGAATTGCGTTTGAAATCGCTTCAACACCTGTTAAAGCCGAACTACCTGATGCAAATGCTCTTAACAGTAAAAACAAACTAATTCCCGCAACCGGCGTTCCAATCGGCGTGTGTAAGGTCGGTGAAACGTGACCAGTTAAAATATTGTATATCCCTACACCAATTAATATAAATAGTGCTAAAACGAATAAATAAACAGGATATGCTAAAACGGAAGCTGACTCTGTTACACCTCTTAAATTTAATATGGTTATAAATATAACAAATATAATCGCAATGATTACATTATGTGCATGTAAGCTAGGAAAAGCAGATGTTAACGCATCTGTACCTGCTGATACACTTACTGCAACAGTTAAAATATAATCCACTAATAAAGACCCTCCAGCTATTAAGCCTGGATTCATCCCTAAGTTTTCTTTTGATACAACATATGCGCCCCCGCCATGTGGGTAGGCAAAAATAATTTGACGATAAGATAAAATAAGAGCTGTCAATAATACTAATACCCCAATAGCGATCGGAATGGAATACCAATACGCAATCGCTCCAAGACCTGCTAAAGCGATTAAAATTTGCTCTGGTCCGTATGCAACTGATGACAATGCGTCAGAAGATAGAATGGCTAGCGCCTTCGTTTTATTAAGCTTTTGCTCTCCTAACTCAGTTGATTTTAACGGCCTTCCAATTAAAAATCTTTTAATAGATGAAACCACAGCTGTCCACTCTCCAATAATTTTGTACGAACGATTCTGCTTGTTACAGCCAGCAAACTATTTCTTCAGAAAACAAAAAATGTCTACAAGCCATAGCGAAATAGACTTGTAGACATTATTTTTTTTGTCGCACAAGCTCCACCTTCCTTCTCAATATAACGCTTACGAGGTTAGCTGTCGGATTCGGGCCTATGAGTAGCCCTACCTTTTTTTAAGGATTCACCCCATCGGATTATGTACTAATCCGTAAGAACGGGTCCCCCGTACCATGCGGTTTCAGCGATTTAGAAAATTGAAACTGTGGATTATAATACTCCTTTATTTTCAAAATGTAAACAAAAATTTTTAAAAAGAAAAAATTTAAAATGATTGCGCATAATCCGCTGATAAATATACATAATGAATACTAAAAAACCCTTAAAGGAGACCCGTATGTCTAAAAAGAAGAAACCGCTTTTTTCCGATTCATATTTAGATGCAGTAGCAAATGAAATTAATCAGTTATATGGTAAACGTGAACAGGAAATAAACTTGACAGAAAGAATTAAAAGAAACAAATAATTTGTCATACGCAAATAAAAAAGATAGCAATACACTTATATATTGCTATCTTTTTTATTATTTCATACATCTAATTCTATTACGGGTTTGTTAAATGTCATTTCTTCATACACCTTCAAATTTTGATATACCACTCCTAGTAATGGTGCTTCTAAAGAAAATTGTTCTGCTACATCTAGTAAGTATCCTTGCAAATGCTTCCCTTCAATAAACGAACCTTTTTCCATATCACGCTGCATAGAGGACTTCATATCATAAGAAATTTTATCAATCGTTTTCATATGTTCCTGGGCAATATTATCTTTAACTGGAGCTCCTAATACCCTCATAATTTGCACAGATTCCTCAAATAAATTTCGGATAAATTCACGTCCACCTTCACTTTCACGAATTGGTCCTATCGGTGCACGCATTAATGTTGTAACGCCTGACATGACAGTAATAAATAAATATTTATGCCACATATCTTGCGTAATATTTTCACTTAAAACAAAGCTAGCTTTCGTACCTATAAATGCTTTCGTAATACGCTTTATTCTCTCTGAATCTTGAGGCTTAATTTCTCCAAATACAAGTCTGTTGGCAGCACTAGTTTGTACAATTTCTCCTTGATCGTTTAACGTCGTCTCAATAAAGCATAAACCGCCCATTACTTTTTCCCCGCCGAATTCTTTTTGTAATAGCGATAAATGAGCGATACCATTTAACAATGGAATGATTACAGTATTTTCGCCAACAAACGGCTTCAAATCTTGAATTGCCTCGTTTAAGTGATACGCCTTTGTTGAAAATAAAATCACATCAAATGGAGAAGTTCTATCTTCTTTCGTTATCAATTTCGGTTGAAAGGAAAAATCTCCATTCACACTACGAATAACAAGTCCTTTTTCCTCTAATTGTTGTTTTCTTTTGCTGCGAACGAGAAATGTAACATCTTCTCCCTTTTCTACTAATCGGCCACCAAAAAATCCACCGACGCCACCAGCTCCTAATACTAAAATGCGCATACAACATCCCCTTTTCCTCACACAATTATACTAGTTTTAGTATACATAACATTATACATGTCCCTTGTTAAATTAGCTGAATTTTCATTCTTAATCTATTGAAAAAACAAGGTTATTTTCAAGAAAAATTGGGCATGTTGTTTCTATAGCTTATACGGAAAGGAAACAATGTAAATGGAGGCAATACAAACAATCGAAGAAAAAGATGTAACAACAGCTATATTTCAATTTATATTCCCGTTTTCGTTTAAAACTGGATATGAACAAAATATGTTCCCTTTCTTACAAAAAAATAATTTCCGTCCTTTTCGACTTGATCATCTTGAAGATGAAAATACATATTACGGGCAGTTTCAAGTTTCACATCAAAATATGGAAGCATACTATCTTTCATTTACGAATAAAATTCTTTTTCCTCATTCAGAACATCAAAAGGGACTACAGCGCTATTCTAAAGACCTTAATTTAAATGGACATTTAACAACAAATCTTATTTCCGTTCCATTCAAGATACATTCTATTGATGTAACACTTTGTCCTTATGAGCTTGGCTTCTTAACAATTCGAACAGAAGTCAAAACCGCCCCAAACATGACATTATCAGAAGCCATCGAATTTGCTTCTCGCTTCCGTGTGCTTGAAACTAGAAATGATACAACCGAGACCATTTGTATTGAATGTGATGGGAAAAAATATTCACAAGTAGAAAAACTTATATTCGGCGATTTATATCATGGCTTAACAGACTTCTTTGAGAATAAGAGGTTGCGGAGTTCATACTTTCAAACATTCCCCTTCTTTGAAGACCAACGAATGTATGTACAAACCTTATTATCTATTAACAAAAAGTCAGACCTTCATGTAGTTGATGTATATCGAGCTTCCAGTCTTTCCGGATTAACAGACGATGGTAAGCCGTATATTAGTGCAAATAATGTTCCTTATATTCACGATTATTTAACAAAGCATTCTTATCAAAGATGGGCTCCTAACCGTTATTTTATTATGGAAGAACATATTTTCACATGTATAACAAATGAAGGTGAAAAAGAAGTCACTAAACTTGCTAGTCAAATGTACGGAGAATTTTATTACGCTTTATTATTAAACCTATTTCATAAAGTTGTTTTATTAAAGATGGCGAATGCTTATGCTGAGCTAAATATTGAACAAGATACAAATGAAATAGAGAAATTAATTTATTCAATCAATTCGTTTACAGCCAATTATTTTTCTTTAGAATTAGTATCTCAATCACAAAGTGAAGATATTTTCTTCCGCTTAAGAAAACTTTTTAACATTGAAATTTTATACTCAAACGCGAAACAAAATCTTGATAGTTTGTTTAAATATCAAGAAAATGTCGCCGCTAAAAAAGATAGCCTTTTATTATTAATTTTAACGCTCTACTCTGTAGTAGGCCAAATGTTAGGTTTTACTATGATTGACCTTTTAAGAAATACAGATTCAAACAAAATATCATCTCCTCTTGAATTTTTTGCACTGTTAATAGCAATTAGCGGTATAGTCATTTCCTTTATTTTAGGTGTACAAAGTTTATACCAATGGGGTATACAGCATCGAAGAAGACAAGCGTGGGTAAAACAAACTGTACTTTCTGCTGTGAAAGAAAAAGAGGATAAAAATTAAAGACGATTCTTTTTAAATTACAAATACATGATGCGTTTCAGTAAATGAAATTTTTATCAGCGATTTTTTAAATATATCGGCGATTTTTCAGATATATCGACTTACCGACAAAAATCGACAAAAGACAGAACCTAACAATATAAAAAGGGGGCTCCAAAATAAAGTTTGGAGTACCCTTTTTTATTACACGAATTCAGCTTACTTACCTGCTTCGATTTTCTCTAATGCAGCAGCTACTTGTTCTTCCGTTAATTCATGTTGTATTACGTAGCGGTTACGTGGGCTTACACGACATTCATGAGAACATGCACGTAAATGTTTTGCTTCGTTTTCTTCAGAACATAAAATTTTCTTGTTACATTCTGGATTTGAACAGTTTACATAGCGCTCACAAGGTTCACCTGTAAAGTGGTCTTTACCAACAATAACATGTTCTTTTTGGTTTACTGGTACAGCAATACGCTCATCAAATACGTAACATTGTCCATCCCATAGCTCGCCTTGTACTTCTGGATCTTTTCCGTACGTTACAATTCCGCCGTGAAGCTGACTTACATCTTCATAGCCTTCACGAACTAACCAACCAGAAAACTTCTCACATCGAATTCCGCCTGTACAGTAAGTTAAAATCTTTTTACCCTCAAGTGTTTCTTTGTTTTCTCTAATCCAATCTGGTAATTCACGGAATGATTCAATATCTGGTTTAATTGCACCTTTAAAATGCCCTAAATCGAACTCATAATCATTTCGTGCATCAATAATAACTGTATCTTCTTGTTTCATCGCCTCATAAAAATCTTTTGGCTCTAAATATTTTCCAGTTATTTCTTTTGGATTAATATCGTCTTCTAGACGAAGTGTAACTAATTCTGGACGCGGACGTACGTGCATTTTCTTGAATGCATGGCCTTCTTCTTCATCTATTTTAAACACGATTCCATCAAAACGTGGATCATTGTTCATTGCTTCCATGTATTTCTCTGTTTGTTCTACAGTTCCAGAACAAGTTCCGTTAATACCTTCTTTTGCTACAAGGATTCTACCTTTTAATTCAAGTGAATTACAAAATTCTAAATGCTCTGCAGCGAATTCTTCAGGGTTTTCAATTGTTGTGTACATGTAATAAAGTAATACTCTATATGGTTTTGTAGTTGCCAATGTATTTCTACCACCTATCTAATTTTTAAAATCATGTATAAGTTAACGTTCATATCAAAACATATATAATAAGAAAATGTATCCAAAGTTTTATGCATCCCATTTTCTTCTCTTTATACTATTTTCTATAAGTTAACAAAAATAAAAAACAAGATTACACACCAAAACACTATGGTTATGTTGCAATCCCAATATATTATATATCATACAAATCCATTTCCATCAATTAATATGCTGTATGATAGGCTTTTTGTTCACATAAATTTCAAAAATAGCCCTTTAATTTATTATCTTCTCCTTTATTCAACGCCCATAAACTTCCAAAACATTTTTGTATTTCCACACCATTAATTGCACAAAGTCATATAATTTGCATTGAGGAAACTTTTATGTTCAAATAAAATCATCACATAACATATATAAATGTATTGAAATAATGAGTAAGAATAAATACAATAATTTCATCAAGTTAAGATTTCAAAGGGGAACACTACTATGAATAAAGATATATCAAAAGACGAACAAATCCCTTCTCCAAGTACAACTGTTCAATCAGCACATTTAGCGCTAAGCGGACAAACGAAAGGCTTAAAAAGACTATTACCATTCTTAGGGCCTGCTTTCATCGCTTCAGTCGCTTATATTGATCCTGGGAATTTCGCAACGAATATTGCTGCTGGTTCACAATATGGTTATTTATTACTTTGGGTAATTCTCGCTTCTAATTTAATGGCTGTATTAATTCAAACTTTATCAGCTAAATTAGGAATTGCTACTGGGAGCAACCTTCCTGAGATAGCTCGTGAAAATTTCCCGAGACCTGTTTCCATCGGTTTATGGATTCAAGGTGAACTTGTTATTATGGCAACTGATTTAGCTGAATTTATTGGGGCAGCACTCGGATTGTACTTGTTATTCGGAATTCCAATGTTACCAGCAGCTTTAATTACAGCAGCTGGATCGTTTATTATTCTTGAATTTCAACGCAGAGGCTTTCGTCCATTAGAAGCAATCATAACAGGGATGATTTTTATCGTTGTTATCGCTTTTGGTGTCCAGGTCTTTTATGCAAAGCCGGAATTAAGCCCTCTTCTTTCAGGACTATTTATCCCAAAATTCCAAGGCGTGGATAGTATTCTTTTAGCAGCTGGTATTTTAGGTGCGACAGTTATGCCACACGCAATATATTTACATTCCGCCTTAACACAGCGCCGTGTAGTCGGAACAAATGATGAACAAAAGAAAAAGATTTTCCGTTTCGAATTCATTGATATCATTATTGCAATGGTTATCGCTGGAGCCATTAATGCGAGTATGTTAATTGTAGCAGCTGCTTTATTCTTTAAAAACGGCTTGCACGTTGAAGACCTTGACGTCGCTTTCAACCAATTCAGTAATTTAGTCGGTCCTGCATCCGCTGCTTTATTTGGAATCGGACTTTTATCAGCGGGATTATCTAGCTCGTCTGTCGGTACAATGTCTGGTGACATTATTATGCAAGGATTCATTCGCATGCATATTCCGTTATATTTACGCCGATTTATAACAATGATTCCACCTCTAGTTATAATTGCTTTAGGTGTAAACCCAACTTATGCTCTCGTTATGAGCCAAGTTGTCTTATCGTTTGGTATTGCCTTTGCATTAGTACCGCTTATTATGTTTACAAGTAGTAAAAAGATTATGGGGGCACTCGTTAACCACCGTATAACAACTTTCATCGCTTGGATAATTGCTGCACTCGTTATCGTTTTAAATATTTTCTTACTGTATCAAACATTTATAGGGTAATGAAAAAGGGTATTCCAATCAAAAATGGAATACCCTTTTTAGTAAAATAATTCTCTTCTAATTACCTTTTACGTATGTACCTCTTTCCGGCATCAGCGCACCTTTTTTAGTTCGAAAATAAAGTGGCAAGCCTTCCGTACAAAACATACTCACCTCGGATGGATTCTCTCTTTGATGATGGATGTGTAAATGCGGCTCACTTGAACTTCCAGAGTTACCAACTTGGGCAAGAACGAAGCCTTCGTTTACATGTTGTCCTTCTTTAACTTTAATTGACCCTTTCTTTAAGTGAGCGAGAATCAAAAATGTCCCTGTTTCATCTAACCGTAAATAAATATGATTCCCAGCCATTGACTGAAAATCATCTGATCCTGGAACTAAATCTTTTTCATCATTATTAACTGATACAACTGTTCCAGAAGCTGGCGCCATTACTGTCACTCCGTATATTCCATAATCCTCTAACTTACTACTTTTCACTTCAGCAGGTGGAATGAGAATATCATATGCCCATCTTTCATTTGGTTTTATCACATGATAATTCTTCTCTAGGCGATCACCACCCCACCCTACTAACGCCCGCTCATTCAAAGGAAAACGAACGACTATTTTAGGACTCGTAGACTGTACATCTGCTGGGTATGCAATTCTCCCAATGTTAGCGAACCACCCGACAGGCCAAGCTCCAATGATAGAGAACAGAACTATTAAAAGTAGCATTCTATCTATTCGCTTTCTAAAGATGCCTTTCCAAGCAAACATTACTATTGAGCCTATCAAAACAAAAATCGAAACTACGCTAAATGCTTGTATCCACCACCAAACAACGACTGATATAATACCATGAGCTAAATAAACTACACTCCAACTTATAATTAAAAAAGAAACTATAATTGCTAACAAACTTTTCTTCCACATGCTGTATCCCTACTCTCATATCTTTGTTCTCAATGATACGAAGTAAAAATTACGGCATATGAAAGAAATACTTACGACTTTCTTACTTTTTTATACTGTGGTAATTTCACAGTGAAAATTGTTTCTTTATCGTTACTACATACAGTTATATCTCCTTTATGGAGCTGAGCTATACTTCTCGAAATTGCAAGTCCCATTCCTTTCCCACCCGTATGAGAGCTACGTGATTTTTCACCACGATAAAACTTCTCAAAAACGTAAGGAAGACTCTTTGTCGGAATACATTGTCCAAAATTTTTAATTTCTACTTCAACATTCCTTTCTCTTTGGGAAATTTGAATTGAAATTTCTTTTCCATCTTTCCCGTACATAATGCTATTACTAATTATATTTTCAAATAGTCTCACTATAATCGCTACATCAATTTTTACATATAGCTCTTCATTACTTTTAATATAAAAACTCATATTGGCATCATCTAACTGTGGTAAAAAATCAATCATGACCTGTTCAATTAATGCTTTCATATCTACTACATTTTTATGTAATTCAATCTCTCTATAGTTTATTTGACAGTATTCTAATAAATCTTCAACTTGATTTTTTAATTCATAACTTTTTCGCTTTAATATGCTTACATATTGTCCACATTCTTCTCCATGTGAATGAAGCTTATTTCCTAGTAAGTCCGCATAACCAATTAGAGATGTTACAGGCGTTCGTAAGTCATGTGAAATATTACTAATCATTTCATTTTTCATTTCCTGTGATTTTTTTTCATTTTCAATAGACTCTTTTAAACTTTTGGCCATTCTATTGACATTCGTCGCTAACTCACCAATCTCATCGCTTTTCGAAATAGGTATATGTATTTCCAAATTACCATTGCTTATTTCCTTCACATTCTTATTGATCTCATTCAATCTTTTTATAGTTGTCTTTGTCAGTAATGCAAAATATATAGTGGTTAACAGCAGAAAAAACATAAAATAAAAAAACGAATATTTTTCTTCTAGCGCGACAACGTCACTATATATACTTCCAAATAAAATTTGAACTAATATGATACTTACCGTAGCTAACAGAATGCTACATATAAATGCAAAAAAGAATTTAGCTCTAATTCCTTGTAATGATTTAATCTCCAATTTTATACCCGACTCCCCAAACATTTTGTATAAACCTCGGTTCTTTTGGATTCTCTTCAATTTTATTTCTTAATCTCGCAATATGAACCATTACCGTATTATTGCTTTCATAGGCCCTTTCATTCCAAACACTTTCATATATTTCTTCAATCGTAAACACACGGTTCTTTGCAGCTGCCATTAAGTGCAAAATATCATATTCAGTTTTTGTAACATTAATTGTTTGTCCATATATCTTTACTACTCTAGAAATTTCATCTATTTCTAAACCTTTAATGTTTATTTTCTTTTCCATTACTTGGACAGCAATTTGATTAAAATATGTATACCTTCTTAATTGAGCTTTCACTCTTGCTATAAATTCAATTGTACTAAACGGCTTCACAATATAATCATCTGCCCCAGTACTAAATCCAATTACTTTATCTACATCCGATGATTTTGCGCTTAAAAACATAATTGGTAAACTATATTTCTCTCTAATCCTTCTACACAGTTCTATACCATCCATTTGAGGCATCATAATATCAAGAATAGCAAGTTGAATACTGTTATTATTTATTATCTCTAATGCCTCTTCTCCGTTATGAGCACTAAAAACAGTAAAACCTTCTTGCGTTAAATTCACATTAATAAATTGAACAATATCTAGATCATCATCTACAATTAATATTGAGTTTTTCTCCATTTCTAAACCTCTTTTTTGAAATATATTCCACATCCCATTTTAACATAAATCAAACCTACCCTTTCATCTTGAATAATCTTTATTTTCAGTTTAAATTATATAATAACAAATGCATTCTAGTTTCATAAGAAATGGAGTGAAAATATGTTTCCTATATTAAAAACTGACCGACTCATTTTGCGAGAACTTACGGAAAAAGATGCACCGGGTATACTACAATGCTTTTCTAATACTGATGTACTGCGCTATTATGGCCAAAAACCATTACAGAATGTAGATCAAGTAAAGCAAATTATTAATAATTTCAAGTTGAGTTACAATGCAAGAAACGGTATAAAATGGGGCATCGAATTAAAAGATAAAAAAGAACTCATTGGAACAATTGGTTTTCACGATTGGTCTTCTGAGCATAAACGAGCAAATATAAGTTATGCCTTTCTCCCTGAACACTGGGGAAATGGCTATGCTACGGAAGCAGTTTCTGAGGTTATATCATACGGTTTCCACACGCTTCATTTAAAACGTATTGGTGCAATTGTCTTTCTTGAAAATGAAGCTTCAAATAAGGTGCTATTAAAATTAGGTTTTGAAAAAGAAGGCGTTCTAAAAAATTATATGTATCAAGATGATATTCCATATGATACGAATTTTTATGCTTTATTAAAATCGGTTTAATAGAATTTATGTGTGAAGAATTCGTATCCGTACAACGGATCCAAATAGTAGATTTTTAATGAGGGATGGAAAAAAACGATCGGTTTTCATTTCTTAGATTATCGTACGATTGATGCGAAGTACAATACATTATAAAATCTAAAAAAACGGGAAATGAGCAAACTTTTACTTATTTCCCGTTTTTACGTTCTTTTTCTGTTTTCGCAATGCTTTTGGAATGTATACACAGAAAGGTTCGCTTTCCATGTAATCCCCCGTCATCGCATATGCTCTAGAACGAGATCCCCCACAAACATATCGAAACTCACAAACACCGCACTTTCCTTTATACTTGTCCGGATTACGAAGGTTTTGAAAAACAGGGGAGTTTCGATAGATTTCAGCTAGTGCTGTCGTTCTAATATTCCCGGTTTTAATAGGCAATAATCCACTTGGATATACATCTCCAATATGAGAAATAAATACAAAACCGTTTCCGTCATTCACCCCTTTTGGAGCACGACCAAGCCCATCAATTCGCCCTGTCGTCCCATTCATCAATACATCCTGATATTGAATGATCTGATTTGTCTTGTTATTTTCTTTCATTTTTTCTTGAAGCACAACCCGTCTATAGTGCTGACCAGCTGTTGTTTTAATATCAAAAGAAACCTTTTTACTAAGCTTATATAGCCAATGGAATACCCTTTCATGTTGGGCTGGTGAAATCATATCTTTTTCCTTACCTCGTCCTGTTGGAACTAAGAAAAATATACTCCAAAGTACACATTTTAATTCTTCTATTAACATTGCCATTTCTTTAAGTACATCCACATTATATTTAGAAACAACAGTATTAATTTGAATAGGAATTTTTAATTCATGCAAATAACGAATGGAATTCATTGTTAATTGAAATGATCCTTCTGTCCCTCTAAAATGATCGTGTATTTCAGCTGTTGGTCCATCTAAACTAAATGCCCATCTAGCAAGTCCTACTTCTTTTGCTTTTTGAATCGTTTCTTTCGTCACGTTTGGAGTGGCACTTGGCGTCATAGAAACTCGAACACCTTTTTTCACTGCATATTCCGCGATATCATATACATCTGGACGCATTAATGGATCTCCACCAGTAAATACAAGCATTGGATTTTCCATTTCATATATATCATCAATTAGTTTTCTTCCTTCTTCGAATGTTAGCTCTAGAGGATGACGATGATACTGTGCTTCTGCACGACAATGCAGACATTTTAATTGACATGCCCTTGTTAACTCCCATATCACAATAAACGGATTTTCATTAAAATCACGATTAATCAAGATTAACCCTCCCATCAATTGATATTCTAATTGTAAAGTTATATATGTATTTATGGTGTGAGATGTATCACAAATAAAAATCTTCAGTCATAATAATGCCCCTATACTGCTATTAATCTAATGTTTCTACCTTCCTCTTCAACAATCACAAAAGCTCTTTGTTAAAAATATAAACACCCCTTTAGACTAAATGATCTAAAAGGGCAAAGCTTCACAACTTTTTATAAACATCGCGGCTTTCTTCAACAGATTTTTTTTAGTTAGAAGACTTAAATTGTAAAAGGTCATAAAAAATAAAGGACGATACATATTATGCATGAATAATATGTATCGCCCTTTTAATTGTTGTTCAACAATCGCTCCCGTTTGTTGAAGATCTTAATTAGTACATGATAATCTACAATTCAAATAGGCACTTCGATTAAAGTCCCTTTATGTCCGGTTGTTTAGACATTTCCTAGATAGCTTCGCGTCATGTTTTGAAGAACAATTTTTCCATTCTTACTATGTTTTTCGAATAACTCTGACAGGAGAAAAACAAATTTTTTATATTCTTCTTCATCCTTTTTCGGAGCATAGGACGCTGATAAATTCCTTCCCAAAAAACCTTCATAATCAAAAAGTAAATCATTTTGATACGCTTTAAACTCATACTTTCCATCCTTAAAAAAGGTGTTAAATACTTCGGGAGTTTCCTCTATTCCATCGCTAAACCCTTTGAAAGTCGGGCAGGTTTTCTGGCAAATTTCTGCATTCTCTTTCATAATCGAACTAGTTAAATCTCTACTATTCCAAACGAGAGCAACATTTGCCTTTTGTTTCAAGATTCGTTGGCATTCCATTTTGAAAGCTGCTTTATCAAACCAATGAAATGCTTGAGCAACAGTTACTAAATCCACACTATGCTCTTTTAAAGTGGTATTTTCAGCTGTTGCTTTTATTGATTGAAAACGAGCATATAGTTTTAACGATTGCTCAGCCATCTTTCTCATGTCATCATTTGGCTCAACTCCAATAACCTTTAAACCTCTTTCAAGCAACTGGTGGCTAAATATCCCCGTACCTGAACCAATATCAGCCACAATTCGGTCCTCTTTCAGTTGGTTAGCCGAAAACAAATAATCAATATATGCATTAGGGTAATCGGGGCGATATTTCGCATATATATCGGCCTTGTCGTTAAAATTTTCTGTTGTTCTCAAAGTACTACCTTCTTCCCCACGATATTATGTACAGAAATAGGAATTAAATAATTAATTCCAGCTTCAATCTCTAAGTCTACAACTTAAGAATACAGCCAAATGGATCTACCTTAGTTCCAATATGAATCCCCGTTAATATACCCTAATTTTTTAATAACTGACCAGTTTCTCAGTATTAAAAGTAAGAAATTGAGCTTTTTTCTTAGCTATTTAATTTCGTTTACTACTAACTTCTTTTTACTTAAATAAACTGCTCAATCTGATTTTTTTGCAACTTTTTGTGAATACGTAACAACAATTACGCATTCATCTTTTTTATGTGCTGGCAACAACCCTAAAGGGTTTCCCAACACTCTGTAAAAAAACCTTACTTTTAAAAGTAAGGTTTTTTTATTTACTTCTTATCAACATAAGCATTCTTATAAGTATAAACGCCACCAAATTGATGTTTTGCAATTCCTTTTACATAATCCTTTTGTACATAAGCTGAACCAAGATGATAAAGCGGTGCCACGGCAGCGTCTTCTAATAAGACCTGCTCAGCCTCTCGCAACGCTTCCCATCGTTTCTCCGGATCAAGTACAAAATCATTTTTCGCTTTCCTTATTAAATCATCGTAATGAGAATTCGAGTAACTCATTTTATTATTCGGATTCCCCGTCGTAAATAACTCTAAATAATTAATTGGGTCTTTATAGTCAGGTCCCCAATTTGCCATCGTTATATCGTAATCACCTGTTTGTTCTAACTGTAACTTTTGCTTAAATGGCTGCTGTTTAATTTGTAACGTTAATCCATTCAAATTCTTTTCTAAATCACCTTTTATATATTCTGCCATACGTTTTGCATTATCTTGTTCAAACGTTAAAAACCCGAGGTTTACTTGCTCTACTCCAAGCTCTTTTTTCGCTTCTTCCCAAATCTTTTGCGCATTTTGCAAATCATATGAAGAAATATTTCCGTTTTCTTTTCTAAAATCTTTGCCAGTCTCTTCATTCATATGACCAACTGGTACAAGTCCATTTGCAGGTTTTGCCCCGTTATTAATAAAGTGAGCAACAAAATCATCTTTATTTAATGCTAATGAGATAGATTGACGTACTTTTTTATTGGCTAACGCATTATTTTTCTCATTAAAACGTAGCATAGCGATTCCAGGATCACTTGACATATGTAATTCCTTATTCCCTTTATACTTGTCTACAACTTGAGAATTAATAGGTACTCGATCCAAATCGCCGGCCTCATATAAATTTACAGCCGTCATTGTATCCTTTACAATATGAAAATTTATTTCGTCTAATTTCACTTTCTTTTGATCCCAATATGTAGCATTCTTCTTTAATTGGAACTCTTGTTCATGTTTCCATTTTTCTAATACAAATGGGCCGTTATATATGAGATTACTAGGTTCCAATCCGTATTTATTTCCTTGTTCTTTCAAAAATGATTCATGCTGTGGTAAGTATATAGGCAGTGCTAACAACTGTAAAAAATACGGAATTGGCTGTTCAAGTTCAACCTCTAACTTATAATCATTTATAACTTTAACCCCAAGTTCATCAAGTGACATTGTTCCCTTATTTATTTCTTTCGCATTTTTCACATGAAAGAACATGTCCGCATATTGAGATGCCGTTTGCGGGTTAACTGCACGTTTCCATGCAAATATAAAGTCATTTGCTGTTACATTGTCTCCATTTGACCATTTTGCATCTTTACGCAAATCAAATGTATATTTTTTACCATCTTCACTTCTTTTAAACGATTTTGCTACTGCTGGAATAGGATGATCTTGATCATCTAGCACATACAACCCTTCAAATATGTTTTGCATAACGTGTGATGATGTCCCATCCATCGTTTTTGCAGTATCAAGTGAAGGAATTTCTTCTGATACTGTTACATTTAACACTTGTTTTTTAGCCTCTGCATCACTTTTATTCGCTTTATTATTACAAGCTGTTAAAAATAAAGATGTAATAATTGCCATTACCATTAAATGGCTCTTTTTTCGCTTCATGAATTGTTCTCCTTAAAAATAAAATATTATAAACGTTATATATTATAACAGAAATATTAACAGAAAGATGCGACATTATATTGAATATTTATTCGCTCAAGAAAAAAGCTGTCCTTTTTAAAAAAGGACAGCTTTTTCAAACAACTTGCACATACCTATCTTTGTAAACCTCGTTTATAACGACTTGCTTCAAATATAATACGCTCTTCATCTAACGTTTTACATTCACCATTCCAAACGACACGTTTTCCGTTAATAATTACATCACTTATATCTTTTCCACTAGCTGCATATACAAGGTGTGATAACACTTCATCAGCTGGTTGTAAATGCGGTTTATTAGACGGATCAATCGCAATAAAATCAGCACACTTTCCAACCTCAAGTGATCCAGTTTGTTTCATACCAATTACTTCTGCAGCTCCTTTTGTCGCTAGAGAAAGAGCAGTTTCTACTGGCAATGCTGTTGCGTCTTGATGAATACCTTTTTGTAATAAAGTTGCAATGCGCATTTCTTCAAACATATCTAAATTATTATTAGACGCAACACTATCTGTTGCAATCCCTACTTTAATTCCTGCTTCTAGCATCGCTTTCACATTCGCTATACCAGAACCTAGTTTTAAATTACTATTCGGATTATGAGCTACTCGAACATCATGTTCTGCTAAAAATGCACGCTCATTTTCATTTAATACTACACCATGCGCAATAACTGTTGGGCGTTTAAACAATCCGCAACTTGCTGCATATTCTACCGGACGTTTTCCGTACTGCGCTTCAATATCACGTACTTCACGCTCTGTTTCCGAAAGGTGAATATGAACCATAGTTTGATTTTCTACTGCAATACGTGCGCACTCTTCTAACAGTTCTGTGGAACATGTATATGGACTATGTGGTGCAACCATCGTAGTTAACATTCCACTTTCGTTATAATAACGCTTCACATATTTCTCAGCTTCTTCAATTGCTTTCTTTTCATCTTCTTTCGTTCCAAAGCTAAATAAAGTTCTTGAAACAGCAGCGCGCATTCCACTCCTTGATACCGTCTCCATAATTGCATCTTGATCTACTCCAATTGGATTAAACATATCAGAGAATGATGTCGTACCACTTTTCACCATTTCAAGTAATCCTAATTCCGTACTAGCGACCGCAAGCTCTGGAGTAAACTGACTTTCAAGTGGCCAAATTCTCGTCTCAAGCCACGGCTGTAATAACATATCATCGCCAATACCTCTTAAAAGGCTCATTACAACGTGTGTATGTGTATTTACAAGCCCTGGTAAAACCCACTTTCCTTTCATGTCAATTACTTCATCTACTTCAAAATCATTAGCGAATTCTCCGCTCTTTACATCTATAATTTGATCATTTTCTACAATGATATATCCATTTTCTATCACTTCGTTTTGTTCATTCATCGTTACAATTGTAGCGTTTACATAAGTTGTTTTCAAAAGTATTTCCCCTTTCAACTCTATGAAGTTCCCTTTAATAAGTTACCACCATTATAGTAACTTATTAAAGATTAAGAGTCAAAAGATAATTTTAATTCTTTCGTTATTTTTCCCTTCAAAATGCTATATTGTTTTTCATTTGTATCTGCAAATGCTTCTTCCCGATTTGATTCCACATCCAAATAATTCGGGTTTTCATTGAATTGAGCCTCTGTAAAATCAAACCTCTGCCCATCTATAAAGTTATAAAAATGCCACACCTCCCCTATTTTTGTCTTTTTGATTTCACCTCCGCATATATCTTGAACGACTAAAGCCGTTACACCACACTGTCCCTTTGCTGGATTTTCAATTGTCCACTTTGAACTTGTTTCAATCGACCACGATTTTATTAGTGCTTCATATATTCTTTTTTCCTTTACATCATCCATTCTAATCTTCCCCTACTATTAGTAGTTTTACACATCATATTTCAAAAGAGGCAGTAAACGACCCTTAAAGACAGTTGATGGTGTCTCTCCTATTAACTGTGCTCCCATTTTCAAGTAATATCCTTTTGCATTCGGATCACTATCAATCGTAAAACTTTTTAATCCTAGTTCATTGGCTTTTTCTATTACATACTCCCAAAGTATTTTCCCGTAACCTTTTCCTTTGTAATCAGGATGAATGTACAAAAAATCGAGAGCTTTATCATTACGTAAAAATGAGAAAAAACCAATCTTCGCATTATCGTTTTCTAAAACATATACAAAATTATTTTTTATGTATTCTTCTGTAATTGTTAAATCTTCCTTACAAGCAAATATGAATTCTTCACTATAATCCCACGTTGCTTTTGATTGTAGTGCGAATTCACTTAATTCATTTGCTTCTGCTAATGCAGCTTCTCGTATTTGCATAGTTTATTTATCCTCTCTTTTATTACTTGTAGTTCTATTTTCACATTCCATAGTAAAATACGATACTTTACAATTATTCTATAAATATCTTTACTATCCCTCGCTGCAATACTTACATCTCCACGCATTTAGTTCATAAAATAAAAGCGAACACTCAACTACAGAGCAGTATTACACGTGCTTCTTATAGTTCAGTACTCGCTTTTTCTCAAAGTAGAGCTATGTCTTTTACAACGATTCTAGTAACTTTTTAACAAAATGAATGGAATGATGTGAAGCTGAAACACAATTATCTTCAAATACTTCAATACCAGACGCTTCTTCTGTATCTGTTATAGATCTAAACTGCTATAAATGGAATCGTATTGGCATAACAAACGTGAGCTATACTTGCTGTTTCCATATCTACACAAAGTGGGTTGTATGTAGAAATTATTTCTGTACGGCCACTCTCACTTATAAAAGCCTCTCCAGTAACTATCTTTCCGAAATAAACATTTTGGGTAAATTGATTGTTCTCGATTACTGCTCGGCTTAATTCAAGAAGTTTACTATCCGTTTTAAAATATACACTTTCCATCCATGGATGATATTCAGTTAATATTCCTTCATCCACGTCGTGATACGCAATTTCTGTTGAAATGACTGTATCTCCAATTTTTAATACTTTATCGATTGCTCCTGCAACACCTGTTACAATAATATGCGTCACATTAAACTTATCTATTAATATTTGAGCTGCAATAGCTGCATTAACTTTACATACACCACAATATAATGCAACAACTTCTACATTTTCATATGTCCCACTATGAAACGTTAACATCGCAAGATTCGTTATTTTTTTATTAGACATATCTTCAATAAAAGGCATAATTTCATCTTCTGATGGCCCAATAATTCCAAATTTCATACACTCGTCTCCTCACTAAATTTATATATAAAACTTATATAGGCATTCAATCGATCTTCAAATATATATAGCCGCTACGCAAACTCCATTAGCGACTATCCGTACTATCTATAAATATAAGCCCGAACTACAAACAGTTTGGGCTTAGCTTTCATTCTCATTTATTATGCGCATCTAACCAAGAAATTAAATCTTTAAACACTTCATCTCTATTCACTTCATGGAACATTTCATGTCTTCCATTTTCATATAAACGTAGTGTAACATCTTTCACACCACATTTTTTATAGTTTTCATAAACTTCTTTTACACCTTTTCCCATATCTCCAACAGGATCACGATCACCAGAGAATATATGTATTGGAAGATGTTTTGGCGTCTTCTTGTATTCTTCTAGTTTATTTACTTCTAATACACCAGAAAACAGTTCTCTATAAAAACTCGTCGTACAAATGAATCCACATAACGGATCCGCGATATATTTATCAACTTGATTTATATCTGAAGATAACCAATCAAATTTCGTACGATTTGGCTTAAAGTTCGAATTGAAGTTTCCGAAAGATAAAAAGTTTAGCACTGGACTTTTCGTTTTTGCCCCACGCAATTTCATTTCGATTGTTGCTACTTTATGACCAATAGCCCCTAAAAGCCCTGGATTTCCACCTGTTCCTGAAATCAGAAATCCATCATATAGTTCACCCCTAAGTTGTACAGCACGTCTTGATAAAAAAGAACCCATACTATGTCCTAGTAAAAACAAAGGACTTGACTGCTCTTCTTTTATCCTTTCTGAAACAAAGATAACATCCGATACAACTTGATTCCACCCTATATTTGGTTCAAAATGACCATAATCTTCTTCTTTTTTTACTGTTTTCCCATGTCCTTTATGATCATGCGCATAAACACCATACCCTGCTTCCAATAAAGCATCCACAAATTCTGTATACACCCCTGCATGCTCTGTCATGCCATGTGCAATTTGAATAATTCCTCTCGGATCTCCTTCTGGTAACCACTTACGCAAATAAATTTCCGATCCATCCAATGCCGTAACGAAACTTTCCTGTACGTTCATTTCGTCAGCCCCCAACTCTATTATGTATCTCAAAATAATGAATATCCGTTCATTATTCTTATTATGTATTATATGCAATTGCTTTCATTATGACAAATACTGTACTTTTCCGATTAGCTATCAAACTATTATGTTGACGAATAACCAATAAAATTATATAGTTACTTACATAAAGTAATTATTATATTTTTAGGAGGTTTCTATTATGATGCCATCACTATTTTTAGCACATGGTTCACCAATGCTTGCTATTCAAGATACAGACTATACACGATTTTTAAAAACACTTGGAGAAACATATAAACCGAAAGCAATTGTTATTTTCACTGCTCACTGGGAAAGTGAAGTATTAACGATTTCCTCATCAGATAACGAGTATGAAACAATTTATGATTTTGGAGGTTTTCCCCCTGAGTTATACGAAATCAAATATCGTGCGAAAGGCTCTTCTAGCATTGCATCTATGTTAGAAACAAAATTTAAGAACAAAGGTATTTCAGTCCATCATAATATGACGAGAGGTTTAGATCATGGTTCATGGACACTCCTGCACCGCATGTATCCAGAAGCAAATATTCCTGTCGTGCAAATATCAGTAAATCCATTCCTTTCTGCAAAAGAACAATTTGAAATTGGAGAAGCACTTAAAGGACTTGGACAAGAAGATATTTTAGTAATCGGGAGTGGCGTTACCGTTCATAATTTACGAGCACTGAAATGGAATCAAACTACACCTGAAAAATGGGCAATTGAATTTGATGATTGGATTATGAAACATATGCAGAATAACGATAAAGATGCATTGTTTAATTGGGAGAAAAATGCGCCTCATGCACAATTAGCAGTACCAAGAGCAGAACATTTTGTTCCTTTATTTATCGCTATGGGCAGTGGTGAAAGTGACGGAAAAGTCATTCACCGTAGTTACGAGCTTGGTACATTAAGTTATCTTTGCCTTCAATTTTAAAGAAAAAGGATGAAGCATTTATTGCTTCATCCTTTTTTCTATTTCATTCACTTAGTTAACTAACTTCCAAATGTTGTTTCTCTGATACCTCTTCGTTCTTATTATGAAAATAAACCCAAATGCATGCAATAAATAATAGTGATGATGTAGAGAAGAAAACATATTGGAAGCCTGCATGAGCTGCAATTTGCCCCCCAAGCACTGGACCAATCATATTTCCTAAAAACTGAAACGACTGATTATATCCAAATATTCGTCCCGTTACATGGGTTGGCGTATGTTGTTTTAGTAGAGTTTGTACGGAAGGTAATAATCCTGCTTGTGCGATACCTAATAAAAATCGAAGAATTAATAGTTGCCAAGCTGAGGTTACAAATGCTTGCGGGATAAAGATAATCCCTGCAGCAAACAATGCTACTACTAATGTTTTTTGAGGACCGATATGATCTGATAATCTTCCTAATTTAGGCGCTGCCAAAATAACTGCTAATCCTGTCGCAGACATAACTGCCCCTGCAATCATTTCGATATGAGCTGTTCCTGGTCCTTCCAAATTCTTTACGTACAATGTAATAATAGGTTGAATTGACATATTGGCAAGTTGAATAATAAATGTTGTTACAAATAAACTAATAATTACATGCTTTGCTGGGACCATCGTCCATACTTTTTTTTGCTGTACCTTTTTTGCTTGAGCAGAGTGATTTTCTTCATGTAGGAAGAAAAAGACGATGAGGAAGGAAAGGAATAAGAAAGCTCCTGTAACAAGAAAGACATGACGCATTCCAATTAACTCAGACAAATAACCGCCTAGTAATGGTCCGAGTAATGAGCCGCTCACGCCCCCGGTTGAAATTGTGGAAATTGCCCAACCTGAATGCTCTTTCGGAGTTTCTGCTGCAATAAATGTCATTGCGGTTGAAAGGAAACCAGATACTGCTCCCATCAAAAATCTAAGTGCGACTAGTTGATACACATCCGTTACAAACCCCATAAGCGTCATAATAACCGCCATACCAAGGCTAGCACGTATAAGCATCAATTTCCGTCCATGTATATCACCAAGCTTTCCCCATATTGGTGATACGATCGCACCCATTAAAAATGTTACACCAAATGCAAGTCCCGACCACTGTGCAATACTCGAAGTGCCAGTCACTCCTAATTCCTCAATATAAAAAGATAAGAAAGGAATTACTAAACTCATACCGGCTGCAGTGGTAAAACAACCTAGCCAACAAATCATTAAATTTCGTTTCCAGCTGGCCATTTTCACACCTTCTTTCATTCGATACCCATTCTACACCTTTTCTTGTAAAAAGTTTAGTAATTTGATTTAGACGTAATATTCATTACAAAAGCCGCTATTTCCTAGCAAAAACCATGTAAATTCCACATTTTTTTCATAATAAAACCAACTCCCCTATATGGAGTTGGTCAATTATCTTCTAGCGGTATTAAACGAGCATTGCAACTTCTCTCATAAAACTCAATCGGACCTGCTTGTCCAATAATTGCATATTCATATCCGTCTTGCTTCATATTATATAAACAATGATGCAACAATTCTTTCCCTACACCTTTCACACGATTTCGTTTCGCTGTCCCCATCGGACCAAATAGTCCTTTCTTTCCCCTGACTACATCATAACAAGCGAAACCTACTATCACTTCACCCTGCTGTGCAATATAAATAGGTACCTTTTCTTTATATGTTTGAAACCCATAATCTATCGACTGTAACCAGCGTTCACCAAATTTCCACGTAACAAAACGTACTAATGTTTCAAAATCAACAGAGCTAGCTCTTCTAACATTACAAGATAATTTATTATAAATGGGATCAAAGCATTTTAAATCCACCGCCAAATCTCTTGGTTCAGCTATAATACGTAACACATCTTTTTGTATTTCTTTGTTTATAACTTTTTCACTCACTATACCTAAACGAAATAATGCATATATTACATGTCCTTCATTTATTAATACTTGCTGAAAACGTTCCATACGTTTCTTCGCTATTTGCAAAATTTCTAGCGTTTTATTAGCTAATTTATATTGTTCTATTTTTATGTACTCTATTTCATATTGTTCTTGTAAAGAAAGTTCTTCTAAAAAATCCGTGCCAACTTTACGAAACAAATACATATATAACTCTGCGCACACTCCTGTACCTTCTTTACACATGCCGATAAAAAGATGAACTGGTTGAATTATATTATATTTAGTCTCTTTTGCCGCAATCTCCAGTATTTTATGAACACGTTTTGTAAATTGGAATTCCCCCATATGTATCTCCATCCTCAACTACTTTACTAACAAACCGTAACCATAAATAATTGAAACAATTATTCCAACTACCAATATACCTGGAAGTAAATTCGCTACTTTAATTTTAATAAATCCAAGTAAGTTTAATCCAATGGCGAATATCATAATGCCGCCCGTAGCTGTCATTTCCACTATAAATTGATTCATTAATTCTTTCGGGACAAAACTATTAATCTGTGTTGCAAAAATGGCAATAGCACCTTCATATAAAATAACTGGAATCGCTGAAAATACTACGCCGATTCCTAGAGTTGTCGTTAATATAATCGAAATGAATCCATCGATAATCGCCTTTGTGAATAAAATATTATGATTTTCGCGAATTCCACTGTCCAATGCACCAAGTATCCCCATCGCGCCAATTGCAAAAATAAGCGTCGCTGTTACAAACCCTTCTGATATACTCCCTTTCCCCTTCGATCCAACTTTATTTTCTAACCAATCTCCTAACAGTTTTAACTTTTCTTCTAATTGTAACCATTCCCCAATTACAGTACCAATAACTAAACTTAGAATCACAACAAGAAAGTTTTCACTTTTTAATGCCATTTGAAGGCCAAGTACAGTTACCGCTAAACCGATTGCATGCATAATTGTTCCCTTCATACTTTCTGGAATCTTACTAAATAATTTACCAAGTAAAGTACCGAATATAATACAAATGCCATTTACAACTGCCCCTAATATAACCATTTCTCATTCTTCACCTTTCGAATTCTTTATTTCTATATTTTGGTCTACACATTGATTTACAAGTTATCTATATGTTAACTTAATATTGAGAATATTAACAAATGAATTTCACTACTATAACCCGTTTTTTTGTAACTATACATATTTCAATAACTACCTTTAGTGGATTCATTTTAATCTAAATGCGGAAGTTTTCAATAACGGGATAAACTCAAAAGGAAGGTATATATGAAAACTTTACTAAAACGATTTCTGTTAATAGCCTTTTGTATTACACCAATTGTTGTATTAATCAACTACTCTTTTATTTCAAAAGCGAAAGACAAACCCGATTTGCAAAGCAAATCTAGTAAAACAGTTACAAAAAGCAAAAAGAAAATAGAAGACCCGGAAATTACACTCACTTTCTCTGGTGATACAATGTTCGATTGGCAATTACGTCCTATTATCGAAAAAAACGGGGCTGATTATCCATTCCAACATGTAAAAGAAGAAATAACAAAAGCAGATATTTCCTTTGTTAATTTAGAGTCGGCCTTTACAACGAGAGAAAAGAAAGCACCTGGGCAATTGTTTTGGATTAAAAGTGATCCATCTACACTACAAGCCATTAAAAACACTGGATATGACATCGTAAATATTGGGAATAACCATACACTTGATTATGGGCAAGATGGATTATTAGACACTATCTCTCACGTAGAAAAATTAAAGTTCCCTTACATCGGGGCCGGAAAAAATGCAAAAGATGCATATACTGCACGAGAAATGACCGTAAAAGGGAAAAAGTTCAAATTTCTTTCCTTCGTTCGATTTATGCCTGATTCTAATTGGGTAGCTGGTGACAATAAACCTGGCGTTGCGAACGGATATGATTTAAATCTTGTAACTAAAACAATTAAGGAGCAAAAACAAGATGCAGACTATTTAATCGTCTATATGCATTGGGGCGTTGAAAAATCAAATCGTCCAGTAGAATACCAAAAACAATATGTACCTAAAATGGTTGAAGCAGGTGCTGACGCTATTGTCGGAAGTCACCCGCATTGGTTACAAGGGTTTGAGTATTATAATAAAGTTCCTATTGCTTACTCATTAGGTAACTTTTTGTTCCCGAGTTATGTGAATGGAAAAAGTGCAGAAACTGGCGTCTTAACTTTAACTTTTAAAGGAAAGGATGTCCAAATGTCATTTAACCCTTACATCATTCGTAATAACCAAGTTTCCCCAGTAAATGAAGAAGAAAAGAAAAAAGCTCTACAATATTTACAAACGGTTTCAACTGATGTAGAAATTGATAGTACTGGAAAAATAATAAACACACGTAACTAAACAGCACGAAATCTATTTCTCTGTAACAAATACTACAGAATAGGTGATAGACATGCTGAAAGACTTGTTAGAAAATATAAGTTTGTTAGAAAACGTATATAAAGTATCTATAGCAATCCTGCTTTTATGCTCCTTTTTTCTGTTAGACTACTAAAAAAATAAAGGGAGAAAGAAAACTTTCTCCCTTTGAATTTTCATTGTACATAATCATTCGTATCGCGATATATTTTTGGTTAACTAGCTTTCTCCTTCATGAATTTGGAGAGTATTTCGTTTAACTATAAAAAGATAGAACAAGTAGCATTTTCCTTGCTTGTATCTATCTTTTTTTATTTTTTTTACTAAATAAGCAAATCAAACAAAACAGGATTTTTATTAAGCTCCACAAATTGAATATTATTTTCTTTAAAACGAGTAATTAATTGCTCATAATCTTCTTTATGTTTTAATTCTACCCCGACCAGCGCTGGACCATTTTCTTTATTATGTTTCTTAATATACTCAAAGCGCGTAATGTCATCTTCTGGTCCTAATCCTTTATCAAGAAATTCTCTTAGCGCACCTGAACGCTGCGGAAATTCAATGATGAAATAATGCTTTAACCCTTCGTAAATGAGAGAACGTTCTTTCATTTCTTGCATTCTATCAATATCATTATTTCCACCACTTAGCGTACATACAACTGTTTTACCTTTTATTTCATCCCTGTATAAATCAAGTGCTGCAATAGAGAGTGCACCAGCCGGTTCAGCTACAATTGCATTTTTCTTATACAGTTCTAAAATCGTCGTACAAACCTTTCCCTCTGGTACTAAAACAATGTCATCAATGACATCTTTACAAGTTTCAAATGTTAACTTCCCTACTTTTTTGACAGCTGCTCCATCAACAAAACTATCTATTTTCTCTAATGCTACATTTTCGTTTTGAAGGAAAGCCTCTTTCATAGATGCAGCCCCCATCGGCTCTACACCAATTACCTTTGTAGCTGGACTAACACCTTTCACATATGTACCTACACCCGATGCTAACCCACCGCCGCCAATTGCTGTAAAGAGATAATCAACTGCCTTATCCATATCGTGCATAATTTCAACAGCTACTGTTCCTTGCCCTGCAATTACATACGGATCATCAAACGGATGCACAAATGTCATCCTATTTTCCTCACAATAGCGCTGCGCTTCTTGAAAAGCACCATCAAATGTATCACCAACTAACATGATTTCTGCAAAGCTACCACCAAAAAATTGAACTTGTGATACTTTCTGTTTTGGTGTCGTTGTTGGCATAAAGATTTTCGATGGAATATTTAATAAATTACACGTATACGCAACTCCTTGTGCGTGATTGCCAGCACTTGCACAAACAACACCATTTTGTAATTGTTCTTTCGACAAACTTTGAATTAAATTGTATGCACCGCGAATTTTGAAAGACCGAATTACTTGCAAATCTTCTCGTTTAATATACACCTCACATTCGTATTTTTCAGATAAAACCTTATCACGTTGCAAGGGCGTTTTCATGACGATATCCTTCATACAGTTATGAGCCATAAGGATATCTTCAATCTTCACTCTCTCCTTCACATTTTGCACCATTTTCTATCATCCTTATCTCTTTTATTTTGACTCAATCAAAATTCGGCACCTTTAAAACTGCACCTGTATTCGCCGATGTTACCATCTGAGAATATCGTCCAAGCCAGCCCGTTTTCACTTTCGGTTCTGGTCGTTTCCATTCTTTTTTACGTTTTTCTAATTCCTCATCACTCACTCTTACTTCTAGCAAGCGTTCCTCAACATCAATACATACAATATCCCCTTGTTCAAGTAGTGCGATTGTTCCACCCGCAGCTGCTTCTGGTGAAATATGCCCTACCGAAATGCCACGTGAAGCTCCAGAGAAACGTCCGTCCGTTAATAATGCAACCTCAGCACCTAATCCCATTCCAGCGATTGCTGATGTTGGTGCTAACATTTCAGGCATACCCGGTCCGCCTCTTGGCCCTTCATAACGAATGACAACTACATCTCCTTTTTTCACTTTCCCAAGCATAATGCCAGCCAATGCCTCATCTTGTGAATTAAAAATAACGCAAGGTCCTTCAAATCGTTTTACTTCGGTTGCCCCGCTTTTAATAACCGCTCCATCTTTCGCTAGATTTCCTTTTAAAATACGTAAGCCCCCCTCTTCACTATGAGGGTTTTCAAGAGAATGAATCACTTCCTTATCTTTAATCTCTGCATGAGCAATGTTTTCTCTTAATGTTTGCCCAGTAGCCGTAATACGGTCTAAATGAAGTACCCCTTCTTTTCTGCTCATCTCTTTCAAGATTGCACTAATTCCGCCCGCTCGATCAATATCTTCCATATGCCAGTTAGAAGCTGGACTTACTTTACATAAATGCGGTACACGTCTTGAAACAGCATCAATACGGCTCATATCATAATCTAGCCCTGCCTCTTGTGCGAGTGCTAGCGTGTGTAATACTGTATTCGTTGATCCACCCATCGCCATATCAAGTGCAAAAGCATCGTCAATTGCTTCTTCTGTTACAATATCACGCGGCTTAATATCTCTTTCAATTAAAATTTTCAGTTTCTCTGCTGCTTGTTTAATTAACTCTTCACGTCTTGGATCAATTGCTAAAATACTACCGTTTCCAGGAAGGGCTAAACCTAATACTTCACATAAACAGTTCATAGAGTTCGCTGTAAACATGCCGGAACAAGAGCCACAAGATGGACAGCCATGATCTTCAATATCTTTTAATTCTTCTTCTGAAATTTTCCCAGATTGATAAGCTCCTACCCCTTCAAAAACAGAACTAAGGTCAACAACTTCCCCCTTAGATGTTTTCCCAGCTGCCATCGGTCCACCTGAAACAAACACAGTCGGAATGTTAATACGAAGAGATGCCATCATCATACCTGGTGTAATTTTGTCACAGTTTGGGATACAAATCATGCCGTCAAACCAATGTGCATTTACAACCGTTTCTACTGAATCTGCAATAATTTCACGACTCGGAAGCGAATAACGCATACCGATATGTCCCATCGCAATACCATCGTCTACTCCAATTGTATTGAATTCGAATGGTACCATACCTGCTGCACGAACGGCTTCTTTTACAAGTTTCCCAAACTCGTTCAAGTGCTTATGCCCTGGAATAATTTCAATAAAAGAATTACAAATCGCAATAAACGGCTTATCAAAATCCTCATCTTTCAAACCAGTTGCTTTTAATAAACTACGATGTGGCGCTTTATCAAAACCTTTTTTAATCATGTCGCTTCTCATCTTGTCAAATCCCCTCTTACGTATTTTTCACTTATATTCTCTTAATCTATTTCTTTACTAACGTTTTCTTTTCTGGTTCCTTAATCCAGCTCATCATTTCACGAAGCTCTGTTCCTACTTTTTCTAACTGATGATTTTGTTCTGCTTTTTTCATCGCGTTGTATGTTGGACGACCTGCTTGGTTTTCTAAAATCCATTTTTTCGCGAATTCACCTTGCTGAATTTCTGTAAGTACTCGTTTCATCTCTTTCTTCGTTTCATCTGTAACAATTCTTGATCCTGTTACATAATCTCCAAACTCTGCCGTATCTGAAATAGAATGGCGCATGTTCGTTAATCCACCTTCGTACATTAAATCAACAATTAACTTTAATTCATGCAAACATTCAAAGTATGCAATTTCAGGACGATATCCGCCTTCCGTTAACGTTTCAAAACCAGCTTTTACAAGTGCAGTTACTCCGCCGCAAAGCACAGCTTGCTCACCGAATAAGTCTGTCTCTGTTTCTTCCTGGAATGTCGTTTCAATTACACCTGCACGTGTACAACCTACACCTTTTGCATATGCAAGAGCTACATGTAATGCCGTGCCGGTTGCATCTTGATGCACTGCAACTAATGCCGGAACACCATTTCCTTCTTGGAATACACGGCGAACGAGATGACCTGGGCTTTTTGGTGCGACCATCGCTACGTCTACGTAACTTGGCGGATTAATTTGTCCGAAGTGAATATTAAATCCATGTGAGAAAAGTAACATTTGTCCTTCACGAAGATTCTCTTCTACTTCTGTTTTATAAACATGTGCTTGTTGTTCATCCGGCAATAACATTTGTACAACTTGTGCGGTTCGAACCGCTTCTGAAACGGACATTACTTCAAACCCATCAGCTTTCGCTACTTCATATGACTTACCAGGACGAACACCAACTACAACTTCCACACCAGAATCACGTAAATTTTGTGCTTGGGCATGACCTTGAGATCCATATCCGACTACCGCAACTGTCTTCCCTTGTAATAACTCTACTTTTGCATCTTGCTCATAATACGTTTTCATATTCCATACACTCCTTATAATTTGTTTACTTGTAGTACATTGATTAATTTTTTCAGCTGACTGATGAGTAATGTTGCTTCTTGTTCTGTACAAACTGTTGTTAACTCCATTTCATTTTCATTTAAATTTAATGAAGAAATATAATAACCACGCCGAGCAAAAATTCCACTTATGCGTAATAAGACGTTTGGGTCGTTATGGATAACTAGTGAAAAAGTATGACTCATTCTTCCCACCTCTTCATCATCATTTCATTATTCCCTTTGTTTGGCGGAACCATCGGAAATACGTTTTCACCTTCTTCTACACAAAAATCAACTACGACAGGACCTTCATGAGCAAATGCTTCTAACATCACTTGTTTCGCCTCGGTTGAATTTTTCGCTCTTAATCCTTTCACTCCATAAGCTTCTGCGACTTTCACAAAGTCTGGCGATCCAATTTTTGATTCTGACAAACGATTTTCATAAAACATTTCTTGCCATTGCCTTACCATCCCTAAAAATTTGTTATTTATAATAAATACTTTTACAGGGATGTTATTTTCAGCAATTGTTTGTAATTCTTGAATGTTCATTTGAAAAGAAGCATCGCCTGCAATACAAATGACGAGTTCTTCTTCTTTCGCAAGCTGAGCACCAACTGCCGCCGGGAAACCAAACCCCATCGTTCCTAGTCCGCCAGATGTTAGAAAAGTCCGTGGGTTTTTCGCTTTATAAAAATGTGCAGCCCACATTTGATGCTGTCCTACTTCTGTCGTAACAATCGCTTCACCGTTCGTTAATTCACTTACTAGACTAATAACATGCTGTGGTTTTAACTCACCTTCTTTTTGATTGTAGGAAAGAGGATATTCCTCCTTCCATTCCTCTATTTTCGTAAGCCATTCATTTGTTTGTGTACGAATTGGCATATGCAACAACATGTGTAACGCTTTTTTCACATCTCCAACAATCGGATATTCCACAGTTACATTTTTATGGAACTCCGAAGGATCTATATCAATATGTACCTTTTTCGAATGCGGAGAAAAGAGTTCTAATTTTCCTGTTACACGATCATCAAAGCGAACACCTAAAGCAAGTAGTAGATCACATTCAGTGACTGCCATGTTTGCAGCATACGTTCCATGCATGCCGAGCATTCCTAAAAACAATGAATCTCCCGGCGGATATGCACCAAGTCCCATTAAAGTGGAAACGACAGGAATACGGTTCTCCCTCGCAAACTTGATGAGTTCTTCAGATCCACCTGAATGAATGACGCCTCCTCCAATATATAGAAGTGGGCGTTTAGCTTTTGAAATTTCTTTAGCCACTTCTCTAAGCTTCCTACTGTCTGGCATAGGCTCTATTTTGTATCCTGGAATCTCAATTACTTCATTATAAAAACTTGTTACCTTTTCATTTTGAGCATCTTTTGGAATATCAATTAATACTGGTCCTGGTCGCCCGCTTTCGGCGATGTAAAAAGCTTCTTGTACAGTACGTGATAAATGATTCACATCACGAACTTGGTAATTATGCTTCGTAACAGGTACTGTAATCCCGACAACATCTGCTTCTTGAAATCCGTCTTTTCCGATGAGAGATTTTGCAACTTGCCCTGTAATAACAACTAAAGGAATCGAATCCATATAAGCATCTGCTAAGCCCGTAACTAAATTCGTCGCTCCTGGCCCAGAGGTAGCAAAGACTACCCCGACCTTTCCAGAAGCTCTCGCATACCCTTCAGCCGCATGAATGGCAGCTTGCTCATGACGAGTTAAAACGTGCTTCAATCCACTTCCATATAACGCATCGTATACTGGCAAAATCGCTCCGCCCGGATAACCGAAAACAGTCGTTACACCTAATTTTTTCAAGCATTGAATAACGTGTCCGGCACCTGTCACTTCTTCGCACTGTAATTTCTCACATGTTGTATACTGTTCCTCCATTTCGATTAACTCCTCTCCCTTTCTACGCTAAACTTTCCGCCAGTCCTGGAACACGTACTCCTCTTTCTCTCGTCAATTTTTTAAACTCTTCAGTTAATCGTTTCGTTACACTTCCTGGTTTCCCATCTCCAATTTCTCTAGAATCAACTTTTACAACTGGAATTAACTCTGCTGCCGTTCCTGTTAAAAACACTTCATCTGCTACATATACGTCATGGCGAGTAAATGGCCTTTCCTCACACGAGATATTAAGACGCTCACATAACTCGATAACACTATTTCTCGTAATACCTTCTAGCGCCCCTAAATACGAAGGAGGTGTTAGCACTTTTCCATCTTTCACAATGAAAACATTATCTCCAGACCCTTCACAAACATATCCTTGTTGGTTAAGCATAAGCGCCTCGAGTACGCCTGCTTGCGCTGCTTCAATTTTTACAAGTACATTATTTAAATAGTTCATTGACTTAATACGTGGATCTAATGCATCTGGCGTATTACGTCTTGATGCTACAGATACAACGCTTAGTCCATTATCATAAAATTCCTGAGGGAATAACTTTAATTGTTCTGCAATAATAATTACGCTCGGTTTCACGCAACTCCTCGGGTCAAGCCCTAAATCCCCTTTTCCTCTTGAAACAATTAATCTAATGTAGGCATCAGCGTATTCATTTTTTTGAAGTGTCTGTAAAACGGCTTCTTCCATTTCTTCTACCGGCATTGGAATCGTCAGTAAAATAGATTTCGCCGATTCATATAATCGTTTCACATGTTCTTTTAGACAAAATACATTTCCTCCGTAACTACGAATCCCTTCAAATACACCGTCTCCATATAAAAAACCGTGATCATATACTGAAACAACTGCCTTTTCTTTTTCTACAAATTCCCCATTCATATAAATGTACTGGTTACCCATCTCACATCGCTCCTCTTTTTTTCTCTCTATTTTTGCAATCTATTTCTACATCGATTGCTGAGATAAGTATTTTAACAGAATATTCAGTATATAAATCTTAAAAATATACTCATCTCAACAATCGATTACGTACATACTTGTAGCAATCCATTGCTGAGACGAGGGAATCGTGGTACCACTCAGCTTCCTTACACTTCTCACGAAATATAAGCTTTGCAAGTCCAATTAGACTTTTGTTTTTCTATCGGAAACAATTCCGCTACTTTTTACTAGTTTTCAAAAGTAGTGCTCCGAGGTGATCTTCAATGATTCGATTGTTACTACCCTCACAGCCTTGGGGCAGCTCTCTGAAACAATCTATATCATTTACTCTCCTCTTCCACGCATTCTTTTATTCTATTTTTATAAAAGAAAAACTCTCGCCTCAGCAATCAACTACTACAACTTAGTAGCTTTGATTGCTGAGACGAGAGTTTCGCGTTACCACTCAGCTTCCTTATACTTCTCGCGAAATATAAGCTCTGTAGGTCCAATCAGACCCCCGTCCTTTTACCGGAGACGATGCCGCCGCCCTCTACTCAGTTTCCCTTTCGCAAGCGATGCTCCGAGGTGATCTTCAATGATTCGATTGCTACTACTCTCACAGCCTAGGAGTAGCTCTCTGAAACGATCATAATCATCTACTTTCCTCTTCTTTGCATATACAACATATAAAGTTAGAAAATTCTTAATTAACTTTTATTTGTTACACGTATTATAGGACGCGGTTCTTTTCATTGTCAACATGTTTTTTAGAAAAAAATAAAATTCATTCTATTTACTAGAAATCTATTTATTTTTTCTCAAAACAAAATCGGAATGAACTTCTTACACATACTCATATATTACTTAAGTATGTTCGCATTACTACATAAAGAAAAACTACTGACAAACATATAAAATTTATGGGGAGATGAGAATAATATGTTAAAAGGAAAAGTAGCGTTAGTTACAGGAGCAAGCCGAGGAATTGGACGTGCTATTGCTAAACGTTTAGCAAATGACGGTGCATTGGTTGCTGTTCATTACGGTAATCGAAAAGATGACGCTGAAGAAACTGTTCATGAAATTCGATCAAATGGTGGCCAAGCTTTTTCTATCGGCGCAAATTTAGAATCCTTACACGGTGTAGAAAACCTTTATAACGCTTTAGATACTGAATTACAAAAGTGCACTGGTGAAACACAATTTGATATTTTAATAAACAATGCCGGCATTGGTCCTGGTGCTTTTATTGAAGAAACGACTGAACAATTTTTTGATAGAATTGTTTCAGTAAATGCAAAAGCACCATTCTTTATCATTCAACAAGCACTGCCACGTTTACGTGACAATAGCCGAATTATTAATATTTCATCCGCTGCGACCCGCATTTCTTTACCTGATTTCGTTGCATATAGTATGACGAAAGGCGCTATTAATACAATGACTTTTACGCTAGCAAAACAGCTTGGAGCACGAGGAATAACGGTGAATGCAATACTTCCAGGATTTATTAAAACAGATATGAATGCAGAACTCTTGAGCGACCCAATGATGAAGCAGTACGCTACTACTATTTCCGCTTTCAATCGCTTAGGTAAAGTAGAGGACATTGCCGATACTGCTGCATTTCTTGCTTCTCCAGACAGCCGCTGGGTTACTGGACAATTAATTGATGTGAGCGGAGGATCTTGTTTATAAAAAACATATATTTTCAAATCTTTTTTATTGCGCAATAAAACAATTTATATAATACTATATAAAACATATACATTTAGGAGGATTACAGCAATGTCCGAAAAAACATACGAACTCGCAACCTTCGCAGGCGGTTGCTTTTGGTGCATGGTAAAACCATTTGATGAACTTCCAGGTATTCATAAAGTGCTTTCTGGCTATGCAGGAGGTCATATAGAAAATCCAACATATGAACAAGTAAAAGCTGGAACATCTGGACATTTAGAAGTTGTTCAAATTACATTCGATCCTTCTATTTTTCCTTATCAGAAATTACTAGACTTATATTGGCCACAAATCGATCCAACTGATGATGGCGGACAATTTTTTGACCGTGGTCCATCTTATCGTACCGCTATTTTTTATCATAACGAAACACAAAAAGCGCTTGCTGAAAAATCAAAACAAGCTCTTGCAGAAAACGGTATGTTTAAAGATCCAATCGTGACTGAAATTCGTCCTGCTGCACCTTTTTACGAAGCAGAGGAATACCACCAACATTTCTATAAAAAGAACCCAGAGAAATATGCTACTGAGCAAAAGGAATCTGGTCGTGAAGATTTTATTAAAGAAAATTGGCAAAAAAAATAATAAAAATGCATCGTGCTTTCTTTACAAGTACGATGCATTTTTATCTTTGAAACAGGTACCATACAATTACAAAACCAATCGCTGTTAATGTCCAAATTATTATTTCGTTTTTCACTCTATTCTTTTTATTTGTCATTTCATCTTCTCCTAATAGTTATTAAACATATTCAAGATTTCCTTTGTTTAATTGCCCACTTGATGAACATAAATACATCCGTACAAATTCTTATAACAAGAGTACCAATGATTCCAATTGCAATTGAAATTACTAACATCTGTCCAAAACTAAAGAAGTTGTATATGTTATATAGAGTACGATACATACAAGTAGAAAATTTGGTAAAAAAAGCAAAAATCTTTTAAGCATTTCTTCACCTCTTCTTATGCTTTTAAACTACGTCTCCTACTGTAACTGTGAAATAAAACTTGTTCAAAAATGTCATATAAACCCTCATTTAACAAAAAAAAATAAGAATCCATTTTGAAAAGGATTCTTATCTTATTCAGCAAAATTAAGGTTTATTATATTCCACATATCTTATTCCATACTTACTCCCGAAATAGAATAATATTACTGGATATTTATTAGCATTTTAATATTTTGATTGCCCTACAAATATTAAGACGAATAAAACGGTTGAATCATCCAGTCGTAAAAAACTAATTACCCGGCAGGAGAATACCGCTCCAGCTACCTACATCGCATTGGCCAAATTCATTATTACCTACCGCTACCACCGTTCCGTCTGATTTAAGTCCGACCGTATGTGCACAACCAGCCGCTATTGCTACAATATCTCGCCAATCACTTACATTACATTGGCCATACTCATTCCAACCTACTGCCGCCACCGTTCCGTCTGATTTAAGACCGATTGTATGATTCGTACCAGCTGCTATTGCTACAATACCCCTCCAACCACTCACGTCACACTGGTTATGTTTACCATTCCCCACTGCCGTCACTGTACCGTCCAATTTAAGACCGACTGTATGCCAGTCACCCGCCGCAACCGCCACAATATCTCGCCAGCCACTTACATTGCATTCTCCTTCTTTATTTCGGCCCACCGCCACTACCGTACCATCCAATTTAAGGCCAATAGTACGACGCCATCCCGCCGCAACCGAGACAATATTATGCCAATCGTGTACATTACATTGGTCATGCTTATTCCAACCCACAGCTACCACAGTACTGTCACATGCAAGACCGATTGTATGTGCATTACCCGTGTTCGTCGCCATATGAACATTACCCGCTGCGACTGCTTCAATATCACACCAGCTGCTTACATTGCATTCTCCTTCTTTATTTCGCCCCACTGCTACTACCGTGCCATCCAATTTAAGAGCAACGGTATGACCACGACCTGCCGCTATCGTATCTTTAGGCCACCGTTTCGCTTTTAACATTTCTTCTTTCGGTGAAATGTAATTCATCTTTTTCCTCCTTGCATATAAGCAACTGTATCCAAATAGATATTTTTATCTAATTTCATTATAAATGACCCAACTTTTTTTATAAATTTACAGCTACAAAAGAAGCCTATTATTACTTCTTCAAAAAATAAAAACCTCCAGTTTAAATACTAGAGGTTCCTTCTTTATTTCTTCAATCGTTCAATAAAATCGTTCAATTTATCAAGTGATTTCATATTCTGATTACAAGCTACACCATCTTTGCAAATATAGTTTCCCTTTTTAACGAAAGTTCCTGGTATATCACCTTTAATTTCCACTAAAAACATTCCTACTTCTTCATGCCCATGACATAATGAACAAATGCTTTTTTTATTTAAACTTTGAAAAGTTCCTTGCAGACCAACAAACTTATTTTTATCATTTTTCGCTATAATAAATTTCCTACTGGATCCTTTATCAATCCAGCTTAAATAGGATACTTCTTTCATATCCAGTTCTTCCATATCAGGAAGTTTTAATTTTTTCGCCTTAGGAAATAATTTTTTTAACGTTTGTGCTGTAACTTCCTGAAACGGAATTACATACGGATTTATTTTCATTAAAAACGCTTCTGCATCTTCTCTATTTTTAACCGTTACTACCGTATCAATTAACTCTTTCTGTTCATCCGTTACATTCTCAAATACATGTATTATCTTTTCAATTGCAAGTGATTTTAACGCTTGAATTACTCCTCTATCATTTGCCGTTGCATGCCCGTTTGCTAAAATATAAGCTTGTGATTTTATAAAATTATATTGATCACTTCTAATAAACGCTTCCATCTTTATCACTCCATACAAATTGTTGATCTAGTTTT